>Ga0247730_1001904_pt1 | contig 10768 bp, 9 predicted proteins | sample UWRJL073202C2_FD_180959 | JGI IMG/M metagenome (GOLD analysis project Ga0247730, IMG submission 180959) | Plant litter microbial communities from Arlington Agricultural Research Station in Wisconsin, United States - UWRJ-L073-202C-2 | ecosystem: Environmental > Terrestrial > Plant litter >...
TCCTGATAAACGTCCTGTTTATTCAGTTTCTTTGCCAATTGTGCGATGCACCAGTCGTCATAGGCATATTCCAGAGTATTTGAAATTGACGTTCCGCTTTTCTCGGCCGGAATATATCCTTTATCAATGTAATAGCCGATGCCGTCATAGTCCCTGTGGTTAGACGTTACGATACAGGCCTGCAGCGCTGCTTCTGCATCGCCATTGTAAACACCTTTGATGATTGCATCTGTGATGACCGATACACTGTGATATCCGCTCATACACCAGTTGTCGTTGGCAGAGTTAGACCATACCGGCAGCATTTTCAACGAACTCTGATCATAATGAGCCATCATGGATTTTACCATATCATTGTTCCGCGAAGGCTGTATCAGGTTAAAGAAAGGATGCAAAGCCCTATAGGTATCCCAAAGGGAAAATGTTGTATAGTTGGTGAAGCCGCTGGCTTTATGTACACCCTGGTCCAGTCCTTTGTATTCACCATTCACATCGTTATAAGTGGTTGGATTGATAAACGCATGGTACATTGCAGTGTAGAAATTCACTTTATCATCCTCGTCAGTATTAACGGTGATCTTGTTCAGTTCTTTATTCCATTCTCCCCTCGCCTGCTTTCTTACCTGTTCAAAATCCCAGCCCGGGATTTCTGCCTGCATATTCTCCAGAGCATTTTCCTGGCTTACCGGTGAAATCGCCAGTTTGATTTTTATCTTTTCCTGCTCGGCAGTATTGAAATCAAAATACATCCTCAGCTGTTTGCCAGCCAGTTCAGGGAAATTCTTGGTTTGATCAAACTTGCCCCAGAAACCACGATAAGCCTGTTTACGGTCATAGTTCTTCGATCCGTAGGATTTAAACGCTTTGGAAAAGGACATGGCGAAATAAACCGTTCTTGTTCTTGCCCAGCCATTGGTCTGACGGTAACCCGTGATCAGGCTGTCATTTACCACACGAACGTAAGTCCACACATTTTTATCAGGATAATTGTAGATCCCGGACATCAGGTCCAGGATTACATGTGATTCATCCGACTTCTTAAAAGTATACTGATGCATACCTACCCTCTTTGAAGCAGTTAGTTCGGCAGTAATTTGATCATCATCCAGTTTTACCTTGTAATATCCTGCTTCAGCTGTTTCATTCTGATGAGAGAAGGCTGATCTGTAACCGCTCTTTGGATCGGCCGCCGTTCCCGGGTTCATCTGAAGTTTGCCCTGAGTTGGCATCACCAGGAAGTCTCCAAGATCGGAGTGTCCTGTGCCGCTGAAGTGCGTATGGCTAAAACCCACAATTGTACGGTCCTCATATTTGTAACCTGCGCAGTATTTGTACACATCTCCATTATATTTACCGTTCTGCTCGTATGAGAGTGTATCCGTCTCGGGACTCAGCTGTACAGATCCAAATGGTAAGGTAGCCCCGGGATAAGTATGCCCCATCTTTTGAGTACCAATAATAGGCTTCACATATTTTGCCAGATCCTGCTGTGCTGCGGCAATAAATGGAATAAATAACAAACTGCAAATTAATTTTCTCTTCATTTATCCTACGTTTCGTATATTTTTTTAAGCCCCTAATATATTACATTAAGTTTAAAATAGTTAAAGACATCTGCTATATCATTTAAGCGTTACATAAAAGCGCCTTTTTACAAGTATCTGACCGCACAAAAACATAATGTTTCAAAAAATAAGTATTTTTGCACCTTATTAAATTGAAATGAGTAAAAGGGGCAGAATTCTGGTAGCCATGAGTGGCGGTGTTGACAGTTCAGTTGCAGCAGTGATGTTACATGAACAAGGGTACGAGGTGATTGGGTTAACCATGAAGACCTGGGACTATGCTACATCGGGCAGCAGTAGTAAAGAAACGGGATGTTGCAGTCTTGACAGCATCAATGATGCCCGTACTTTAGCTGTAAACTATGGCTTCCCACATTATATATTAGATATCAGGGACGAGTTTGGAGATTATGTAATCGATAATTTCGTAGATGAATACCTTGCAGGGCGCACACCAAATCCGTGTGTACTTTGTAATACGCACATTAAATGGGAAGCCCTGCTGAAACGTGCAAATAAACTGGATTGTGAGTTTATTGCAACAGGACATTATGCAAATATCAGGCAGCATACCAATGGCAGACACGTGATATCCAAGGGCCTGGACGAAAATAAAGATCAGTCGTATGTACTGTGGGGCGTTTCTCAGGAAAATCTTGCACGTACCCAATTCCCATTGGGCTCTTTCGCCAAATCTGAGATCAGACAAATGGCAATGGACATGGGACAGGAAGAACTGGCCAAGAAAAGTGAAAGCTATGAGATCTGCTTTGTACCTGAAAATGATTACCGTTCATTCCTGAAACATAAGGTTGAAAACCTGGAAGAGCGTGTTGCGGGGGGTAATTTTATCACCAGTGACGGAATGATTGTAGGGCAGCACAAGGGATATCCGTTTTACACTATCGGACAACGCAAGGGATTGGGAATTGCTTTTGGCGAACCCATGTTTGTGACACAAATCCTTCCTGAAAGCAATACTGTGATGCTTGGCAGGGCCGAAGAACTGGAAAGAGGCGAAGCTATGGTACGAAACCTCAACCTGATTAAATACGACAGCATTACAGAACCTATGGACAATGTGATTACCAAAATCAGGTATAAGGACGCAGGAATGCTGAGCACTATTGTTCAGGAAAAAGATAAAATGCGTGTGGTATTTGACCACAACGTTTCTGCCATTGCTCCTGGTCAGTCAGCCGTGTTTTATGAAGGAAATGACCTGCTGGGTGGCGGGTTCCTGATCTAAAAGAAGATTCTTAATACAAAAAAAAGAGAAGCCGCGAAATGCGGCTTCTCTTTTTTTTGCCCCCTTTGGAGAAGTGTTTTCTTATTACAGGTTCTTTGTAATATCCGGACTCATCGGTACTACCTTAGAGCGGAAACGGTGAACCAGCTGTCCCTTTTCATTGATCAGGAACTTTTCAAAATTCCAGTTGATGTCACCGGTAAAGTCAGGATTGCTGGCAGTAGTCAGATATTTGAAGATCGGATTAATGTCATTTCCTTTCACACTTACTTTTTCGCTTAATAGAAAAGTAACCCCAAAATTCTTTTTACAAAAATCCTGGATTTCTGTGTTTGTAGCTAACTCCTGGCCACCAAAGTTACCTGCCGGGAAGCCAATCAATACAACATCATTGCCGTACTGTTTGTGCAGCTTTTCCAGGTCTTCATACTGTGGAGTATAACCACATTTGGACGCCGTGTTTACAATAAGAATCTTTTTGCCCTTAAATTTCGACAACTTAACCTCTTTACCATCAATCGTTTTCATGGTAAAATCATAAATGCTGGTCGGTGGTGCCGGCGGGGTAAATAATAAACTAAACAGGATAATTAATAGGTTCATAGTTTTTAATTTTTTTGATATAACGAATATATGTACAAATATTTTATCCATATATAATAATATAGTAAACTTATGATTTGTTATGCCGGTTTGTAAGCAGATAGAGCCTTCAGTTTTGAATGATCCTCATTTTTTCTGAAAGGTCAAATGACCCTTTTTCATATTTATTCTCGATAGAATTTGGATTATAGGCTTATTTATAGTTTTATTTGCAGAAAAACGTTCTGAATGGCCAAAAATTTATTAATAGTTGAATCACCGGCGAAAGCTAAAACAATAGAAGGGTATTTGGGTAAAGATTTTCTCGTTAAATCCAGCTATGGCCACATACGTGACCTGGTAAAGGGCGATATGGGTATCGATACCGCAAATGATTTTGCCCAAACCTATGAGGTGCCTGCTGATAAAAAGCAAGTCGTAGCGGAACTTAAAAAACTAGCCAAGGAAGCCGAAATGGTATGGCTCGCATCCGATGAAGACCGTGAAGGGGAAGCTATTTCATGGCACCTTTACGAAACACTGGGATTAAAAGAAAGCAAAACCAAACGCATCGTTTTCCATGAGATCACAAAGCCCGCAATATTAAAAGCGATTGAATCTCCGAGAACAATAGATTATAACCTGGTAAATGCACAACAGGCAAGACGTGTGCTGGACAGACTGGTGGGCTTTGAGCTCTCTCCGGTATTGTGGAAGAAGGTTAAACCATCTTTATCCGCAGGCCGTGTCCAGTCTGTAGCGGTAAGACTGATCGTAGACAGAGAGCGTGAGGTAAATAAATTTAATGCAGCTGCAGCCTTTAAGATCACAGCCAGGTTCAGTACCGGCAAGGGAAAAGAAATCGTGAAAGCAGAATTACCGCAACGCTTTGAAAAGGAAGCCGACGCAGAAAAGTTCCTGAACGACTGTATCAGTGCAAGCTTTAAGATCAGCAGCCTTGAAACAAAACCTGCCAAACGTAATCCTGCAGCACCTTTTACCACCTCTACCCTGCAGCAGGAAGCGTCAAGGAAACTCGGTTTTCCTGTATCCCGTACAATGCAGGTAGCACAGCGTTTGTATGAAAGCGGAAAGATCACTTACATGAGAACAGACTCTGTAAACCTGTCCGAGACCGCACTTACTGCAGCAGCAAATGAAATCAATTCTGCCTATGGCCAGAAATATCATCAGCCAAGAACTTATAAAACTAAATCCGCAGGCGCTCAGGAAGCACATGAGGCCATCAGACCTACGTACTTTGATCAGCATACCGTAACCGGCGATAGTTCGGAACAGCGCCTCTATGAGCTGATTTGGAAAAGAGCCATCGCATCGCAGATGAGCGAAGCGCTTTTTGAAAAAACCACTGCACATATTACTGTGAGTTCAAGGCCTGAACATTTGGTGGCTGAAGGCGAAGTAATGAAGTTTGACGGTTTTCTTAAAGTTTACCTGGAATCCAGTGACGATGAGGAAACAGAAGACAGTGACAATGAAAATATCCTGCCCCCTTTAAGCAACGGACAGGAACTTACGCTGAGGGCAATGAACGCCACGGAGCGTTTTTCACGCCCGCCGGCAAGATATACTGAAGCCAGCCTGGTAAAGAAACTGGAAGAACTGGGCATTGGCCGTCCTTCTACCTATGCACCAACGATATCGACCATCCAGAACCGCGGATATGTGGTAAAAGAGGACCGCGACGGAAGAAACCGTTCATTCGGATCTATCGTGCTGGAAGATGGTATGGTTACCAAATCTACTAAAGTTGAAATTACCGGGGCAGAAAAAGCAAAGCTCTTCCCTACTGATATAGGCGAAGTAGTCAATGACTTCCTGGTAGAGCACTTTAAGGGTATTGTAGATTTTAATTTTACGGCCAACGTAGAGAAAGAATTTGATGAGATTGCACAGGGCCTGCAAAACTGGACTAAAATGCTGCATGCCTTCTACACTCCTTTCCATAAAGAAGTTGAGGTAACTACCGAAACGGCAGACAGGGCAAATGGTGAACGCCTTTTGGGCGTAGATCCGGTGACTGGCAGAAACGTATACGCCAAAGTAGGTAAATTTGGCCCGCTGGTTCAGATCGGCCAGGTAGATGACGAAGAAAAGCCGAAATACGCCAGCCTGATGAAATCTCAGTCGGTAGGAACAGTAACGCTCGAAGATGCACTGGAACAATTCAGGTTACCTTTTCATCTGGACAATTACAAAGATATGGAAGTGTCTGTTGGCGTCGGACGTTTTGGGCCATATGTAAAATGGGGCGAAACCTATATATCAATTCCAAAAAATGAAGATCCTCTCACAGTAGATCAGTCACGCGCGGAAGCGATTATCAATGAAAAAATTACTGCTGATGCTCCTGTAGCACATTATGATGGTTTGCCGGTTACCAAAGGAACGGGCCGTTTTGGTCCTTTTATCAAATGGAACAACTTGTTTATCAATGTGCCAAAGGCGTATAACTTTGATAATCTTTCTGATAACGACATCAGAGAACTGATTGCCAAAAAGGTTGAAAAAGAATCCAACCGTTTTATCCAGCAATGGCCTGATGATAAAATCGCTATTGAAAACGGCAGATGGGGAGCATTTATACGCTTTGGTAAAGACATGCTGAAATTAGGCAGAAACCCTTCAACCAATGAGAAATACACACCTGAAGAGCTTGCCGTGCTTCCTCTGGATGAAGTAAAGAAATTAATTGTGGAACAGGTACCAAATGCCTTTGAGCCAAAAGCAAAAAAGAAAGCTGCTAATGGTACCAAAGTTGCAGGAACAAAGGCGGCAGTTAAAAAAGCACCTGCAAAAAAGAAGGCGGTTGCCAAAAAGAAATAAACTATGAAGAAGGACCTGCCTGAAAATATTGTTGAAGACATGGCCATGGCAGTGGTACTAATGAGCGAAACCCCAGAAGTTAAAAACTGGACAGTATACCTGGTAAACCTTAAAAACGTGCAGATCGAGAATGTGCTCATCAGTTCTAAAGGTTACGGAGAAAAAGATGGCCGGATGGTAAAAACCTCTGTGCTGCGCCATTTCCTGGGAGATATCCCGGCAAATTCCTTTAAAGGCGTAGAGGCAATTGATACAGAAGTTTTTGGCTTAACCAACGAATACTGGTTAAGCTACTATTTAGATGGTACGATATACGACAAGAAATTTATCTTTCTTCCGGAAAGTATAGTAGATGATAACCTGATCCGGATTCCCCTGGTAAATAAACCGGGGGTAATGATCAAATAAATTATACCGGGGTTTGGGTATGAATGAGTTTTCTTTCTACCCCTCCGGTAACGATCAGTCCCTGTGCAATCATGTAGGTTGCACTGATGACCATATCGGCATATGAGAATGCCTTCACAAAGTGCAGCTGTGCCATCAGGGCATCAGTTAAAATAAAGCACAGCACTCCGGCCAGTACGAGCCCGAAACTCAGTTTGTTTACACGCTGATTTCTAAAAACGGCCATCATTACCATCAGTGCCCCCACAAATATACAGATCAGCACAGGGAATTTCATCAGGGGCAGATGAGGCCTCAAATAGAGATAAAAAGCCGTAAAAATAACTGCACAGGCTCCGATTCCTATCCTTGCCCCTCTTTTATCCAGCTCTTTTGCAGAAAGAAAATCAAGATAAAAGGCACTGATATAAAAAATATGGCAGATCAAAAAAGCGCTTAGTCCATAAAGGAAATAAGATGGATTATAATCCATTAACATCAATAATGTATCGCCCGTTAAGGCAAATACCAGTCCTGTAAACAATCTTTGATGAAAACGCCCTTTCAGCTTTGTAGATAAACAAAGAAAAGTGAGGAGTACAAGAGAAATGCAAGGCTTAATCACAAAGTTCAATCTGGACCAGTGCCAGTATTCAGCAGCCAGCACAAGAATGAAAACCAGTGCATAAGCCAGTTTAAATACCGGGTATTTTTTCAGCATAAAAACTAAGCTATAGTACAATGATATCATCATGATGAAATAAGAACAAGGAATTTTTGATTAAATCATTCCTTGTTCTCTATGTGATGATAGAAAATTCAATCCATAAAAAAAGCTAATTAATAGCTTCTTTCTCTGTTATTGTTGTTGCGCTTAAAACCGCCACCACCAGCGTTGCCGCCACCAGTACCTGGTTTTTCCTGTGCTTCAGCAACTTTGATCCGGTTACCGTTGTAATCACCACCATTCATTCTCTTGATCGCTTCTTTAGCCTCTTCGTCAACCGGCATCTCTACGAAACCAAATCCACGGCTCTGACCAGTTTCACGATCTTTGATAATCCTAAGTGATTTTACCTGACCGAAATCGCCGAAAACGGCTGTTAATTCATCTTCCCCTACTTCTAAAGGAAGGCCTGTAATAAATATCTTCATTAATGTCTAAAAGTTTTCCTCAAAGGTACAAAAACCGGACCTCTTATTTACTATGGATTGTAAGGAATCCGTAAAATTAGCTGAATTTAATTTCTTTTCCCACGCTGGGAACTTCAAAATTTCTCTCCATGCAGAAATCCCTGCCTTCATACGTCCATTCCAGCATTACTTTCCACGCGCCTTCCGGGATATCCTCAGCCGGGATCACCAAAGAACCATCTTCGCTGCTGCGCAGGAATTGAATTTCATGCTTTATTCCCGGATCAGAGATACAGTTAAAAAAAACTTTTACTGCTACCGGGTGGTCGAAACAAAAAGTCAGGCTTTTCATACTGGTTAGGTTTTAATGTATTGATAACAAAGCACCTGACCCAATGTTTTAAAATTATTCTCTGCCCGCCATCTTGACCAGTCTGCCCGCCAGATCTTTCCCAAGATAGCTGTCAATGATCGCATGTGCAACATACAAAACAGGTGTCATGATAATGGCAACCAGAAATTTATAAGTATAATTCACTAGTCCTATCGCGGCAACCATTTGCCAGCTCCAGTGATACTGCGGATTCAAATAAAATGCAATAAAGATCACTACAAAGCTGTCAATCAGCTGTGATACCAGTGTAGAGCCGGTTGATCTCAGCCACAAAGCCCGCTCACCCGTGATCCGCTTGATGCGGTGGAAAATAACCACATCTGCAATCTGACCTATCAGAAACGCCACAATAGAACCTACGATGATCCACATTCCCTGACCAAAAATTCCCGCAAAAGCAGCGTTCATATTCAGGTCCTGTCCGTTTATCGTCTGGTGCACCCAGAAATCTGATGCCCTTAAACCCATAGCCCCCCAGATCACCAGAAATGCAAAAGCGATCAAAACAGACGTCAGTACAGACAGAAAACGAACTTGTTTTACCCCAAAATATTCGTTAATGATATCGGTCATGATAAAAATAATAGGCCAGGTTAAAACTCCTGCGGACATATTAAATGATAAATTAGGGACACCCAGTAAATTGATATCAAAATGCTTTATTCCAAGTGTGCCTTCCACACTAAAGATCTTTACACCAATGAATTCAGACAGAATAGCGTTGGCAACAAAAAAGGTTGCTAAAACGAGCAGCAGCCTGCTCTCTTTTGTTTTAAAAGTCATAGTCCATGAAATTATCAAATAAATCGTAATATCCGGTACGATTTTTTATAATTTCGTATAACATGATAGCTACTTCTTCTAAACTCCCGGGCACATCCACCAGTATTTTTTCCGTGATGTCCCAGTTAGCGGCAGAACACAATGCCATTAACCTTTCTCAGGGATTTCCTGATTACGACTGCGACCCCCGGCTGATCAGTCTTGTTGCAGATGCAATGAAGCAGGGTCATAATCAATATGCCCCGATGACAGGTATCCCTTCCTTAAGAAACCTGGTAGCCGACAAAGTAAATTTGCAATATGGCTCTGATTACCACCCTGATACAGAAGTGACCATTACAGCAGGCGGCACACAGGCAATTTTTACGGTATTAACAGCCTGTATACAGCCTGGTGATGAAGTGATCATCTTTGAACCCGCCTACGATGCCTACGCCCCGATTATCAGGTCACTGGGCGGACTGGTTAAATCGTATGAAATGGCACCGCCGGATTACAGCATTGATTGGGAGATGGTTAAAAAACTGTTTACCTCAAGCACAAAAATGCTGATCCTGAACAGCCCGCACAACCCTACCGGAACCACATTGAAGGAAGAGGATATCCAGGCGATGATCAAACTGGTTAAAAGTAATGATGTGCTGATCCTGAGCGATGAAGTTTATGAACATCTGGTATTTGACGGAGAGCAGCACCGTTCACTGGCCATGTATCCTGAACTGAAAGAACGTACTTTCATTGCAGCTTCATTTGGTAAACTCCTGCACGCAACAGGGTGGAAAACTGGATATTGCCTGGCACCGGAAAATCTTATGAAGGAATTCAGGAAGATCCATCAGTTTAATGTGTTCAGTGTGAACACCCCGATGCAGGTTGGGATTGCCAATTATCTGAAAGATCCTTCTGTTTATCTGGGGCTGGCCGATTTTTTTCAGCAGAAACGCGACTTGTTCCGTAGCCTGATGGCCCAGACGCGATTTAAATTATTACCTTGTAAAGGTTCATACTTTCAATGCGTCAGCTATGATCATTTTAGTGAGGAGACCGATACGGCAATCGCTATGCGCCTGATCACTGATTTTGGTGTGGCTTCGATACCGGTGTCCGCATTTTATATGAGAAATACGGATCATCATGTGCTGCGTTTTTGTTTTGCGAAGAAGCAAGATACACTGGAAAAATCCGTTGAAAGATTAATGAAAGTATAATTTTACACGACCCTTACCTATATAATATATGGAAAGTCCAAGTTATCTCAATATCAATAATCTCAAAATTACCATTTTTCAGGCTTATTTATTTTGGGAAAATGTTGACAAAAACCTGCAGAACATTTCCCTGCGTTTATCAATGGGCGTAAAGGAGAAAACAGACCTGATCGTACTACCCGAAATGTTCAATACCGGGTTTAGTATGAATGCTGACGCGCTCGCAGAAGAGATGGGCGGAAAAACAATGACCTGGATGGCACAGGCTGCTACAAGATATGAATGTGCGGTAACAGGGAGCCTGATTATCAAAGAAAACGGTAACTTTTATAACCGTATGATCTGGATGCTGCCCTCAGGAGAATATCAATACTACGATAAGAGGCATCTTTTTGGTATGGGTCAGGAAGACCAAACCTATTCTGCGGGTCAGGACGAGGTGATCGTAGAGCTGAAAGGCTGGAAAATCAGGCTCGCAATCTGTTACGACCTCAGGTTTCCAGTGTACCTGCGCAACCATGATACCAGTTATGATATCCTGCTGATCATTGCCAGCTGGCCCGACAAAAGGATTGCCCACTGGAAAGCACTGATTCCTGCAAGGGCCATAGAAAATCAG
>Ga0247730_1001905_pt1 | contig 10767 bp, 7 predicted proteins | sample UWRJL073202C2_FD_180959 | JGI IMG/M metagenome (GOLD analysis project Ga0247730, IMG submission 180959) | Plant litter microbial communities from Arlington Agricultural Research Station in Wisconsin, United States - UWRJ-L073-202C-2 | ecosystem: Environmental > Terrestrial > Plant litter >...
TGACCTTCATGCTCAAGTCCAGCCCGATGGGGCCATCGTGGTATGTGGGGATTCTGTGTGTGATGGGCATGGGGATGGGGCTTTACCTGCTGAAGACCGAAGTACGTCGCGGGTAAGCGATTGCACGAATACAAGGCACAGGCCTGCTTTCACAGGCCTGTGCTCTGACTTCAAACCTTGATGGCCAGTACCGCGCCGAAACCTTCGGCTGCGCCAGCGCACAGGATTGTTCGCGGATTCGCACCCTCTATGTAGTTGCCCCTGAATAAAAACGATGCGTTGAAGGGTGAGCCGACACTCGAACCGTCGGTAAAACTGGTATCGGGTTTACCTGTTGCATGGAACCGGCCAGCCACTGACCAAGTGTCGATTCCTACTCCACCTCTGCCGAAAGCCACGATCTTCCCGGCCTCGTCTATTAGTGTACTTGCGTAGTTCCAGGCGTCCTCCGTCGAGGTTGGATGACACCTCAAATACACCGGTTTACCTTGATTGAAACGTTCATCGGCCTTGCCATTGGCCAAGCGCCTCGCAAGCAGGCTTTCCACAATGCCCAACGTCCGATTGAAATGTGAGCCACTGACCAATAGATGAGTTTCATCACTGGAAATCGAAACATCCTGAATGTGGATTTCCTCATCAGGCTCCAGGTCGACAAAACCATCCTGACCAAAGCCAGGGTCAAGGTTGCCATTAGTGTTTAATCGGGCCATGAATCCCACTGCGTAACCTGCGGGGACCGGGTAATAACCGTAGGTGAATAGATGAGTGCCCATTGCATTCAGTTTTAAACCATAGAGACGAGTCCCTTTCGCTGCTGAGCGTTGAAACTCCAGAACGCCTTGGTCGGCGAAACTTTCATCCAGTTGCCCGTTGGCGGTCAGTCTTATCAGGAACGAGCGTAGCGGTCCCTCTTCAGCGATGGTTGCCGCAAGGATGATCTTTCCGTCAGGTAATACGACCGTGCCGACGGCCCTGATGGCTCTGTTGGTAAGTGCCGTAAGGTTGACCAGCCCTTCATTGCCAAAGCTCGTGTCCACGCGGCCGTCGGGCAGCAGTCGAGACATTATCACATTCATGAGCTGGGGGTCTGAAAAGCGCCGATGTTGGCCGATGATTAACAGTTGGCCATTTACGAGTTGGATAATCTGCTGCGGCAGTGAATAGTCGGTCGCGCCGAATCTGATATCAACGGTACCGTCACCGCGAGTGCCAAATGAGGTATCAATATTGCCGCTCGAATCAAAGCATACAGCGCCGGAGTTATTGATATAGGGGGCGGGGTTACCGGGAGTCAGACCTTCATAGTAAGTGGCCAGATACTTTGAACTGTTACGCAGCTGCACGATGGATGACACCCAGAACGTCTTGCGACCTCCCATATCTATAAGCAACTTTCCATTACCGCCAAAAGTTTCGTCATACTGCAGCGGATTCAGAGGCGAGGCGCGATCTGAATGACTGCCGTGGCTGGGCGCTTTGAATGCCTGTTCTTCCATCGCCAAGTGTTTACTGCTGAATGTGGGTTCCATTTATTGAGTCTCCATGACTTGATATCAAAGGTTGATACCTTCTGTTAAGCATAAGCAACGGGTGTAGTGCAAACAGATTCTTTGGCGATCAACAGATAAAAATTAATTGCGAAGCGCTATGTTGCTCAGCCCGTGACAGCGGGCAAAAGCCCTGTTGGTGAAAGAGTCATGCAACTGTCACAATCTTTTCATAAAGTCGTCACGCCGCCCGCCAATACTGACGGCCACGGATTTTTTTGACTCACCTCGCTCGGAGCCGGGTATGAAACTCAAGCGTTTGATGACTGCACTGACCTTCGTAGCCGCTGGCGTGGCGACTGCCCATTCCTTTGCCGCTGTTGATCCTGCGATCAAGCCTTATGTGAAGACCTCCGGCGTGTCGGGCAATCTGTCCAGCGTGGGTTCCGATACGCTGGCAAACCTCATGACCTTGTGGGCCGAGGCCTACAAAAAGGAATACCCCAGCGTAAACATTCAGATTCAGGCGGCTGGCTCGTCCACTGCGCCACCGGCCTTGACCGAAGGCACCGCCAACCTTGGGCCGATGAGCCGCAAGATGAAGGACGGCGAGCTGTCGGCTTTCGAGCAACGTCACGGCTACAAACCTACGGCGATCCCGGTTGCGGTCGACGCGCTGGCGGTTTTCGTCCACAAGGACAACCCGATCAAAGGCCTGACCATGGCGCAAGTGGACGCGATTTTCTCCGTCACTCGTCTGTGCGGTGCCAAGGCTGATGCCAAGACCTGGGCCGACGTCGGTGTCACCGGCGATCTGGCAGGCAAGCCGATCCAATTGTTTGGTCGCAACTCGGTGTCCGGCACGTATGGCTACTTCAAGGAAGAAGCGCTGTGCAAAGGCGACTTCAAGGCCAACGTCAACGAACAGCCCGGCTCGGCGTCGGTGGTCAGCTCCATCAGCAGTTCACTGAACGGCATCGGTTATTCGGGTATCGGTTATAAAACCTCCAGCGTGCGCACGGTGCCGCTGGCAAAGAAAGAAGGCGCCGAGTTCGTCGAAGACAACGAAGCCAACGCACTCAACGGCACCTATCCGCTGGCGCGCTTCCTTTACGTCTATGTTAATAAAGCGCCCAACAAGCCACTGGCCCCGCTGGAAGCTGAATTCATCAAGCTGGTGCTGTCCCGACAAGGCCAGGAAGTGGTCATGAAAGACGGCTATATTCCGCTGCCGTCGAAGGTCGTGACCAAGGCATTGGCGGATCTGGGCTTGCAGGAAGGTGCAGTCGCGGCGAAATAATCGTGAATGCGGCGAGGGCTGCTTGAATCAGGCCTCGCTATTAACTGTACAGTCCGCTGCCAGGATCGTGGGTGGCGGGCTTTTTTGCGTCACCTCGCTGTAATGTTTTTGTCATACAGGACCGCTAGGGTGTGCGCATGAATGATTTGGCCAAGCCTTCGATGAATCAGAATTCACCCGCCAAGCGCATTGATTTCAATACGCCGCAGATGCAGCGCAAGCGCCGCGTGCGTGCTTTCAAGGACCATTTGACCCGTTGGTACGTGGCCATCGGCGGCCTTGCCGTGCTCGCTGCAATCACGCTGATCTTCTTTTATCTGGCCTACGTCGTGGCTCCGCTGTTTCAGGGAGCGACCCTGACTCAGGAAACCCCGGTCAAACCGGGGTGGCTGAACGACGCCGGCAAGCCGCTGATGCTGTCCATCGAGGAACAGAATCAGGTCGGCATGCGGATTTCCGATCTGGGTGAAGCCGTATTTTTCAATGCCCAGACTGGCGCAGAACTGCAACGCATCAGCCTGCCGTTGCCTGCTGGCGTGACAGTCGCGTCCATCGGCAAGGACCAGCCCGGCACTCCCTTGATTGCGTTGGGGTTGTCCAATGGTCAGGTGCTGGTGTTCCGCCACAGCTACCAGATCACCTATCCCAATGACCTGAAAACCATCACCCCCGCGCTGCTCTGGCCCTACGGTGAAGCGCCTCTGACTGTTGATGATCAAGGCCGGGCGCTGGATCACGTCACCCTCAATGCCAATGGCGAAAGCTTGTTGATCGCCGCGTCGACCGGTCCGCAGCTGCATGTGCTGGCCGTTGAACAGAAAGAAAACATGATGACCGGCGAAACCAGCAGCGAGCTGAGCCGCATCGAATTGCCGCAGTTATCGGAGGCGGTCAAAGCGATCTATGTCGATCCGCGCCAGCAATGGCTGTATGTGATCAACGGGCGCGCCCAGGCCGACGTGTTCAGCCTGCGTGATCGCACGCTCAATGGCCGCTACAAACTGCTCGAAGACGGCAATGCCGAAATCACCGCCAGCACGCAATTGGTGGGCGGTATTTCGTTGATTATCGGCAATTCCAAAGGCGGCATGGCCCAATGGTTCATGGCCCGAGACGTCGATGGCGAACAGCGCTTGATGCACATCCGCGACTTCCAGATGAGCACCGCGCCTATCGTGCAGATCCGTGCCGAGCAGCGGCGCAAGGGTTTCATCGCTATGGACGCTTCCGGCAAGCTGGGCGTGTTCCACAGCACCGCGCATCGCACCTTGCTGGTTCAACAAGTCGCCGACGGCGCAGGGCTGATTACCTTATCGCCGCGTGCCGACCGGATCATGGTCGAGCAGGGCGGCGCGTTGTTGCCGATGGTCCTGAAAAATCCGCACCCGGAAGTGTCCTGGAGTTCGCTGTGGGGCAAGGTCTGGTACGAAAACTATGACGAGCCTAAGTACGTCTGGCAGTCCACCGCCTCCAACAGCGACTTCGAACCCAAGCTGAGCCTCGCGCCACTGACTTACGGCACGCTGAAGGCCGCGTTCTACGCCATGTTGCTGGCCGCGCCGCTGGCCATTGCCGCCGCCATCTACACCGCTTATTTCATGGCTCCGGGCATGCGCCGCAAGGTCAAGCCGGTGATCGAATTGATGGAAGCCATGCCGACTGTGATCCTCGGCTTCTTCGCCGGACTGTTCCTGGCGCCGTATCTGGAAGGCCATTTGCCGGGGATTTTCAGCCTGTTGCTGCTGACGCCGATTGGCATTCTGGTGGCCGGTTTCGCCTGGAGTCGTTTGCCTGATTCGATTCGTCTGCGCGTGCCCGATGGCTGGGAAAGCGCGATTCTGCTGCCGGTCGTCCTGCTGGTTGGCTGGGCGTCGCTGGGCATGAGTCCGCATCTGGAGAACTGGTTCTTCGGCGGCGACATGCGCATGTGGATCTCCAATGATCTGGGCATCACCTACGATCAGCGCAATGCGCTGGTGGTCGGCATCGCCATGGGTTTCGCCGTCATCCCCAATATTTATTCGATTGCCGAAGACGCCGTGTTCAGCGTGCCGCGCGGCCTGACGCTTGGCTCGCTGGCGCTGGGCGCAACACCTTGGCAGACCTTGACCCGCGTGGTGATCCTCACCGCCAGCCCGGGGATTTTCTCGGCGCTGATGATCGGCATGGGCCGCGCGGTGGGCGAAACCATGATTGTGCTGATGGCCACCGGCAACACGCCGATCATGGACATGAACCTGTTTGAAGGCATGCGCACGCTGGCGGCGAACGTCGCGGTGGAAATGCCGGAGTCGGAAGTGGGAGGCAGTCATTATCGAGTGTTGTTCCTCGCAGCCCTGGTGCTGCTGACGTTCACGTTCGTGATGAACACCTTGGCGGAGCTGATTCGTCAGCGTCTGCGCAAGCAGTACTCGTCTCTCTAAGGAAGGTAGAAGTTCGTGAAAAAGAACTCCCTCAAGAGTTGGTTCAAAAGTGGCGCCCCCGGCGTCTGGATGAGTGCGGGTGCCGTTTCCATTGCCGTGATCATGACCATTGGCCTGCTGGCGGTGATCGCCGTGCGCGGCCTCGGGCATTTCTGGCCGGCGGACCTGACCTACGCGCAGTACGACGTACCCAATCAGGAAAAGCATGTTCTGATCGGCGAAGTGGTCGAGCAGGAACAAGTGCCGCGCGCCCGCTTGAAAGGCTCAGGCTTGCCGGTGCCCGATACCGGTCCGGAATTCATGACCCGCGAACTGGTCAAGGTCGGCAATCGCGACCTCAATCCCAGTGATTTCACCTGGGTGGTGGGCGAATGGTTGACCCAGCAGAGCAAGCCGCAGGAACTGATGACCCTGGAACGCCGCGAGTGGGGCAACTTCTACGGTTATCTGGTCAATGTGAAGGAAAACGGCAAGATCGTTGCCGAAGGCGAAGCGGCCTGGCCGACCCTGCAGGAGCGCATCCAGCGCATCAATAGCCTGGCGCGCGAACTGTACGGGCTGGAAAAGAAAGACATCGGCGCCATCAACCATGGCATCGAGCGCTTGCGCCTGCAGGCGCGCAAACTGGAGCTGCAAGGCACGCTGGACCCGCAAGCCCAGGCCGACATGGCCAGCGAACGCGCCGAACTCGACAGCCGCTATAAAGACATCGAAGCGCAACTGGGCGCGCTGCACACCGCCTTCAATCGCGACAGCCTGACCGCGCGGGATGCCAACGGTCAGGAAGTCGAAATCAGCCTCGGCAAAGTGGTGCACGCCTATCAGCCCAACGCCATGGGCACGTTCACCAAGCTGGGTTTCTACTTCAAGAAGCTCTGGGAATTCCTCAGCGAGGACCCGCGTGAAGCCAACACCGAAGGCGGCATCTTCCCGGCGATTTTCGGCACGGTGATGATGACCTTGATCATGGCGGTGATCGTCACCCCGTTTGGCGTGCTGGCGGCGGTCTACTTGCGCGAATACGCCCGACAAGGCCCGGTGACGCGGCTGATCAGAATCGCGGTGAACAATCTGGCCGGCGTTCCGGCGATTGTCTACGGCGTGTTCGGCCTGGGTTTCTTCGTTTATGTGCTGGGTGGTTCGGTAGATCGCTTGTTTTTCCCCGAAGCCTTGCCCGCGCCGACCTTTGGCACGCCGGGTTTGCTGTGGGCGTCCTTGACGCTGGCGCTGCTGGCCGTGCCGGTGGTGATTGTCGCCACCGAAGAAGGTCTGGCGCGCATCCCGCGGACCTTGCGCGAAGGCTCGCTGGCGTTGGGCGCAACCAAGGCTGAAACCCTGTGGAAGATCGTTTTGCCCATGGCCAGCCCGGCGATGATGACCGGCTTGATCCTCGCCGTGGCCCGTGCGGCTGGCGAGGTGGCGCCGCTGATGCTGGTGGGCGTGGTCAAGCTCGCACCATCGCTGCCGGTGGATGGCAACTACCCTTATCTGCACCTGGATCAGAAGATCATGCACCTGGGGTTCCATATTTACGACGTCGGCTTCCAGAGCCCGAATGTCGAGGCCGCACGTCCGCTGGTGTATGCCACGGCGTTGCTGCTGGTCTTGGTGATCGCCTTGCTCAACCTGTCTGCGGTGACGATTCGTAACCACCTGCGCGAGAAATACAAAGCGCTGGATATCTGATTGGCAACAGCACCGCTCCCTCGAAGAGGCGGGCGGTTCGATGAACAGAATGCTTGGCAACGGGAGCAATCCATGCAGCACGACAACCCGACTCACGGCGTCAACATGACGACCCTGGGCCGCAAGCGACAAGGCCTGCATCTGGCCGACGAGACCGTGGCCATCGAAGTGCCGGGTCTGAATCTGTTTTATGACAACAAGCAGGCACTGTTCGATATCAGCCTGAATATTCCCAAGCAACGGGTCACGGCGTTCATCGGGCCGTCCGGTTGTGGCAAGTCGACGCTGCTCCGCACCTTCAACCGCATGAATGATCTGGTCGATGGTTGCCGGGTCGAGGGTGAAATCAACCTGTGGGGCCATGACATCTATCGCAAGGGCGAAGATGTTGCCGAATTGCGCCGCCGTGTCGGCATGGTGTTCCAGAAGCCCAATCCGTTCCCCAAGACCATCTACGAAAACGTGGTCTACGGCTTGCGCATTCAGGGCATCAACAAGAAACGCGTGCTCGATGAGGCCGTGGAATGGGCGCTCAAGGGTGCAGCGTTGTGGGACGAGGTCAAGGATCGCCTGCACGAGTCCGCGTTGGGCTTGTCCGGTGGTCAGCAGCAACGTCTGGTCATCGCCCGCACCATCGCGGTCGAGCCTGAAGTGTTGCTGCTGGACGAACCCTGTTCGGCGCTTGATCCGATTTCGACGCTAAAAGTCGAAGAACTGATCTACGAACTGAAATCCAAATACACCATTGTGATCGTTACCCACAACATGCAGCAGGCGGCGCGGGTCTCGGATTACACCGCATTCATGTACATGGGCAAGCTCGTCGAGTTCGGTGATACAGACACGTTGTTCACCAATCCGGCGAAAAAACAGACGGAAGACTACATCACCGGTCGTTATGGCTAGGTGAGATGTGCTTCGTCAGCCCCTGAACCACCGCTGCGTTTTTGCACTCAATCGGACGTTCCAAGGACACCAAGCATGATCCATAAAGACAGCCTCACGCATCACATCTCACAACAGTTCAACGCCGAGCTCGAAGAAGTGCGTAGCCATTTGCTCGAAATGGGCGGATTGGTCGAGAAGCAGGTCAATGATGCGGTGACCGCCTTGATCGAAGCCGACTCGGGGCTGGCCCAGCGGGTTCGTGAGGTCGACGACCGCATCAACATGATGGAGCGCAATATCGACGAGGAATGCCTGCGCATTCTTGCCCGTCGTCAGCCAGCGGCTTCTGACTTGCGCCTGATCATCAGCATCTCCAAGTCGGTGATCGACCTGGAGCGCATCGGTGACGAAGCCACCAAGATCGCCCGTCGCGCCATTCAACTGTGCGAAGAAGGCGAATCGCCGCGCGGTTATGTCGAAGTGCGACACATCGGCGATCAGGTCCGCAACATGGTCCGCGATGCGCTGGATTCGTTCGCGCGCTTCGACGCCGAGCTGGCCTTGTCGGTTGCCCAATACGACAAGATCATCGACCGCGAATACAAAACCGCGCTGCGTGAGCTGGCGACCTACATGATGGAAGACCCGCGCTCCATTTCCCGGGTTCTCAACGTGATCTGGGTGCTGCGCTCGCTGGAACGCATCGGCGACCATGCGCGTAACATTTCCGAACTGGTCATCTATCTGGTGCGCGGCACCGACGTGCGTCACATGGGCCTCAAGCGCATGAAAGAAGAAGTGCAGGGTATATCGACCGAAACTCCTAATGTTCCGGCCCAGCCTGACGATAAATAAGACTGCCTGCGAAAAAAACGCCCAGCATGCTGGGCGTTTTGCATTCCAAGGCTTTGAATTTTTCAGCCGCCCGCGAATTAAATGTCCTGGCGTCGTCAACAGTTTGGCCGCTGGCCATCAGCCAGCGCTATGCTTGCCGAAATAAAGGGCGTATCAGCATCACCGCAGTTCGCCAGTCATGGCGGATACGCCCGCAGGAGCGTCGATGAGTAAAGTCAGTGTATTGATTGTGGATGACGCGACTTTCATTCGCGATCTGGTAAAGAAAGGCCTACGCAACTATTTTCCGGGGATTCACACCGAAGACGCCGTCAACGGTCGCAAGGCCCAGACCATGCTGACTCGGGAGAGTTTCGACCTGATTCTGTGCGACTGGGAAATGCCGGAAATGTCAGGCCTTGAGTTGCTGACCTGGTGCCGTCAGCAGGACGGCTATCTGAAGACCGTCCCTTTCATCATGGTGACCAGCCGTGGCGACAAGGAAAACGTCGTACAGGCCATCCAGGCAGGTGTTACCGATTTCGTCGGCAAGCCGTTCACCAATGAACAGCTGCTGACCAAGGTCAAGAAGGCGCTGGCCAGGGTCGGCAAGCTCGATGCAGTAATGACCAGTGCGCCAAGCCGGATGGCATCGCCCATCAATGAGTCGCTCAGCGCGCTCACCGGTGGCAGAGCCGAAGTTATCAGGCCAGCGGCAACGGCCTCGGCCGGCATCGCCAAGCCGCCTCCAGTGGCCGCTGCAGCGTCTTCACAGGCGCCGACCGGGCGTGGGCAGGGTCAGTTGCGTCTGTCCAGCGGCATCCAGCAGTGTGTGATCAAGGCGCTGACCCTCAAGGAAGCCTTGCTGATCGTTCGCCGCACCGACAACCTGCCGCAGATTCTGGAGCAGGCGGTGCTGGACCTGGAACAGGGCGAAAACGCCGAGGTTGCCCGTCTCAATGGTTATCTGCACGCCATCGTGGCGTTCGAGCAGAAACCTGACAGCGACTGGCTGCAACTGACCTTCCGCTTTACCGATCAGGATGCACAAAAGCTGGACTACGTGTCCCGCCTGATCGCGCGCGGCACCGCTCAGAAGCACTTTGTGCCGGGCGGTTGATCGCGGTTGATACAACCCGTAGGACCGGCTTCAGCCGGGAGCAGACAGGTACACCCGCAGCGGTTTCGTCGTCAGACGTACCGCCCTCCCGGATGAATCCGGTCCTACGGGACATCAACCCTGATCTGGCGCGATTTCCTTGACGCTCCTTCTATTACCGATTGAAACAGCTGAGTCCTCAACAGCACGGATCGCTGGTAGTCTGGCCCAACATCTTTACAACCCAGACTGAATCCCATGCTCGAGCGCTTACTGATCCTGTGTGCTCTGTTGCTGGCCGCGCAATCGGCCGGGGCCGTCACCATCTATAAATTCACCGATGCCAACGGCGTCGTGTCGTTTACCGACCGGCCGACACCAGGCGCTTCGGTGGTGAAGTTTCGTGATCGCATGGTCGAGCACATCGAGCGTCAGGTGCGTCTGAGCACCAAGAAAGAAAAGGGCGTGGACAGCCTGTACGTGCGCAACGATTTGTACGCGCCAGTTGAAGTCGAACTGAAAATTTCCGGTGTGAAGAACGTGCTCGGCGTGTCGGACCAATCCATCCGGCGCACTATCGCCCCGCGCAGTAACGAGCGGCTATTGGTGTTGAGTCCGCAGGTGGCCAGTCGGGCCATGAGTTACAAGACCAACCTGCGCTCTATCGTCGGCGATCCCCAGCGGTCGAGCCTGGCTTACCGCTACCCGCTGCCGTGGATTGGCGGACCCTTTCGCCTGAGCCAGGGGCCGAACGGCAAATACAGCCATTTCGGTGCCAAGGGGCGTTACGCCATGGACATCGCCATGCCCGAAGGCACGCCCATCGTCGCAGCGCGCAGCGGCGTCGTGATCAAGACCGAAAATGAGCAGAGCGGCAAGGGATCCAACGCCTCAGGCAACTTCGTGCGCATCCTGCACGACGACGGCACCATGGGCGTCTATCTGCACTTGATGAAAGGCTCGGTGAGCGTCAAGGAAGGTCAGCATGTGACGGTCGGCAGCGCCCTGGCGCGCTCCGGCAATACCGGCAACAGCACCGGCCCGCAC
>Ga0247730_1001906_pt1 | contig 10751 bp, 8 predicted proteins | sample UWRJL073202C2_FD_180959 | JGI IMG/M metagenome (GOLD analysis project Ga0247730, IMG submission 180959) | Plant litter microbial communities from Arlington Agricultural Research Station in Wisconsin, United States - UWRJ-L073-202C-2 | ecosystem: Environmental > Terrestrial > Plant litter >...
GCGGGGATGTCCAGAATGGCAGATGCACCACGCGAAAGGCTATCTTCACCGACTGCGAAGCTCGTCTCGTCTATAGCTACAATGGGCAGAGCTATGACACCGAGATTGAGATCATGTTTGTTGATTTCCATACGGGCGACTACGAGACCGGCCTGGTGATTTCCGTAGACCATCCTGAATTGGCGACGATGAGCCTTGGCCTGGACAAGCTTTGGAACCGCATCACTACGCTGGCCGCCTTCACTCTGTTTCTGGGCGGCATGGGTGTCGGCATGATTTTCCTGGCTTTGCGGATATGGCGGGTCAAAGGCCAATTGCGCAGACCGGCACTCCTGAGTGCGGTGGCCGTGGAAATTACCGCGTTCGATCGCAAACGCGACATCCTTTCCATTACTTACAACGACAAGATCGCAAGTGATAAAACCGGTCGCTCCGCCTATACCCGCATGAGCCAGGGCGAAGAGCCATTGATCATAGATGAAGCCAATGGCAAGCCCGTCGGGTTGGCGGTTCGGCATGGGAAAACGGCTCTACCGGTGCTGCTCGACAGTCGTCTCCAGCGTATTTCATTGACCGAAGACGAGCGCGCTGCGGCCCTGGCTCCTTTTGCCGAGCGGCCCGACGGCGATCAAGAGACCGTTCTCGTCAACACGCCGAACAAGACAATGTCCATCTGGAAACGATTTCAGATTTTTCTCGGGACCCTGCTTTTGATCTTCGTCGGCGTCATCGGCTTTTGGTTATGGTACGTCACCAGCTCGACCACGCAGTTTCAATCTCCGGGAATGGACATCAACAACATGATGCCAGCGCCATTGAACGAATGGGGATGCAGCCAGCTGAAAAAACGTTTCGGTCAGGACCGCGCGCCGTTTGGCTGCGTTGCGGCCGATTACACTAGCTGGAAATAGAACTGACTCTGTCAGCCAAAATGCCGCTTCCCTGCCAGCTACACTAGACTGGACGGCAACCGCGTAAACGGCGGAGTCGTCCAACCTTGCCTGCCGTACCGCTAAAAATATCGGTTAATCGATCAACAGATAACGCTAATGGGTCGACCGGAACAGCGTCGGCCAATCGCCGGGTGCTAGTCCCCCGCAAGAGTTTTGAAGGGTCAGTTCCGATAGCTGAAATTTCTGGCCGTCCCATATCCAGCTTGCCGATGATCCGCAATCGGCCATCGCCCGGCCCTTGGCCGCCGTGCTCAGTACCCCGCGCGTTGGGTCGAAACTGACCTCGGTAAAAATTGCGGCGTCGGATTGAGTGGGATCATTGCCGATATATGGGGTTGGCGCGATAAGGCGTTGAGCCTGTCCAAGGTCCCGCTGAACGATGAAAGCCAGCAAAGAACTTTGATAGGCTCCTTGGAGGCAAGGAATTAAGACGAGCGCTTGTCGGCTGTCCAAGGCGTAGGCTTCCGGCTCGGGCGTAGACAAACCGAGCTCGCAATCTTCCTTTTCAAGCGCAGTCGTTTGGCTGGAGCGCACCGTTGCAACAAGGCCCACACCCTCGCCAGCGTCAAGCCGCTGGCTGATGGGGTGATAGGGGATTATCGGGAGAGGCACGGGTTGCAGAACATCTGCCGAAGCTTTCGGCCCCGCGCGCAACAACGCCGTTACGCCACCAATACGCCCCTGCCGGTCATCAGCGCGCAATAAGGCTGCAGTGAAGCCGTCGAGAGGTATTTCGTGGCCACCCAGTGTCACTTTTGAGGCGTTGCGCAGGCGCTGCACCAATGAACGGATGGCCTCCAGATCATCACTCGTAGCCGATGTCTCGCCATCTGCACTGGCAACTTGCCATGAAGCCGTTGGCAGACCGACCGGCTCACCGTCTATCGTAATGGCATCAAGCGTAAACGACTGATCCGCACTGATCGAAACGGTGAGTGTCCCGTTTGAACCTGCCTGCCGCTCAATCTTGATTTCCGCGCCCTGGTCAGAACTGTTAAAGCCCTTGACCACACACGAAAGCGTGTTGTCGCACGCCACAAGCCAGGATCCGTAGCCATCATAAGACTGCACCGTCCCCCGCGGGGTAGGAGCAGCAACCGCCACGGCTGACATGCATATCGAAAAAAAGAAGGCAGCCGTCTGGACAATGTAAAATTTCAACAAAATCTCTCCGCTCCGGTTCCAGGTTTTCAAGTCAGCAGGATTTCACCGGGTTTTCCAGGTCTCCACGCCTCACCGAATCCAACGTAAACATCTGCATGTAGCGAAGTTTTTTATAACTATCCTGGTCAAGCGAAACGACAAACTGGACCAATCTCACCCATTAATCAACATTGCAAACACCCACTGTAGACCTCAGGAACTTTTGATGCAGAAGAGAGGCGACTTCCTCTTTTCCACTCTAATTACACAGGAACTTAAATCGCATGTTCCAACGCCTCGAAGGGATACGAACCCACGACACGGAAAACATGAAGATGTCAGCCCACTCAATGAGTCGTAGATTCTCGCACCAAATGGTGCTATATCAGCTGCTCATCTGCGGGAGCTAGATATGCGATCGACTATAAATCTCGACGACAATCTCGTGGAACGGGCCAAGTCCCTCACAGGCACAAAGGAAACAGCAGCTCTCGTCCGACAAGCGCTGGAGACGCTTGTGCGTGTGGAATCCGGCAAACGGCTGATCGCGCTTGGCGGCTCTATGCCTGAGGCCGAAGCGTCACCTCGGCGACGGAGCGACGTGGCCAAGTGATCCTGGTAGACACCTCAATCTGGATAGATCATTTTCGATACGATGACGCAGAACTGCGAAAAATCATCAATGATGACCAGCTGCTTTGCCACCCATTCGTTGTCGGCGAACTGGCGCTCGGTAGCCTGCGAGAACGGGCTGCAGTTCTAGCTTTCCTAGCAGCTCAACGCGAAGCCATGATCGCGACTCATGCAGAGGTAATGACGATCATTGATCGCCATTCGATATTCAGCATGGGGATCGGTTACACCGATGCGCACTTGTTGACTTCGACATTGCTCGACCGGCGGTCAAGCTTGTGGACAAGAGATAAGCGCTTAGCGGCCGCAGCACAAAAAGCTGGTGCGGCGCTTCATCCACACGCGCAAGCCGCATGGGCATAATGGTGCTATCCAGCGTTCTTCACCCGCTTCAAAGCGGCCGCGCCGCCTGCGGCCTGAACCGCCAAACTGCCGAGCGCAACACCCGCCTCAAGGCAAGATTGCGCATCGGACTTGTCGAGCCACGCGTTGATCAAACCTGCGTCGAAGGCATCGCCGGCGCCGGTGGTGTCGACCACGGCAACATTCGGCGCAGGGCTGGAATATACCTGACCGTTCATGGCCAGATAGGCTCCCTTGGCGCCCGCCTTCACGGCAACGACAGGGAAAGACTCGGCAAGTTTGCGCAGGCTCTGTTCCGGGTCAGAAATTCCGGTGATTGCGGTTGCTTCCTCCTCATTGGGAAGAAACAGATCCACCCCCGCGCAGTTCTTTAAAAAGGCGGGATCGAAGATCAGCGTCTCGTCCCAGCTTGGGTCCAGCGACACGCTTAACCCATGCGCCTTGGCTTGCGCCACCAACCGTGGAATTTCGAGAAGCGTCGCATATTCGGCAATGTGTAGATGGCTGGCCTGCTGCCAGGCGAGTGCCGTCTCCAGTGTCGCTGGCCGTGCCGAGCCGGCACGGCGCGACAGGAAGGCACGCTCCAAATTCTGAATGATGGCAACGGTCAGTTGTGGGCCCGCATCGGCAGCATGCTCTAGGAATTGCAGATCGACGCCGCCCGCGCCCAGTTGGTCCATCAGTCCGACCGACAGCGTATCGGTTCCGAGCCGCGAGAGCAGTGCCGTGGGCCGGCCGGTGCTGGCCGAATAGGCGGCGACGATGAAAGCGCCGCCGCCGGCAACGATCGCCATGTCGTCGGCAAAGATTTCGCGGCCGAGCACCGGCATCGACTGAAGACCGGTGAAAATCAGGTCGCAGTAAATCCGGCCGATACTGAGCACGGCGCCTGTCGATCGTGCAGCAGACGTCATAGCCGACCCAGCGACTTTTCGGTTTTGGCATCGAACAGATAGAGTGCCGAACGCGTTGCCTGTGCCACCACCGTGCTGCCGGTGGCGGGGATCAGCTTGCCGGGTGCAGTGGCGATCACCGACTGTCCGGCGACATCGAAGTGCACCAGGGTTTCGGAACCAAGCGGCTCAACAGCCGAGACGATGCCTTCAAGCTGAAATCCGAAAGCACTTGGGTCTGCGCTACCAACCACCAGATCATGCGGACGCACGCCGATCAGGATATCGCCATCGACGTCCGTCGCCACACCGTTCCCAGTCCGCCTGCCGGGGATCAGGTTCATCGAGGGGCTGCCGATGAAGCGCGCGGTAAACACGTCGAGCGGGTTTTCATAGATCTCCATTGGAGTGCCGGTCTGGAGAATATGACCGTCACGCATGACCACAATCCGGTCGGCCATGGTCATAGCTTCCACCTGGTCATGGGTGACATAGACGATGGTGGTGCCGAGGCGCTGGTGCAGGCGCTTGATTTCAATGCGCATCTGGGCGCGGAGCTGCGCGTCAAGGTTGGACAAGGGTTCGTCGAACAGGAAGGCCGAGGGATTGCGTACCATGGCACGGCCGATGGCGACGCGCTGTCGCTGGCCACCGGACAGGGCTGCCGGACGCCGCTCCAGCAGTGCGGTCAGGCCAAGCATGTCTGCCGTCTCGTCGATGCGTTTGTCCTTCTCCGCCTTCGACATTTTTGAGGTGTAGAGTCCGAATCCGATATTCTGGCGGACCGACAGATGCGGATAGATCGCATAGTTCTGGAACACCATGGCGATGTTGCGCTGTTTCGGCTCGCGCTCGTTGACCACCTCATTGCCGATCTTGAGCGTGCCGCCGGAAATATCCTCCAGCCCGGCGATCATCCGCAATGTCGTCGACTTGCCGCAGCCCGACGGGCCGACGAAAACAACGAATTCGCCATCGGCAATATCGAGATCGATGCCATGCACCACATCGGTCTTGCCGTAGCTTTTCACCAAGCCCTGAAGTTCGATCGTCGCCATCAGGCTGCTCCCACCAATGTTTTGAAGTTGCGGTCGAGATCTTGTGCTGCGCGTTCGGCGGCCGCGGCACTTTCAGCCGCTGCCTGGGCAAAGCCGACCGACCTGTCTCGATAGGATGACAAAGCTTGCGCCATCGGCTCCGGCGCCGGGCCACCAAAGCGGTTGCGGACGGCGACGAAGTATTCCGGCGAGACGATTTCCGCAAATTTCCGGCGATCGACGGAGGGCTTGCGCCCTGCGGAATGCTCGAATGCAGACAGGAACGGCTCGAAACCGTCGGTGGGCAGATCGCCCTGATCGGCCACGACAGCCTTTGCAACGGTCGCGGCGATTTCGTGCGCCTCGCGGAACGAAAGGCCTTCGAGACGCACGAGCGAATCGGCCAGCTCAGTGATGGTGATGCAGGATCGGCGAATATTGTTGGCAACGCGGTCTGGATCGATGCGGATCGCGGCGACGAAGGACGCCATCAGGTCAAGTACACGGCCGGCAGACACAAAAGCCTCGTAGCCCATCGACTGGGTTTCACCCTCGCTGTCGTTCATATCGGTGAAAGGCGTGTTGTGCATCACGTCGAGCACGGTGCGGGCGCGCCCAAAGGTCTGGCTGGCGAGCAGCCGCATGTGCTCGATCGGAACCGGATTGCGCTTTTGCGGCATGATCGAGGAGATCTGCACCAGCGCATTCGGCACATAGATCTGGCCTACCTCAAAGCTCGTCCAGAACTGAAAATCCTGGATCAGGCGACCGAGATGTAGGAACATCAGTTCGATGGCGCTGTAGGTCGACGTGACATAATCGATGGCGGCGATGCAGCTGTAGGAATTGCGCAAGGGAGCTGCAAAGCCAAGCAGCTCGGCGACGCGCGCACGATCGATCGGAAAGCCGGAGGTGGTGATAGCGGCAGCGCCCATCGGGCTTTGATCGACGATTTTGCGCGCTTCGGCAAAACGCTCGATGTCGCGGATCAGCACTTCGATCACAGCCGAGAGATAGTGCCCGAATGTGGTTGGCTGTGCTGGCTGGCCATGGGTGTAGGCGACGATCAGCGTCGCTTTTTCGCGCTCGGCAGCTTCGATCAGTGTATCGAGCAGGTGCCGGGCTTTCACCATCAGCGCGTCGATCCGATCTTTCAAGCCGAGCTTGAACAGCGTGTGGTCGATATCGTTGCGCGAACGGGCGGTATGAAGTCGGCCGGCTATATCCGGTCCGACGCGGGCCTTGAGCTCCTTCTCGATCAGGAAGAAGAAGTCTTCGACTTCACCGGTGTAAACCAGCACGGCAGGGTCTACCTCGCGATCGATGGCTTCCAGTGCACCAGCAATTTTCTGAGCCTGGGCGCGATCGAGGATGCCGGTTTCCACCAGCATCACCAGATGGGCGCGGTCGATGCGGCGAAAGCCCTCGACATGGTGGGTCTTGGCGCCGTCAAACAGCGGCCGCAGCACGGTTTCCTTATAGACAGGATCGGGAAACACGCTGTTGTCGGACAGGCGCGGATTGGTGGTTGTCATAAAATCATCCTTTCAGGCCTGCCAGCATGACGCCGCGCACGATGTAGCGCTGCAGCACCAGGAAAACGATCAGGGTCGGCAGGGTGGCGATCGCCGCCCCGGTCATGATCATTTCCCACTGGATCGACTGTTCCACAGCAAAGCTCGAGAGCCCGACCGGCAGAGTATAAAGTTCGCGGCTGGTGGTGACGATCAGCGGCCAGAAGAACGCCGTCCAGTTGCCGAGGAAGGTGAAGATCGCGAGCGCCGAGAGCGCAGGCGTTACCAGCGGCATCGCGACCTTCCACCAGATCTGGAATTCGTTGAGACCGTCGATCCGGGCGGCTTCCAGGAAGTCGTTGGGTATGGTGTCAAAAAACTGCTTCATCAGGAAGGTGCCGAAGGCCGTCATCATGCCCGGGAACATGATCCCCCAATAGCTGTCCAGCCAGCCAAGCTGGCTCGACATCAGGTACCAGGGGATAACCAACATTTCGGTCGGGATCATCAGTGTAGAAAGGATGGCGAGGAAGATGAGGTAGCGGCCGCGGAATTCGAATTTTGCCAGCGTGTAGCCGACCAGGCTGTCGAAGAACACGTTAGAAAGCGTAACAGTGACGGCGACGAAGGCCGAATTGAAAAACCAGCGCATGAAGCGGCCGTCGGACAGAACCTTGATGTAGTTTTCGAGCGTCGGCGCGGCCGGAATGATGCGCAGATCGTAAACCTGTCCGGCGGTCTTCAGCGACGTCGAAAACATGAACAGCAGCGGCGTGACCATGATCAGCCCGCCTATCAGCAGCAGCGTCCAGGCAATGATGCGGCCGGGACGGATGCTGGCGCCGAATGCGGCTGCGACTTTGGGGTTCGTGTCCGTGCTCATCATTTATCCCTCAAGACGCGCAGTTGCAGCAGCGAGACAACCAGCAGAATGGAAAACAGCACGACGGTCTGGGCCGCGGCATAGCCCATCTCGTAAGACGAAAACGCAGTTTGAAAGATCATCAGCACCAGCGGCTTGGTCGAGCCCAGCGGCCCGCCCGGATCGTTGGTGGTCATATTGTAGACCTGGTCGAAAATACGCAGAAAGCCGATCGAGGAGAACACAACCAGAAACACCGTGGTCGGCTTCAGCAGCGGTAGCGTGATCTTGCGCAGGATCGCCCATTCGCCGAGACCATCGATGCGGGCGGCCTCGTAATAGGTGCTGGGAATGGCGCGCAGGCCCGCCATGAAAATAATGATCTGGAAGCCAAGACCAGCCCAGATAGAAGTTACCATGATCGACGGCAGCGCTTGGGTGACCGAACGGATGAAGGGCTGCTGCGGCAGACCCATCAGTCCGAGTAGGTCGTTGATCACGCCGATCGGTGCCGGCTGATAGAACCAGCGCCAGACCCAGGCCATGGCGGCTGCCGTGGTCAGGAATGGCAGAAAATACAGCGCCCGGATGAAGGCGTGCATGATTTTGACGCGGTCAAGATAATAGGAAATCACGAAGGCTAGGACCAGGCTGATCGGCGTTCCAATGATAAGATAGGTAAAGGTATTGCGAAACACCTTCCAGAACTGCGGATCGGCAAACAGCCTCTTGTAGTTGCCAAGGCCGATAAAGACCGGCGGCTGCATCAGGTCCCAGTCTGTCAGCGACAGCCAGAAGGCCTGCAGCGTTGGGTAGAAGCGGATGACGCTGTAGAACAGGATCGGCAAGGCCAGGAACGACCAGACCCAGATCAGTTTTTTGGTTTTCATCGACAGCCGGTCCCACACGGGGCCGGTGGGGCGGCGTGGTGCCGCCCCTTCCGTCTGCGTCGGTGTGGAGGCCATCTGTTTCAGCCTTTACTTCTTCACGCCATCGATGATGGCCTGTTCGGCAGCGGCGGCCTGGGCGACCGACTCTTCAGCCGTCTGGCCTTCGAGCAAAACCCGGTTGGCCATGTCGATCGCCGTCTGGCGCTGAGCCGCTTCATCGACAAACTGCGTGGTGTGCGCATATTCGAGGCCCTTCAGGAAGGGTCCGAAAATCGGATCGGCGAGGTTGGCTTCGGTCAATGCCGCAGAACGGCGGGCCGGCAGTTCGCCGACCGTCTTCAGCCAGATATCCATGGCCTCCGGCGAGGAAATATAGGCCAGAAATTTTTTCGAAGCCTCGAGCTTTTCGCCAGATACCTTGCCGCCAATGCCGTTCGCAAAATAGCTGGCATAGTTCGAGCGCACGCCTTCGGCATTGGCCGGAAGCTCGGTGACGCCCCATTCGAAGGTGTTGATGCTCTTGAAGGCGCCGAGACGGAAGGTGCCGTCAATGGTCATGGCCGCCATGCCGGCGCGAAACGCCGCCTGGCCTTCATCCATGAAGCCGGCCTGGCCGATTTTCTGCACGGTCTGCAGGTCGGTGTAGAATTTCAACGCCTTGACGCCGGCCTCGCTGTTGTAAGTGACCTTCTTGTTGTCGTCCGAATAGGGCGCACCGCCATATTGGCGCACGAGAATTTCACGCCACCACTGATGATCCTGACCGGCCATGTCGAGGGTCGTGCCGGCCACGATCAGGTTGCCGGCTGCATCGCGCTTGGTGGTGGCGATGCCGGCCTTGACGAACTCGTCGAGCGTCTTTGGCGGCGTCTCGATGCCGGCGTCCTTCAGCAGCTTCTTGTTGTAGAATAGTGCCAGCGAACGCACGGCCGTCGGCAGCCCATAGTAATTTTCGCCGCGCTTCATTGCAGTGACGATCGGAAAGAAATCACTTTCGATCTTGTCATGCGGGAACATGTCGGTCGGCAATGGCTGCAGCAGCTTGCCGGCCACGAACTTGTCGAGCCAGCCGTAGAACAGCTGCATCACGTCCGGACCCTTGCCACCCATATTGGCGGCTACGACGCGGGTCTGGTAGTCGGCGTAGGGGAAGGTCGTCTGCTTGACCTTGATATCCGGATTGGCCTTTTCAAAATTGGCGATCAGCTCGTCCATTGCCTTGACGCGGGTCTCGAACACATATTGCCAATATTCGATTTCGACCGCCTGTGCGGCATTGACGGCGAGCGTGCTGAAACCTGCAATCAGGCCAGCGAAAATGAGTCCTCTGCGCATGCGATCCTCCTGTTTGTGCCCTGCCAGACTTTTCGCCCGGCACGCAAGCTGTTGTTCCCCAGTCCCTCAACGCCATCATGGATGCCGATCGAGCCTGCTTAGCCTCTCTTGTCCACGGCGATTTGCGCGCCGCGGGAACTCCGATCGTTGTCGAAGCTTGGCTACAGGCTCGTCCGACTCTGCAACTTTGTCAATAAGATACTTTACTTGATTTAATCTATTGCAGGTTGATCCGGTTCGGCGCTATCGATAGGCAGCAGTTTTCAAGGTTCAAAACATGACCCGGCAGAACAGGACGCGACAGGCGAGCAGCACCCAACAGATCGCCCTAGGCAAGAACCCGGAGCGTTCGCGCGAGCACAACCGCCGCGTGGTATTGGACGTGGTGCGGATGCACGGCTCGCTCGGCCGCATGCACATCGCCAAGCTGACCCAGCTGACGGCACAAGCGGTCGCCAATATCGTCGATGAACTGGTGAGCGACAATCTGCTGATGGAGATCGGCCGCCTGCGCTCCGGTCGCGGCCAGCCGCCGATCCAGTTTGCCGTCAACCCCGATGGCGCCCTGACCATGGGCATCGAAATCGCCGCCGACCATATGGTGATCGTCGTGCTGGATCTTGCGGGCCAGATCCGCGCGCAAACCATCGTCTATGTCAAGGACACGACGCCGGAGCATATCATCCCGCGTTTCGTCGGCGAGGTCGACACGGTGCGAAATACATTTTCGTCCAAGCTGCTCGGCATCGGCGTCGTCATGCCGGGACCTTTCGAGATCGACGGCATGACATCGGTCGGCCCGACCACGCTACCCGGCTGGGGCGCGATCGACGCGGCCCGGGTTCTGTCGGAGGCAAGCGGCGAAATGGTCATTGTTGAGAACGACGCGACGGCAGCAGCCGTTGGTGAACGGCTGTTCGGCGCCGGTCTGGCCATTTCCGATTTCTGCATGATCTATTTCGGCGCCGGCGTCGGTCTTGGCGTCATCCATGAGGGTACGCCGTTTCGCGGCGCCTTCGGCAATGCGGGCGAAATTGGTCACATCGTCGTCGCACCGCACGGAAAGCTCTGCCCTTGTGGTCAGCGCGGTTGCCTCGAACGCTACGCGTCACTGCATGCTCTGAAGGA
>Ga0247730_1001907_pt1 | contig 10747 bp, 18 predicted proteins | sample UWRJL073202C2_FD_180959 | JGI IMG/M metagenome (GOLD analysis project Ga0247730, IMG submission 180959) | Plant litter microbial communities from Arlington Agricultural Research Station in Wisconsin, United States - UWRJ-L073-202C-2 | ecosystem: Environmental > Terrestrial > Plant litter >...
GGTGCGCTGGCATCAAGATACAGCGAAGTTACCTATGCGTCTACAAAAGATTCACTTGCTTCTTGAGCTTCTTCTTTCCGGGATATCCGTTTCTTGGTCCCTGATGTATTGAATTGTGTTGGGCGCATCTCCCGCATCTCCACCATTGTTCCGATGCATCTGTTTTCCACAGTCACTGAGATTTCAATACAGTTGTTCCGTTCACTGCCCTAGCCTTGGGTGCTTGCTCGCTCGTATCTGGTTGGAACACAGGTTCCTGTCTGCGTGGTTGCAATTCGGTATCTTGTTCTCATCATCGCCATGTTTCGTTTCAGACTCCATCGGACCCTTGAACCAGCGCTGCTTCCAGTCTATAACCAACTGAGCCTGTCACTCCCGTGTCTGTTCACATTGCAATTCATAGCTCTACTTGCCAATTGCCCAATTTCCAAGGACGAGCTACCCCTTGTGTGTCCCGCCCTTTTATCTCTGGGAAACTGCTCAAAGCACGGCGAGAACTGTTGGAATGATGCTGCCGTCTCGTCAAGAGTGGATATAAAATGAAACTCTCATGTCTCTCCCTTCTTTACAATCTTACTTTTGACCTTCTTTCTTTTTCCAGGCATTGACATGGCCTTCCTTCGTTCTCTTCTCTTCATCGTCGGCACCACTGCTTCTATGGTCCTTGCCGCCCAAGAGACAAAGGCAGCCTCATGCGTGAGCAATTTTCACCCTGCTGTCTTGCCTATCTATTGTCCTGAAACCGCAGTAGTGCGCCGCCATTGGGAAAGCATTGCCACGATCTATGATGCTACCCTCGTCGTCGTTGTACGAGGAAACGAATCATAGATACTACATTGAAGCCCAGACAAAGCTAGAACCTGCTTGCAGAGTCCTGCCTTCCTCAGCTGCAGAGGTCGCTCAGATCGTTTCAATTGCAACCGAGAAGCAGTGTCACTTTGCGGTTGCGTCAGGCAAGCATTGGGTGATTAGCGGGGGCTCCAATATTGGACCAGACGGTTTTACCATCGATTTGATGTTCCTCAATGGCACGTCTCTATCTAAGGACCACTCGATAGCCTCCATTGGGCCTGGCTTGCGTGCGGGAGCAGTCTATGATTTCCTAGATCAGTATGGTTTGTACGTTGCTGTCGGAAGAGGTGAGCACAGAGCCCATGATGTCGCATTCGAAATTCTAATGCTCATACAGATAGAGACGTTGGAATGTAAGCACGTTCCTTCAGCTGGCTGTTTTTGTTTCAGCATCTGATGCTTGCGTCTCACAGAGGTGGATTCCTTGCTGGTGGCGGAATATCGTTCCCCACTTTCGAGCATGGATTTGGCAGCAGTACTGTGGTCAATTTTCAAGTTGTTCTTGCATCAGGCGAAGTGGCCAATGTCAATGAAAGCAGTCACAAGGACCTCTTCTGGGCCATTAAATCCGGCAGCACTAATTATGGTTTGTGGTTTCACTTTTACGCAGAGGAGACAAAGTGTCTAACAGCGAATCTCAGGCATTATCACTCGTTTTGACATGTTGACCTACCCTTCGCCAGCCATATGGGGTGGCTTCCTAGGCTTTCCTTTGGAAGAGAGTAAGGCTGTGATGGCCAATTTCCCTGCCGCTGTGAAATATCTTTCAAAGCATCCTAGTGATGCTGGATCCATGCTCATTACCTTCGACTCAACACTGGACAAGTTTATCGTTACACAGGCCAACTACCGTGGCGCCGAAGCGTCCCCTCCTCTTTACAAGATCCTGTTCGGCGACGAACCTTCGAAAGCCACCTTAGACACCTTCGAGGCGAAACCCTTCCTTCAGTTCTTAGAGGAGGTCAAGTTTCCGACAACCGTAAAGAAGACCAGATGGCAAACATACAACGTCAAGCCCGATGGGGACTTTGCTGTTCAGGTGTGGGAGAAAGGGCAGGAACTCTGGGGTAAACTGAACTCTACGCGCACTATCCCGGGCCTTGCGTTCGACACAGTTATTCAGCCGATGCTAAAGAACATGCGGTGTGCAACGTACGCTGGACCTGTGTGCAACGAGGAGGATGGCGATCTTATGTGTATGTTGCTTTTAACCTGCTATCGTGTTCGTACCTGATATTTCTGGTTCAGTGCTTCTCACACGTGCATACTGGGACGACGCTGGTGACAAGCAAGTTGAAGCTACCATGCAGGAATGGAAGAGATGGGTACATAAGGAAGCCAAAAAACGCAACATCCTCTCTGACTTCCTTTACACCAACTACATGGGCAGCACCGACGAATCACCATATACTGGATTGCCAGAGGATGTGCTGCAGAGAATGCTGGATGTGCAGTCAATCTACGATCCTGAGGCTGCTTTTGGAGACCTGTGGAAAGGCGGTTTTAAACTGCCCTCCCATACCTAGAGTTTGTGTTTTGGGTTAAGGGTTATTAGTTTCGACTCGATTTTATTGATTTATCTATCTATCTATCTATCCTTATTATTTAACATACAATGCCCACTCTTTTATCTAAATGCGTAGCACTTGCTCTTGATCCCTGAGTTATATATCCTTCTCGGGGACTTGGATTTTGTGTGAGGAACTGCTTCAGGACGCACTCGGATGCAGTGCTTCAAGTTCAAGACTCAGTAGCTGTTCGTTATTTCCGTCGTGTAGGTTCTATAATGATCCCCCTCTCTCTCACCAGTCCAAGTAATATCTCCTGCCTTCCTTCTGCCATCCTAACAACATTAGCCACTGCGCACAATGCACGGTCTTGATATGCCTTCCCAGGTTTCTCCTTCTTCCTCTTTATTGTACCATCATATGTCGCATGGGGATTCCATGGTAGTAATCTTTCCTTCCTTCGTCCGTTCTCCTCATGAGCCACTATTAGAGCTAAATTCCTCGTGAAAGCATGTGGTAGACCCCGACTAGTTGCACTTGTGTAAAGCAATGACAGCGTGTTGTCAACTAGAGCTAAGGCTCAGTCTTCTGTAGAATAGACTTGAGAGCGCCCAACGTACTTCGCCTCTGCCATTCTTCAAGCCATTCTTTAGTGCTTTCGTTCGGATTTGGAGACTCAAGGGCACGGATGGCCAACGCAGCATCCCGGAAAGTAGGCTTCCACAGTTTTCTCAGGTGCCGAGTTGCAGAAGTATGGTGCAATACGCTTGCCGATGTAGTCCGAAGAAAAAGGCGGTATAAAGTACTGAACTCTCGAGGGAGTCTCTGTGACAGCCCCGGCATATTGTTGTCAGTGTCGGGTGGCAGTAGCGGGAGGAAGTAGAAACCACACGTGACTGTGCATTAATATTTCCGTAGATATTAGATGAATACGAGCGTCTCATTGTTCAAATATCACTGTACGTTAAGAAAACGGAAGATTGGTTTGAATTGCGGTCGCTTTCTCGTTTCCCAGCCAAGCAACCTTCACTTTCCTCCCGTTCAATCCGCTCACAGCGAATGTCTGAGTATCACCTGGGAAAAGATCCAATCCGTTGTCGCCCCACTTCACTGGATTGTCTCCTTCTTCATCAACGCTTAAGATGACACCTTTCGCTGGATTCTTTGCTTGAACAGTAACGATACCCTCTGCTTTGTCGATGGTGATTTTAAGCTCTGGATCGGGCAGGTCCAAGTACCGATAAGGCTGAGGCCAGTCGACATATCGCGCGATTACTTCGCCGGTCGCGGTATCTACGAGGCGGGTATTCACGACCACAGTATTTGTGGTTGTCCATTCAGGGAAGCCAGTAGCAGGGAGGTTGGGCGGGGCAGGACAAGGCAAACTCAGCAGCTCGGTCGCTTGATTCTCCTTGAGCTCGACCTCATGAGTCTCGTAGTAAGTCCAATCCGAGATCAAATCTATACAACTCAGTTCGAGCTTTGCCGATCTGGGAGTCAACCGCGCGTTTACACCCCATATGTCCAGGGTTGCAGATTGGCTTTGATAAGCGCCGTATTCGTAGAACTGACGAGGACGATCATTGGCCTTGTTCTTGGTCACCTATTACTTCCAGGATCAGTAATAGAACATAGATTTGAGATCTCAGAGCTCACCGTTCTAAAGACGCCGACCGTCACATCAGCCATTTGACGCTTGATCGCGTAATAAGCTGGCTTGGGTCGAAGCTGGGGTAATAAGAGTGAGATCTTAATCCACTCCCTCTCGCAAATAAGTACACACAAAGTAGTCCACAATGGCCCAACTCGTCACGGGCCAGCAGTCGTTGAGTTGCCATACAATTGCGCCAGATGTCTGTTGAGAAATTAGCCAAGAATCCAGGGATAGTGCCCACTTCGAACATACGTGTTGCTTTCCGGGGCCCTTCCATTGTCTTCTCCACGACTGATATGCATAGCCGACAGCGTCAGCTTGCATTATCTGCGTGTTGTATACAGCACTGATGAAGCGTTAAAATGAACGCAGTAGTGCACTGTGAAAATGAAATGAAATAACTTACGTTTCCAGATCTTGCGTGACTCGGAAATTCTCGTTCATCGGAATTGCGAACCGCCTTTCAAACAGACCTGCCTTGCAGTGTTGTGCCATCAGAGGACTTTGGAAGTACATTTGCATGTTCCCATCCTCTTTAGACCAGTAATTAACCGTCTCCATGCAAGGCATGGAAGGCATTCCGAACTCAGAGACAAAGCGTCCCCCCATTCTGTCATACTCGTGGTACTGCATCTCTTTACCACCCCAAATATTCCACTGGTGCACATCTCCAACTGTGGGATCAGCAGTATCCCAGCCTTTGCCTCCGTATGGAGAGCCTCGATGATATGGTATGGAAGATGACGTGAGAGTATCGACCACTGATGGAAGCAGCTCCTCGTAAATCTTGATGGCTGGAAAGTCCTTCACATCTTGAGAGGAGAAACTCAATACATCGCACACCCAAATCGTTCAGGAATACTGACCTCCCCACTGAAGAATCATCTGGTAATCTTCGTTATTGCCACAGAATAGAGCCATTGCCTTTGGCATACAGTGAGCTTTCAACGATAGGAGCATCCTCTACCAAAAGCTTACTGCATGATGTCTTAGTCGTTTTACGTTGTCTTCTGCCTCTTTCTTCACGGAAGCCAGGAACTCCTTGTGGGCTGGATATACTCCACATGCGAACTGGAAGTCTTGCCAGACTAAGAGGCCAAGTTCTGTAACGAAGGGATCATTCAATTCTGATATCGAAGAAAAAGTAGAAAAGTAAATACCATCACAAATATCGTAGAAAACATCCGGCTCATAAACGCCTATGAGCAATATTCAGCGAATTTGCTGAATTTTCCCTGAGGGAATCAACATACCTCCACCCCAGAGACGAACCATATTTTGGTTTCCATCGCGCAGTAGTGTCAGCCACGCCCGATATCTGTCAGCCTTAAGTGTGGTCAAAAAATTGTCGGCTGGTATCCAATTCGAGCCTAAGTTGATTAAAGTCAATGCGCAGACGGGAAGGTCAAAGACAACTCCATTCACCCCCAATGAAAACTCGGACACCATTGATCTCAAACAGAAATGTTGTCCCTTTTCCGTATTGGTCCGCTTCTGTAAGCTCTTCTTGAATCAGCTTTACAGTCCGGAAGCCAATACGCTTGGATTGCAGATCGAGCAACTTATCATTCTGTGTTCATTATTCAGTACAGGGATAGTACCAACCATGATCCAAAAACTCACCGAATCTAAAAGAGTGACCTCCAGAATGTACAAATTCTGCTCTCCATATCCAGTTGGCCACCAAAGCTTCACGGCATCATTTAGCTTCCAGTCAATCACTTTCTCACTTTTAAGACCATCATTTTTCAACAACAGCTCCTCCGACTTAATAACAGCGCCAGACAAATCTTTCAATATCGCCTTCGCCTTGACACCGCCAGAAGACCCAGCCAAATCAAGATCTACTTGCAAGGCAGGCCCAGATGAGGTCACAGTTGCTCTTGTGAACACCTCTGAAATACGGGTAGTGTATGTTGTCAACGAGACTGCACGGTACACGCCACATGTCATTAGTTCGGGGCCCTATGGATTTCTTGTTAAGTTCTGGCATACATGGGAGGGTGATAGGCATACCCAATCCCATCGCCAGTCATATTGAGCCTTGCGAACGTACACCCGGCTGGGATCGCCAAGATTGGTGGACCCTGCTCTGACGCGACCATATTTTTCTTCGAGCGCGCGAGCTACAGCTGCCGCAGACTTGAAGTGCAAGAGTAAGATGTTCTCGGGCTTGAGACTAGAGACAGGTACATCCAACTGATGAGTCTGGAACATGTTATCCACAGATGCCAATTTATTCCCATTCTAGGAAGCAGGGGAGGATTGGTGAAGAGAACTGAGCAGAACAAAGGACTTGCTCACTAGGTAGATATCGCAGATAGTATCTAACCCAAGAAACTCAAGCAAAGCGTGATTTGCGTGGGCAGCATCTTTTACATCGAAATTGCACTTATACAACCATTCCGCCTCTCCAATCCCTTCGAAAGACGTGATATAAGCCTAAATTATGAACAATATAACATGGACACACGTACACTGAACACGATGCTCATTGAATCCAATATATGGGTCAGGTATCAGACCTGCCTTCAGAAGTTCTACATGAACCTCAGATGGGAACGTTTGCGCGTATCTCCAGGCTGCTTTGGTGTCCACCTGAGAGTCGGACTCGTCAACAACTGAAGTCTCCAGCTCGTCGAGGACCGACGTGACGCTTGAGTCGCGTTGCTTCCACGACCAATTAGAGTCTAGCGTGGAGACTTTGACTGCTTCCATAGTGGTGGTATTTAGTTAAGGAGTTTCGCAGAGGTTTCCCCAGGCCGGGGAACTCGTCTATCGGATGAGATGATGTCGAAAGACGAGCGGGCCGTAGAATGTGCCGCAACTGCCATTGTGACTGGGCATGTTATGCCGGCAGCCATGGCAGGTTTTCGCCGAGTTTCAGAATACCGTCTGAATCACAGCCGGAGACAATTAGAAACGTTGGGAGAAACCTTGAAGGTCAAGGAAAGAAGGTTAGTAGAAAGCAGGCAACGATGAAAAGCTTATCATTGTTTGTGTTTGTTGACCGCGTTATTGAACTAGATCGGGCGAAGTTGCAAATGAGGGCGGTATCAGATTCCGAGTATTTATATTATATGATCAGCATAGAATAGAGCAGAATTTACAACAGAAAGAACACCTCCTAACCTCAATTGTAGTCATATTCAAAGTCGAATTTGCGCAATTGCACCTCACATTTCCCCCTCTTGCCTTCTATCAACGATCTTTCATGGCTCATCATTCTTTCAACTGTCCTGAAATCCTGCTCGTTCCCCATCACCCGCAGGATAGCGTAGGAAAGTCCAACAACATCTGTGTCTCTAGATCGGGGCCTGAGGTAGGTCCGTGAGGCAATGAACGCAAGGACAGGCATGTTCAACATGAGCTGCTTCTCCAACGTAAAGCATATTGAGGTGAGAAGAGGGCATAATGCTGGTTTGTTGATCCTTAAGGTCATTGCCTCTAACATAACCGCGAATGACGTCCACTCGTCACCGTTATCCGGAATACGGACCTCCAGGCATTTCAATGTCGGAGACAGCTTGTATAATAGGAAACCAACTTCTTCTGTAGGTAGAAAAAGGTTATCGAGATAGAGGTCGGTAATGTTACATTTGGACCTGTCTATCAAGCGCCTTCCGACGTCCCACGTTGTGTCGACAGGGCCGTGCATGATCAAATGCTCAAGTGCAGGAACTGTGAAGAGCTCAAGCAAAGCGATTCCTGCCATAGGACAATGAGGGACCGAAATTCCCAGATGCTCGAGTGCCGGTAGGTGTATGCTCCCGGAAAGATCGTTCACAATGGGGAGGAAGTCCTCTCCTTGCAAGGCATCCATTCCGGAAAGCGTAAGGAAGCAATGCGTCAGTTGTTCGCACTGGCTCAGGATTTGCACAAAAGACTGAACACTGTGGAAAACATCCGCGCCTTCACGGGTCTCCAGCCTGAGGGTGTCCAGACACTGCCAAGGAGCATTCACTGGAAGTGTGAAAGAATGGAGAGTGATGATGTCAAGGTCGCGCACACGAGGCAACCAAAGGAATGGTAAGTTGACCCCCACCATGGTTGAGGGACTGGAAGAGTGATCAAGAACCCGAAGGAATAGATCAAACTTGCGAGATGAAAATGACAGGAAAGGCAGATTCTCGAAAAGAAGAGGCAGGCTCTCGGAGCCAGCTTCAAAATCGAAAGCTTCCCATCGATAGGACTGACTGCATAACGCTTCCAGGGTCTCAGCTAGCATATAACGCTGCTCCTGATCCCATTTTACGACCACACAACCTGTTTTCAGAGGATGACGACCCGATCTTCTTAGCCACACCGACAGTGCGCTTGAATACTGGCTCCAACTAAGGCTACTGTCGGGCAGTTGAACTCTGAAACTCGTCCACAAATATGCTGTATTGATTGCCACTGCTCTCCATTCCCTGCAAACATGAGTGAGAAGCACTGGGCTGGAGAGATTATCCATGAGGTCCTGGCTGTGTCTTTCGATGGAAAAAATCTCGAAGATCTCCTGTATTATTTCGAGTGGCATTCTCCGAATAGGAGAATGCCATAAATCTTGGCCGTGCAAGGTCCAGCTGGGCAGAGCAGGTAGCCTTTTTGAAAGAGTGCCAGAGGCAGAGGCCGTTCTTTCGCCAGTGCGTGAGTGTGGAGTGGACGGGTGCCATGTATGAGAGGCGACAAGAGTTCGTGGGGGAAGCAGCATGGGAGCGGTGGTCGTGAAGATATTTACAGGAGCAGGCTTTATATGGCCCAGGATTGGGTTGCCAAAGGGTTGCCCGATTTTGCAGAACAATGAAGCATAGCGCGTGGGCCACGCAGATTGGTATTTGAACTCCGCTGCAGCTGGGGTTTTAACTCAGTCAGTCTAAGAGTGACGAATATACGAGAAATTCGAGAGTCGCTTCCAGGTATCGTGTATTTTGGATCGTTTTTGGCCAAGATGTGTTAGGTCTGCCAGCAGAGAGCTGTGAGAGTTTGGGTTCAAGTTTGTATCGTGTGCCGTGAGTCATCTCATCAATACAGTGTAGAGCCGATCTGTGGCTGTGCTGCTCGCGGCTCACTTCAGCCGGCCTCTCCAGGAATGCTTTATTTGATCTGCACTCAACCTCGTACTGCCTCTGTTTCAAGTCGGTCAGCATATGTCTGGTGAGCTGCGCAGATAAAATGCAGTGCTTATAACAACATATTGAAGATCCTCTCTCGAAGGACTTGAGTTCAGAACCGCCCATGTATTCTTCATCCACACCGCGACGACCCCATGTTAATATACCAGCCGGTGCTAGAGCACCTGTGAACCCATCACCATCAGCCAGACAAGATTCCTACTCCCTAGAAGTGACGCCTCCTCCATATAGTCCAGAAGATGATGAAGGATACCCTACGATGTCCTGGGGTGAATCTTCACGCTATAGTTTGGCTCATACCCCGTCTACGCCACGGCAGCGGACAAGCTCCCTCATGAACCTCCACAGTAGACCCAGCAGTCAAACGCAGGAAATTATAGCATTCCCTGAACCACAGATCTTCAGAGCGACATCCGCCACTGCATCACTTGAGCCCTCACCACCTCCCTTAACTCACCGGCACAGCAGGAGCGATGTCTCAGGGAGCAGATCTCCAACTCTGCAGAGGCTTCAGAGAGGAGAATCTGCAATATCTGTCGCGTCGTCGTACTATGCCGAAGACGACGCCTATGCTGTATCAAACGAGGTGCGTAAATCGGCCATTACATCGTACGGACATAATGTACTCATCTGCCTGGTAGGGACATGGGGAAAATTCGGATAGTAGAGATGAGATCTCCCAGGCAATGTGCGTAGGAAACCCCATTTCTTATTATTAGGCTTGATGCAAACCTGCCATAAATTGTAGGCTCATGTCCGAAGAGGGCATAGCGCGCTTTCAAGCCGGAACTCTGCCTGAAAAGAACGAAGACTGGCATCTGTTAGTCCCCGAAGAAGCACGAGAAGCACTAGGAAAGCAAGAGGTACAACGGCAGTCTGTGATCTTCGAAGTCTTCAAGTCAGAACGGGAATACGTCGCTGACCTAATGGCCGTTCGAGATGTACGTTCTTACCCGAATTATATTATTCTATACGACTAACTCTTAAACCGTCAAGGTATTCATAGAACCCCTTCGAAACAGAGATCCTCCTATTATTGCCAGTCATCTTGTTGCCGGTTTCTTGTTCGAAGTTTTTGGCAATCTCGGTGAAATACTGTCCCACCATCAAAGCATGCTTGGAGCCTTGTTTTCACGCCAAAGAGACCAACATCCTTTAATACAGAGCGTGGCAGATATCATTCTCGATAGTATGTACCGTTGATCGAATCTTCAGACAAATGCAGTACTAATAATGAACTGGCTTGTTTAGCCACTCTTAGACCTGAGTTTCGAGAGTCTTATTCAACCTACATCAAGCACTATCCGCTGTCAGAAAGCTACCACAGAAATACGCTCAGCCGCACTCCTCAGTACCAGACTTTTGTGAACTCGGCTTCAGCTGACCCAAGGATACGGAAAAGAGATCTGATCACCTTTCTATCTCGACCGGTGACAAGGCTACCGCGGTTGAACTTGCTACTAGAGCAAATACTCAAGCTTACGCCAGACGACCACCCAGACAAAGAAATATTACCCATCATTCTTGGTATTCTCAAAGATAGCATCCGGGCCACTCAACCTGGCATAGAAGCTGCCGAAAGCAAAGTAAAGTTCTGGGCTCTCAGTGAAAGCTTG
>Ga0247730_1001908_pt1 | contig 10745 bp, 13 predicted proteins | sample UWRJL073202C2_FD_180959 | JGI IMG/M metagenome (GOLD analysis project Ga0247730, IMG submission 180959) | Plant litter microbial communities from Arlington Agricultural Research Station in Wisconsin, United States - UWRJ-L073-202C-2 | ecosystem: Environmental > Terrestrial > Plant litter >...
GAGGTCCTCGAAGGACAGCTGCTGCGCGAAGTCACGAGCCGACGGCACCGACGTGGGGATCGGCGGCGCACCGGCCAGCACCAGGAGCGCCGCGGGCAGACCGATCAGCAGCAGCAACAGGGCCACCGCCGATCCGAGGACCTCGCCGAGGTGCCGGTCGTCGCCCGGACCTCCGGGTGTCGCGGCAGCGAAGCGGGTCGGATCGGTCGATCGGTCGATCGGGTCGGTCACGGTGTCGTCAGTCATGGGTCCCCCTGCGTTTCATGGTGGGTGGTCGGGCGCGTGGTGGCAAGCGCGCGACTAGGGATCAGCCTCGGTCTCGGGCGTGGAGACCGCCCGGGCGTTGATCGGGAAGTCGTCGATGTTGATCAGCTTGAGCAGGGACGTCTCGGTCTTGTCGTTGATCGTCACCACGACGCGGTCGAGCTCGGGCAGGACCGTGAACTCGTTGTCGGCGTAGCCGCGGCCGCGCAGGTAGTCGGACGCGCGCTGGGAGGCCTCGGCCGGATTGATCGTGATGCCCTGCTCGTCGCGCAACGCCTCGATGTTGATCGCGTCGGCGCCCGCACGAGCTGCCTGCTCCGCATCGTCGGCGATCCGCATGCGGGCGTTGATCGCGAGCCCGCCGTCGACCACCAGCCCGGCGCAGACCATCAGCACGAGCGACATCCCGAGCACGAAGATCGAGGCAGATCCTCGCTCGCGGAGCCGGCGGCTCACTCCGTCCTCCGGAACGTGTCGAGAGGCGCGCTGGCGGTCGCACTCATCTTCTTGGTGCCCTTGAGCCCGATCAGACCGAGACCGTCGTTCGGGACGTCGCAGTCGATTGTGACCGAGACCGACCCGCCGGCAGCGAACTCCCGGTCGTCGAAGCCGCCCATCCGGCACGTGGCGAAGTCGTCGAGGGCGGCGTTGGCCGATGCGTCGGCAGCCGACCGGGCGGCACCGGACGACCGCTCGAGCGAGGCCGCTCGTGCCGCGTCCCTGGCCGCGGCCTCCATGTCGGCCCGCACCGACACGTACCGTCCGCCTGCGACGACCAGGAGCATGAACAGGACCAGGATCGGGATCATCAGCACGACCTCGACGGCCATCGAGCCCTCGTCGCGGGTGCGCCGCCGCACCGTCCAGGCAGCCATCACTCGTCCTCGCGGAACTGCTCGAGGGGGCCCTCGACTTCCTCGGACAGCCGCGGACGGTCGATGAACGGCAGGAGCTGCTCGCCGTCGGCACTCACGACCGCCCGGGCGTCACGCGGCGGCGTGCCGTTCACGAGGGTCACATCGACGTCGACGTCCCTGAGCAGACCGCCGCCGAGCTCGTTGGCGTAGTTGCGCCCACGATCCTCGCCGTCCTTGACGACACCCGTCGTCCGTGTCGTGCGCGCGGCCTCGCGAGCCGCCGCGGACACGGCCTGGTTGCCCAGGTAGACCAGGGCGAACTGGATCGTCAGGATGATCGCGATCATGAGCAGGGGCATGTAGAGCACCAGCTCGATGGCGCTGGTGCCCTCCTCCCGCTGCCGACGTGACCGCGATCGCATGACTACTGGTTGCCGATGTCGTTGCTGATGTCGTTGGCCTTGCCGGACAGTGCGGCCTGCAGGATCGCGGCGACGGCGATGCAGATGGCCACGACGATCGCGGAGATGATGACCCACTCGACGGCGGATGCTCCACGCTCGGACCGCGCGCGGCGGAATCGGACGTCGAGAACGGCGAGCAGGAAGCCGAGCGGGGATGCTGGGTTGACCATGGTGTTCCTCCTGGTTGGGGGTTCGGGGGACGGCATCAGATGCCGACGATCTCGGCGATGGCAGGGTAGATCAGGAAGACGAGGAAGCCAACACAGAGCAGGAGCTGCGCGATGAGCATGGACTGTGACCGCGCGGCGGCGCGGCCCTCGGTGTCGGCCATCTCGCGCTGACGCATCGAGGCGGCCCGGGCGGACAGCGAGTCGCGGACCTGCGCACCGTCCTCGGCCACGAGCGCGAGGGCGGCGGCGAGATCGCGAAGCTCCTCGACCGCCATCTCCTCGCCCAGGTCGCCGAGGGCCGCCCACGGGGTGACTCCCTGCAGGCGGGCGGACTCGATCGTGTCGCGCAGGCGCACCATGGCCCACCCGTCGCTGAGCTGGGAGGCCGACGACAGCGCCTCGGGCACGCCACGTCCGCCCGCCAGGTTCATGGCCACCAGATCGAGGAAGGCACCCACGACGTGACGGAAGTCGCGGCGTCGTTCGACCGCTTCGCCCGAGAGCTGCAACGTCGTCAGCACGATGCCACCCACGGCGCCCAGCAACGAGAACCAGAGCGGAAAGGCCGGGCTGAGTCCGAAGAAGGCGACCGCCGGCGCGAGCATGACGGTCGGCGCGAACAGGCCCGCGACACCCGCGAGCACCGACATGCCCAGGTGCGACTCGACCGAGCGGCCCATGACCGCCAGATCGGCCCGGATACCGGCCGGGATCCGCCAGCCACGGGCCTCCAGGGCCGTCCAGACCGACGCCCCGATGCGGCGCGTGCGCATCGACTCGTCGCGGTGGCGTCGATCGGCCGTCAGCGAGTCCTGCACCTTGTTGCGGGCGCGGGCGGCGTCGAGGCGAGCGAGTTCCGAGGCGGCAGTGCCCGTGCCACGGTCGAACTGCAGGACCAGGGTCAGAGCGCCCAGACCGGCGACGGCGCCCGTGAGAAGGACCAGCATCATCATCGGCGGACACCCCCCGGCACGAGCTCGTCGGCCTGGAACAGGAAGCGCGCGGGCAGCTCGAAGACCGACAGGCGACGCATCCACACGAAGCCGGCACCGAACAGCGCCAGCACGATCAGCAGGACCAGCTGGCCGACGAACGACGAGTACGGCTCGACGTAGTCGCGGTTGAACAGGGTCAGCCCGAGCACGAAGAACACCGAGATGCCCACGACGAGCTGCACGCTGCGCCGGGTGCTGGCGCGCGAGGAGACGACGCGACGCCGCATCTCCAGCTCTTCACGTGCCGATCCGGCGAGGGACGTCAGGACGTCGCGCAGGCCCGGGCCGCGAAGCCTGGCGTTGAGCATCAGGGCCGCGACGATGAGGTCGGCGCTCGGATCGTCGAGGTCGTCGGCGAATCGCTGCAGGGCGACCGGCAGCGGCGTCCGCACGCGGAGCCGGTCGGACAACGCGACGAGCTGCGGCGAGATGGACGGGGAGGCGGCATAGGCCGTCGCCGGGATCGCCTGCTCGAGGCCGACGGCGCCCGCGATCGTGTCGCGCAACGACTCGGTCCAGGCGGCGAGGCCCTCGAGCTGGGCGATGGCCCGCTTCTCGCTGGCAGCGCCGCCGAACAGTGCAGGGCCGAAGAAGACCAGCAGACCGCCGGCACCGGCGAGCACGGGCCAGCGGGTCACGACGAGAAGCACCAGACCGACACCGATCGCGACCGGGAGGCGCGTGCCGTACCGCTTGAGCTGGGGCAGCAGTGTCGACTGGACGACGACGCGTGAGGGCTCCCGGGGCGTCAACGCATAGACGAGGAGCACCCCGGCGGCGCCGATCGCGCCGCCCAGCAGGATGAGCAGCAGGAGGCTGGTCTCGATCATCAGACCTCCTGGTTGTGGAACAGGCCGGGGCGGTAGCCGGCGGCGACGAGGTCGTCCATGCAGCTGATGGCCGCGGCGGCGACGGGCTCCCCGTCGGGTCCCTCCTCGAACACCTCGCTCGACAGCACGCGGCCGTCGACGCCGTTGACCTCGCGGACCGACGTGATGACGCGGCGCAGGTTGCCGCCCGAGGCGTACTCGTTGCGACGCTCGACGAAGACCACGAAGTCGATGGCACCCGCGATGAGCATCATCGTCGCGTCAGCCGGCAGCCGTTCGGCCGACTGGATCGCGTAGGTGCAGATGCGGTTGAAGACCTCGAGGGACGAGTTGGCGTGGATCGTGGACAGCGAGCCGTCGTTGCCCTGGCTCATGGCGTTGAGCATCGTCACGATCTCGTCGCCGAGCACCTCACCCACGATGACGCGGCTGGGGTTCATGCGCAGCGACCGCCTGACCAGGTCGGCCATGCCGATCTGGCCGCGGCCCTCGGAGTTGGCCAGCCGCTCCTCGAACGAGACCACGTTGGGGTGCAGGTCGGGGAACTCGCCCAGACCCAGCTCGAGGGCCCGCTCGACCGTGATGAGTCGCTCCGACGGCTGGATCTCGTTGGCCAGCGCGCGCAGCAACGTCGTCTTGCCGGCGTTGGTGGCCCCCGCGATCATGATGTTCTTGCGCGCGCCGACGGCGGCCGACAGGAACGAGGCGAGGTCGGGCGTCATGGTGCCGTTCTCGACCAAGGTCTCGAGCGACACCCGGCTCAGGCGCGCGCGCCTGATCGACAGGGACGGCCTCTGCGTGACACCCATGACGGCCGACAGGCGGCTGCCGTCGGGCAGGCGGAGGTCGAGCTGCGGGTTGGCGGTGTCGAACGGCCGGCTCGTGAGACCCGAGTAGGCGCCGAGCACCTGCACGAGCTCGACGAGGTCGTCGTCGCTCTCGGCCACGGGCGGCATGCGGCGCTCCTCGCCATCGGCGTACCCCACGAACACGTTGTCGTAGCCGTTGATGTCGATGTTCTCGACCTCGGGGTCGTCGAGCAGCGGCTGGAGGCGGCCGACGCCGTAGAGCGCGGCGTGGATGCCGTCGGCGAGCTCACCCTCCTCCGTCGTGCTGGGCGGTGTACGTCCCGCCGCGATCTCGGCACGGGCGTGGCCCTCGAGCACACGGGCGATCACGGCGCGGGCGAACTGCCGCTCGTCCTCGCTGGTCATGCCGGGCAGGCCCGCGGCGGCGTCGTCGCGGCGCTGGCGGGACAGCCGGTCGGCGACGTCCTCACGCAGTCGGCGCAGCAGCATCTGGTCCATCGTCACACCGCCGTCTCGGACTCGGGGGCCCAGTCGACCTCGCGCTGCGCGACCAGCGCCTGGACGCGGGTGGCGACGTCCAGCAGCGACCGGTGGAACAGCGAGCGCAGCAGTGCCCGCTCGGAGATCGTCTGCAGGGAGCGGACGGTCTTGGGGTCGTACGCGACCGTGCCGAGCACCGGGACGCTGATGCCGCCGCTGGCCAGCAGTCGTGCGAGGTCGTCGGCGCTGCGGGTGTCGCCCGCATCGCCCACGAGCAGGACGGCGGTCGGCAGCCGGTCACCTGAGCCGCTACGCACGGAGTCGTTCATCCACCGGAGGCGCTCACGCAGGTGAGCGAGCGCTGCGACGTCGGAGCGGGCCACCATGACGAGCGCCGATGCCCGTTCGAGCACCGGCATGGCCGGCGAGCCCGGGGTCAACCGACCACAGTCGGCCAGCACGTCCGCAGCGGCGCTGCGCAGGCCCGCGCCGATGTGGGGCCACGCGGCTCCGAGACCCTGCACCTGGCTGGGGCCCGCGACGCCGACGAGCACCTGCGTGCCGTCCTCGGCACGCTGCAGGTGGTCGGTCAGGTCGGCGGCCTGGCCGCTGCGGACCGCGGCACCGTACGAGAGCAGCCCGTTGTCGTGGTCCAGCGGCAGCCCGTCGGTGCGGCGCAGCCGCAGTCCGATGTCGCCGCCGATCGGATCGAGGTCGGCCACGACCGCGTCCCGGCCCCACACCGTGGCGAGCCCGGTGACGGTCTGGGTGACGCCCGGCGATCCCTTGGCGGAGGCGAAGGCGATGAGCGTCATCAGTCGGCCTCCAGCACCTGCAGCTGCGCGTCGTCGATCTGCACGCCGCGGCGCACCAGCGCCATGCCCAGCTGGTCGTTGCCGGCTGCGTCGATCACCTGGTCGGCGGCGGCCGACGGGATGAGGACCCTGGCTGTCGAGGAGCTACCTCCGCCGCCGAGTCCACCTCCCTCGGTCGTGTCGACCGCGAGGATGTACCCGATGGCCACCGGCCGGACAGGAGCCCCTGCCTCGCCGAGACGGACGATCCTCACCTCGTCGCCCGACGACAGCCCCGGGGGGACCTGGCCGGCCGGGAGCGGAACCCCGACCTCCACCTGGTCGTCACCGAACGGCACGGCCCTCGTGAGGACCGTCGTGTCGAGCAGCTGTCCGGCACTCAGCGCGGTGCGGGCGTAGGTGTCCTCGTCGAGCACCGTGCCGGCCTGGTCCTCGGGGATCAGCTTGAGGCCCTCGCTCGCGACACGCGTCGTGCCGAGCACCTCGGTCGTGATCTTCGTGCCGGCCGGGACGTCCTGCGTCAGGACCAGGACGGGCTCACGGGAGTCGAGGCGCAGGGCCAGCAGACCGGCGAGTGCGGCACCGCCGACGATGAGCAGCACCGCGATCGCGGCCAGCGCCGGGCGCCGGCGGCGCGGCGGGGACGGTCGGTCCGCGGTCTGGGACGCGGCGGCCGACCGGGAGCGGACTCCCCTGGCAGCACGATCGCGCTGCCGGTCGTGCACTGAGACCCCGGCTTCACGGGTGGACTCCTTGACCATCGTTGCAACTTCCCCTGGATGCGCGAGGCCGGCGATCAACGGGAGACCCGGCGTCTGTGCCCGCGCAAGTTGAACAAGACAGCGACAGTCTAGGGGGACGTAGGTCCGGTCGGCATGCCGAGAGGGTCGAGGTGACGACTCGGTGCGGCGACGCTCTCCCCGGGCGTGTCGGTGAAAGGTTGACGCATCGGGCCGGTGCCGTCCACGAGGACGGCACCGGCCCGGTCAGGCTGCGATCAGCTGCCACCCTCCTTGAGCTCCACCGTGATGGGCGTGAAGGACGAGCCGTCGACGTCGACTCCCTCGTCCTTCAGCTCGGCCAGTGCGGCCTCGACGTACTCGTTGCTGTACGCCGTCTCCGGCGGCGCCTCGGAGATGATCGTCGCGCCGGTCTCGTTCTTGGTGCCCATCGCGATGTCGACGGTCTGCTTCCAGGCCGCCTCGTCGATCATGCCGATGCCGCCCGTGGACGGCCAGATCAGCTTGTTGACCTCGTTGGTCATCCACAGCTGGTGGCTCTGCCCGAGCTGCGAACCGGCCGCCGTGACGATCTCGGCCGCCTTCTCGGGGTTGTCGCGCGCGAAGACCCAGCCCTTGATGGACGCCTTGACGAACTTCGTGGTCTGGTCGGCATAGGCCTGGTCGCCCAGCTTGTCGGAGTTGGCCCAGATGGCGTCCTGCAGCATCGCGGTGCCGACGTCGTTCCAGTCGACGACGTTGAGGTCGTCGGCCGTGTAGAGCTCGCCGGTGTCCGGGTTGACGGTCTCGAGCACCTGCGCGTACTCGTTGTACGTCATGGCCTGGGCCACGTCGATGTCGCCGGCCAGGAAGCCGTTCATGTCGAAGGCCTGCTGCACGAGGTCGACGTCACCCACGTCGACGCCGTCCTTCTGCATGCCCGCGAACAGCTCCCACTCGTTGCCGAAGCCCCAGCTGCCGACCTTCTTGCCGTCGAACTGGGCGGGCGTCGTGATGCCCTTGTCCTTGAACGAGATCTGCGTCGTGGCGCTGCGCTCGAAGATCTGTGCGACGTCCGTGATGTTGGCGCCCTTCTCGATCGAGCCGAGCACCTTCGGGACCCACGAGATCGCGTAGTCGACGTCGCCGGCCGACAGGACGTCCTGCGGGACGATGTCGGCGCCGCCGGGAACGATCTCGACGTCGAGGCCCTCGTCCTCGTAGTACCCCTCCTCGACCGCCGCGTAGTAGCCCGCGAACTGTGCCTGCGGGACCCACTGCAGCTGCAGCTTGACCTTGGTCAGGTCGCCACTGGCCGAGTCGCCGCCTCCGTCGCTGTCGTCACTGCCGCCCCCGCAGGCGCTCAGGACCAGTGCTGCTGCTGCCACCGTGGCGGCGACCGCTCCCCAACTCTTTCTGTTGTGCCTCATCGAAACTCCTCGTCGGTGGTGCCGGGTGATGGGTGGTGCTGCACTACGCCGTCCGCGGGACACGGACGGACATCAAGGGGGCTCACGGCGTAAGCCGGTGCCGGGTGAAGAACAGCTCGATCGCGAGCGCCGCGCAGTAGAAGATGAGCCCGAGGACGATCGCGCCCACGACGTACGCCCAGGCGAGCGAGTAGTTGCTGCTGGCGGCCGACGACGTGATGGACTTGCCGAGGCCGCTGATCGGCCCGCCGAAGTACTCCGCGACGAGCGCGGAGATCACCGCGAGCGACGAGGCGATGCGCAGGCCCGTGAAGACGTACGGTGCCGCCGTCGGCAGCGTGACGGCGAGCTGCTGCTGACGGGCGGACGCCGCGTAGACCCGCATGAGGTCACGGTGGACGGGCCGCACCTGGCGCAGGCCGCGCAGGGTGTTGACGTACACCGGGACGATCACGGCGATCGCCGCGACGATCTGCCGGGCGGTCTCCTTGTCGGCGCCGTACATCGTGTAGAGCACCGGTGCGAGGGCGACGATCGGCATGACGGCCAGCGCCGCGACGATCGGCGCCACGACGGTGTCGAAGATCCGCCACACGCCCGCGACGACGGCGCCGAGGATGCCGACCACGGCGCCCACGACCAGGCCGATCAGCGCGTTCGCACCGGTGTGGAGGGAGCCGCTCACGATCGAGTCGAGGTTGTCGCCGACCTGCCCGACGATGTCCGCCGGCGACGGGACGATGTACTCGTCGACGTCGAACCCCGTGACGAGGGCCTGCCACAGGCCGATCATGACGACACCGAGCAGCACCGGGCCCAGCACCGTGCGCCAGGCGGTCCCGCGGGCGATGACGCGGCCGGGGATGGTCGTCGTGGCGGCACTCATCGGTCGTCGACCCCTCGGGCTCCGGCCGGCGCCGTCAGTCCGTGCAGCGCCTCGCGCACGCGTGCGACCCCACGGAAGAACGCCTCGTCCTCGCGCAGGGAGTCGTCGCGCTCTGCCGGTCCGCCGAGACTCACGTCGACGACGTCGGTGATGCGTCCCGGCCGGGGCGACATCACGACGACCCGGTCGGACAGGAAGACCGCCTCCGGGATCGAGTGCGTCACGAACACGACCGCGGCCCGCGTCTCGGCGCAGATGCGGACCAGCTCGTTCTGCATGCGCTCGCGGGTCATCTCGTCGAGGGCGCCGAACGGCTCGTCCATCAGCAGGAGCTTCGGGCTCTCGGCGAGCGCCCGCGCGATCGCGACCCGCTGCTGCATGCCGCCGGACAGCTGGTCGGGGTGGTGCCCCGCGAAGTCGGTCAGGCCGATCAGCTCGAGCAGCTCGGCGACGCGTGCGCGTCGTTCGGTCCTGCCGACGCCGTGCAGCGACAGCGGCAGCTCGATGTTGCCCGTGACGGTCTTCCAGGGCAGCAGGCCCGCCTGCTGGAACGCGATGCCGTAGTCCTGGTCGATGCGGGCCTGCCGGGCCGGCTTGCCGAACACCGTCAGCTCGCCGGACGTCGGTGTGTCGAGATCGGCGATGAGCCGCAGCAGCGTGCTCTTGCCGCAGCCGCTGGGGCCGATCAGCGACACGAACTCCCCCGGCCCGACCGTCAGGTCGACCGACTCGAGCGCGACGACGGGCGTGCCCTTGCGCGCGGAGAACGTCTTGCTGACCCCCGTCACCTCGACGGCGTGCTGGGCGGTCATCACTCGGGGTCCCCGGGGAAGTGTGCCCGCAGCAAGCAGGCCTCGACATGACAGGTGCAGGAAAGGGCACGGTTTTCTGGGGTGAAGCTCATGCGTTGATCTCCGAACGGCGGTAGGGCTTGAGGGCGAGGCCGATGAGCGACACGAAGCCGGCGGCGACGAGGCCGACCGCGATCGCGCCGAAGATCGGCGCCCATGGTTTGGCGGGATCGCTGCTGGCCGACTGGGCGTACTCGATCACGAGTCGTCCGACTCCCCCGGTGAGGCCGATCGACACCTCGGCCACGACCGTGCCGATCACGGCCGCTGCGGCAGCGAGGCGCAGGGCAGGAAGGAGGTACGGGACGCTCGCGGGGAGGCGCAGCCGCAGCAACGTCCGTCCCCACCCGATGCCGTAGGTGTGCATCAGGTCGACGTGCGTCGCATCGGGCGACTTCAGTCCGCGCACCATGCCGACCGCGACGGGGAAGAACGCCAGGTACGCCGCGATGACGGCGACGGAGTGCTCGCTCTGCCACTCGAAGCCGCCGATCGTGATCGACGATCCCCACCGCCGCACGAGCGGTGCGATCGCGATGAGCGGGACGGTCTGGCTCAGGACGATCCAGGGCATCACGGCGGCCTCTGCCAGGGCGAACCGCTGCATGACGAGGGCGAGCAGCATGCCGACGACGACGCCGATGACCCAGCCCGTCGCGGCCAGCTTCAGCGAGAACAGGCCCGCGTCGAGGATGCTCTGCCACAGCTGGTCGCCGCCGAGCGTCCCGATGACGGGATCGAACAGGCGGGTCGCCATGGTCCAGACGTGCGGCATCGCGAGATCGGACGAGCGGGGCAGGACCGTCGTCTCCCCCAGCAGGACGCCCGTGTCGGGTGCCAGTGCCTTGTAGCCCTCCCACACCGCGGCGACGCCGACCAGCCCGACGACGCCCAGGAGGACGCGCTGGACGTTGGAGCCCAGATTCATGACTTGGCCGTCACGTGCTCGCGGATCTGCGGGATGATCGACTCGCCGTAGACCCGGAGGGTCTCCTCCTTGTTGTCGTGCTGCAAGTAGCCGGCGAACTGGGTCACCCCGACCTCCTCGAGCGCCTTGAGCTTCGCGACGTGGTCGTCGACGGTGCCGAGCAGGCAGAACCGGTCGACGATCTCGTCGGGCACGAACTCGGCATGGCTGTTGCCGGCCCGGCCGTGCTCGTTGTAGTCGTAGCCCT
>Ga0247730_1001909_pt1 | contig 10744 bp, 10 predicted proteins | sample UWRJL073202C2_FD_180959 | JGI IMG/M metagenome (GOLD analysis project Ga0247730, IMG submission 180959) | Plant litter microbial communities from Arlington Agricultural Research Station in Wisconsin, United States - UWRJ-L073-202C-2 | ecosystem: Environmental > Terrestrial > Plant litter >...
AAAAGCTGGTACAGGATACCGGATTACGGTATTTTTATTCCGGGAAAAAGCTCTTATGATAACGATGCCCTGACCTTAAGACCAGGGCATTTTATTACAAGAAAAGCTCAGTTATCAGCTGAGTAAGCCGCTCCGCATCGCCGATTTTACCAGTGCAGCTGTGTTTTTACTGCCTACCTTAGTCATTAGAGACATCCGGTGACCTTCAACCGTTCGTTTGCTGAGAAACAGCTTATCCGAAATCTCCTTATTGGACAAGCCTTCAGAAATGAGCTCAAGTATTTCTGTTTCCCTTGAGTTTAAGTGATATTCCTGTTCCGGGGCCTTGAATGCCCCCATCGTGATTGTTCTTTTTAGCAGTAATTCAGTCAGGGCCGAACTCATGTACCTTTCACCGTTGTATACATGTTCAACTGCAAAAAACAATTCAAGCGGCTTGATAGCCTTAAAGAGAAAACCGGATGCCCCATTATTTAAAACATCAGTGATGAGTGCCTGATCTTCCAGCATGGATAGTATGATTACCTTCATCCCTGGGTACTTATCAACGATGGCTTTAGTTAATTCGTTGCCATTCATACCGGGCATCATGTAATCAGTAAGGATAATATCAGCCTGAACGCCTTCTGCAAGAAGATCCAAAAGATCTTCTCCCGATCCAACTTCGCCAATAACATTAAAGGAAGATTTGGATTCTAAAATTAGTTTCACTCCATGCCTTACAACGGCATGGTCATCTGCGATTAATAAGTTTATCATATCTTCTCCTTTTTATTATTTAGCTTATTCAACATTGTCGTAGCTACATTTTTAATGCACAATTGTTTGCTAAAAACCCACATTCCCCTAAGTTTTAAGCATAACCTTTGTATCAGTACAAATAATACGGGAACGACACCGTCTTTAAGAGGAATGGTTCGGGTAGAATAGCACCATTTTCAGGTATTTTCTCACAGAACATTACACTGGCAGAAATAGTTCTGTAACTGAACATTTATTTTTAACATACCCACAAAAAAGATGACCTCCAAGATCCAGCGAATCACCTCTGAATATGCAAATTTATGGGCAGATGTGCTCTATAACAGACGGCTTCCTGTCCATTTGCATCGAATAGAACATGACATTACCCTTGTTGGCCTGCTCATTACGCTTTCTTATTTCAGAAACCGTGATGTCCGTCCCCTGGTAAGGATCAAAGAAGACCTGATCATGCTGCGTAATATCATCAGGCAAAGGTTATGATCAGGGTTACTTTAGGAAAGGCAAAACATATCGTCCAAACTGCCTGATAAAAAACTGTTGACCCAGGTTTACATTGTGAAGGAAGATTTTGTCAAATCCTAAAGACTGATATTCTTTAAGCCAATTGATATGCTGTTCCGAATCGGCCGAGATATGAACCATCTTCCTCAGATCATCAGGTTTGATATAAGCTGCGGCCAGTGAAAAGTGATTTACCTGCTGTAAATCAGAAAGGAGCGTACTCGGCAATACATTAGTTTTCCATTGCTCATAAGCTCCCTTGATTGCCTCATCCTCTGTTTCTGCAAAAGACAACTGAACTTTAAGGTAGATTGGCTTTCCGGCGCCCCCTCCTTCTCTGAAAGCTGTAATCACTTCCTGCAACTCTGCCACAGGCCTACTTACCGTGATCATGCCGTCAACCCATCCTGCCATCCATCTTGCAGTCTGAGCTGTAACTGCAGCACCCAGCAAAAGAGGTTTGCTTGCCGGTAAGGTGTACAACCTGGCATTTTCCACATGTATGGAGCTGTGCTGAGTTACCGTCTCTCCGCAAAGCAGCCGGCGAATTACCTCTACCGAATCTTTCAGGCGGTTATTACGTTCAGCTTTTTCAGGCCATTTGTTGCCGGTAATACATTCATTTACAGCCTCGCCACTTCCAAGGGAGATCGCATAGCGGCCCGGAAACATTTCATTGAGCGTGGCAACCGCTTGTGCTACTATGGCGGGGTGATAACGCTCGCCAGGAGCACATACAGAACTAAATGGCAGGTTTGTAGCCTGCATTGCAGCGCCTAGCCAGGCAAATGTAAAACCACTGTGACCTTGTTGTTCACTCCAGGGATGAAAATGATCCGAACAGTTTATAGCGGCGAAGCCAGCAATTTCTGCCTCCTTAGCAAACCCGATTAAAGACGAGGGACTAAACTGTTCATGTGATGCATGGTATCCTATTTCACTTGTTGCCATAGTTTAAAATTTGAATGAGCATCAATAACTTATGATAACAGTTATTGTTTATGCGCTAAATACCTGATATATGCACCTTATCTGGATGTTTATTCACCGTGAATATCAAGAAAAGAAAATTCACTATAAAACAACAGGTATTAATACTTGCGATAATAGCCATTGGCTTAGTCTAACTTGCCTGCTTAAATCAAGATATGATGATTACCGAAGCCCTGCGGCTCCAAAGCCAAGGATCAAAGCATTTACATTTCCTGATTGATGTGAATAACGGGCAGATTATTTACAGCAATCAGTCTTTCATCAACCAGTTTAGCGATATCAAAAATCCGGCGGCTTTGCTGCCTTACATAGAAAATGAAGATTTAAAATATGTAATGGAGAAATATCTTGCATGCAAATCCGGTGAAAAAGTGGAAGATTTTGAATCCCGTGTATATATAGATGGAAAACGTCATGTTTATAAAATAGCTGCAGCATTATTAATTATATCAACCGGTCAACATATTGTTGGCTGCGATGCAGAAGACATTACTGATCTGAAGGATTATATCAATGTGCTAAATGAGCACAATAAGAAAAAAAATTCCATTTTAAATATTGTATCACATGACCTGATGGGGCCAATTGGAATTATTCAATCGTTGTCCGGTCTGCTGAATGATCCGGAAAAAAAAACGGATGAACAGCGCCTGTACCAGTATATTGATTTGATCAATAGGACCAGTAAAAAATGTATTGCGCTGATCCGGAATTTCATTAACCAGGAATTTCTGGAGAGCTCCGGCGTAAGCGTTGTAAAAAAAAGAATCGAACTAGTTGGCAAGATGAATGTCCTCATTGGGGAATATATCAACAACGAGCTGGAGATGAAAAAACGCTTCAGCCTGCGGAGCAACATGGAAAAGGTTTATATTGAGATTGATGAGGATAAGTTTTTCCAGATTATCAATAATCTGATATCTAATTCTCTGAAATTCACTAATGATGGAGGAACAATTGCGATAACGATCGACGATCAGGACACATCTGTATTGATAACTGTTGCGGATGATGGTGTAGGCATTCCTGAACAATACCACGAACATTTGTTTGAAAAATTTAATCCGGCCAGTCGCAGTGGGCTCAAAGGTGAGGAGTCTATCGGACTGGGTATGTCTATCATCAAAACCATTGTTGAGTGGCACAATGGAAAAATATGGTTCGAAAGCAGGGTAAACATAGGTACCACCTTCTATATTGAAATCCCGAGGTAATTTATAATCATTATCATTAATTTAAATATGAAACTTAATACAAGGCGGTTAGTTAAGGCATTCACATCACCTAAAAAAAACAGATTATGTTTCATCATTCAAAAGATTTACAATTCAATGCAAGGGTTTCTAAACCCGATCCTATCTTCGCAAATATCCTATTAGAGCAATTTGGCGGAGAAAACGGAGAGCTGGCTGCTGCCATGCAGTATTTTACACAGGCTTTTGGTGCTAAACAACCACATCCTGATAAGTATGATATGCTGATGGATATTGCAACTGAAGAATTCTCCCACCTTGAGATCGTAGGGGCTACGATCCAGATGTTGTTAAAAGGAGTGAACGGCGAACTAAAGGACGCTGCTGACCAAAGTGAGATCATGCAGGTGCTTGACGGTAAAGCTGCAAAGGAGAACATTATCCATGCTGCATTGCGCGCTAATCCACAGTTTCCGATCATCACTGGCGGCGGACCAACATTAAGGAACAGCCAGGGTATTCCATGGTGTGCATCTTACATCCATTCAAATGGTGATCTTACCGTAGATTTAAGAAGCAACCTGGCTTCTGAGTCACGCGCTAAGATTGTGTATGAGCACTTGATGAAGTTTACCGACGATCCTTACGTAAAAAATACGCTTTCATTCCTGATGACACGTGAGATTGCGCATTATAACATGTTTGAAGCAGCACTGGAAAGCATCCAGCCTAACTTCCCTCCTGCTGTATTGCAGGCAGATCCACGTTATACACAACAGTATTTTAACTTTTCACCAGAGAATAGCTTTACTGGCCCCTGGAATGAAGGTACAATGCCAAGTACAGGTAAAGAATTTGAATTTGTTGCAGATCCTGTAGCTTATTCAAAAGAAACAAAAGGTTTAACTGAGCTTCCTGACGATAAAAAAGCAGAGCTGAAAGAAACCGATGCTTTAAATGCTGAAATGAGCGAAGTTAAAAGCGCTGAGGTTAAGAAATCTGAACCAAAAGGTGTAGCGCAGTGGAGCGATTACGACAGTGCTGAATAAGAGTTTTCAACCGGTAAGTTAGTATGCAAAGAAAATCCCCCTTATTTTGAGGGGGATTTCTTTTTTCTTGCCAGCTTACTTCTTTTTACCGTTGATATAAGCTTTAATGTCTTTGCGCCCGTTGATTTTGTAGCGCGCTTGGCACCTGTTATTGCCTGCACCGAAACACCAAGCTTATCAGCCAGGTATTTGCCTTCGTATTCCTGCGAAGAATTCAATCATTTCTTTCTTTTTTTTGCTCCTTGTTTTGCGATGGTTGTATGTGTTTTTGCAACCTGCACAAGTGACTGCAGGCAATTTTCAATAAATATTCAGCACTATGGTCATCGGTGTAATTCAAAATATAAATGAAACCCAAAGCTGTGGGTTGTGTTAGCGCAACAAATAGTCTTACATCAAATTAAATCAGAGGAATTATGTTAGCAATGAACTATCGAGGACCATTCAGGGTCAGGGCGTCAGAAAAGCCAGACCCCGTTATCCTTCATCCCGAGGATGCAATCATTAAAGTTACCCGCTCATGTATTTGTGGTTCCGACCTGCATTTGTACCACGGACTTGTTCCGGACACACGTGTTGGGATGACCTTTGGACATGAGTTTATGGGCACAGTAGTAGATATCGGTTCTGATGTGCATAAACTGAAAGTAGGTGACACAGTATTGGTTCCATTTAACATTGCCTGCGGTAAATGCGCTTTCTGCAAACAGGAGCTTTATGGCAACTGCCATGAATCCAATTCACAGGCTACTGCCGTAGGCGGCATATTTGGTTATTCACATACGGCCGGAGGTTACGACGGCGGTCAGGCAGAGTATGTAAGGGTTCCCTACGCGGATGTTGGTCCAACTGTGATACCAGAAGGCATGGATCCTGATGATGCACTGTTACTGACAGACGTAGTACCTACAGGTTATCAGGCGGCAGAAATGGGCGGAATAAAACCAGGAGATACCGTTGTGGTATTTGGTGCCGGCCCTGTTGGGATCATGGCTGCAAAATGCGCATGGCTCTTTGGGGCGGCACGCGTGATCGTGATTGACCACCTGGAATACAGGCTGGAGTTTGTGCGTAACTATGCAAATTGCGAAGCATACAATTTTGAGTCGCTCGAAGACCCTGTATTGTTCCTAAAGAAAACTACCGATTGGTTTGGGGCGGATGTATGTATTGATGCCGTTGGCGGTGATGCAGCCGGTAACGCCATGCAAACCCTTACTGGCAGAAAGCTGCTGTTACAGGCAGGCTCGGCCACTGCACTTCACTGGGCTATCAATTCTGTAAAAAAAGGCGGTATCGTTTCTATTGTTGGCGTTTACGGACCTACGGATAACCTGATCCCTATTGGAAACGTGGTAAACAAAGGAATTACGATCAGGGCAAACCAGGCATCTGTAAAAAGGTTGCTGCCAAGACTGATAGATCATATCATGGCCGGGCGTCTGGATCCAAAGGCGATCATCACACACCGCTTTCCTTTAGAAGAGATTGCAGAAGCCTACCATATGTTCTCTGCAAAATTAGACAATTGTATCAAACCAGTTTTAGTAATGTCAGCGAAGTAATATTATGGAAGACAATAAAGATTATCAACAGATTCCGGGATGGGGCATAGATGCCGATCCTGAAGATGAGCCCAACTATCCTATCAAGAAATATACAGGCGATGACCATAACAGAAGTAACTGGGAACGGCCGCAGCTGCAGGTGCAGGATGTAGAGATTTTGAAATCTAACGAGCGCCCTTCCTTATCTGCTGTATTTGGTACTGCAAGCCCTCCAACAGGTTTAAGCGGAATGATCAGGCGACATGCCTTTAAATATAGTGAAAATAGCTATGGTCACTGGCTGCCCCTGCTGCTGGCAGACCGTATTAATGTTGTAGAGGGAATTATTGAAGACCTGAGCGAAGGTGTAATCCCAAATATATTTGCAGAGCGCGGCTGGAAGGCCGACTTCAAATACAATAAGGGTGCCCTGGCGAAAAAGGTTTTGATCAGGGCCGCAGTGCTCGGAGTAATCGTGATTTGCCTGAGCAAAAAGAAAAAGCGTAAGAGTTTTTTCGGTTAATCAAGCTTATAGTATTAGCAAAGAGCCACGTCACAAATCTGACGGGGCTCTTTTTTATTATTGTATTAACCTGTTTAATTCCTGTGCATTGAATACGGCATAGGTTTGTATGTCGTTATTAAAAAACACAAAGGCCTCTTTGATTTTCTTTTCGCTCTTAAGCTGATCAGCAAAAGCTTTGAGACGGTCTTTAGTATAATTGGATGAGTACAAACTGTCTTCTCCGTGGAAACGGTAGTAAAGGAACTCTGTGTTGTGAACGATCTCGTTTGGCAAAGATGGATGGCTCATTCCGCAGAAGCTGATTTTTTTCTCTGCCAGGCTTTTATAAACTTGCGCATTCCACCAGGATTCATGTCTGAACTCCACTACATTCTGTACGTCATCATGCAGGGCATTGATGATCTTTTCCAGTTTATCCGCCGTGTAAACATAGTTTGGTGGCAGTTGGAACAGGCAGCAGCCGCATTTTTGCTTAAGCCCTTCTTTTACGGTGCCGTAAAAATCATCAAGCATCTGCTCTGTATTGTTAAATTTCTTAAAGTGCGTAATCACCCGCGGTGCTTTAACAGCAAAGCGGAAATGATCGTGACTATCATTATACCATTTCTCAAGCATGCTGAGCTGCGGGAAACGGTAAAAAGTAACATTCAGTTCCAATGTATCAAAATGCTGACTGTAAAAATCAAACCACTTTTTCACAGGAAGTTTTGCCGGGTAGAATGTTTCCCGCCAATGCTTGTAGTGAAAGCCCGAACATCCGATATGGTAGTTTGTCTTCATCAGGCTTTTTTATCTGTAATTGCCGGCACCCATATCTGATGGTCACAAACGGTACATTTCACATCCGCTGCATTTCCAGGATTCCCGGTATGCCCACAGAAAGCGCAAACGTAAATCTCAGCCTGCCGGTTTTCATCCTTCCAGTAATCCAGGTCGTCCTCTGGCATAACGGACAAACCTGGTTTTACATCCTCATCGAGCACCAGAGAAAATGCACCGCTCGATTCCATATACAGCCTTTTCACATGCCCCAGATGTGGGACGCCGTGGGCTCGCACCTGCTCAAAGATCAGGGCCTGTGACATGCCGGCGGGAATGAGGCAATCCACGTTGATCGTAGAATCAACTACTAGGAAATAAATGTCCCCGTGGATCAGCTGCTCAAATTTTTCATGCCCAAAAGCCCGTTTGGAGAGTAAGCGTTCGCAGATCACCACCACCAGTGCAATCACCACTGCCGGAAGAATGCCCTTGTCGGGCGCCTGTATAGGCACACCAATTGCTGCTGCCAGGGTAACCATTGCGGCCATTTCGGTTACGTTTAACTGCAGGGCCATGCGTTTGCCCATCAGCCGGATCGCAAGGATCAGTATAAAATAGATGATCACCGTCCTGATGATTACTTCGATATAAAAAGATCCGGGGACTGCGCCGATAAATATGCGGTGCCAGTCTAACAGCTTATATATTTCCTTTTCCATCTTACTTTATTGCTGTGATAAATGAATCCTGTTTACAGTTGATGCAGAGACCGTCTATATTATTATGCACCGTGCCGCAATTTGCGCAGACCAGCTCATCCTTTCCATCCTTTTGAACGGATAGTATATCATGGTCAGTTGGTGGAAAGAGCGGTAGCCCGGATAGCTCTTCGTCTGCAGCGAAGATGGTAAATGAGCCTGAGGGTTCAAGATATACCCTTTTCACTTTGCCCAGATTGGTAATGTTTTTACTGCGCAGTTCTGAGAATAACTGCTGGCGTGAGATCCTCACCTCACGCATCTGATCGAGTTGTAATACACCGTTTTTAACGATCACTGTGGGCGTACCATATAAAAAGTTTTCGCCCCGCTTGTACTTCAACCCAAAGTAGTTTACCCCCCGGTGCAGTCCCAGTGCTGTGATCAGGATTAGCGCGCCCTGCAGGATCCCCCGGTCTGATATCTGCATAGGTACGGATACAATGGCACCAAGCGTGACCATCACCGTCATCTCAATAATCGTAAGCTGCCCGCTCATTCTCTTTCCCAGCCATCTTACCACGGCCAGCAACAGCAGATAGATAATCAGCGTTCTGAAAAAAACTTCTATCAGAAAAAGCGGACTCACATCACCGAATAATATCCGGTGCCAGTCCCAGGCTTTAATATCTTCAGGTTTCATAAATACAATAAAAAACAACAGTTAAATCACAGTCAGGGGCTCTAACATATGTCTGCACATTTAGTTTAGTATTGTTTTGTAATATTTTCAAACCGGGAGCTCAAAGAAAAACGTGGAGCCCTTACCTGGTTCACTCTCTGCCCAGATTTTACCTCCATGGCGTTCGATAACCTCTGCGCTCAGATACAAACCGATGCCGAATCCGGATACAAGACCATTGTTTTCTACCCTATAATAGCGCTCAAATAACCTTTCAATATCCTCCTGTTTGATACCTATCCCCTGATCACGCACGCTGATGCGCACCTTTTCCTCAGCAGATTCACAGAAAACATCGATCCTGGTATCACCAGGAGAATATTTTGAAGCGTTGCTTACCAGGTTATTGATCACCTGCGCTATCTTTTCGCGGTCGGCATTAATCCATACTTCATCTGCCGGATGAAAAATCAGTTCGTGAGAAGCATACAGCATTTTATGCTCTACCTCAAGCTCACGCAGCAGTGCAGTAAGTTCAAAACTGGTTCTTTCAATATGAATTTTGCCAGATTCCAGCCGGGAAATATTTAAGAAACCATTGATCATTGTGGTCATCTGCCTTACCTGTTTGACAGAATTCTCCAGCGCATTTGTCGCAAAATTATCCCCTCCCTTTTCAGCCTTGCGGTGCAGCAACTGGAGATAGCCTTTTAACGAAGTCAGCGGAGTTTTGAGTTCATGCGAAACCATACCAATAAAATCGCCCTTGCGCTGTTCGTCGCGCTTACCCTCGGTAATATCGAGTATCACACCCGAAAAGGAGAATTGTGTAGCAGATTCGACCGTATTTCGGCTGCCCAGCACCCTCAGCCAGCGCAGTTTACCGTCATCCTGCCGGTTGATAGTAAAGGAAATATCATAGGTGTCTCCTGTTCCCGCTGAATCTTTAAATATAGCAGCCAGTTGCGGCTGATATTCAGGGCTTACCTGCCCGATGATGTCTTCTAAACTTACCTCCACATCAGGATTAAAACCAAACATTTCTCTCAGCCTTAAAGATGTAGTTTGTTTGAACGTATCAGTGTCAACGCTCCATGTGCCCACATTTCCTGCTTCAATAGCAAGACGCATCGTTAGCTCTGCCTGCTCTACCTTTTTCCGGGAATTTACCTGCTGTGTAACATCTACTGCAACCACAAGGATGTCTGCTACTGCTCCATCAATGCCGGCTACAGGCTGGTAAACTACATTGAAAAATATTTCCTTAAGCTCTCCGCCATGCTCCAGCATTGCCCTGATCTCATTGGCATAAAATGCCTGTCCGGAAGTGTATACATCGTCCAGTAATCCCAAAAATGGCTGTCCCTTCAGTTCCGGCAGTGCTGCCGAAAGTGGCATACCAATAATCTTTGAGGTTTTGCCCCATACATCCAGGACTTTCTGATTGGCGGTTTCTACGATGAACTCCCTGCCGTGCAGCACCCCGATTGCCACTGGGGCTTCCTGGATCAGGAATTTGAACCTGGCTTCGCTTTTGGCAAGTTTATTATTTGATACGGATAGCTGGTCATTTGCACCGGAGAGTTCGTTGGCATATCTTTCAAGCAGCCTGCGGGCCTGTACCCTGTCTGTAATTTCAAAAGACATCACCAAAACACCGTCCCATGTACCAGTAAGGTTCTCCAGTGGCTGATAGGTATAGTCAACAAAGGTTTCACGGATAGTTCCATCGGCCTCGGTAAAAAGTACAGGGCTCTCTTTTACATCTATCACCTCACCGGTTTGCATTACCCTGCGCAACTGTCCGGCAAATGGCTGGTCGGCAAGGTCAGGCAATATCTCAAGAAAGGGTTTCCCGATCACTTCGTCCCGGTTCTTTTTCCAGTAGCATAGATTTGATTCATTGATCATTTCTACGATCAGGTCATCGCCCTTGATAACTACGACTGATGCCGGCAGCATATTAAGGATCTGCTCCAGGTTGCTGGTAGCCTGCTGGGCCATAAGTTTACTCTGAAAAAAAGAAGT
>Ga0247730_1001910_pt1 | contig 10739 bp, 19 predicted proteins | sample UWRJL073202C2_FD_180959 | JGI IMG/M metagenome (GOLD analysis project Ga0247730, IMG submission 180959) | Plant litter microbial communities from Arlington Agricultural Research Station in Wisconsin, United States - UWRJ-L073-202C-2 | ecosystem: Environmental > Terrestrial > Plant litter >...
AGCCTTCTCCACCCACCTCGCAGTCTCTTTGGCGTCCTCATGTTCATCGAGATAAGAAATCGCAACATCGGCGCCTTCACGGGCAAAAGCGATTGCGACGGCTCGACCTATTCCGCTGTCGGCCCCGGTAATTAAGGCGATCTTATTCGCCATACGGCCGGAACCTTTGTAACTGGTTTCGCCGCAGTCGGGATAAGGCTCCATCTTGCTTTGATCGCCTGGAACAGGCTGTTGCTGCGGTTTAAACGGTGGGATCGGATAATCACTCATCGCAGTTCTCCTTTGATGTCGGAAACATTTACGCTGCACAGTGTTGACTCCTCCCCATGCGGGCGAGTTCGTGTTAATTGCAGGCGATCAACCTCAAATCTGCTCCACGACTTATTCCCATGAGCCTGCACCGCTTTTAGCTGGAGTCCTTTAGTTACGATGGGGACGCTCCCGCGCACGCCCATTCGGCAGGCACTCTGAATTTTCTGAAACGGAGAACATCGTTATTAAGTAAGCGGGCCACTGTCCGGTCAACGAACTGCATCGAAAGTTTGGCCCTCCGTCCGTGAAATAGAAGGAGTTATGCAATGAATAGAATCATCGGCTTATTGGGCTTGTGCTGTGTCCTGACGCTGCACGGCTGCTTCGACAATGATCACAACCAAGACAAGGCAAAGGATCAATCAAAGCCATCGTTGCAGATGCAGCAAACTGACGAGAAGAAGTGATCCCGATACGGCTTGGCAAATGTGAAGCGGCTTCGGTCTGATCAGGCCCTGACCATCCGTCCGACGAGAGTGAAACCGGTTAAACCAAGTGCTCCTTAGCCGCCTCCACCTAAAAAGCTCATTAGGTTGGGAGGTTTGTGATGAAAGCAGTCGTATTTCACGGCATTGGCGACATCAGGCTCGACGATGTGCCTGAGCCGACGATTCAGCAGCCGACGGACGCTATCGTACGCATCACCTCGTCGGCGATCTGCGGCACTGACTTACATTTCATTCGCGGGAGCGCACCGGACATGGTGCCTGGGACGATTCTCGGACATGAAGGTGTTGGCGTCGTCGAAGCACTGGGGGCGGATGTGCGCAATCTTGAGGTAGGCGATCGTGTTTTGATCCCCTCGACCATCGCATGTGGCAACTGCGCCTACTGTCGCGCTGGCTACTTCGCCCAGTGTGACGTCGCTAATCCAAATGGCAAGAAGGCTGGCACCTCGTTCTTCGGTGGCCCCAAGGTAACGGGGCCATTCCACGGCCTGCAAGCGGAGAAAGCGCGCATCCCCTTCGCCAACATTGGATTGATCAAGCTGCCAGAGGCCATCACCGATAATCAGGCTATCGCCATGTCGGATATTTTTCCAACGGCTTGGTTTGGTGCGGAGATGGCCGAGATCGAAGACGGGGACACCGTCGCAGTGTTCGGCTGCGGCCCCGTCGGCCTGTTCGCGATCATCAGCGCAAAATTGATGGGGGCTGGTCGGGTATTAGCCATTGACGGGTTGAACGACCGCCTGAACCGCGCGCGTCACTTGGGCGCGGAGTGCATCAATTTCGAGGAAGAAGACCCTATTGCCGCCATCAACCGGCTCACGGACGACATCGGCGTTGACCGGGCCATCGATGCTGTCGGCGTTGATGCCAATCACGGGCACGGAGGACATCCGCACGGCCACGAGCAGTGGCAGCCAGGGGATGCGCCTTCGCAGGCGCTGGAGTGGGCGGTGGAAGGGTTAGCCAAAGCCGGCACACTGTCGATTATCGGCGTTTACCCTGCGGGGTTCGATAGCTTCCCCATCGGTGCGGCAATGAACAAGAACCTGCGGATGAACATGGGCAACTGCCACCACCGTAAATACATTCCCAAATTGATAGAGCTGACCTTGGCCGGCAAAGTCGATCCGGCAAAAGTCCTGACCCAGTGCGAACCACTGACAGACGCAATCAGTGCCTTCGCTTGGTTCGACCTGCATGAGGCGGGTTGGATCAAAGTCAAACTCAAACCCGATGAATAAAGCATCGCCAGGAGTTCACCCATGAAAGCCATACGTATTGAAAAGTTCGGCGGCCCGGAAGTCATGGACGTAAGAGACGTCGACATCCCCAATCCCGCCCCCAGCGAAGTGCTGGTCAGAAACCTTGCGGTCGGCGTTAATCCTGTCGACTACAAAATCAGGCAAGGCCTGTATCCCGAGGTCAAGCAAGACAAGCTCCCTCTGACGATGGGCCGTGAAGTCGCGGGCGTCGTTGAAGCGGTAGGACTTGCGGTGGATGAGTTCCGTCCCGGCGATCGAGTCTTCGCCATGATCGGTGCAGACGGAGGGTACGCCCAATACGCTCGCGTTCCGGCAGCGCATCTGGCCATTGTCCCCTCCTCTCTGGATTGGCGACATGCGGCAGCCGTTCCATTGGCAGCCCATACCGCATGGCAAGCGCTGGTCGAACATGGGCAGCTGGAGCAGGGCCAGAAAGTGCTCATTCATGGGGGCACGGGAGGCGTCGGCCACTTCGCTGTGCAGTTCGCGCGAATAAGAGGCGCGCAGGTTTATGCGACAGCGTCCACTGAAAGCCTGCCGTTTCTGGAAGAGCTGGGTGTAGACCGGGCAATCGATTATAAAAAAGAGAAATTCGAGGATATCTGCAGTGACTTCGATCTGGTTATCGATCTTATCGGCGGCGACACTCAGTCCCGATCATGGCAAGTGCTGGGCGATGGCGGACGCTTGGTGTCAACCCTTACGATGCCTGATGCGCATCATCCTCAAGCCAAGGGAAAAACCGGCACGCGCCTCACTGCCCGTCCCGATGGCAGGGAACTGGCTGAAATTGCCGGCCTGATCGAGGCAGGTCAGGTCATCGTGCAGGTTCAAAAGGTCTATGATTTGAGTGAAGCCGCCGATGCCCTGGACTTCATTGCCAATGAGCATGTTCATGGCAAAGTCGTGTTGCGGGTCGAATAATGTTGATCCTACCTCTGCGCAAGCTGACGGAGCATTGGCCATGACTGCCCGGCGCACCTCAGCCCCTCCGCTTTTCAATAGCAGTGAGACCGTCGTACTGTTCGACGGCACCTGCAAACTGTGCAATGGCTGGGCGAAATTCATCATCCGCCATGACCGACTACATTGTATTCGCCTGGCCACAGTGCAGTCTTCGCAAGGCAGCAACTGCTGGCGTGGGCCGGGCTGCCCACTGATCGTTTCAACACCATCGTGCTCATCGCCAACGACAGCTTCTCCGTTCGCTCGGACGCGATGTCCGAAATTCTGTCGCGTCTACCGCCGCATTGGCCGTGGCTCAGCGTGTTTCGATTCGTACCGGGGGCAATTCGTGACTTGGCCTATGCCAGAATTGCGTTGAACCGCTACGCATTGTTCGGCAGATATGACAGCAGCCGAGCGCCGCTGGCAGATCATCCTCGGAGATTTCTGAAGGAGTGAGCGCGAAGACGCGCCGATATAATTACGACATTTGATGAATCGTCAGACCTCACTCACTGCCTGAATAGCGTGTTCCCCACTGCAGCGCCTCTCGCGAGGGGGTTCCAGCCTGTGCACCCCAGACAGACGGCCCCGCAATCAAAACAGCACGTCCCGAGCATCACGCGTGAAAATTTCGACGGTTTTTGGGCCAACGCCTTCGAAGTCTGCCAGGCGCCTCTCACCATCCGTTCTGTCAGCACTGGCCGCGCGAATGTTCAGGATCTTACCGCCGTATTCGTCATTCAATTTTTTACTCAGTTTTAGCAGACGCTCAGCGGTTGATTCGCCGTAACAGGAGTAACCGCCCTCGCCCAACATTTTTACCAGTTCTCCATGCATGCATTCGGCCAGTTTTCTTGGCGTATCTCGCTGATGTCTATCGATAATGACCTTGTGGGCATCAACCGCAATTTGGGAGCGGATTCGTTTGCCCATGAGACAACTGGCTATCAACCAATTGAACAACGCATGTTCGCTGCTGTTACCCAAATGAATGTTCAAGTCCACGGCACTGATCTTCTTGCTCATGGCGCCCCTGGCTTTTGTAAGGCAAACGCGCCCACGTAGTTGCTTGACCAGGTTTGCAAACCACCCTGACCACGCTCCGCTTCACTCTCAAGCCAGTCAGCAATCACTTTTTTGTGAGCGCTTCGATTAACTCAGCTTTGGTCATCTTCGAGCGTCCAGAAATGCCGCGACTGCGAGCCTCGCTCATGAGGCTTTCCTTGCTCTGAGTTTCAAGTGAGGCTTTAGAGTCACGTCCGTGGCCGTCACGCGTTTGTGCAGCTCTTTTGCCCGAGTCAGATTTGGCCCGCTCCTTCGTAGAGTGCGACGCTTTCTTACCCGATCCACCAGCCTTTTCACCGCCTCCTGACTGATTGTTTACCGTTGCCCAAGCGCGCGCCTCCGCCTCACCTTTCGGCGTACCCTTATGCTCGTAGCTCTTTTCAATGTGCTCGGCTTTGCGCTTTTGCTCGTCGGTGTACTTGTCTTTGCTCCCACGTGCCACGGCGAGTCCCTCCGTTTAGGTAGGCGCGAATCTGCCCTCACCCTCTTCTTTAAGGAAACGAATTTATTGAGTAAAGTTCACCCGAATTTTCCTCAAGTATCCGGGCGCGTCAAGTCAGCGCCCCACCGGCCGAATAGCGTTCCCCCCATAAAGTGATGACTCATAAAAGCTTCTCGGACATGGCTGACCAACGCCGCTGTCCGCTCAGCCACCAGCGGAACGGTACGGACACCGGCGTTCTCCAGGTCTATGGCGTTATTTTTTATCGACCATTTTTTTGATCGTCCCGGTAGGGATGTCGATCAGTGCGTATTTGTCCTTGATTTCTACCCACTGCTGATTCTTCCCAGGCGCGCTCAACTGGTGCTTTTCCCAGTCCTTTATAGCCAGCGAGTCGCGTTGGTATTGGTCGGGAGCATTGTCCCCTTCTTTGATCTCCTTGACCCCAGCTCCCGGTCTTTCCATTGTCACGCTAGGCTCTTCACCGGCATGACTGAGGCTACTCAGAGCGCACAACGCGGCGAAGGTTAAATGACTTAGCGATTTCTTGCTGATCATCAGGAAGTCTCCGTTTAGATTTTTGCACTCTGTTGGTAGCTGCGACGCTATCTCCTACGACAGCTCCTTTATCGACAGGGACAATCGTCAAAGTTTCCATCGTTGCGTTCGCAGACTTGGGGGACGAGGAGCTGATTGCGGCAGCCACACCCAGCGCCGGGGCCACACAGCTGGCAAAAATCCGCACATTAAACGCTATAAGTTGCAGGTCAACGGGTTAGCCGCTTCACGAACAGTAGCAACGCTGGCGAAGTAGGGTTCAAAGCTTTGGTGGGTAAACAAATGTTGCTGCTAGCCACGAGGGGCGCCCCTTGCCAACCAAAAGTTTCATGTCTCGTCATGACTTTAAAGCGTTCGATTTGAGGTGTGTCTCTGAGCTCATTAGGTTCCGCCGACGGCAGATGTGCTTCCACGCAAACGACGATCTTCACGATGAAGTTCGGCAGCGAGCGCGACAGCCTCCGCCTCTGATTCGACATACGTGACAATTCCATCGTAACTGACGATTTGAAACGCGAACGCGAGACCTGTGCACGGCAGTGAGGAGGCAGCTCAGTCCCAGTCACAAGTTTGAAGCTGTTGCCATGAGGTACCCCTTGATTGACCTGAGTGTACGCACAGTACCTCCAGCATATGTCTAAATCTTTCCCGCAAAGCATAATCGCCCGCCCTAAATGCCAGCTTCTAGGGCGAAATGGTGTCTGCGTAACCTAGGCCGGCAATATTTACTTATTTGAGCCAAATGGCTCGCAATCTACAGGCAGCCTCGATGGATCTTCAACGCCGCAACAATGTGACCGTTTGGGGCAAGGGGCCATCGACATTGATTTTTTTCCCACGGCTTTGGCCGCGACCAGACCATGTGGAATTATCTGTTCACGCTTTTCACCAGTCGGTTTCGAGTGGTTTTGTACGATCTGGTGGGTGCAGGCAACTCGAGCCTGGAAGCGTATACCCGTGAAAAATATCTTTCCCTGAATGGCTACGCTCGTGATTTGAACGGAATCGGTGATGAATACGCAGAAGGCCCGGTAGTTTTGGTGAGTCATTCGGTAAGCGCCATGATTGGCGCGCTGGCGGATCGAATGGCTCCCGGGCATATCCCTACACACGTCATGATCGGCCCGTCCCCTTGCTATATCGATTCTGACGATTACGTCGGCGGGTTTACGTCGGAAGACATTCAGTCGCTTCTGGACACCCTTGACAGCAATTACTTGGGTTGGTCGAGCAACATGGCACCAGCAATTATGGGCGCGCCTGGACAGCCTGCACTGGGCGAAGAACTAACCAATAGCTTCTGTCGTACCGACCCTGAAATTGCCAAGCAATTCGCCAGGGTAACCTTCATGTCCGACAACCGAAAAGACGTTGCGGGACTGGCGACTCCTACGCTTATTCTGCAATCCACCGATGATCTGATCGCCCCAGTTGTGGTGGGGCATTATTTGCACTCGGTCATGCCCAATAGCCAACTTACTTTTGTGGATAATGTCGGCCACTGTCCGCACATGAGCGCTCCAAGCGCCTGTAGTGCAGCTGGCAGGATGCACAGTTGTGCTCAAACCTTCCTAACTGGCGCCCTCGACTGCACGTGCATTGGGTGACGCTGCCCTGGCCGCCGGTTTGCCGGAGGGTGCGCTCAATATTGTGCTGGGTAATGCGGCCACAGGGCAGGCGCTGGTCGATCACCCCGATATTGCCCTGCTCTCATTCACGGGCTCCACGGCGGTCGGTAAGCGCATCGCGGCTTCTGCCGGCCATGCCCTCAACCGTGCGTCTCTTGAGCTCGGCGGCAAATCAGCCTGCATCGCCACTGCCGATGCTGTGCCCGAGCACGTGGTGCGCCATGTCATCGGATCGTGCTTTCTGAACTCAGGGCAGTCCTGCAATTCGCTGACCCGTCTGCTCATTCCTGCTTCGCTGTACGACACCTATCGCCCTTTGCTGGCCGAAGCGGTGACCCGCCTGACGCTGGGTGATCCAGTGGAAGCGTCGACCCGGATGGGCCCGCTGGTTTCTAAGTCACATCGCGACCGCGTGCGAGATGTTGTGATCGACAGCGAGACACAGGGTTTCGACCTGATCGCCGGTGGAAGCGCCGTAGCGATACCGCCGAGCGGCTACTTCATCGCGCCGACCATCTTTGGCCGCGTCCCACCTGAGTCCGCACTGGCCCAACAGGAAGTTTTCGGCCCGGTGCTCAGCGTTATTACCTACGAGACCGAACCGCAAGCCATCGAAATAGCCAACGGCACCGCGTATGGACTGGCGGCGGCCGTGTGGGCGGCTGACCCGGATCGGGCGCTGAACATCGCTTGGCAGTAGCGCGCGGGCCAGGTGGATGTCAATGGCGCGCCGTTCAATCCTTTCGGCGGATTCGGCGACTCGGGCCAAGGCCGCGAAGGCGGGACATTCAGAATCGAAGAGTTTGTCGAGATCCGCGCCATTCAGATGCCGATCGCCAACATAGGAGTAAAGCCATGAGCTTCACTCAAATCGAGCTCAGCCGTTTCGGCTCCCGCGAGCATGTGGTCGTCGTCACACTCTCCCGCCCGGACAAGATGAACGCGCTGACCAAAGTGATGGAATCCGAGCTTCGCGAAGCATTTGCGCAACTTGATCGGGACGACAGCGTTCGCGCGATCGTGCTGACGTGAAGCGGCCGGGCGTTTTGCGCGGGCATGGACATAGATGAACTGGAGGTTCTCCCGCCGGACGATATCACCGAGATGTCATGGATGCGCCCCTACGACATGAATCGCCGTGCTGACTACCAGAGCCGATATTCGTACTTTCCAGCGGTGCGCAAGCCGATTATCAGTGCTATCAACGGAGCCGCTGCAGGCCTGGGTCTCGTGCTTGCCCTGTACAGCGACATGCGTTTTGCCAGCGACAAGGCGGTAATCTCCACGGCCTTTGCCAAGCGCGGTCTGATCGCCGAGCATGGCATCGCCTATCTGCTTCCACGCATCGTCGGGCCGGGGCACGCCTCGGATCTGCTGCTTTCTTCTCGAAAGTAACGGCCCAAGAGGCACTAAGTATGGGCTTGGTCGAGCGGCTGTTTTCCGCCGAAACGTTGCTAGATGAGACGCTAACCTATGCCGAAGACTTGGCCGCGAATGTTTCGCCCCGGTCGATCCGCATCATCAAACAACAGTTAGGCGAGTCACCTTTCCAGACGCTCACCGAATCCATTGCTCACGCCAACCGAGGAATGTTTTTAAGCATCCAGAGTGATGACTTCAGGGAGGGTGTTGCGCACTTCATCAAGGGGCGACCGGCTCAATTCAGCGGCAGTTGAAGGTTCGACCAGCTTATAGAACTGCCACAATCGCCGATGACGTGCTCTTCAAGACTTCACCGGCGATCACAGGGCATCGATATCACGAGCACTCCATAACAATAAAAAGGAGTCAGCGATGACTATTCTCAATGCAGCAGAGCAGCACGTCGGCGTACAGAGCCTACACTCACCGATTCGACATTCAAAAAGATCATGTGGCGGTTCATGCCGCTGTTGTTCCTGTGTTACGTCGTCAGCTATCTGGACAGGATCAATGTCGGCTTTGCCAAGTTGACCATGGTCGACATTCAAGATCGCAAGCCGTTGGTGCTCGCACCTGAGCATGCGAGGGAATGGGTAGATCCTGAGACGTCCCCGAGCGGGCGAAGGAAATTGCAGTGGAAGGCTGCCGGTCAACAGAGGATTTTCATTGGTTCAAGGTGGGAAAGGATGTGGGCAACGTTCGAAATCAGGGGCCGAATCTGATCAAGCCAGTATCTCTGGTAAATGTTCTGATGACTGAATAAGGCTCAGGTGCCGCTATGAATCCGACCACACCAGATGGCCGCTACTTTGTTGTCAAAGAGCAACTTTGGCGCTGCTCCAACCCGGCACTGGATGAAACCGAGAGGCAGCGACTGGTCAATGACTTGATGGCTGCGCGGCGTGCAGTGAAGGCAGCGAAAGCCTCAGGTGATACAGGCGAAATGAAGGAGGCGCGAGCAGCCGTCGATGTGGCCAAGATCGGGCTCGGAGAACGAGGCTCGGTTTGGTGGGATGACGGCCAGCCAGATCTGAACAAGCGCAAAGTGACCAATACACCTTACGCAGAGTGGTATCGGTCACCCGGCGATTCTGAATCTTAGTAATTTTTGGTCGTCCTAGGAGACTTGATGAGTTTGGACACAAACCTAAAGAATAAAGCGGGTTAGTCGCCTCAGGAAGGCTGGTTCTCAGCAGAGCACCGCGCTCGCCTTTAGAGCCTCATTGCCAAGCTTCAAACGAGCGATACGAAGGAGAGTGTCTCGCGGTACCACGCGATCGCTGAAGGATATCTGCTGGGCCTTTTGGACTGCTATCACGTAAGTGAACAGCATCATGATGCGGTGAGGCAATACCTCCATATTCTGGCGGTTAAGCGCTTGAAAGCCGTAAAGCCACGAACAAGCGGATTGACGAATTTGGTGCAGCCAGGTGCCCTTAGAAGACGTTGAGTACTCTCAAAGCTATGCTATTAGAACATTTGTATCTCTCTCCCCGTTTTTCCTCCCTCGAGACATCGCATGAACCCAGAACTCACTGAAGAAGAGATGCGCCAGGAGCTTTTCGGCAACGCAGAGGTCTCTGCTTCAATCATCAAGCCTGCAGCAAAAGAAACCATGCCAGAGATCGTGATCGTACCGGCGGCAAAAGCAGCCGCCAAACCGAAGGTGGCGAAAGCTCTCACGCCCAGGCTTAGTGTTCACCTGCGCGCAGGGAATGAATACGTGCGACACGTTCGAGATGACCCATGAGGCCGACACGCTTAGCACCTTCCTCGCAGAGCAAGAAGCGGTGAAATTAGCGCGGAAAAAATTCAGATACGTCGAGGTGGTTTCGGTTAAGTCCATGTAGAAAACCATCAGGCTGACCCAGATTTGCAGCTGTACGGCCACAGCCCTACAGCTGGGGTAAACCGAAAGACGCAAACAGCGTTCTACAACCCCAAATCTTCTGCAAAGTAATCTTCGCCTGCTTCTTCAGCAAACTCACCCGACTGCATCAACTGCCACTGCAAATGGCGCCTCAGGTGTGTTCTCAGACGTGACCGAATATTTACGTATTGGTCGGACTGCACCGCATCTGCCGCTGCGATGTGGTTAGTCATGGCGGCCCTGAGTGCCTGCATTCCGGATGTGCCGATGCTGACTAACCTTTCTTCTTAGCCTTTTTCGATGACGAAGGCCCCGCATACAGCTTAAGCAACTGTTCTGCGAGAGCAGCTTTGCCCTTGTTTTTCAGCTCTAGGTCAGAATCCGGAATGGTAGCAATGACCTGAACAGCCATGCCCACGGCGTTGATCCTTTCCAGCACTGAAACGTAGCCCTTGGATTGAGCGAGGATGGAGCGATAAATCAATAAAAAAGAGCCACCGATGAAGCTGATGAGAACGCCCGAAGCCGAAGCCACAACCGACACGGGTAATTTTTCAGCGCTCTCCGAAACCTGGTACAGACCGTAGCTGACAAATCCAAAACCGCAGAGCATTACGAGCAGCGTTAACCAGTAAATAGACTGCACTTGGCTAAGGTTTCGGTCTAAGTAGCTTTCTAGCTTAACCCTGGCCAGATCCCAAGCCAGTTGAGGCTTTTCAGGGTGCTCACGGACGCGTTGTTCCACTGTCTTTATTTTCTCTTCCTCGGCCTGCCCGGCCA
>Ga0247730_1001912_pt1 | contig 10735 bp, 9 predicted proteins | sample UWRJL073202C2_FD_180959 | JGI IMG/M metagenome (GOLD analysis project Ga0247730, IMG submission 180959) | Plant litter microbial communities from Arlington Agricultural Research Station in Wisconsin, United States - UWRJ-L073-202C-2 | ecosystem: Environmental > Terrestrial > Plant litter >...
CCAGGCGCCTGCGCAAAAGCACATCGACAAGCTGCTGGAATATGTGGTGCAGGGAAAAGTGAAGCTGGACGACATCATAACGCACCGCCTGCCGCTGTCCGAAATTGCGCATGCATACGATATTTTTAATAAGCGCGAGGATGGCTGCGTAAAGGTAGTGCTTGATCCCTGGAGCTAGCTACCTCAAAGCTGCAAATAAAAAGCCTGCAAGTACTACTTGCAGGCTTTTTATAGAAATCAATACGAAACAGATTAAAAATTGGACTGGTACGTTCTAGAATGCCAGCGCCAGCTAAAATTATGATTTATTTCTCAGTTATAGAAACAATGCAGGCTATCATCTATCTCATTGAGTCCATCATTGTTTTTGCTTAGGATTCCCTGTACGTCAATGCCCCCGACGGGCAAGCATCGATCTGCTGTTTTAATGCCTCTACAGAAGCATTATCACAGGTGATCCATGGTGTAGCCTTTGGGTTGTAAACTTTAGGCAGCGTTTTTACGCATACGCCTGCATGAATACACCTGCCAGGTTTCCATATAACTGTCAAATTATCTTTTTGGTATTCTTTTGTAGTTTCCATAAGCAAATAATTATGCCTTTAATACATCCTGGATGTCCCCTTCTTTTTTAAACACAGATGCCGCAAATGGGCATAAAGGGATAATCTTTATATTTTTTTCCCTTGCCATTTCTACAATTTTGTACAATAACAGCTTGCCAGCACCTCTGCCGCTAAAAGCTGGTTCAACCTCAGTGTGGTCAATTATGATCAGTTCTGGTCCCGCTATAGAGTAAGTCATCATTCCGGCACGCTTTTCATCTTCCTGTGCCATAGCGAAACCTTTATTTTCGTTTTCTTTTAATAGTATTTCCATTGTTTTATTTTTGATGAGATTGTGCTATGCCCACTAACTTAGCTGCTATTGTATTTCCTGTCGGTCTGAAATTATTCACTGCTTATTTTTTTTACCAGAGGCATCACTTTGGTGCCAATCAGTTCAATGGATTGCAGCAATTGTTGGTGTGAAAGTCCCGCATTATCCATCTGGAAGGTAAACCTGTCAATTCCTCCAAGGGCCTTGCTGTGCCTTGCCAGTTTTTTTGCTACTTCCTCAGGTCCGCCAACTGCCAGTACGCCTCTTGGAGCAATCAATGCGTCAAATTGCGGGCGGGTCACCGCTGGCCAGCCGCGCTCTTTGCCCAGTTTGGTCCAAAGTTCTTTGTAGCCGGGATAATAATCAGCGATTGCCTTTTCATCACTTTCGGCTACATAGCCGGGGGAATGAAGCCCGACCTTCAGCTGCTCGGGCAAAAAACCTGCCTTGTGTCCCGCTTCACGATACAAATCAATCAACGGACGGAAACGTTCTGTTTCTCCGCCAATGACCGCAACCATTAGGGGAAGCCCCAAAGAACCTGCACGGACAAAGGATTCTGGCGTACCTCCTGCGCCAAGCCATACCGGAAGTTTTTCCTGCAGCGCCCTGGGATAAACGGGCTGGTTATCCAGTGGCGCCCTGAACTGGCCTGACCAGGTAACATATTCATTGTCTCGTATTTTTAGCAGCAATTCAAGCTTTTCCTTAAAGAGGGCATCATAATCTTTAAGGCTGAAGCCAAAAAGCGGATAGGCATCAATAGCTGAACCGCGGCCTGCCACAATTTCTGCACGTCCCTTCGATATCAGGTCAAGTGTAGCGAAGCTCTGGTACACTCTTACCGGATCATCGGTACTCAGTACCTTGACAGCACTGCCCAGAAGTATGCGCTTGGTCCTGGCAGCAGCGGCGGCAAGGATAACATCCGGTGCCGAGTCAAGAAATTCTTTTTTGTGATGCTCGCCAATGCCAAACACATCCAGCCCTGCCTCATCGGCTCTTACGATACGTTCCAGAAGCTGTTCCATCGCATCGACACTGCTGAGGGTATTTTCACCATACATTGCTGATGCAAAACTATCTATTCCTATTTCCATCATTACCGCTCTTTAAGTTATATTTATTTATAAAAGTATTCAGGCTGTCTGCCAGGCAGGATTTATTTTCTGCCAATGGAATAAATGTATCACTATCCTTTAACACCGCACCTATTTTTAATCCTTTAGCGGCTGTATCGTTCCCTTCATTCTATAAAAGTTACCGTCGGCTAATGTTGCGTTGCTGTACACTATTCCATTTTCATGATCTTCGACATGGGTTACTGTAGCACCTGAAATTTCTTTCCAAGCGACCATATATACATTGGGACGGATTTCAGCAACCGTTGTCTCAACTTTTTCAGTATGCCCTATTGCTGTCAGTTCGCCATCCAATATAGTAAATACCATTGAATTATCTGTTTCAAAAAAGAGCCTTGCTTTTAAGAATTCAGTCTCCATTTTATACGTATTGCCAGTTAGGTTATTTTTCATGCCGCAAAAATTAAAAGGATGTCATAGCATTGCCGACTGCCGATTTTGAAGCAGGAACCTCTTCCTGTACCACGTCCCAGTGCTCTGCTATCTTTCCGTCTTCGAGTCTGAAAATATCTGCAACAATTACGGGCACAGGTCCCCATCCCCTGACCAGGCTGTGTGTTACTACAATATCCCCTTGATCGACAACAATTCCCGGATTCCATTTAAAATCTTTATCTAATATACCTAATATATTTTTAAGACCCTCATGGCCGTTTATCATTGATGGATTATGCTGCAGGTATGATTCCTGCCAGTATTTGTTTAGGGCAGAAACATCTCTTTGGTGAAAGAATTCATCCATTGCTTTTAATACGATTTCTTTATTGGTCATTTTAACCCGGTTTTGTTGTTTATAATTAATTTGTAAATGCCTGGCGTCTTAACTATCAAGAAAAACGTAAAGCGACTTGATCTTTCCATTCTCAAAATGGGCTATATCCATTCCTGTAGCAACAGGCGGCTGGCCTTTAGGCCCTGCTCCCCAAATTAACCTGCCTATGCTATTATTGATTAGTACAGGTTTGAGTTTGGTGAATATAAAATCGGCAGGCAAGTGCTGCTGCGTGGCCATTACACTATTGTTGATTGCTTCTGCCCCTGTCACCTGATTTCCTACGTGATATAGACTGCCCTCTGTGTCATAAATTCTTTCAATAGCTTTTAGCCTGGTGCCTGAATTCCTTTCATTCCAGACCTGGCTGAGATTGTCTTCCATTATTTGAGCTGATTCTTTATCCATGTCATTATTTATCAGTAAATTATGTAAATAAAAAGCAACGCCCTTTGTAATAAGGATGTTGCTTTTATAAGATTACTCGTTTGCAGGTACAGGTGTGGCTAACAGCTGTAATTCCCAAGCAAATGCTACCCCGCTTGCTCCTACATGGTCTACCATAAGGCCGGCCATAGTAGCTGCTGTTTCAGTACGCGCCCAGTCACGTTGCCATTCAGAAGCGACAGCCACCCAATTGATTGGCGTAATACCATGCTGTACCATGCGGCGTATGGCCATATCGTGGGCTTCAACTGAAACAGCCCCGCAGGCATCTGTAACGACAAATACATCATAACCTTCAGCAGCCGCCTGAATTGCAGGCATTGCCACACATACCTCTGTCCACAAGCCGGCGATTATCAATTGCTTGCGGCCGCTCTTTGCTACGATATCAGTAACATTAGGATCCTGCCATGTATTTATAAACGTGCGGTTAATGGGTTTTTGTTCAGGAAAAACCTCCTGTATTTGTTTGATAATCAAACCGCCGCGTTCTTCTATAACAGTTGTAAGGATTGTTGGCACGTTAAAAATTTTTGCCGCTTTTGAAAGTCCTGTTACAGCATTGATGACCATAGTAGGTTCATGACTGTTAAGGTTGGCAAATTGGAAAGGCTGGTGATCGATTAGTACTACGATGCTGTCCTCGGGACGCAGCAGGGCTTCAAGTCCTGTTTTGATACTTTTTTGCATGAAATTAAATTGTTATTGATTAGTATTAAAATTAATCCTGCCAATTCATGATTAGTGAGTATGTTTAATAATCAAAATCTTTACAAAGGCTTTTGGATTGCAAGGCAAAGTTCTGTTTTACAAGAGCGATTGAAGATGATATATGACGAAAAAAAAAGTAGACCTAAGTCTATTTATAGTAACAGTTATTGTATTATTCTTTTTGGAAAAGTTGACGCTTTACGCGGCTCAAGGTATCTTTCGTAATACCGAGGTAGGAAGCTATGATATGCTGCGGGAAACGTTTTGCCAGATTGGGATAGCAGGAGATAAAGTCAGTATAGCGCTGCTCCGCACTGCCGCTTATTGAGGAAGTAATTCTTCTTTGGTTTGCAATATTGTTCTTTTCGTCCAATACTGTTGTCATGTCACGGAAAGCCGGGAAACGTTCCAGCAATTCCAAAGTATTTTCTCTTGTAATGAGCATTAATTCGGTATCTTCCCATGCATCTATATTATATCTGGATGGTGTAAACATAGTCCAGCTTTCCCTGTCGCCTACCCACCAATTTTCTATCGATAACTGTATAATATGCTCAGTACCCTTATCATCTACCAAATATTGGCGCATCGCACCATTCAGGATAAATCCAAAATATCTGCACACGTCGCCTTCCTGTAAAAAATACTGTTTTTTACGTATTTTTTTATAAGTAAAATAGCCCTTAAAAATCTCAAAATCATGTTCTGAGATTCCGTTCGGTGCATAGCTGTTTATATACTCAAATAATTGATCCATCATTTTCTCCTTGCTGTAAAATTAATCATTTTTTTTTAGTTCAAGACTATACGAAAAGTATCTGGCAACGCTATCTCCGATACCCGCCTGCTTATAATCGTAATAGCCAATTATATAAATTCGGGCACTTCATTGAAATTAGGGGCGGCATCGACCATGAAAGACAATATATCTATATTATGTACGACAATAAAGATGCTAGCGGCTTGAGCTATGTGCCACCCTTGGGCATCTTTTACAAAGGACAATTAAGGTAAATATAAAAGTTTGGGTAAAAAGCCTGACATGTAAAGTGTCGGGCTTTTTTGATGTAGAGCCGCTAAGAAAGGGCATGCATTCTGTAAAAAATGGGCAATTAAAAAGTATGTCTTTTCGTGTTAAGAAAATGTTTATGTCTCTAATTTTTACTACTTTAGTTACCCCTAATCCCCTAAACTTTTTTTATAAAAAAAAACAAACTAATGCACAAAATTTTAGTACTGATGCTCTTGCTGATGGCCTTTGCACAAGGCTACTCCCAAGAGGAAGACGTTATTCCTTCACTGGAAAAAATATATGACAGTGATGGAAATGTGTACGCCCTCGCTGACTTGACGATTGAAACTCGAGGCAGGGCGCAAAAAAAGGCAACGCTGGTAACCTGTTCGTCAACTTCCTATTTCAACCTTTATTTTGATGTAGGTTCGGGCATGGAAAACACTTCCGATCCGGTTCACAATGCCCGAAGGGCAGTATTTTGCAAGGTCTTTGAAGACCTGTCTAATTTTATCAACTCCCCGCTTGCGGCAAACGGCAACAAGGTAAACATCTGGGTAAAAAACATCGCCAGCACCACCGCTCCCGCCGGAGTGCTGGGGCTGGCATCGTCCTTTTATATTTCCCCTTCCGGCGGGAGCATTCCCACGGGAGGCATCCTTGACGGCGAAATCTGGAAGACCATCCATTTAGGAACTGATTCTTATACCAATATCTCGGCAAATACTGGCAATTTCTATCATGGACAGATTGCCTTTAATTTTAGCGATCCGGCTATACAGTGGCACACGAATCTGGCGGCAAATGCACCAAATACCCTATATGACCTGTATACTGTCGTAATGCACGAAGTGATGCATGCCCTGGGCTTTAACAGTTTTATAAATCAGAACGGCGCTTCCCTGACGGGAGCCGGCTACTACAGCCGGTATGACACTTTTTTAAGGACCAATGCCAACGTGCCGCTTCTTGCGCAGGGAAGCTGTACCATGTACAATTTAAGCTTCAATCCTGCCGTATCCCCGTCGGTGCTCCGCCCGGGCTGTACGCTGCCTGGTAATGTAAGTAGCGGTTCGCTCAATACTACGGCCTGCAGCAGTGCCATAAAATTTGTAGGCAGTACTTCTACCGTACCGGTCTATACTCCTGCCTGCTTCGAACCGGGAAGCAGCTTGAGCCATTTTGAGGATATGTTATATCCTTCCTGCGCCAGCCCGAACGGCAACGACTCCTATTTTGTAGTGAGCAACAGCATCGCAAAAGGTGTTACCAAACGATTCCCTAAAACCGAAGAACGCAGGGCCCTCTGTGATCTGGGCTATAGCGTAAAGCCCGTTTATGGCGCTACTACTACAAGCAGCGGCTATATTAATTATGGAGGGACGGCCTGTAGCGGTATTGTCGTGGCCGGACTCACTGACGGAGTAAATCCTGATGGTTCTTATGCTTTTACAGGCATTATTAGCACCACTGGAGGAACCAGCACTGCCGTGGCCTTGACAGGAAACCAGCTTCTGTCTAACGATACGAACGCTACCAGCTTTGAATGCCTGCAGGACATTACTGCGGCGACAGCTTTATCTGCAACCTCTGGAACTGCCGGTACGGCAGTTACTTTTACGACAGCAGTTTCTGGACTGCACGTTTTGCGCTACGTGCCTGTAAATGGAACACAGCGGGGCAATATTACCTATGTGTATGTCTATATCATTCCGCCTCCAAACGCAGGAGGCTGCAGTCCGCTGCCTACGGCCTGCGATATGGTCATGAATGGAGGCTTTGAGCAATATTCGAGCCTGCCAAGCTACCTCGCTACAAAAATAACAAAAGCCTGTGGCTGGAACTACCCAAGTCCCTATTCTCAAAATGCACCTAGATATTTTAATGGTCTTGTCGTGCCTGCTTCTTTTTCTGAATATTATAGCGTACCCTGCAACAGTGTTGGTCATCAGGAATCTAAAAACGGAGTTGGTCTTGGTTACGCCCATTTGCGGTATACCTCCCTTTCAATTGCAATTAGGCAGCACTTATATACCAGGTTAAAGGCGCCATTGGAGCCAAACACTACCTACCAGTTGAGTTTTGATGTCTCTATGAGCGAATCCGCAAGTTCTTTTGCTGGCGTCTTTCAGGCTTATTTGTCGCCTACGCAGTTGTCGCTAACTCAAAACGGGGATGTCAATATTCCGAATATGGCCAAATTGATGATAGCGCCTACCGTGTCAAGAAATTTGACAGGCTGGGATACCATTACTTTTACCTATACTACGACTACCGGAGGCGAAAGGTTTCTTTATGTGGGATTATTGAATAATTCCCCAGTAGTGGCAAACACTCCCGCAGTGTATGACCCGATATGCGAATTTGGTTATAGTGATCAAAATACTCCAAGTTTTGCTGCCAGCCAAGAACGAAGCTATTACGTAGACAATGTCTCATTGATTCCGCTTAATGGCGCAGCGCTCGAACTGCCAACTGCCATCTGCAACGCGCAGATTCTGAACGACCTGCGTACCTATGTATCTGGGGCAGATACTGACGGTGTCTTTTCCGGCCCGGGCGTGACCGTGGCTAATGGAATCTATTCCTTTAATGCGGCAGCGACAGGCGTGGGCATCTTTACTGTCGGCTATACTTATACCAATTCATCTGGCTGTGAAGTAACATTATATGATACCATCACCGTAACAGCTACGGCTGCCAACAGCAACACGGCCAATGCTATAAATGATAGTTTTACTGGCATTGCAGTTACCAATGCTGCAAGCGCTGTTACGGCTAGTGTTTATGCCAATGATACCTATAATGGATCGCTTTCGACTCCGGCCTCGTTGCCGAATGTTTCCTTTGCGCTGGTAGCACCGGTTGCTATTGCAGGGGCCAGTATTGACGGCACGGGAGCCATTACCGTTCCGGCGGCTACCCCTTCAGGCACGTATACCCTGACCTATTCGCTAAAAGTGATCGGGAACTGCAGTTTTTCGGATACGGCTGCCGTTACCATTGCTGTGCAAAATACGAGCCCGGCTCCTAACGCTGGAGCTGATGGCGAAGTATATGCCACATTAGTACAGCCTAATGGGTTTATCATTATTGCAGGTAATTTCCATTCTTATAACAATACGCCTAGAAACAGAATTGCCAGGCTGAAACCAGACCTTACGCTAGATCCTACCTTTGATCCCAGCAACATCGGCTTTAATGATGCCGTGTTTGCCTTGGCTTTTCAGGGAACCAATATTATTGTAGGCGGAATGTTTACGGCTACGGGAACCGGACAGGCTAAAAAGAACCTGGCCAGAATGACCAGTGACGGGATTATAGACAATAGTTTCACAAATAACAACTTCCAGTATGTTGGCACGGCTACAAATGGATTGACCTATGTGAAATCTCTTGCCATAGACAGCAGCGGAAGAATACTTGCAGGCGGTGTTTTTGGCAATGTGAATTCATATCCGGGAACGGCAAAAAATGGTATCGTAAGGCTGCAGAGCAACGGAAACTTGGACAATACTTTTTCTTCTATACTGATAACCGATTCGGGAGTGATCAATGCCATAGAAATATTGTCTGACCAGACCATACTCATTGGAGGACAGTATTTGAGATTGCAGTCCGGTCCGGTCATCCTGTACAAGGTTATTCCTAGTACTGGTGCACTGGAACCTAATTTTACTTTAGGAAAATGCTATGTTTCTCCTACGAATCTCAATATCTCAACGATGTCTGTTAAAGATATCGAGCAGAAAAATGGGAAACTGCTTGTGGCGGGAGATTTTAATTCCTACAACCAGACGGGGCAGAATAATCTTGTCCAGATAAGCGCGGCGGGAGTTCCCGACGGGCCTTCTCTTTTTAACCCAGGCTCCAGCTCTGATGCGGCCATACTCTCTGTGGTTGCCGATCCTGTTACCAATAGGCTGATAATCGGAGGTGCCTTTTCTTCGTATAGTGGAAATGCCGCCAACAGAATTGCCAGATTGACCCCGACCGGCGGATTTGATGGAAGTTTTGCCATAGGCTCAGGTTTCTATTCTCCTGCGGCGGGCAGCACTCGCGTCAACTGCCTTAAGATAACTCCAAACGGGTCGGCTCCTGGAAAGATATTGGCAGGCGGCAATTTTACCCAGTTTAACGGCGCCCAGGCTAATTACTTCACGCGCCTGATTCAGGCCTCGCCGGTAGTGCAAGCACGTATAAAGCCAGCTAAAAACAGTGGTGACGAAATCAAGATTTATCCTAACCCGTCGGAAGGTATTTTCAATATCGATTTTAAAGGTTATGGCGGACAGAAATTTGACTTGGCAGTCCACAACACGTTAGGACAGCTGATTTATCAAGGTGTCGTCTCTCCTGAAAGTACCAGCCAGATAGACCTTACGCTTTTTGAAAGCGGCAGCTATTTCATCACGTTGCAAAGCGGTAATGAGACTGTCAATAAAATAGTGCTAAAAAAATAAGAAGCACATGCTGGTCTGAGAGTGCAGTGGTGCATGACAAGATCTTGCAATAAAAACCTCAAAAGCAGCTGCTTTTGAGGTTTTTTTATTTTGCCATATTCGGCCAGATCTGATAGGTATCCAGTATCTTTTTACAGAGTGCTTTGGTACCAAAAACTTCGGCCGTATAGATGTTGGCGGAACCGCCACTAAACAAGCTGTTGCTGTTTCCAGATTTGTCAGGTGCCTTTCTGGCCCTAGTTTTGGCGGCAGCTAAAAAACGTGAGTTTCGCAACTCTGCTATAAAATTGTCTACGGTCAGGCTTTTCGCTTCAAAATTCATGCATTCTAAGCTTTTATAGATCCTGAAGAGAGTCTGGACTTTTTAATTTAAAGAAATTGCGGGAAACCGTAATAAACCCAAATAAGTAATCTGTAGTTTTGGGGAACTTAAAATTTAAATAACTTTAGGCCAATATAAAAAAAGCACAGCCAGCCTCAATGGAAGATACTATTAAAATTGAAAAGGTACTGCACCAGCTAAAATCAAAAATTGAAGCGCATAACGAATTTAAGGAAGCGTATAACGAGCAGCTTGCCCTTGACTTCAATGTCTTCAATTTTTTTAGCGTGGGCGAAAATAAAATTTCAGAAATCTTGGCCTATTTTCTTAATCCGAATGAAAGTCACGGCCAGTCAGATAAATTTTTAAAAGAATTTTTGTCTCTCTTCTTTGATGAAGAAATCGACTGCGGCTCGATTCATATCGAGTGTGAAAAAGTGATCACGAACAACAGAAGAATCGATCTTTTTTTAAAAGCCGGCACCAAGATCGTTGCCATTGAAAACAAAATCTGGGCTGCCGACCAGGCCAACCAGCTTAGCGATTATGCTGCCTACCTTCACAGCATCTCGGGTGGCAATTACCTGTTGCTTTATCTGAATCCGTATGGATCGAGCCCAACCTTGGGAAGCATTAAAAACGAACTGCTCGAGGAACTGAGAGCTAGCAATTGCTATCGAACAATCAGCTATAAAAATGAAATTTTTCTGCTGTTGGACAAATGGATAACGCTGTGCAAAGCAGACAACGTTGCTTTTTTTTTAAAGCAGTTCAAACTGCACCTATCCGCAAAATTTTTAGGCACAAAATCACTTAGCATGACAGACAATATGAAAGCGCTGATTTATTCAAATCAGGCAGAAATAGAATTATTAGTAGCCTCGTATAACGAGCTGCTGCAGAAAGCAGCCGAAAAAATTGATACTGCGGGCTGGCAATTACAAAAGATGGAATATGCTGCGCCTCCTGGTATCAGCATTCAAAAAG
>Ga0247730_1001913_pt1 | contig 10726 bp, 7 predicted proteins | sample UWRJL073202C2_FD_180959 | JGI IMG/M metagenome (GOLD analysis project Ga0247730, IMG submission 180959) | Plant litter microbial communities from Arlington Agricultural Research Station in Wisconsin, United States - UWRJ-L073-202C-2 | ecosystem: Environmental > Terrestrial > Plant litter >...
CAGCCGGCTGCTGCATCAGCTGGAACTGTACCTCGGGGTGCGCCTGTTCGAGCGCGACAAGAACAGGCTGTCGCCGACGCGCGAGGGCCTCCATCTCGGTCCCGAGATACGGGCGATTTCCGATCGCCTGACGGGACTGAAGGTGACGGCGCTGGAGTTGGAAAATGGCCGCTCGCTGGAAATTCCGCTGCGGCTGGCGTTTCCGGCCAGCCTTTCGGTCACGCTGGTGCCAAGACTGATCAAACGGTTTCTGGCGGAGAACGGCCCGGTGCGGATCGAGGTCACCTCCGGTAATTATCTGGCCATCGAACGCATGGTCGCCGATGGGGCGGTCGATCTCGGTTTCACACGGCTGCCGTCGCCAACGCCGGGGCTGCGCGAGGAACACGTACTGCCATCGCGCAATATCTGCGTCCTGCATCGCGAACATCCGCTGGCGCAGCGGCGGGGCCTTACGGTCGCGGATCTCAAGGCACAGGATTTGATCCTGCTCAACCGGGAACGGCCGGTGCGCCACGAACTGGAGGCGCTGTTCTACAAGATGGGACTGCGGCAGCGCCCGGCCATCGAAGCGCATTCGGTCGGGTGCGCCTGTGCGCTGGCGGCCGAGGGGTTGGGCATTGCCATCGTCAGCGAATTGCTGGCCCGCGAGCATGGATCGTTGCCGATCGTGTTTTTGCCGCTCGACCCGGTCCTGACGGTTGATTATGCGATTGTCAGTTCGGAGAGGATGCCATTGCCGAGATCTGCCGCGCCCTTCCTGCGCTATCTCCAGGAGTGGGCTTGAACCACCCAGAAACCGATTTTCCGGATCAGCCGAGAACTGGACTGCTAGACCGATGATCAATTTCCGACAGTTGGAAGTGCTGAAAACCCTGCTGGCGACAGGATCGACGATTGCGGCGGCCAAGAGCATGGGGTTGAGCCAATCCGGTATCAGCCGGCTGCTGAGCCAACTCGAGGCCGACCTGCAGCTTGCCCTGTTCGTTCGCGACAAGGGCAGGCTGATCCCGACACCCGAGGCGTCGATTCTGGCGCGCGATGCCGAGAACGTATTGCTCGGGCTCAACCGTTTTTCCAGCTTAGCAGAAGATCTGAGAAGCGGTGCGACAGGTCCGGAACTGGTGCGGATCGGCCTGCCGAGCAGCATGTGGGAAAGGCTGGCGCCTGCGATGCTGGTGGACTACTCGCGCGATTATCCGACCGTTCGCATCGAAACCTTTTTCGAGACGACGTCGGCCATTGCCAAGCTGGTCGAGCAGCAGGTGATCGATTTCGGCTTCCTGCGTTACGAGGGCCAGGACAATCCGGGAATCAGCATGGAGATGGTGGCGACCGGCGTCAGCGTCTGCGTGATCCCGGAAACCCATCCGCTGGCCGAATTGTCGGAAATCCGGCCGAAGGATCTGCGTGGCATTCCATTGATCCAGATCGGCAGGCAGAGGCCGACCCGGATGCTGATGGATCAGGTATTTGCGCGGGCCGGCGTCAAGCAGAACGTCAAGATCGAAACGCATACCAACAGTTCGGCCTGTGCCTATGTCGCGCATGGCCTCGGTGTCGCCATCCTCAGCAGTTTTTTCGCAAACCTGTACCGAACGCTTCCCGTCGTCCAGCGCCCGTTCATTCCAACCACCAACCAGGAGTTCGGATTGGCCAAGCCGTCCGGGACGTCGGCGTCTCTCGCCGCCAAAGCATTGATGGAGGCACTCAAGCGGCAAATCGTGATTTCGCAGAAAGATACGCCATAACAATGATTTAACTTCCCACCGGTATCGCTATGCAGCCGTGGAACGGTCCCAGATCTGCATTAACCTATGACGAAAACGCATAATATTGCGCAATTTTTTCCCATCACTCATAGTTGCCTGATAAACAGCCGGCGACACGAGAAGCGCTGGCCCCACCAATCGCGTTCAGGGGAACCGATGCTCAGATTTATCCTCAACCGTATGCTGATGGCGCTGCCGACCGTCTTGATCGTCTCGATCACGGTGTTTGCGATGATCCGCTTTATCCCGGGCGATCCGGCTGCGCTGATGCTCGGCGACATGGCGACGCCCGATCAGATCGCCGTGATGCGCACCGAACTCGGCCTCGACAAGTCGATGCCGGAGCAATTTGTCGTCTGGAGCGGCAATGTGCTGACCGGCGATTTCGGCCGTTCGATCGTCAATGACGAAGCCGTGCTGCCACTGGTCGTCTCGCGTTTCATGGTGTCGGCCGAGATCGTCATCATCGCGGTTATCCTGGCGAGCCTGATCGCGGTGCCGGCCGGCGTCATCGCCGCCTGGCGCCAGAACAGCGCCACCGATCTGGCGCTTGTCGGAACCGCCACCGTTCTGCTGTCGATCCCGACCTTCTGGCTCGGCCTGCTGCTGCTTCTGCTGTTCGGCCTGAAACTCGGCTGGCTACCGGTGCTCGGCTACGTGTCGATCAGCGACAACTTTATCGGCGGCCTGCTTTATCTCGTGCTGCCGATCATGACGCTGGTGATCCACGAGGCCGGCGTGTTGATCCGCATGGCCCGTGCATCGACGCTCGAAGTGCTGCGGCTGGACTATATCACGCACGCCCGGGCCAAGGGCCTGTCGGAAAGCGCGGTGCTCTGGAAGCACGCGTTTAAGAATGCCTTTGGTCCGACCTGGACGATGATCGGCCTCATCCTCGGAAATCTTCTCGGCGGCATCGCCGTGATCGAGACGGTGTTCACCATTCCAGGTCTTGGGCGGCTGATGGTCGACAGCATTTTCCAACGCGACTACCCGGTCATCCAGGGCTGCCTGCTGTTCGTGGCGCTGTCCTATGTGGTCGTCAATCTAATCGTCGATCTTCTCTATCCTCTCTTCGATCCGCGTGTGGTGGCCGAATGAAAAAGTTTACCCTCAATGGCCTGATCGGCAGCGTGCTGGTCGGAATCCTGCTGTTTGTTGCCGTCATCGGCCTGTTCTGGACGCCGTTCGATCCGATGAAGCTGAGCTTCACCGCCCGCCTTGCCGCCCCCAGCGGTCAGCATCTGCTCGGCACCGACGAGTTCGGCCGCGATGTGCTGAGCCGCCTAATGATCGGCGCCCGCGCCAGCGTCTGGATCGGCTGCCTGACGGTCGGCTTCGCGGTGATCGCCGGCACCCTAATCGGCCTCGTCAGCGGCTATGCCCGCGGCTGGATCGATGGCGTCATTATGGCGATCAACAATGCGCTGCTGGCGTTCCCGGGCATTCTTCTGGCACTCGGGCTGCTGGCGGTGTTCGGCGCCAACCAGTACGGCATCATTTTCGCTCTCGGCATTGCTTATACCCCGTCGATGGCACGGGTGGTGCGCGGCGCGGTGCTGTCGCTGCGCGAACGCGAATTCATCGAAGCCTCGAAGATCATGGGCAACAGCGAGATCTACACCATGCTGCGGCATATCTTGCCCAATTGCCTGGCGCCGATCACCGTTCTGGCAACCTCGATGTTCGGCTGGGCGATCCTGTCGGAAAGCGCGCTCAGCTTCCTCGGCCTTGGCGTGCCTCCACCGGCACCCACCTGGGGCAACATGCTGGCTGCCGGCCGGCCGTTCATCGAGCAGGCCGTCTGGCTCGGTCTCTTCCCCGGCCTCTGCATCGCGCTCACCCTGCTCGGCATCAACCTGCTGGGTGATGCTCTGCGTGACAAACTTGATCCCCGCATGCGAGGTCTGAAATGACACAGGAAAGACTGCTAAGCGTGCGCAACCTGTCGCTCGAGGTTGCCCATCGCGGTCTCGACGTCGTCAAGGATGTCAGTTTCGATCTCGAACCCGGCGAAATCTTTGGCATCGTCGGCGAGAGCGGCTCCGGCAAGTCGCTCGCCACACGCGCGCTGATCTCGCTGCTGCCGCCGGCCATCCGCAAGACCGGCGGCCAGGTACACTACAAGGGCCGCGACATCAGCACGATGAGCGAAGCGGACTTGCGCAAGCTGCGCGGTGCCGAAATCGGCCTTGTGTTCCAGGAGCCGATGACCTCGCTCAATCCGTCGATGACGATCGGCCGCCAGCTGGAGGAGGGGCTTACCCTTCACACCAAGGATACGTCGGAGCAACGGCGCGTAAAAATCCTAGCCATGCTGGAGCGCGTCGGCATCCGCGATCCCCAAGGGGCGTTGACCGCCTATCCGCACGAGTTCTCCGGCGGCATGCGCCAGCGCATCATGCTGGCGTCTGTCATGCTGCTGAAACCAGCGCTGCTGATTGCCGACGAGCCGACCACGGCGCTCGACGCGGTCATCCAGCGCGACGTGATGGAACTGATGGTCGAGCTCACCAAGGCCGAAGGCACGGCGGTTCTGCTGATCAGCCACGATCTGCCGATGGTGGCGCGCTATACCAGCCGCATCGTGGTGATGGAAAAGGGTGCTATCGTCGAGGCGGGAACGACCGAGCAGATTCTCGAAACGCCGCAGCATCCCTATACCCGCAAGCTTCTTTCTTCCCTGCCGATCCGCGGCGATGTCCGCCGCATCGATACGACAGCGGCGCCGATGGTGTCGGCGCGCAACATCGTCGTCGATTATCCCGGTCGCAGGTCGCTGCTGAAGAAGGGGGGGCCGAAGCGCGCCCTGCATGGCGTCTCGATCGATATCCATGAGGGCGAGGTCGTGGCGCTGGTCGGCGGCTCCGGTTCCGGCAAGACCACGCTCGGCCGCACGATTGCCGGCCTGGTGCGCGAAACGGAAGGCGAGATCCTGTTTCAGGGGCGTCGGCGCGATGCCGACTGGCAGGATTACCGGCTGAATTGCCAGATGGTGTTCCAGGATCCCTATTCTTCGCTCGATCCGCGCATGACCATCCTGGCGCTGGTCGAGGAAGCGCTTCGCTTGGTGCCTGGCATCGACCGCGCCGCCAAGACCAAGCGGGCTTTCGAGACGCTGGAAGAGGTCGGACTCGGCAGCGAATACGCGCCACGCTATCCGCATGAACTGTCCGGCGGCCAGCGCCAGCGCGTGGCGATTGCCCGTGCGATTGCCCGCCGCCCACGCTTCCTGATTGCCGACGAGCCGGTCTCGGCGCTCGACGTGACCGTCCGGGCGCAGGTGCTGACTTTGTTTTCCGACCTGCAGAAACGCTACGGCTTTTCGTGCCTGTTCATCAGCCACGATCTTGGGGTCGTCGAGCAGGTGGCCGACCGTGTCGTCGTCATGCAGGACGGCCGCATCATCGAACAGGGCAGCCGCGACACAATCTTCGATACGCCGAAGGAGGCCTATACGCGGCGCCTGCTGTCGGCCATTCCCGCGCTCGATCTGAACGAAAGCGGCGGGGTCAAACTGAAATGGCGTCTGGAGAATTGACAATGGAGATCATCAACACAACCGGCACTGTAGCCGAGCGGCTCAATGCCATCTGTGACGCGCAGCCTTTCGTCGTCCGATACGCCATCCGCAACCTGCGCAACGGAGCGGTTTTCGAGCGCGGGGCCGACGAGGAAACCCCGTCCGCCAGCACCAGAAAAACCTCGATCATGATGGCGGCGCTGAAAGCGGTGCACGAGGGCCGGCTCGATCTTGACGAGCCGATTACCTACGAGGCGCGCTTTGCCGAACAGGTTGCCAGCGGCATGCTGCGCTACATGACCCCTGGCCTCGTCATCTCGCTGCGCGATGCAATCACCGGCATGATGGTGCTGAGCGACAATGTCTGCACCAAGATGGTGTTCGAGCGGCTGGCGCTGGAAGAGGTCGACAGCTACTGCAAGTCGATCGGCCTGAGCGGCACCCATCACCGCTTCCTGATCCCGCCACTGGCGCTGTCGCCCGATCATGCGCTGGGGTCCGTAACCACCACCACGGCCCGGGACCAGGTTCTGCTGCTGCAGATGATTCTCGACGCCCAGACTTCGGCGGAAGCGGCCGCCAAACTCGGCTCGTCGCAGGAACTCTGCGCCTATGCGCTGCTGACGCTCAAAAGCCAGATCCTGCGCTATGCCATTCCATCGCGCCTGCCCTTCGGCACCGTCGTCGCCCACAAGGGCGGCACCGGCAAACGCGGCCGCATGAATGCCGGCATCGTCTATCGCGATGGCCAGCCGTTCTACATCATCGCCGCCTTCACCGATCAGGTGCCGCAGGAAATGGCGGACGGCACGCCGGGCTACACCATGTCGCTCGAAACCATCGGCAGGCTGTCACGCGCCTGCTGGGACGATTTTTCGGCCTGAGTTCAGACACATCCAACCAACAAGAAAAGAGGGTAGAACATGAAGACCATTCTCCTAGCCGGCACCATCCTGATGTCGCTTGCCGGCGCCTCCGTTGCCCGTGACATCACCATCGCCCAGAGTTCCGACCTGCGCAGCAGCAATCCCGGCGTCAACCGCGACGGCAACACCGATGGCGTCATCCTGCACATGGTCGAAGGGCTGGTCGGCTATGCCAACAATGGCGAAGTCAAGCCGTTGCTCGCGCAAAGCGTCGAGATGTCGACCGATGGCCTGACCTACACGTTCAAGCTGCGCCCGGACGTCAAGTTCCACAACGGCAAGACGCTGACGGCCGAAGACGTGGTCTGGAACTGGAACCGCTACATGGATCCAGCTACCAAATGGACCTGCATCAAGGATTTCGACGGCAGCGCCACCGTCAAGGTGACCGGCATCAAGGCGACTGACACCAGCACCGTAACGATGACGCTTGAAAAGCCATCGGCGGTGTTTCTAGGCCTGATGTCGCGTCCGGAATGCGGCTACACCGGCATGATCTCGCCGGACTCGATCGCGGCCGACGGCAGTTTCGACAAGCCGATCGGCACCGGCCCGTTCAAGTGGGACCAGTGGAAGAAGGGCGAATTTATCCGCCTTGCCAAGTTTGACGGCTACGTCTCTCCCGCCAATGACGGCAAGCCGGATGGCATGGTCGGCTCCAAGCGACCGCTGGTCGACGGCATCAAGTTCATGGTCATCCCGGATGCGTCGACCGTCAAGGCAGGCCTGCAGTCGGGCGTGCTCGATACCGCCGAAATTTCGCCTGATCTCATTCCGGAGTTTGAAAAAAGCAAGACCACGCAGGTGATCATCTCGCAGAACAACGGCAAGAACCTGTTCTACATCCAGACCCGCGATCCGGTGCTGAGCAAGCCGGCCGTGCGCCGCGCCATCGCCATGGCGCTCGATCTCGACGAACTGGTGGCCGCCGCCTCGAACGGCACCGGCAAGGCCAACGGCTCGATGGTGTCCTCGGACTCGGTGTTTTTTGACGCGGCCCAGCAGAAGCGGCTGCCTTACGATCTGGAAGCCGCCAAGAAGGAACTGAAGGACGCCGGCTACAAGGGCGAGCCGATCAGCATCATCGCCAACAAGCGCGGCAATGTCCCGAGCTTTCCGGCCGCCGTCATTGCCCAGGCGATGCTGCAGCAGGTCGGTCTGAACATTCAGATCGAAGTGCTCGACTACGCGACCCAGGTCGATCGTCGCCGCTCCGGCAACTATCAGATCATCTCGCAGTCGGTGGCGCCGCGTCTCGACCCGGCGCTGATGTACAGCTTCTACACGGGCGACAAAGACAAGAACGCTTCGCTGATGTGGGACGACCCAAAGGCAGTCGCGCTGATGAAGGCGGCTTATACGGAAATCGACCAGACGAAACGCCAGGCACTGTTCGACGAGTTCCACGCGCTGATGCTGCAGGAAATGCCGGGCATCTTTCTCTACGACATGATCGATGTCTGGGGTGCGGCGAAGGGGCTGAAAGGCCAGCCGGTATGGCAGTCGAATGCCCGTCTCTGGGAAGTCTCGGTCGACAAGTGATTGATGCAAACGACGGGCGCCGGATCGCGGCGCCCGTCTGCCCGCCCGTTCCACCCAAAGCCCAAGCCGTTTGCCACCTGAGCAGAGGTTCGACGCCTGACGACTGCGCATCACGAGGACACAGCATGCCTGACAATGCCGCCATGAAAACACTCACCGCTGCGATTGACAGCATGGCCCCGGATTTTACCGCGATCAGTGACAGGATCTGGGAATTTGCCGAGCTGAAATTTGACGAGGTCCAGTCCTCCGGTTTGCTGGTTGAAACGCTAAAGCATAACGGCTTTGCTGTCCGCCAGGGCATTGCCGGCATGGCGACTGCCTTCATCGGCGAATACGGCAGCGGCACGCCGGTGATTGCCTTCCTCGGCGAGTATGACGCGCTGGCGGGCATGAGCCAGAAGGACGGCGTCGATCGCATCGAGGAAGTCGTCGCCGCCGGTACCGGTCATGGCTGCGGCCACAACCTGCTCGGCAGCGGCTCGATGCTGGCGGCGATTGCGCTCGCCAGACATCTGGAAGCCAACGGCCTGCCGGGAACCGTGCGCTATTACGGTTGCCCTGGGGAGGAGGGGGGCTCCGGCAAGACCTTTATGGTCCGGGCGGGAGAATTTGCCGATGTCGATGCGGCACTGACCTGGCACCCGGCGCCGTTCAACGCCGTGCGCTCGACCAACAACCTGGCGGTGCTCGAATATTCCTACCGCTTCAAGGGGGTGGCGGCGCATGCCTCTAACGCCGCCCATCTCGGACGCTCGGCGCTCGATGCCGTGGAACTGATGAACGTCGGCGTCAACTTTTTGCGCGAGCACATGCCGCAGGACTGCCGCGTCCATTACGCCATCACCGATGCCGGCGGCCGTGCAGCCAATGTCGTGCAGGCAAGGGCCGAGGTGCTGTATCTGATCCGCGCCCCGGAAATGTCGCAGGCGCTGGCGCTGGCTGAGCGCGTCGATCGGGTGGCGCGCGGCGCAGCGATGATGACCGATACGCAACTCGAGATCGTGTTCGATACGGCTGCGACCAATCTTCTCCCCAACCTGTCGCTCGAGAATGCCATTCACGGCAATCTTGTCGCACTGGGTCCGGTGCCATTCGATGAGGACGATATCGCCTTTGCCGGCAAGATCCAGGCGACCTTTACCGACGAGGCGATCAAAAGCAGCATCCGGCTCTACCAGATCAAGCAGGATGTGTTTTCTAACCAGAAGGTCGATGGCTCGACGCCGCTGCATCTCGGCCTGCGCGATTTCGAAGGTGCGTCGCATTTTCGCGCGGGCTCGACCGATGTCGGCGATGTCAGCCGGGTCACGCCGACGGCGCAATGCTGGGCTCCGGCCTGGGCTATCGGCACCAATCCGCATACCTGGCAAGTGGTGGCGCAAGGCAAAAGCGCCGGTGCACACAAGGCCATGATCCACGCAGCCAAAGCGATGGCGTCGACGGGTCTGGACCTTTTGACTTCGCCGCAATTGCTGTCTGCGGCCAGAGCCGAATGGCTGGAGAAGATTGCAGATGAACCCTATGTCTGCCCAATCCCCGCCGATATACAGCCAGCTCAAAGATAGCCGGTCCGGCCGCTACCCGACTACCGTTGGCTGGCCCGTCGAAATTTGTAACGCTGTAAGCTGAGCTGTCACTAGGACAAAAGCAACAGCCTGCAAACCGCTTTGACGTTCGGTGCACCTTAGCCGCAAAGGTGAATATTATCAGCGCTCGGATTAACCGGGTAGGAAGGTCAATGGTTCGAGTCCTACCGAACCGAGGATCCATAGGACATTCGGCAGAGATGCTGACTCTCGACGACAAACAAGCCGTCGAGCAATACAAAATGTGAAGCAAGCCTGAACGCTTGCCTAAAGTCCACAGTCGCTGCAGTCGAGAAGGGAGTGGCTCCCGCTAAACCTCCGTGTTGCCGACTTATTGCCGCATAGCTCCGAATTTACCAGTTGGTCACCGATCCATCGCGGCGTTTCAGATGCGGCGCTTCCCAGAATTCAAAGCTCTGCCGGGCGAGCAATGCCTCGTTGACCTCAATGCCGAGGCCCGGCGCGTCGGAGACCGGATACCAGGATTTCTCCAATCGCGGCTGGACTGGGAAAAAGTCCGAGTTGTCGAAACCGAGATGGGTTTCGGCCGGGCTGGCGCGTGTTTCGAGCCATGAAAAATTCGGCACGGCGGCGGAGAAATGGATGGTTGCGGCCGTACAGACCGGGCCCAGAGGGTTGTGCGGCATCATGTCGACATAATGGGTCTCGCTCCAGGCCGCGACCTTCATCGATTCCGTCAGGCCGCCGACATTGCAGACGTCGAGGCGATTGTATTGGTGGATGTCGCGCTCGATGAACGGCAGGAACTGCCATTTCGAGGCAAATTCCTCGCCAATTGCAAACGGAACATCCGTCATCTTGCGCAGCGCTTCATAGGCGCCCGGCGACTCGTCGCGGATCGGTTCTTCGAGAAAATCGAGCGTTCCCGAGGGCATTTTCTGGCAGAAGCTGGCGGCCTCCGCCACCGTCAGGCGATGGTGATAATCGATCCCGAGAACGATATCCTCGCCCAGTGCTTCGCGGGCTTTGACGCACCATTTCGCCGTCGTGCCGATATGTTCGCGCGGTTCGTAAATGTCCTTGTTTTCGTGGCCCGAGGGCGATAGGCGCATCGCTGTCCAGCCGTGCTCGACCAGCATCTGTGCCTGCTCGATCATCGCTTCGCCGGGTTCTGCGAATGTCGTGGCGAAGGTTTGGATCCGGTCGCGGTGCTTGCCGCCCAACAGTTCGTAGACCGGCACACCCAGTGCCTTGCCCTTGATGTCGTAAAGCGCGATGTCGATCGCCGAGATCGCCGCCTGCAGCACCCGGCCGCCTTCAAAATACTGGCTGCGGTACATTTCCTGCCAGAGCGCGCCGATCTGGAACGGATCGCGGCCGCGCAGGAATTCGGCATAATGCTCGAGCGCGCCG
>Ga0247730_1001914_pt1 | contig 10702 bp, 7 predicted proteins | sample UWRJL073202C2_FD_180959 | JGI IMG/M metagenome (GOLD analysis project Ga0247730, IMG submission 180959) | Plant litter microbial communities from Arlington Agricultural Research Station in Wisconsin, United States - UWRJ-L073-202C-2 | ecosystem: Environmental > Terrestrial > Plant litter >...
AAGCCGCGGATCTGTGCCAAGGCTGGCTGCCTGATCGTCGCCCAGCATCAGGATGTCGATGCTGCGCGACAGCGCAAACGCTACCGCCACGCCGATCACGCCGACCGGCCAGAGCCAGGCGAGCGCCAGATAGTCGAAATTGCCGATATCGCCGACCAGCCAGCCCATAAGGTTTCCAAAAGCGTCAGGATCAAGCGACACGAGGAAGGTCGTGGCGGAGGAAAAAAGCATCGCCGTCATCGCGCCTGCCAGCACCATGTTGAGAGGATCGCGCGAACCCCGCGCCAGCACGCCGGATATGCAAAAGGTGAGTGCAATGGCGGCCAGCCCGCCGAGCAGGGCCGGCCAAAACAGCGCGGCTCCGCTGAGGCCGAGAAAATAGATGCCGGCGACGCAGAAAGCCGCCGCACCGCTGTTGATGCCGAGCGTCGATGGCGAGACGAGATCGTTGCGCATGATCTTTTGCAAAAGCAGGCCGGCGACCGAGAGGACGCAGCCGGCGTAGACGGCAACCGCCAGCCGGGTCAGCCGCTGCAGCACGATGACCGTGTGCAGGTAGTTTTTTCTGTCATAGGCGGTCAGTGCCGACCAGACATCCGACAGCGACGCCGTGCGCGCACCTGCTGCCAGGTGCAGCAGCGCCAGACCGAGAAAGCCGATGCCGAGCAGGGTGATGGAGGCGGCCGGTTTCATCGCAGTGCGTCTTCCGGCAGATGGATAACCGATTGTCCGAATGGCACAGCAACGGTTCTGACGCCATAGACCTCTGCAATCATCGCCACCGTCAGCACCTCCTGCGGGGCGCCGATCGCCCGGATCCTGCCCTTGTCCATGACGGCGATCCGATCGGCATAAAGGCAGGCCTGTGTCAGGTCGTGCAGCACTGCGATGACGCAACGCCCGTCGCGGGCCTTTTCCCGTGCCTTGTCCAGCAAGGCATACTGATATTTGAGATCAAGATGGTTGGTAGGCTCGTCGAGCAGCAAGACCTGGGTATCTTGTGCCAGGGTCATCGCCATCCGGCAGCGCTGCAACTGGCCGCCGGAAAGCTCACCCAGACGGCGCTGGCGCAAATCACCAACATCCATCGCCTGCAGGGCTCTGTCGATGTGGGCCACGTCCTCGACCGTCCGGCGACGCAGCCAGGTTTCATGGGCAAATCGTCCCATGCCGACCAGATCGAACACAGTCATGCCCGGTGGCGCATGATTGTCCTGCGCCAGCAGCGCCAGCCGACGGGCAAGCGCACGGCGGTCCAGAATGGCGATATCATCCCCGCCAATTTTTACGCGGCCGGTTTGCGGCTTCAAAAGCCCGGCCATTAGTTTCAAAACCGTGCTCTTGCCGCATCCGTTGGGGCCGACGATCGCCAAAAATTCGCCGGCGCTTGAAGACAGGCTGATATCGTTCAGCACCGGCGCACGGCCATAGCCCAGACTGACGCCGACGATTTGCACCGCGGCGTCCGTCTTCCGGCCGGACGTATTGGGATCGGTTACCGGCAAGATGTCAGAAGCTCGCCTTGAGGGTGGCAAACACGCTGCGCGGCGCGCCGGGATAGTTTTCGGTGCGGCTTGCGGTCGATTCGATATACTCCTTGTCGAGCAGGTTTCGGCCGACGATCGAGAAATCGAGATTTTCGGTGATCTTGTAGGAGGCCGATGCATCGACGCGATAATAGCCATCGACGGAGAAACTGTTGTCGAGATCGCCCATCCGCCGGCCGACCGCTGTGACCCCGACGCCGAGTTTCAGCCCGTCGAACCGGTCTGCCTGGAACTCGTAGGTCGTCCACAGGCTGCCACTCCAGTGCGGAACGCCGACCAGCTCGTTGCCAACCGTAAACGTCTCATCCTTGGTGATCTTGGCGTCGACATAGCCAAGCGAGCCGATCACCTGCCAGCCCGGCAGGATCTCTCCGGTCACGTCGATCTCGGCGCCGCGCGAACGCTGTTCGCCGGTCAGCAGCGAATAATCCGCACCCGGATTGGCCGGGTCGCTGGTCGCGACATTGGATTTGGTGATCTGGAACACAGACATGGTTGCCGACAGGGCATCCGGGATGAACTCCACCTTGGCGCCGGCTTCGACCTGCCAGCCCTCCTGCGGCGCCAGCGCCGCGCCACTGATATCCATCCCCGCCTGCGGCTTGAAACTGGTCGAGTAGCTCGCATAGAGCGAAACGGGCTCGATCGGCTGGTAGACCAGGCCGAAGCGTCCGGTCAGCCGGCCTTCGCTGATCGCCGGGTCGCGCGAGCCGTCATAGTTGACCAGATCCTGCTCGACATGGTCGTAGCGCAGGCCGGCCAGCATTTTCCATTGTGGCGACAGCTCGATCTGGTCCTGGATGTAGCCTGAGACGGTGTGGACATCCTGCACGAAGTCGTTGTTCAGCACCGGTACCGGCATGATCGCGCCATAGACCGGATCATAGATATCGATCGACGCGATATTGGCGCGGGCCGACCAGAAATCCATCTGCGACTTGACGTATTCGACGCCGGTCAGAAGCGTGTGGCTGGCAAAGCCGGTATCGAAGGTCGAAACGGCCTCGAACTGCGCGGAGAGATTTTCCATATCCTCGATGCGGTCGGTATAGCGCCGGCGTAGGGTGCGCCCGTCGGCGAGCAGATCGCGCGGGTCTATGCCGGTGTCATGGGTATAGGCGTTGTCGTAGCGCACGGTGCCGCGCAGCTGCAACCAGTCGTTGACCTGATGTTCGGCGCTGAGCGCCGTGCGGGTCTTGCGGGAATCGACCTTTGACCAGTCTTCGGCCAGAAACCGTTCGGGCGGCAGATGGATCTCGTTGTCGGGCGAGACGACCAGTCCACGGTCGAATGGCTGGTTCTGGTGGGTGTGATCGACGCTAAGCGTGACCTTGGTATCTTCGTCAGGCGCCCATTGCAGTACGCCGCCCAAGAACTGCCGCTTGCTCGGATCGCGCTCGTCGACAAAGCCATCGTCCGTTTGCGCGGCGCCTGTCAGCCGTGCCGTCAACGTTCCGTCGCTGTTGAGCGGCCCGCTGACACTGGCTTCCGTGCGCCGGAAACCGAAGCTTCCCACTTGCGTGCTGGCTTCGCCGGTCAGCGTTTCCGTAGGCTTGCGCGTTACCACATTGATGAGGCCGCCGGGGTCGCCACGGCCATAGAGAACCGATGCCGGCCCTTTGAGGACTTCTACGCGCTCGACATTGGCAAGATCGAGTGAGGTTTCTGGCCGGCTCAAAGTTGGGTTGAGCATGATGCCGTCGATGGCATAGCCCTGGGTCGCAAATCCGCGCGTCGTAAAGGTTTCGGCGCGGTTGCCGGCGGTGGATGTCTGGGTGACATTGGACACGGACTGCAACGCTTCGGTCAGGCTGGTGATCTGACGGTCGGTGATGACGCTGCGGGGAACCACCTGGATCGACTGCGGCACGTCGCGCAACGGCGTGTCGGTCTTGGTGCCGACGCTGCTGCTGGTGGTCGCATATGCCCCGGGTAATGTGCCGCCGGTGCCGGTGACGGTTATTGGCTGTAGCACCGTTGTGCCGTCTTCGGCAGGAACCGCGGCCGTCGTGCCGGGATCAACGATGGTGACGGTCTTGTCATCGCGGAAACGAAACGACAGTCCCGTTCCCTGCAGCAGCTGAGACAAGGCAGTCGACGGCGAAACCGTGCCGGTGACACCAGACGTGCGCAGGCCCGCTGGCAGGGTGCCGTTGAAAAAAACATCGATGCCGGTCGTCTGTGAAAACTGTACGAAACCGGTTGAGAGCGGCTGCGGCCCAATCTTGAAACTGTGGTTTTCTGGCGTCTGCGCCTGCGAAGGGCCAGTCAGGCCGATCAGCGCGGTTGCCGCCAGCAGAGCAGCACGCATGCAGGTCAATCTTGATTGAATCTGTGTTGCCGCTTTCATAAATGCCCCCTACGCATGATGTCTCGCGGCCATGAAAAGACCGCATCTATCAGGGGAACGAGTGACGGCCGCGAAAACCTGAGTGATCTCATCATTTTATTGTTGCGCTGAAATCAAAGTGAGCCAGGGCGTGTAGTTCGCAACGCGGATCGGCAGGCCCTGCACGAGCGCGCGGTCGATATCGGCCGGCGAACGAACATTGATGATGATGGTGACGACCTGCCTTGCCAGCGCCTCATCTGCGATCATCAACCGGCCGGGGCGCCAGCGATTGAGCGTCGCCACGACCTCGCCGAACGGTTTGGAGATAAAGACCAACGGACCGTTGCGCCAGGAAAGCCGTGCGGTATTATCCTCCTTCTGGATGCCGGACAGCGTGCCATCGCGCAGATCCACAGCTTCGCCGGCGGACACCTCGACGACATGTCCGGACGCGCCCACGGACACCGAGTGCTCCGCCACAGCCACGCCGATATTGCCGCCCATGCGGGACACGGAATACTGCGTACCCAATGCGGTGGCGGTCAGCGCACCGGCTTCAACGACGAAGGGTCGTTGCCGGTCGGCGGCAACCTGGCAGTAGATTTCGCCGTCCAGCAGAACAATTCGCCGTTCGCGGCTATTGAAACGCAGTTGCACGGAACTTGCCGCCGAAAGCTCGAGCTGCGATCCGTCCGGCAGGTCGGCCACGCGCCGTTCACCTGTGCCGGTCGCATAATCGGCAGGCTGTTGGAAACGATGGAAGCCCCAAGCGCACAGTCCCGCGACGGCCAGCACGCCGCCACCTTTCAAGGCCATGCGGCGAGAAACCGATGGCTTTTCCGAAAGCGTCGGCACCGTTGCGGCACCGGCCCAGAGGCGATCAAACTCCGCATAGGCCTGCGCATGACGCTCGTCTGCCTGCAGCCATTGGCGAAAGGCATGATAGTCCTTCTGCGGTGCGTTTTCGTCGAGCGACCGGGCAAACCATTCCGCTGCCTGTCGGGATATCGTTGCACGATCATCCCGATCGCGCGCTGGCGATCTGTCCTGACTGTCATCTGCCATGATTTTCTTTTCCGTGTCTCAACAGGAGAACGACTGAGCCATGCGGAAATCCGGGTTGGACTCTGTTAAATGTTGCCGAGCCCGGCCTTTATACGCTCGAGCGCCGTGACCATATGGCTGAACACGGTTTTGGGCGAAATCTTCAGCTGCGCACCGATCTCGACATAGCTCATGCCGTCCAGCCGCGCCATGATGAACACCTGGCGCGCGCGCGGCGGCAGGTCATCGATCGCCCGCTGCAGCAATTCAACCTCGCGGCGACTGATTGCATGATCTTCGGGCGAGGGCGTCCTGTCCGCAATCATCTCAAGATGCGCGACCCCGTGCACGAACGGTGCAATCCGCTGTCGGCGGCCGTGGTCGATCGCAAGGTTGCGGCCGGTGCGGACAAAGTAGCCGGCAAGGTCGGTCGCGGCAGGCAACAGCGATCGGCGTTCCCAGAGCCGCAGAAATGTGTCCTGGGTGATGTCGGCGGTCGTCGCCCGGCACCGGACACGATTGTAGATCGTCGCCGACAAGCGGCTGCGGATACTGAGAAAAATGTCCAGCAAAATGTCTTGGTGCACGCGTTCCATTACTTTCGACTAACACAAGCCGGTTTGGATGGGGTAGCGCGGCCACTGAAAGATGATCCATAATGTCAGGAAATAACCATTGCGTTGCGCTTTGACCACACTGACAGGCCGTAGATCGTTTCGCACGCAGTGCTCCACTTGCGCTTGGCGCCAGCCTGGAGGCTGCGAAACTATCGTCTTGGCGAACTGAACGGCGCTAAGCCGCCAGTTTCAACCCGATCGTTGAACTTGGAGGTGGCGACCGCTGCTGAAAGGGAGTGGTCGCCACGATCGCGATTGCATCAAATGTAGGGAGCCAACCATTTTGACCTAAAAGTACTTGTTTTAGGGCCATTTTAGCAGCTGATTTTGTCCCAAAATCACCATAAAATGACCCAACAGCTTATGCTGTTGAAATCATTATATAAAAAAAATTTTCGTCTGAAACGAGCGCCGGGGTTTTGTTTTTCACGTCGATTTACTCCCGCAGCTGGGCGATCAGCCCGCTTTGACCATGCACGCTGCCCGGCATTCGGTCCGTCTCTTGGCCTCAATTTGAACTGCCGTCCCGCCTCCTTTGTGACTTGCATCCCGCCACAGCATGCTCGATAGATTGCAGCATCAGAGGCGTTATCACATGCTTGACCGTTATCATCCCCTGTCCCATCCAGACCCCGCGCCCATCCGCACGACTGGCTTGTCAGTCGATGTGGCGACCAGATTGCGATTGCTCTCCGAGGTGGTCGCAAGATGGAAATCCGGCGGAGGAATCATTTATGATCTGGACGACATCCCAGACGCGATTCCTACGGTCGATGACGTGTCACTTCGCGAGTTGGGTATTGTCGACGATGCAATGTTCATTCATTTCGGAGAAGACGCGGCGCTGCCGTTAGCAGGCAGCCCTGGCCTCAGCGTGGACGGAGCCTATGTGACAAGACAGGCGTACGAAGGCCGAGATGGCGTGTTCGTTACGCTTGTCACGAGCTGTTTAGAGCCTGAAAATCTGACTGCAAATGATCGTGCATGTATCGCGAGCGGTTGGATTGACGATAGCCAGTCGGTCGATGAGGGACTTGTTCATCTTGGATTTTTTGGCGACGCTCGAATCGTCAATGATCGAAATATGTTTGATGTGGAGATTTTTCTCGGTCAAGCTCTTGCGAGAGTTGGTGAGTACAGCAGAGCGGCTTCAGCCGCGCAGACACCACACTTCTCTTGACCGGGCATCCTTATGCCTTTGAAAGACCGTCAGCGTTTCTGATGAACTTTAGAGGGCTCTAAGGAAAATCGTCTCTGCGCGACTAAACAATCAATCAGCCAGCACCCTCGCAACATCTTCGCTACGCAACAGGCATACGCCGTATTCGACTGGCGAAAACGCTGGCTTAATTTTCCGCGTACGCATTCGTCCCCTGATGGTATTTCGGTCCAGTCCCGTAGAATCCACGAGCCGTCCAATTGTGCAGTAGCGTTTTTCAAAAATCTCTAGATCGGCTTTCAGAATGAACTTTGTGGCAAAACGTTGAGCTTTGGGCCTTAACTCAATGGCTGGAATTATGTTCGCGCGAACTAGCTTTGCCATTGAGCCCCTTCGAATATCAAGGACAATGCAAGCTTGAGCTGCAGTCAGATGCGTTTGTTCGAGAGCCGAACTTTTGAACTCAGCTGGATCCAACATTAAATTGTCTAAAAGATCGGAGCTGCCGCTGAGAGCGACGGTTTTTAATTGGCCATCAATGATTCTGGAAAAGACATCTGCTTGCGGGACCGAATGTAGCCTGCAGATTTTCTTGAGCGAAACGAGGCCCGGTCTAAGCGGAGATTTGGCTTCATCGTACACGGCTTTCTTAAAATTTTGGATATCTTTAAGGAGGAACATCCTTGTTTGCTCCTTTGGTCGTATCACTCGAGAAGGTTCCGTGGGAATGACATCGAAGCGGTTGATTAATCCCGAGGTCACCAATCTGTAAAACTGTTTAGCGTGGCAACCGAGAATTTCCGCAGCAGCTTTGCCAAATATACATCGGTCACCTTCGCTGAACATCCTGCGTACTGCGATTGCAATAGGTTTGTTTGCTCGCTCCAAGATGCCTGCGTCGATAAGGCGTCGTTTTACCAAACCACGCGTCAGCCCCGTTTCTCTCGCGATCCGTGAAACGGACGTCCATTGCGGCGTCATCGCCTCTGCTGCTACTCGAGAATTATGCCTTAGGTTAATATTTCGCTCTGCATGTTCAATTATCAACTTGAGAATGACATGATATTCACGGCTGCTTTCCTGATTATTGACAGTTTTAAACAGATTCCCGTATGTCGTGTGAACACCTCCGCGTGATGTGCGGTTTTCATCCAGAATGATGTCCAGCGCCGCTATCATCCCGTCGTCTCCTCCTCGCAGGTAGCTAAACCCGACCAAGCTCGCTGAACTTCTCTGCTCATCGGAAAGCTTAGAGGGTGTCTGGTTCTTGCCATACAACACAGCGATACCGAGCAACCTGGCGAAATCGACTGCGATGGAAACCGGAATACGGTCGAGAAGGCTCCCATGTCTCCGTTGGCCTAACATCCGGTCATGAATGAAGGTTTCAATCGGAGACGGTATTCGATGCAGCACTTCCTTTGTCTTCCGCGAAATCTCTTCCGATCTGGCGTCTAGGCGCTGAAAGAAATCAATGTGGTGATTTCTTGTGTGCGGTTCCAACTCGACGAGGGTGCAGCTGTGATGAACACATGATGAAAAGCTCTTCAGCAGCCAAGTAGCCCTCTGATATCGGCGGGTCCCCGGCATACGCTCAGCACAGGTTTCGTCCTCGGCAAGACATGCGTGGCAGAAGCGGATTTGATAGCTACTATGAGACCTCTTTTCAAATCGCTCTCCTAAAATTACCGCCTCGTGGTGTTCGCCGTAGGGAACAGCATGGTGATGCAGCTTTTCGACTGGCTGCTTGGTCAGGTAGGCGAGGCGCTCGATGTTTACATCGTGGCCGGCTGCGGTTTTGCGGAAATCGAGGCCAAGTTCCGAGCAGAACCTAAACGTCAGGTTGTGGCCATTGGCTCGAGCCAGCCGGGCGACGTAGCTCGACAGAACCTCATCGTCAAAAAGGGGTATCTGAAAAAGCCCGGACATCAGAGGTCCCCCGCGATTGTTTCAATGTGCTGTCTATTTAGAACCCAGCAGCCGACAAGCTCAAACGGGAAAGCTGGATGAATCGCTCTGGCTTTCATACGCTTTCGGATTTCCCGGGTCGAGATTCCAAGCTCCTCTGCCAGCATAGAGATGGAGACAAATTGTCGCCGGAACGCCGCAATTTCTGAATTTCTGTAGTACACCGCAGGTAGCATGCTGTGTCGGCTGGCCGACCGATAGGGCTGTAATCCGGCGGCCTGTGCAACGCATTTCAGGTCGCGGCGTCGCAGTCGGAGTTGCTCACTCAGCTCCTCCGCTGCGGTCCCGTTGATCTCAATATTGTTAACAGCAAACTCAGTCGGGTCCAGCAAAAGGCTGTCGATGAGCAGGGCCTTTCGTACGTAGGCCACATTCCGCAGTCCACCCTCATATACAGCTCGAATGAAATGAGTCTGCGGCAACCCGGTTCGCAAATTGGCCTGTCTAATTGTGCACATTGAAGCGCCGCCCTCAGACTGAGCGGCGTACTGAAGCGTAGCCTTAAAATCTTCGAGTTCCGACTGTTTATATCTGTCATGTGGCACGGGTCTGTTCGCGCCAGGCTCACGACCCGGATTTCGAGCCCCGATCAAACCCTTTTCAACGAGCTGCTCAAAAAGAGAAAGTCCACATCCGAGAAATGCCGCGGCCTCTTTTTTGCGAACTGTACCCCCCATCAGATGGACAAACTCCGATGCATCAAGTTCCGAAACCATTGCTTGACGCGTTGTCCGCGTCCCATCTGAACCGCTACCAGGCCTCAGGTATGATCTCACGGTGACACCGCTGATTCCAGTGGCCTTGGCTAACTCGGCGATTGATGCGTAGCCTGAACGCCGCGGTCCGCTGAATCGTCTGGCAACACTCCTCAGCGGCTTGGCAGTCGCTTTGTGGATATCCACGAGACGTCTTATTTTCTCAAATTCCGGGAGGGGTTGACGCCCCCACAGCAGATCGTGAACCCGGCCATAGAGCGCACCTGCTCCGTTGGAGGTGGAGACGCTGGCGAGATCGACGCACTGATCTAGCAGCGTTTTCAGGCCATCCTCTCCGCGGGTCATCAACACGAAGGCGTCAGATGTGGCTTGTCGCGCCTGAGGAGAGGCCGTCGCTGAGCCCGGAGCAAGGCAGGCCGGATAGGCGCTTGATCCAAGTGCCTTGCAGAGGTCGATAGCTGAAGAAAGGGGCAGGTCGTCTAGCAGCGCTCCGTGATGGGCCAACCCGAGGGTGCGAGCATAGATGAAGCGGTCAAACGGGCTCGCTTTCATTGGGATGATGTCCGCCGAAAGCGGGCCGCCGAGAACGAGGCAGTGGTCATAGCGATGATGTGGGGAGGCCGGGGCCAGTGCTTCCTGCAGGGCAAGGTCGTGATAAATGCAGCATTCAGCGTCCGTCAGCATCCAATGGAGGCGCATGTAGCGACGGGTTCGCGGCATCCGCGTCGTTTCGAGATCGTCCTCGGCCAGGCATTGGGGGCAGTAGCGATATTTGCCTCGTACAATAGAGCGCCGACTGAACATTGCTCCGGCTGCGATGGCATACGCGTTACTGATAGACTTGACTGCTCTTGACGACAGTTCCTCGGCGTTGCGACCGAAGGCCGCGGAGAGGATGTGAATTGCGCCATCCTCTCCGCGGTTCAAAGCCGACACGCTCATACCGAGATCCGAGCAGAACTCATACTTGGTGGAACGACCGTTGGCACGGGCCATACGAGACACGAAGCTCGCCAACACCTCATCGTCAAAAAACGGAACCTGCAGCAGACCGCTCATTTTTTGCCCGGTTTCGTGTAGGTGCTGGTGAGCTTACCGTCCTCTGACACTTCCCGGTAAATTTCATGCCAGTCCGCTGCCAGGAATACATTGCTGTCTTCGTCACAGTTGCAGAGCAGCTTGTAGCCCTGAACGAAGTGCTCGTGATTTACCTTTTTTTCCTTCGAAGCTTTATCGTTCCAGAGTGCTCTTTGGATTGAGAGTTTGATCAACTGAATGGTCATCCCAGTCCGCCAGATTCCGCCATGCATAAGCCGCCG
>Ga0247730_1001915_pt1 | contig 10702 bp, 13 predicted proteins | sample UWRJL073202C2_FD_180959 | JGI IMG/M metagenome (GOLD analysis project Ga0247730, IMG submission 180959) | Plant litter microbial communities from Arlington Agricultural Research Station in Wisconsin, United States - UWRJ-L073-202C-2 | ecosystem: Environmental > Terrestrial > Plant litter >...
AGGACACTACTACAGCAAACCAACCTGCAGCCAGACATCATGTTGCCTTGGATTTACCCACCGCGATGCGCTTATACCGACCCAAAAGCGCTAGGTACTCTCTTTCTTCTCTCTTAGCCGATGATATTTGACATACGGCTCTTGAAGATCTGTCGACATTGTTTACAACGTGGAGGCCCACATTCCCACAGACACAGATCCGAATGCAGAAACCCAGGACAACTCCCTGGGTCTGTACATGGCGCCATTGGCATTTGACGAAAATGTGCGTAGGCGATCGTTATAACTTCCGCATATACTCATTTTACAATAGGCCATTCATCGAATCTCGACCTTTTTTGGTGCACTTGAGTCGTTTGGTCGTTACAGGCCTGCCAGTGAGCACGGTAAGGGTGTATTTTCCCTCTTATGGATAAGGCTCATATGTCAGCCATGCATTAGGTTATCACCCTTACCCCCATGATGCTCCGCGAGATCCTGTCATGGACCCTGCCATTTTCGAGATAAAGTGGAATTATCGAGATGACTGCGTCAGTGCGCTCAAGGTCTGCGCGCTTTTCATATACTGTAGTGGTCCAGCTCATCATATCTTTAGGCTCTGCGTCGCGTACCTCATCTCACGGTCACCTGGGCACATCAGCCTCCACCATCTCAGAGAGGTATTTCGCATGGCTTTGAGTCCTATCCCCTCTATATTCAGCCCATGAATATACATGGCAACTACTCAGCTCGCGACTCAAGGGTTCCTGGTGCTTTCGAGACTAGTGCCTCTGGGCACTACGACCCTTCCCCTTCTACACCTAGCTCCAAATCTTGGACAAACTCAGAGTTTCCAGCATTGCCGAATCAGCAAGCGCAAGGAAAGCTTGATTGGTTTGAAGATGAATTCATCGATACTCAAAGACGGTTTGTAGTTCTTATGGCATGCTCTCGGTCGGCGAGCTAACTGTCCCTCTTCAAACAGTACACCTATCATCGACGAAGTGCAAGTTTCGGCGTCGCCAGAGCGATTATCTATGGCTCGCCTGACTACTGCTCCTCGAGATCCCAGCTCTTCCCATGAAGGTTCACTGTCGCATACACCAACGTCAGCAAGGTCTCCAGTCACTCCATGGACACCTGGAAGCGTCTTTCCTCCTACGCCAACTCTGACCAGCGAATTTCCTTCTAGAAGTGATTTGAGCGCTTATGAAGCTGACCATGCCGAGAAGATCATCGATCCCACGAGCATATTCGTAGGAGGTTTGGATATGCAAGGGCCAAATGTTTGGGATGAAAGAAACATCCACCAATTATTCGGGAAATATGGCAGCATACAGTCGATCAAACTAGTTCGCCCCCGTAAGTGTCAGTTCTTTCGATTACTTCGTCATACTGAAGCATTTTAGTTCAAGGCAGGTCATCGTTCGCGTTTGTCAAATTTCACGACGTCGAGTCGCCCATGCGCGCCGTGCAAGGAGAAGTGCGTTAATTTGACATGCAAATACTCCTATTTTGACTAACGAGTTCATGCAGAACAACAAGATCTATGATAGTCGGCCCATCCGAGTGAAGCTAAGAGAGTATAACCCCACACGCAGTAGCGCCGCCCGATCACGAGAGAAATCCAGCCGCCCTGGACCCCGCTCAACGTCGCCTCCATCCTTCAGTCTTGGTCACAATCATGACGATCGTACCGGTGTCCCAGGTTATGTCTATCACCCTGATAGTGGCATCTCTGCCAGTGAATCTTCGCAGCCTGTGGTCCATGTCCAACACCAACGTTCTGCCAGTCTTAACCATTCCTCCAAAAGATTGGTACACCCTCTTCCACCGACTACTCCTAGCCACGTCTTGCAGGATTCATTCAACCAGAATAAACCCTCTCCTCAGGCTGCAGAAGTAGGAGAAAAGTACCGCGAGTGGTACGAAATCGAAGCGGAGCCCGCAGTCTCCCATGCTGTCCCTCCCAATGCTGCGCAGCCGCCATTCCAACACAATGCTGCTCAAGGATACTATGGCCCCATCCCTCCTTGGATGCCGGCTTATACTGGCGCTCAACCCCCCTTCCCGGCACCTTATATGGTTCCGCATTATCCATTGCCAGGACAAGTTCCTTCTCGTAACTACTCACCTACTGGCGATGTTGATATCCCTGCATCTGCGCAGGTATGGCAGGCACCTCATAATATGTATGGTGTGAGTATCTTTTCCATTGCAAGACTGAGCCATCCTCTGATATCTATTTCAGTACATGCCTTACGCGTTCGCTCAACCGCCTTTACCCAATGATCCTTCAACCAATGGCCAGCACTCCCAGCTTGCAGCCACCGCGAATTTCGCGCGACCCGAGCAAGCCTCTATGCTTAACACCCCATCTGAAAGCGAGACATCTAGCCATCGTTCTAGCCCCGCCCCCGTCGTCTCTCCGGCCATGCCCCCGTGGTTTTATATGGGATCGTACAGGCCGACTGTAGCTCCAAATGCTGGCACTATGGGTTGGTTCCCCGGGAACGTAGCTCAAGCAAATGCTGGTTTTGTCCCTGTGGCGCCGCATCCTCAGCAATTCCCTGTGCCCAACATGCCTATACCAGGATTCACGCCTACATTCCCACCTCAGCTAGGTCTTGACAATGGTGTTTCTCGCTCTCGGCCCGCTCGTCAAGGCTCTGGTCATCGGGGGCGTGCACCACATCCCAACGGACGTCAGCCAAGCCGCCGAGGTCAAAGCCACATCAGCCATGTTGAACAGCAAATGATGCAAATTCCACCTGAAGGTTGGAATCAATGGGTGGCGAGTACCACCAACTAATTAAACGTTTCTGCTTCGTTCTTGTGCATATTTTCATCGTGCTCTCCTTCATTTTTTCACTTATTTTCATCATCATTTTTCCGCATTGACCCGCGTTAGTGTTTCGTTTGCCATGCTTTCTTTCGAGTCTATTCTCCCAATTTCGTTCCACTTCTCAGCATTTACCATTGTTATCCGAAGAAAAGAAAATAGAAACACAAGAAGTAAAATAGTTTGTACAATATATTATCAAGTTTTCGATGTCCCCATACATGATGGTATGACTGTTCGTACTGCCTCGAATAATGTCAATTGACTCTATCACACGCAAGAATGGTTCAATGCTAATTGAACAGTGGTTTACGCGATAGTACTCCCAAAGCCCCCCTTCTTAGCAAGAAACCGCCTAGGGTGGTGCTCCATAGACATCGAAGAGCCATCCCTTGGACTCTGCCAACTTGATTCCCTCGTAGAACACATGCCCAATGCGCTCGTATCCAGCATCGTTGGGATGAGTGCCATCCACCAAGTCGCCTACGGCAATGACAGCGTGGGAGTCAACGAGAATGACAGACCTTCCAGCATCTGTACGTTGCTTGACAATGGCAGGCAAAGCTGCGTTGTAGGTATCTATCCTAGCATTGGTGTCTGCGTTTCCACTAGGCGGCAACGTTGAGACAACGACCAGAGTCAACCACTCCCAGTTGAGGATATTATCAATGAGCGTGCCGAGACGCTCTGGTGCGCCGGCTCCGATGTTCTGCACCATGTCGTTGGTACCAACGAGGATGGTGACGATGTTGGGGCGGTAGATGGGCATGGCGGCTTGGCCCTTGTCAATGACCTGGTTGATAACATAGCCTGGGTATCCCTCGTTGTCTGGATCGTGGAAGCTTCCGCCTTTCTGCGAGCCGACCATGTTCATGGTGTTGCCATCATTAGCGATGAGGTTGTACAAGTCATCGCGGTAGCCATTGCCCTGGGAACTTCCAGTACCGAAAGTGATGGATGCTGTTGTTTTTCTCAGTTAACATTGCTAGCACTCTTGGCAAGTAAAAAGATGGGGACGTACCACCCAGAGGCATGATTCTACAAGTCTTGCCAGAGAAGGCGTGGACATTAGGTAAAAGCGCAAGGGCGGCAGCGATGAGCGAAGCCTTGAACAACATGTTGAAGACTTGGACGGGGGACTCGTTGGTCTTTCTTCGAGCAGCACAGGTCAGATTTATAGTCCATGGTCCTTTTCGCATGCAAAGTTCAAACACGGTCGACGTCCTGTTGTCCCTGGTCGCGTTGGGATTTAGATTGCCGATTTCCCGCGGCACTGCTGACTAGCAGCAGTGGTACGTACATGAGACACAAGGACACACAGAGAGAGGCACTGAGTGAAAATCATCTGCCAATAGTGTCAAATGCGATGCTCTCTGCGCAAGGACGCAGTTGTGTATCCAAGTATCCAAGTAAGTATCTATCTCCCGAGACTGGAACGTACTGGTCGTTATTGAGGATGCTGTGGCCAGAAGATCTTCGATGGCTTGTTGGGCTTGCGCTCCGCCTATTCGCATCTACATATCCTTGATCATTTGATTGGTTGACCTAGTAGGAGCACGACAGCCGCTCTGCTAGTTCGAATCTGTGACCAAACAGGAGAACATGCAGTAGTTACGTAGCATCGTTTGGCCCTGTTTGCGTTGTGATTTGACGTTGTGAACCATTTCCTTCTCTGGTAGGTAGTCGATAAGTAATTGTTACGACTGTTTCAATCCATGAGAACATCATGTGAGGAACAAGGGGTCTGTCAAGACAATGCATGTTTTTGGGTTGTGAAGCAGAGTAAATCACACTGTGAAGCAGAGTTCGAGAGAGCGTCTGAAAGCGTGAGAAGAATAACACGTTCGTTTTGTGCAATAGAGTTCGTAGTCATAGGCTATAATAGGCACATTATGTTCCCACAGCGAATGACCACCAGCTGTACCTTTCGAGCGGCCAGCATGGTCCTTCGAGATAATAATACTTCGAAATACGGAGAAGAGTTCATGTTTGCAAGGCATGGTGAGCTTTCCATTACTACTAACGTTGAAACATGCGCCTGTCGCGGTGAAGCGATGCGGAGCCCATAAACGTCGCAACTCCTCTGTGATACTCATTTGATACTGTTTCTGTCAGATATCCAACATCCCCTCACGCAGCACGCGGAGGCAATAGGGCCCTTTCCCCCGCATTCTGTATCGCGTCTTGAATCACAGACGTTCCGCGGACGCTTTGGGGCTCCACTCCCCAGATCGTTTGGCGTATGACAACATACTTCATGAAGGCATCTGAAAGACAGCGAGGGAGGGTATAAAAGTACTAACAATGCAACCTTGTAGAGACTCAACGAGCCTTCTTCCTCTTCTTCTTCAACATGTTCTTCAAGCATTCATTGGTCGCTCTTGCCCTCGCGCTTACACCCAATGTTTATGCCTTTAGTGGCAAGAACCTCAGAATCATGCCTCTGGGTGGTACGTCCCCTCTCTCTGCAAACAGTACGTGCTGGTTGCTAACGACGAGAACCTCAACAGCATCTATCACCTATGGTACTGGTAGCTCTGAAGGCAATGGCTACCGTGGCACGTTATACCAATCGCTCGTCAACGATGGCAACACCGTAGACATGGTCGGCTCCCAGCAGGGTGGAAACGTTGACCCCGACAATGAGGGATACCCAGGCGCTATCATTAGCGAAGTCATTGACAAAGGTCAAGCTGCCATGCCAACCTACCGCCCCAACATCGTCACCATCCTCGTTGGCACCAACGATATGGTGCAGAACATTGCTGATGGTGCTCCTGACCGCTTGGGAACGCTCATTGATGACATTCTGGACTGGGACTGGTTGACGCTCGTCGTAGTGTCTACCTTACCACCCAATGGAAATGGCGATGCCAATGGCAGGGTGGACACCTACAACTCAGCGATGGCTGGGGTTGTGCAACAGCGTGTAGATGCTGGCAGGTCTGTGGTCCTGGTGGACTCCCATGCTGTCGTCGCCCTTGAAGACTTAGTGGACGGTACGCATCCCAATGATGCTGCGTATGACCGTATGGCTTCCCAGTTCTACGAGGGAATCAAATTGGCGGAGACAAAGGGATGGATCTTCGATGTCGCCTAAGGTGCTTCGACTTGGAGTTGTAAATATTATGAACATATTTATTGGTATCATTCAATGGATCTTCACTGATTGCAATACATGAGTAATAGATAAGGGATCCATTCGATCAGCGGTCATGTAGTTAGTATGTGGTGTTACGATTGTTTCGTGGTAACCTCCTCGCCAATATCTATAGCCTTGAGCCAGTCACCGAAGTTCTGCCAGAACTCTATTTGTCTCGCAGTGCCAAACCAGAAGGGTGCAATTGAAAGGTGCGTAGCGTCCGCAATCTCGTGAACATGCCAAATGCCTGGCTGGGGTGTGCTTGTAGGTGAGCTACTATGGCTGCACCGAGTCGATCTTTGAGTTATATATTAGAGGTGATCATAAGAGAACGAAATAAGAACAGTATCGTACCCGCACGGTAGAGGATGCCATTGAGAAAAGACTGGGACAACGCCATCGTTGGCCCAGTACTCTTCATCAAGATGTGGTGTTGAATCAGCAACGACAATGTTCTGCTCTATATCTCCAGCCGTTCTTCTGTCTTTTGTTGGTATCTTCTCTTTCGCAGTAACGAAGGTCGGAGTAGGATGTAACGAGGTGAAATCAAAAGTGCCTATAAGTCGAGAAAGGACGTAGAGGGGTGTCATCCAAGCATGGTTCAGTGTAGGAGCATGGGTATTATCATTGGAGTTTCGTCGGCTGGTCATCATTGCAACATGACTTTGGTAGAATGTAGTAGGATTGGGTGCGCCTTCACCCAGATCTCGTTCGCGTTCGTCTGCAGCTTCAAATGTGACATCAAAAGGTGTAGCATCCCGGCTTTCTGCCCAGTCACTCTTCCACAGCTGCGCCAATAGTTCAGAGAACGAAGAATTGCGATAGGAGAGGGAACGGGAGTCAGCATGGAGGTCCAGAGAGGAGGGTAGTAGTGGGGATAGGTATGCGACGATGTGTACGACTCGTGTTAGAATAGAGCCGCAGGAGAATGGTCGTACAGATGGCGCAAAGTTTCGTGTATCGGCACATTCACCTAAAGAGTATACGGCTTGAGTGCCTCGAAATGGTGATGAGACTAACATGAAGCGTTCAATCATTGGTCATCATGAACAGAAGTAGCTGTGCTTACTAGAGGTAACAGAACGTATCATATCAGGATGATCCGTAGCACTGAAATACTTTCGCTCTAGTAGGGCTTGTAGTTTGATAATAGTTGCTCCTCCCATCGAATGCCTGTTGCAGTTCAGATACAGCCGTTGAAATGACGAATACATAGGACGCACCCAAGAAAATGTAAAGGATTCTGTATAGACCATGTAGGGTATAGACCCTGCTCATGCGTTCGTCCGTATCGTGCATGGTTGTTGTCCTTCGCATGAAGTTCGCCGTAATCCACTGGAATCAAGTTGAGACTGCTGTATACCTCAAGATAACGACTGGACACATACCTTGACCACCTAGCAGAGCATAATACAACTCGCACGCACGGTCATGCAACGAACTGACAGGGCCTACACTGCGATGAAGAAGTACTGTCAGCTACAAATCTAGGACCATGAGAAGTGTAATGGATGTACGTTGCGAATAGCACTCTTCTAGGTTTCGTAGAGTCACGATTCAGATGTGCTTCAAATTTCCCCCATGCAATGGCGCCGCTACCACTCAGAAAGCCTTCAACAATGACTAGAGGAGCACAAGACATTGAGAATAGAAAGCAGACGAGGTGAAAGCGTTGCTAGACTAATACAACCCACTTCTGTCCGTATGATGCATAGTCTCACAGTGCTCTCGATCGCCGATGGTTTGTGTCACAATGTCACATAATATTGCTGGAATTTCAATCATATTGGGTGCAGCACAGATGAAGAGATAGAGGAAACAGAAAAACAATGAGTGTATGTTACAAGAATGTACAAGAGCCTGATAAACAAAGGGTGCAAAAAAAACGTCTATACTTTTTCGTGAAGCAATAATTGTCCGCAGAAAATCCAGGGTATCTGCCAGATACTAGACAACAGGAGATAGTAAAGTAAAAATCCATCGCAGCTACACAATGAAAGAGTTTATATCAGCACCGTGCAGCATATCGTGCAGCAGCACAAGAGACTCACGCATGGATTGGTCGTCAAAGCGCAGGAAAGAGATAATATGATGGGGCATGTGATGAGAAGGAGGAGGAGCATGAATGAGGTCGTGAGAATTGATAGTGACAAGATTAAGTAGGGTATGGGGTATGTGAAGTAGGTCATGATAAGAATGCTGGAGTTACATGCTCTGAGAAACAGAAACGTAAAATTAGCCTACAGAAAGTCAAGGAGACAGAGAGAAAAAGAACTCACAACGAGAAACAAATGCAGATGCGATAGTAAGCAAAAATGTTACCGACGAATTCCTGTATACCAGGACAAGTCTACACTGCCAACATTGGCAATATACACCTTCGCTCGTAGGCGACATACAGTATCGGCAACTTCTACCAATTGAAAATGTACATGCAAATCGCCATTCGGCATTCGTACAATTTGACTGACTTCACCAAAGCTCTGGAAAAAGTCGATGAGCATATGGAGTGACCGTTGGAGATAAATGAAGAAACGAACCTCACACCAACGCTTGACGCCATCGAATTTGCGTCTGTCACCAGGTTGAATGCCGCTAATAACGAGCTTCTTCTTCTTGCTCTCCTTGCCACCATTCATGGAGAATGACACACGAGACATTGATCGGTGCTTGGAAGATCCCACGGAAGCATATGCAACTTCAGGTTCCGTGATCTTCAGGTCCTTCAGCTGCTGCGTCACTGTCTCCTCCTCATCTCCAATGTTGAATAATGCCATAGGCTTGACAGCTAATGGGATACGAGTGCTTGACCTTTTGCTATGCTCGTTACTCTCGAACATTGCCGGATTCTCTTGTCCCGATTTTGTTAGAATGCTACTCCGTGAAGAGAACCGTTTTAGCCGTCTCGCGGTATTGTCGAACCGCCGAGATGGAGAGGAAGCATCGGATGTGGGTAGTGTGCTGACGGTGGATGTCGTAGTAGATGTATATCCTGAAGACATACTAGGCCGTGAAGGATTCTCGCTGACTAGTGTCTCTGATACCTGTGAGGATGAAGAAGGGGAGGAAAAGTAGCCTAGGACACTTGGACGCCACTTTGTGGAATGTGGTGAGGATTCAGGTGTTCCCATAGTTGTTGAGGCACTAATGGTAGTGCCCGCGCTAACTGAACGATTGTGACCACTGCTCACACGAGGTTTTATGAAGGATTTCCGAGTTGGTGTACCAAGCTGTGAAGAATCATGACTTGGCGCTGGTGAGCCAGAGCGGAAAGATAAGCGTAGGTTGTGGAATGGGGAGGAGGGAGACATTGAGAATCTGCTAGAGCTTCGAGGCGAGCTAGGACTCTACACGTCAAAAAATTATTCCGTCAGTGCGATGTTCGGATCTGGTGAGAAAAGAGTGGCGTCACTGTACCTGTAATGATCCAAGTTCATCGCAGTCTTCTGGAGGTAGGTCGGTGTCATCGAGAACAACGAAGCCGTCGAGAGTGAGCTTAGAGGCGCTAGGTGCACCGAGGCCTATAGTGCAGTATGGTGATGGGCTGGGTAATGGGGTGGTTGGAGGAAGTATTGAAAGTTCCGGCTTTTCAGCATCTGCAGGTCCAGTAGATATCTGTTGCTCTTCGATCCATTTGTCTAGCATACTAGATCTTCTGCGACGAGGTTGTGCGAGTAGTGGTTTGATGTTGAAGGGGTCCTCCTCTGGTAATGTGTAGGGGAGGTCGCTTGGGCCAGCAATGGCTTCAGCACATTGTGCTTGGGTCCGTCTCATTTCTTTGTCTGCACGCGTCTTTATGCTAGATTAGCTGGTAGCATGAATGACAAAGGAAGAACGCAAACGTACATTGAGCTGTAGGAAGTGAGGCGCGTATGTCGTTGAGCTATAGCTGGTGTAAGGGGGAGACGTGAAACAGGTCGTAGAGTGATGGGGCGTAAAATGGGATGAGTTGGGTGGGAAGGGAAGAATACAGAACAAGAAGGGCGTGAAATTTAAACTATTAAATTTGGAGACGACATCGTGTCGTGGCCTGGCAGACGGCGTGGTGGTACGGGATGAAAAGGTGAATTTCCTTCTTCGGACCAACTTCAACTGGCCATGAGGCTGAATTATTGGCCTCGTGGCTCCTCGTGGCCCTTCGGCTGCATTGTCCTCACATTCCATTTTACTCAATCCCATTGTCCAGAACACCCTCGATTGTGTTCAAATAAAGATAAAGATAGTGCACAAACAGGCGTCCAAGCTAATGCGAGGCTAGTCTTGGAGCGAAACAGTCCTTGCCAGTACATAATCTCCGTCTGCCTTGCGGATGGAATACCAACCCTGAGCCCTCTTCCTCGGAACTTGGAACATTCCCCCTTCGTGGAATTATATCAACGTGGTGGAACTCCAGCTGAAGACTTCTACAGCTCAAGCCCAGACGCAAGCTGTGTATTACTGGTCGATGTAACCTTGATTGTACTTTTCATTAGTCAACAGTATTGTCTTCAAGAAAGAAACGGGGGACTTGCATTAGACTCGCGTGAGTTTTCAACTTGACGATGCACTCAGGGCCGCAATTCTGTCAAGCAACTTCACAAGTATGTTGTCGAATAGCTTTGCTGAAGACGTGCTCTTGTACCTCCTAGCAAGTTCAAAGGTCACAGCATCGGAGGGATCCGCCAACGGGGGGAACAGGTCTTCGTCTTTGTCCCCATCCAATAACGATACTAGACTTGTATCCACTGGTAAAGCACCCA
>Ga0247730_1001916_pt1 | contig 10700 bp, 15 predicted proteins | sample UWRJL073202C2_FD_180959 | JGI IMG/M metagenome (GOLD analysis project Ga0247730, IMG submission 180959) | Plant litter microbial communities from Arlington Agricultural Research Station in Wisconsin, United States - UWRJ-L073-202C-2 | ecosystem: Environmental > Terrestrial > Plant litter >...
GTTTATCTTATCAACAGAAAATCTTCCAAGCCCGCGAAATTGGCGTTTGGGGTCCTGAAGTAAAGGCAAGTGGCGAATATGCATCTGATCCCAAAAATGGTTAGCGGAAGATTCGCTATGGACTATTCCTCTTGCAATGTTCTGATCTATCTTTTTCCCAGGTGCCACCATGCTCAATGTACTTGGCGGCCATGAGACACCCGAACTAACCTTGCTGTTCGGGGACTTCAAATCTATCAGCGCTACCACTGCTATCCAGTTCCCGACATACACCGTCATTGACACCGATGGCAAGCGCAGCGAACCGCACGCCAATACACAGCCTGACCATATCTTATTTACTGCGACAACCACTCAAGACGTTCTTGTTACTGTTTCTTGGACAGTGGGATACCGTAAAGGGGCGAAGAAACTGTTGGATTGGGAAATAGACGGTACTGAAGGCAGTATCAGGATCGAGGGCGACGTATTCGGCATGCCTCATATTGCTAGGCCTTCAGTGTATGTAGACGGTGTGGAAGAGGATTTGGAGGCAAGTTATCCTGGTGAGAACCATGAAGCGATCGGAAGCATGTCTAGGACGTGGACTGCATTTGCGAAAGGTGACGAGAAGGGCTACTCGACTATAGAGGAGGGGCTGAAGATCTTCGAGGTTCTTAATAGTATCAAGAAGAGTGCAGCAGATGGGCAAAGAATTGATCTGCCCACATCCTAAGTACAATATTCAGCCGACTTGGATGATTGGAATACTACATCGATTGTCCTAAGTAGCGTGCATCGAGCGTTCATACTTTTCCATACTCTTCTTCTGCTATTACAAACCCGCCATGGCGTATAGCAGATCTTTGTCCTCAGATTGGTCTACAAGTGCACGCAAAGGTACGGCATCATAGCATGTCGCATACAATGCGACACGGTGTCTAACACGATCTGCAGATTTATTGAGTAGTTGTCTCGGCGAATCAGCGATTTCCTTACAATTTTGTCCGCACCCATGATTGTTTGTAGCCGGTGTGCGACTGTGATCAGGGTAACGTCCTTGCCAAGATGCTTCCGAAGGGATTTCTGAATAATAGTGTCTGTCTTGTAGTCTATAGCAGATGTTGCGGTAACGGATGCAGCTTAACTGCCTTAGGGCCGGGCAAATGGTATACTTAGCCACAACGTGTCTATTGTATTGCAACTACGAACCGTTACCACTGCCAGAGTCTGATGCAACTCTCATCTCTGTCTTGAATACCTAATGTCGCAACGGCACGTCTCTCACCATTGAAGCACATATTTGCGCATTGAACAGTTATGCCTGCACAGAATTGGAACGCCCTCACAACTACGCGACCGTTCAGCACTGCTCGGTACTCAGTCCGGCACTCCTTCACTATCTGGACGCTCCTCGCCCTTCGCTGCACAAGAGGGATATTACGGACACCAGTCGCAGCAACCTCTAGGAACCAGGTATGCTGACGATCTAGAGGGCCAGAATGATGACCAGCTAGAAGGTCTTAGCGCCAAAGTAAAGCTACTAAAGGATGTGCGTTTATCTCCCATTCGCCTTTTTACGTTTGTTCACTGACCCTTGGTAGATCACTAAAGGTATTGGCAACGAAATAAGAGATTCAACGGTACAACTATCTCAAATGGTGCGCTTTCGCGAATTTTTCTTGTTCACAAACTTACACTGCCCGTAGAACGATGCATTTGAGGAAACATCCGGCATTTTGTCTGGTACATTTCGTCGCATGAACAACATGGCAGCACGCCAAGGATGTCGGTGGCTCTGGTACATTGTGTTTCTCATTATTGTCTTCTGGTTTTTCATTGTTGTTTGGCTATTCCGAAGATGAATACATGTGCCATCTCTACATTGTCCAATGACCACGATAACAAAGCAATACGGAAAAAATAAGCTACTAGATAAAAAGAGCGAACGAACGAACTACACAACATCAGGGATACCGTGCTATGAAGGGGTTGGTGTCCAAAAACGCTTGTTCGAGATCTCCCAGACCATCTTCCGCCGCATGAATTTCATGTTTGTCTGTGTGAAGGTGAACCTCTCCTCTCCCCGTGCAAGGGTCTCCATGAATTGACAAGTGAATACGCCACAGTCAAAACCGTTCTCCTGTTGGGGAGTGTCCTGTATCCAAAGAGTGAGATTCGTACAAAGTAATAGCGGTGAACATCCGTACATCGAGTCTGTAGTTTACCCAGTTCGTCCAATCCATTGGTTTATTTTTCTTATTTTGGTGTTCGGCATCTAGGTAGGCTCGAAGGTGCTAGGAGGCTGCTCAGGACAAGGTAGGTCATAAGTGCAGAGCGCAACATACCTTGAAGACCGCTTCATTTGCCATACCCATGCTGTCGTAGGATTCGATACGCTTCTTTCGAAAGTTGATCGCTGCAGCAGTCCAGTGAGAGTTCCGATGGTTCACAGGTATAAGAACAATGTCTTTCGAGAATATGTCGACTTTCTTTGTCCACTTGGCTAGCCGTGCTTTCTGGTACCCGTCCTGAGACAGCTTCTGGAAGAAGAAAGTATTGAAGTAGTGCACATCCAGTGGTTTTCCGGACGAGACACCGTTTACACTGCCAGGGTTTTCCTTGCTCTCCTCTGAGCGTCCAAGAATCATTGCCCCATAGAAGTTGATGAGCTCGTCATTTAGCCACTGGGACGGATGTAGTTTGGCCATATCATGATCTGACACTTGCTCGCGAGCATACTTGGCTATTACTCCCTTCTTCTTAAGCACATTGGTGACGTGCGCGTCGTCGGCTGGAGGTAGCGAGGCGGGTAACGTCGGTCGTAGGCGGCTCTCAATAGACTGATCCTTATTCCTTGCAAGGATCTTGAGTTTGTCAAGAGTAGGAGCAAATGGGGGAGGTGGAGGAGGTGCAGCGAGCGTTCGACGTGCCTTCTCCAGGGCAGAGCGGAGGAAATCGTCGGTAGCCTGTGAAGAAAGGTCAGCTATACCGGTGACAATGGAAACAATATACACATACATGCAATGGGGTCCCGAGTGAATGCCGACGAGACCGATCTGCGCGAATTGGTACCCTTCCTAAGTTCGATAAAGACGCCGAAGATGATACTGACAGCAACTTTGAATAAAATGTGGCAGGTGAGCAGGATGTAGCATACCGGAGCGGAGATTTCGGTTCGACTTGTTCTCTGCTGCTTCCAGTTGTGCCCGATAATCAAGTAAACCTAGTAGCTGGTCAATGGGTGCTGGAATAGGGGGGAAAAGTTGGTCACATACCCTCAAAGTCAACTTGGGTGGAACGAAATCCCTTCTTGCGTTCCAGTTCGTATAGTTCTCGAACGATCTCCTCTCGCGTCTTTTTAGTTTCTTCGCGAACGCGCTTTTTATGCTAAGGGTCTTGTGAGTTTAGTTTCATATAGACCATATAGAGTGCTTACCCTATCTTCAAAGATATGTGGTCGTGGTGTTCTGCTTTTACTAGAACTTCTGGCACTAGACCGTGATGCTTCGTGTATCGCGCTTTCTACCACCTGGGAGTATGATGGAGAATGCGACCGTGAAGCTGCACCATTGTGCTTTGGTTTCGAAGGGCCTGCATGAGAAGAGGACTGTGGATCAACGCTCTCAGGTTCCTTTAAGCGTGATTTCCTTGCGGACTGGTTACGCTTCAGACCGCGATCCCGAGAGGGAAGGGCCATAATCGAAGGTTTGAACATAGATGAATAGCTAGACGATGATGCCGACAAGCCCAAGCCGAGGTTGGAAGGCGTGAATGGTCTGGCCGTGGAGGATCGCGCAGAGCTGGTGGACCAGTCAAGTGGAAGATTCCGTCTGGGAGGGAGGCGATGATTTGAACGCGTAGATAGCTGTTGGTCAGGTTTCTGTGGCGTATCAGCTGGATGTCGAGGTAGTGGGGAGGGAGGAGCAATGTAGACTGTGGCTGTCGCGACTGTAGGAAGAAGTGGTTCAGACGTAGATGGTCCTGGGTCGGTTCTGGTCAGCCCATCGGAAGCGCGGCTCGTGAATATATTCATACCTTGCAATATCGTATTGAAGGTTTCAACAGTAAGCTTGACCAGGTCCGAACCTATGCTAATCCACTTGGATAGTATGCCTTCAGTCTGGGTTGGACTTGCCGGTTGACCGTCAGTTCGTAAATGAGACTGGCGAGTGTGTTTCGAGGACCGTAATGGCAATAGAGGTTCTTCTGCTCTACGTTTCCGAGGATTCATCGAAGGTCGTGCTGTAGTGGGCGGCAAAGGCGCTTAAGCTGCTCTACACGGTCACCGTGGATGTCAAAGGCGCCTTTCGTCACAACTGTCACATCAAACCAAAACGGTAATATCAATCCGCAAATTGCCCCACCATTGACAGTACAAGAACGACAGCTTGGCTATAATAGAAACTACGACTGCTCTTATCGACTCCATTGACTTGATCCGTTCAATTTTTGACGATCCTTGTTATTCTTGAAATGCTCCTTGCCAACCTTTTTTTGCCCAAGCGTCTCTATTCGGCGTTGCTTGCTCTGTCGCCGTTGACTACCATCTCTTTGCTTCACAGTTTCCCCGCGTTCCTCGTCACTGCCTTCAGCACCTCCCCCAACCTCCATCTCCTCAAGGACCTCATCATCCACAGCCTCCACATCATCGCTTCGTTGACGCTTCTTGGTGTGTTGCTTTTGAGAGCTTTTACCTTCGCCCATATTGATGTTCACTCGGGGAGGAACAGCAAACCCAAAGGCTTTCCCGACCTTCGCTAAGTCAAGCGCGTTGATATCGTAGATTTTCTTGAGGGAATATGAAGCGTATGATTGGAGGTATGACCGGAAACCGTCCGTTGCCGAGCGATGTAAATAGTAGTTGTTCTGTAATAGCTTCTCAAGCTTCCGCGTACGTTAGCCAACTGATTTTGCACACAAGCACGCCTGTCATACCTGGCTTTGGACATTGGATATACGGTCTGCAGGAAAACTGAACTCGTTCAAAGGGACCTTCGCTTCTTTGAGGTATCGCAAGAACCCAAGTTCACTGGGAAGCAGGAACAACAAACTCTTGCCAACTTTCCCAGCTCGAGCTGTCCGGCCGACTCTGTGAATGTAGTCTCTGGGATCGTCTGGAGGATCGAACTGAATGATCCAGTCGACTCGGGGGATATCCAGTCCCCGTGCAGCAACATCCGTAGAGAATAAGATCCCAGACTCCGCGTTCATGAACTCGAAGAAGGTGTTCGTACGTTTTTGCTGTTTTTGCTTCCCCTAAGACCATTTCAGCATGCCAGCCTGGAATTTACGAGAAGGATAGGAAGCTCACATGCAAGTCCAATACGGGAACATCAATGTAGTTCATTAGCTCTGCATGATACTTGACAGAGTTGCAACTCGAGAAGAAAACGATTAGTTTCTTCTTCAAGTTCTTTTTAAGGAACGTGTAGAGTAGTAAAAATCGCCTGTCAGAGGGACACACGACATATCCTTGCGATAGTGTTGTCACAGTACTCGTGATCTCTTCCTTGTCGACGTCTACAAGAACAGGGCCGGGTCGCAGTGACATACGAGCAAGATCTTGAACTTTTGTGGTTTGTGTTGCGGAGAACAACATGGATTGTCGGTTTTCTGTGCGCAATTTTTTCAGCATACTGTTTCGACATGTTGAAGGCGAGGGCTACCGTTGGGGAGTAATGTTATGATCTTTTTCATGTCCTCCTCGAACCCTACTTCCAGAATCCGATCCGCCTCGTCTATAATGAGGGCTTTGAGGTTTTTGAAGACGAAACCTTTGGTATCCTAGGCAGATGTGAGACCTGAAGCAACATACAAGGTTCAATGCAAATACCTGCAGATGATCCCAGAGGCGTCCTGGCGTGGCCACGAGCAAATTGACGCCCTTCACCAGCTTGTCTGCCTCCGCACGCCTGTTAGCACCCCCCATTATGATCCCGTAGGTTTGCGAGTGGTACTGCATGAGCTGTTTTGCAACTCCAAATATTTGTAGAGCTAATTCTCTCGTCGGTGAGACGATGATGATTCCAGTGCCTGCGAAAGAAGTCAGACAGTAGAATTTCGCAGAGAAAATAGCGACGTACCGTTCATCGGTTTGAACTTCAATCGATGCAACAGTTCGATGGCAGGAATGAGGAAAGCCAGCGTTTTCCCTGATCCCGTCCTTGCAGCACCCAACACATCCTTTCCAGCTAATAATAAGGGGATGGATTTCGCCTGTACTTCGGTCATCGTCTCAAAGCCCATATCGGCGAGTGCTCTAGTCGTCTGCTCGGACAAATCCAAGCTTGAGAATGGCTGCCGTTCTTTTGGGGCATTCGTAGGTGGAATAGAGGAGGAAGAGGAACTGGCTACCGCCATTTTAGAATTATTGATGGAGGCGAGGAAGTAAAAAGCGTTCGGAGTTTGCCGACTATTGCAAGCAGCCAACATCCTCAGCTTAACCACAACATGTCGACTTATGTCCTCACCACCGTTGCTATTGGAGCCGCAAGCCTTGGTTTCTACATTGGCTATCACTCTAGAGCGGGAAATGCAATAGATGAAGCTTCCTCAGCTGCTAGTACTACCCACGAGCCTGAGCTTCCTGACGAAGAAGATACTGCTGCGCTGATAGCGAATGCACAAAAAATACCCGACGGTGATTTCTCTTCAGTTAAGGCTGGGTTTACTGAGCCTTGCAAACTGGTAGGACAAATGCAAATCTTCTGGACTCGTTGGTCTCATTGAAAACCACTACATAGGTACTCATCGTCCGAACGGACCTCAAAATGTCTCCTGGTACTATTTCATCATTGTATCTCATTTCTCTCTCTTTCGAGCCAATAGCATCGTTTCTGAGGACATTCCTCTCTAGATGCGGGTGAGAGTCATCGTCATGTCTGGAACAAGTCGGCGCCAATTCACATTCTCAAAGCGGCGCGACATTGCAATGTTATGCCTCGTTAAGCAAGGTCAACCCAAAGGTAACTTGGCAATCGGACTTTTCTCAAGACAGTATTGGACTTACTGAATTGCCACTGTTTAGCTTGTTCAACACTGGGAGCGTACTGGGTTAGTAGTCTCGTCTTTTGAGAGGTAATGACTCCATTTTGGACAGTATTGACTCTGCCTTCAAAGACAAGCCAAGATAGCACTGAAAAGCACGTCGCAAGCACATCTGGAAGAGTTGGAGGCTGTCGCCAAAGCTCTAAATCTCTGCTCTCGAGCTGTGTGGTCCAAAGATATGTAAGTTTTTGTTCTTGATGAGAATACTCTCGGAACTTCACTGGTTTAATGAACAATAGTAAGGGACAGGATACACCATCTGTGCTGGCCATTGGCCCGGGCCCAGTGGGTCTTGTGAACGAGGTTACCGGGAAACTTCGCCTGCTTTGAACAAGGCATTGTTTAGACTAGACACTTTCTGAATGCCATTGGATCAATATTGTCTTATGCGTGGATTGATATTCGTATATTTTTGTACAGTACAGAAAACCTAATACTCGTGCCCACCAAACTGCCTGCAGGTTCGCGTACGGGTTTCTTTCGACTGACCTTGTCTGATTAAGGACATGTATGGGTCCACATTGACGTAGAGGTGACGACATCAGCTCCAGAACATTATTATTAAATGAATGGATAGCGGGCTCTGGCTACGCGCATTTCTTGACTTCCAACCACCACCACTAACTAACTAACTAATCTCGCATGATGGCTTCTGTCGCGCACGCTGCTCGTATATATCAGCATTCCTTCAGCTCACGGCCCAACGCCACGCTAGCAGTTGCTGGAGGCTCATTGAACGCGTTAGGTACGAGATTGCAGAATATTCTGGAAGATTGAGCTAAACAACCACGATATCAGGCGATGTCGCCGCACAGATTGTTCAACATATCGTGAGTGCGAGAATTTGAAAACGCTACAGGAGATATACTGACGCTGCTGAGGATTTGTAGGTAAACCGAGAACATGATCCACCCCCGAGATTCGACATCACACGTACTGCCAGATTCTTCGCTTTTGGATTCATGCTCAGCCCATGCATTGGAAGATGGAACGTATTCCTGGAGCACAACTTTCCACTGCGTGCTCTAGGTTCTGCAGGACGCGTTAGTCTAAAGGCGCTGTCCAAGCGTGTTTTAGCTGATCAAATGGTTATGTACGTCATGTTACACTGCTTCTTCATGGTGCTGTACTGAACACGCTTCAATAGGGCACCACTTGGCGTACGTTTCCACTCTATTCGTATCATTCCCGTTGTCTGACATGCCTTTCCTAGCTTGTCGCGTTCATTGGCTCGATGGGCCTGATGGAGCGACGCAGTGTTGCTGACATAAAGCAGAAATATAGCGATCTATATATGACCGCACTGTTGGCCAACTGGAAAATTTGGCCAGTTGCGCAAGTGCGTATCTGCTATCAGTACTATTAGCACCATTGTATTGACGCTCATTGTCTCTGCAGCTGGTTAATTTCCGTTTTATGCCTCTGCCTTACAGGGTACCATTCCAATCAGCCTGCGGAGTGTTTTGGACAGTCTATTTATCCATCATCAACTCCAGGGAAGATGACAAACAAGATAGAGCGTTAGAGATGAGGAAAACTCTTGGATAAGTTGGTGTTGTCTCCGAACATTATAGAGCATACTTACACTATATTCTGCTGCTCACTTCGTACTGTACCATATTTCTGTAGTAACGCGTATCATCAAAGTCCCATGTTCTTCTGTAGCAACTAATAAACATATTTTTCCAATGGTAAAGAAATATCTAGTACTGCTTTATGCTCGGTGTACAAGCGAGACTAACCTTGCGGAGTATTGCCCTGAGGGGACCTTCGCCCTTCCATCCATCCTTCTTTCCATGCGCGACCAGACCACTGGTTTGAACCTTTGTACGTCATCCAATACTTCAAGGCCGAAGAGAAATCTGCGGTAGTAGGTTTGCGAGGAACGCCCCCCTCTTCATAAAAAACAGTCCAGGCATTCACCACCAATTGGCGTATTACCAGGGCTTGGAATTTCTCTTTCATCCATTTCGTCTCGGCTTTATCCACAGTCGCTACCACGTCATTGATGTTTCTAAAGAAGACGGTTTTTGCAGCACCCAAATAAGAGGGATCGTTATCGTAGGCCCATTTCCTGACGTCCGGTGGCCAATCCTTTGGCCGTTTACGCGGACTGTGAGTACCCGGAAGACTGTCGTAGCTAAAGAAGAATAGATAAAGGCAATAAAAGATGCTCTCAAGCTGAACGGAAGAGCAATGCTTGAGTTACAAGAATATTTCATGCAGAGCACATACGTCGTGGACTGGTTGATGTTGCTGTGCAAATCCCGTAAGTAGATCAATGGCGATGAATGGGTCCGTTCCCTAATCATTTGTATTACTCTGTGAGCGGAAGAGGAAAAGCTACAAGTGGCAAGACGCACAGTAATCAGTGCGGGCATTTTCTGAACATCATATCATGATTAGTTACAGAGAACACTTGAGAAGGAAGCAGCAATACACACATCTTCCTTTGGAATACTCGTGTCAGTGCCACTTCCGAATATATTGGAAAATTCGTCGGCGCTGGGTTTGACCTCTGGTATAGGCATTATGAGGTCCATGTCAGCCAACCGTCCTGTGCAGTCCTCATCTCTGACAGATCCTATGTCGCTTTCAAATACCATGTTACCGAGACTGATATCCCGATGTACAAGTCCAACTTCCTCCAAAGACGCCACGCCTGGAAGGACTTAGATTAGAACTAGAACATTGTGAACGACATAGTACTAAGTACAGTCGATAGCGTCGAGCAAGAGTCCTACGAACTCGTCCAAGTCCGTGTACGCTGATACCACACGCTTGAAAGGCATCACTGTCTCCACACAATACCTGTTCTCGCGTGCCATGTCGGCTGGCAGTGAGGTGATCGACTCCTTGCTATATCCTCGAAGCAAGAAGCAGCTCATCTCGCTATCAAACCAGGGCCTGAAAGAAGTTGAGCGTCGACGGTAAGTACGAATGTCAAGCTAAGAGGCTTACATTCTATTTGGAAGCAAGAACTTCCGAACATTGCCAGTCTTGATTCGAGTGTAAACGTCTTGGGTTCGCAACGCACAGTTATGATCGAGCCAGGACAGCTTAAGAGCCAGCATGACGCCGGGAGCAGTGCTCAGGCTAACTTTCCAGACGCGGGTGCCTCGTCCACATAGGAAGCCTGATTGAAAGACGAGATCATGGTCATCGTATGTCTCAGAGTCGCGAGTGTACCGTGCGATTTGAAGTGCAAGGTATGAATCGGGAGACGGAGGATCCTGGCCAGTCTTTTTGTCTGATATGCGCTGTCGTGGCTCCCATAATATTGCACTGGATTGTTCATGGGTTGAAGCATCGGAATCCGATGCACTGTTGGAATCAGACTCCGGCTGCATGGAAGTCGTTTGCACCTTCGCTGTTCGTCGTCTCTTCGAGTAGCGTGAGGGAATGTCGACATCGGCACTAAAAGCAGACCGCTTCCTTCCTTTTCGAGGTAAAGGCTCCTGTGAGGGATATCCAGGCATGGTGACGGTCTTCAGTGTGAAATACTCGTTGCGACCCAGATCCTCATCGGTGCTAAGCATAAGACCAAGACAAACCCGAATCGTATCAAGTATGCCTCGACTAGACCCGAGTGATAACACACATTCCTCGACGCCGCTCGCATCTGCACGCAAAAACATCATTTTGCGATCGGTGATCCCAAGACCTGTCGA
>Ga0247730_1001920_pt1 | contig 10689 bp, 11 predicted proteins | sample UWRJL073202C2_FD_180959 | JGI IMG/M metagenome (GOLD analysis project Ga0247730, IMG submission 180959) | Plant litter microbial communities from Arlington Agricultural Research Station in Wisconsin, United States - UWRJ-L073-202C-2 | ecosystem: Environmental > Terrestrial > Plant litter >...
GTCGGCAGCGGCATCCTGATGACGCTCGGCGCCGACCTCGCCGACAAGCAGAATCCGGCGCCGTTCCTCGGCGCCTGGCGGTTCACCGGCGACCTCGGCAGCGCGGGCGGACCGCTGCTCGTCGCGGCGCTCACCGGAGTCGCGTCGATCGCTCTCGCCGCCGGGGTAGTGGGAGTGCTCGGGCTCGTGGGAGCGGGCATACTGGTGCGCTATGTTCCGCGGTACGCGCCGCACGTTCCCCGCAAGCTGCGCTAGCCGGAGCCCGACCGCAAAGACACCGGCGCCACGAGCATCCCCGCCTCCTCGCGCGTCCACCAGTCGCCGGTCGCGCGCCGCTGCGCCCGCGTCGCGAAGTGGTAAAGGTAACGCCGCGCCCGCACAGAGCGTGGCCGCGCGCCTCCGAACGGGTCCACCCGCAGCAGACGCAGGGTCGGCGCATCCGCCTCGAGCAGCTTGGTCAGCAACGCGCGAAACCAGCGGTCGTCACGCGAACCGAGCGCGAGAAACCACATCAGCCAGTCGAGCCGCAGGTGGTACGGCGCGAACTGCCGGGGAAAGCGGCGCGGGTCGCCCGGCTTGCCGCGGAACTCGTAGGCCAGCCAGTTCTCCCCGTCGAGAGTGCCCTCGATCACGATCTCGTAGCGGCTCCGGGTCACCGTACCGAACGCGCCGTACGCGTTCACGAGGTGCCAGCGGTTGAAGCTCGCGTTCATCAGCTGGCGCCGCGAGAACAGGTTGCGCAGCGGCCACCACGACAGCACGATCAGCAGGGCGCTCGCGGTCAGCACGATCACGGCCCACCAGACCGGCGGCGGCGCATAGTGCGTCACGATCCAGCCCGGATCACCCACCGCGGAGAACGCGAGCACGATCGTGATCACGTTGAGCCAGGCGAAGTTGCCGGTGAGCACGAGCCAGCACTGTGTCGCGATGACGATGCCCGCGGCGACCGTCGCCACCGGCTGCGGAGCGAACAGAAAGAACGGCACGACGAGCTGTGTGAAGTGGTTGGCGGCGGCCTCGAAGCGGTGGAACCAGCGCGGCAGCAGGTGCGCCCAGCGGCTCAACGGGTTCGGCATCGGCTGCGTCTCGTGGTGGTAGGTGAGCGCCGTGAGATCGCGCCAGGCGGTGTCGCCACGGAGTTTGATGAGACCGGCTCCGAACTCGAGCCGGAACACCAGCCAGCGGGTGAGCAGCAAGACCGTGATGGGCGGAGCCGCATCCGCCCCGCCCAGAAATGCAACGGTGAAGCCGGCCTCGAGCAGCAGCGTCTCCCAGCCGAAGCCGTAGAAGGTCTGGCCGACGTTCACGATCGAGAGGTAGACGCCCCACATCGCGAGGAAGACGAGCATCACCACCCACGACGGGGCGAGCTGGGGCAGGCCGAGAATTACGGATGCCGCGGCGAGCGCACCGGCGATGCACAGGCCGCGCAGCATCCGGTCGCTGTACCGCCAGCGGAAAAGCGTCGGCTGTCGCCGCGCGTACGGGTTTTTTAGGAAGTCGGCGACGGGCAGCAGCCCGCGGTCGCCCAAGAGCGCCGGAAACTGGGCGGCGGTCGACACGAAGGCGATCAGGTAGATCGCGGCGATGCCCCGCTGCAGCACCTGCCGCGCCAGCTCGTACCCCGTCGCGTCGAACCACTCCATGGCCGCGACGATAGGGCGCGGCAAACCCCGGGCGCAATCCATGACGACGTTTCGTCATTTAAAGCAACAGGTGTAAGTTAGTTGAGGTTCCGATTTCGATCGTGACGTGCATCCGACCCGTTCGTCCCATGTGTGCCCCGATTTTCTCTGGGGCCCACTCGAACACTCACACAAGGAGCACAGATCATGACCCGTTTCCAGGGCAAAGTAGCACTCGTCACCGGCGGCGCGAGCGGCATCGGCAAGGCCACCTCGCTGCGCCTCGCGAGCGAGGGCGCGTCCGTCGTCATCGCCGACATCAACGCCGAAGCCGGCCAGACCGTCGTCGATCAGATCACCGCCGACGGCGGCAAGGCGCTCTTCGTCTCGCTCAACGTCACGAGCGAAGAGGCGTGGAACTCCGCCGTCGCGAAGACCGTCGAGACCTTCGGCGGCCTCAACCTGCTCGTCAACAACGCCGGCATCGGCGACGCGCGCTCGATCGAAGACACCACGATCGAGGTCTGGGACAAGACCATCGCCGTCACCCAGACCAGCGTCTTCCTCGGGCTCAAGGCATCGAGCGCCGCGCTCAAGGCGACCGGCAACGGTTCCGTCGTGAACATCTCGTCTATCTACGGCCTCGTCGGCGGATCCGCCGCGGGCCCCGCCTATCAGGCAGCCAAGGGCGCCGTGCGCCTGTTGACCAAGAACGCCGCACTCTGGTGGGTCGAGTCGGGCGTGCGCGTCAACTCGGTACACCCCGGCTTCATCGACACCCCCATTCTCGAAGGCGCCCCGCGTGAGGCCCTCGCCGCAACCGTTCCGATGAAGCGCCTCGGCAAGCCCGAAGAGATCGCGTCGATGGTCACCTACCTGCTGAGCGACGAAGCCAGCTTCATCACCGGCGCCGAGTTCGCCGTCGACGGTGGTTTCACCGCCGCGTAAAGCCGCTCTTTATCTGCGCCGGTCGACATGACGGATGCGGACCATCGCACGCCCGACAGGATGCATCGCCCGTATACGGGTCGCTCGTCCTGTCGGGCGTTCGTGCGTTAAGGCGCCTCTCAGTCGAACACGCTCCTCGCCACCGCCGTGACCTCGATGCGGATGCCGTCGGGAACCAGCAGCGAGACGACGGGCGGGCGCCAATAGGCCGCGAGTTCGACCGTCGCGCTACGCCCGTCGGCGCTCTCGGCACGCAGCACCTCGAGCGATTCGAACGAAGACCCGGCGGAACCGCCCACGAACCCGGTGACGGCGGCCGCGACATCCGTCGACCGCAGGTTCGGACGCGCGCCATCCGGCGTCTGCTGCACCGCGTCGAGGTCGAACGCTTCGGCGCCGACGAGGGCCGCGCCGTCGGCGAGGGTGAACAGGCGCTTGCGCTCGAGGTATAGCGAGCTCGCGGCGACGACGAGCAGCACGAGTACGAGCGCGAGAAAGCCGTAGAAGATCGTGAGCGGCAAGATCGATCCGGTGTCGTCGCGGCGGAGATCCGTTTTCACGGGGCGCCTCCCCAAAACCGCGACACCTGCTGCGTCGCGCTCGACGAGAGCGGCACGCTCAGCGGAACGTCGAGGTCGAGGACCGGCGGAACCAGCGGCAGCGTCACGCGCGTCGACACCTCGACGGTCACGAAACCGCGGCGCGTGAGGCAGGCGTCGGGGTGCGGGCTGCAGCTGATCGTCATCGCGACGTCGCGGGAGTCGATGCCGTAGTCGGCGAGCGCGAACTCCACCGCCAGTCGGGCGCCATCGGCGGCGTCCGACTCCGTCGACGACTCGACGAACACCCGCGCGGCCTGCCGCGCCGCTCCCTCGACCGCGAACGCGGCGCCCTGCAGCGCCGACATCGTGAGCACGAGGTAGACGAGCGGCACGAGCAGCACCAACCCGGCGGTGATGAACTCGAGCGAGGCCGTGCCGGTCTCGTCGGTGCGTATCCCGCCAGTGCCTATCCCGCCAGTGCGAATCCTGTCAGTCGACAACCTCCCTCGCAGCATGCCCGATCACCTCCAGCCCACCGTCGATGCCGACCAGCCCGAGGAGCGGCAGCGGGGTGCGCACCGTGACCGCGACCGCCGGATGCTGCAGGTAGCTGCCCGCCGTCGCCGAGACGTCGCGCGCGTAGCCGGCGCCGATCGCGGCGGTGATGAGGTCGCGGGTGCGGGCCGCACCGTCGGCGAGGGTGTTGTCGGCGAGCGCCCCGTAGCGCGCACCTTCGGCCGCGGCATCCAGAACCGTATTGCGCACGTGTAGCGCGAGCCCCAGCTGCAGCACCGAGAGTGTGAGCACGGTGAGTAGCGCCGCCACCATCACGAACTCGGCCGGAGCGGACCCGCGGTCGTCCCCCAGCCTGGCCAGCATGGCTAGAAGCTGGTGACGCGTTCGATGGCCTGCTCGAAGACCTGACTGAGCGCGGGGCCGGCCAATCCCCAGATGATGATCACGAGACCCGCGGTCATCAGGGTGATCAAAACCCAGCCGGGCACGTCGCCGCGCTCGTCGGTGATCCCTGCCTTCAATCGTCGCGTCATCTGCATCTCTTTTCTCTCCGTAGTCACAAGCCGATGTGTCACAGGCCCATCTGCAAAACGAGAATCCCCGGGAAGATCGCGAACGCGACCGTGATCGGCAGGATGAGGAAGACCAGCGGCACGAGCATCGCCACCTCTTTTTTGCCGGCGAGCTCGAGCAACTGGCGCTTGGCGTCGTCGCGCGAGTCTTGGGCCTGGGCGCGCAGCACCTCGACGATCGGCGTGCCGCGGTCGAGTGCGCCGACCACCTGTTCGACGAAACGGGTGAACGGCGGCAGGTCGAGATCGCGCGATACGGCGGTGAGCGACTCGGAGAATGGGAGTCCCGTGTTCACGTCGGCGATCGCGCGGCCGAGCTCGCCGGCCAGCTCGCCGTGGCTGATGCGCGAGATGCGCCGGGTCGCGTCGAGGATGCCCTCCCCCGCCGACAGGCTCAGCGTGAGGAACTCCAGCACGGTCGGCAGCTCGCTCGCCATGCGCGCGAGCCGGGCGCGGGCGGCACGCTGTAGTGCGTAGTCGCGCAGGGCGACCCCGGTCGCGGCGAAGATCACTACGATCCCGAGCTGGGCGACGAGCGGCAGGGCCGTCGCCCGTGCCGCGGCGATCGACGCCAATACCCCGGCGGCGGCGCCCACCGTCGCCCAGAACAGTTGCCGGCCCCGGAACCGCTCGACCGTGAGGTCTGAGCCCGCCTGCCGCAGGCGGTGGCCCGTGGCATCCGGACCACCGAGCAGAACGCCCAGCGCCCGGCGCAGCGTTTCGACGAGGGGTGCGAAAACGAGGCCCAACACCGGAAGCGGATCGGCCGGCCGCCTGGCGAGCAGCTCGCGCGCGCCCGGCGACACGTCGAGCACGTAGGGCGCTACCCGGTCGATCAGGCGCGGGCGGCTGAGCCGGGGCGTCACGCTCACGATCGCCCACAGGCCCAGGCCGAGGGTGGTGCCGCAGACGACGGCCCACGCGATCGCGGGAGTCATCGGAACCACCGGCGTTCGTCGGGGATGCGTCCGACAGCGACCATCACCCGGTAGGCGACGACAGAGACGGCGAGACCGATGAGCACGAGCGCGGCGCCCGCCGGGGTGTTGTACGCCGCGGCGGCCTCGGGGCGGCTGGCGAGCAGGAGCAGCACGATCCACGGCGCCGCGACACCGAGGCGGGCGGCGTTCATCACCCACGACTGCCGCGCCTCCACCTCGGAGCGGATCGCGGCCTCCTGCCGCAGGTACGCGGCGAGGTTGCGCAGCACCGTGGTCAGTTCGCTGCCGCCGACCTCGCGCGACATGCGCAACGTCTCGAGAATGCGGTCGGCGACCGGGTCGGCGAGGCGGTCTTTCAGCTGGCCGATACACAGCGAGAAGTTGCCGGTGGCGCGGTACTCGGCCTCGAACTCGGCGAAGGCCGCGCGCGTGACGGGCGGCCCGGCACGCGCGAGCGTGACGACGCTGTCGGGCAGGGCGAGCCCCGAGCGCACCGCGGAGACGAGGTGGTCGACGACGTCGGGCCAGACCACGCGGGTCGCTCGACGTCGGGCCCGGGCGCGCACCGTCACCACGACCGACGGAACCACGAGAGCGACCACTGCGGCCGCCACCGCGAGCGCCGTCACGGGCACGAGCGCGAACACCACCGCGCCACCGACCACGCCGAGCAGCACCGACACGACGAGGAAGGTCAACGGTGTCACCCTGTCGAGGCCGGCCTGTACGAGTCGCGCGCGCACGGGAGCGAGGGATCGGGTCGCCCTCGGCTCGGCCGTCGCTGGCCAGAGCAGCGGCGACGCGGTCAACAGCACGCCGATGCCGAACACCACCGCCCAGACGACGGTCACGAGCGGGACACCGCCAGCACGGCCGCCGGGTCGAACCCGGCCGCGCGGAATTTCGCCAGCTTGGTCGGGTGGCTGCCGGTCGCCGTGAGGATCCCCGACTGCATGGCGAAGATCGTGCTGGCCTCGACGAGCGATCCGCTCACCTGGCCGCTGGGGGCGACGATCTCGACGACGCGCCGCTTGCCGCCTCGCGCGATCTCGCAGTGCACAACGAGATCGATGCAGCCCGCCACGGTCGGCACCACGAACGCCGAGTCGATGTTGCGCCCGGCGAGCAGCGGAAGGGTCGACAGCTTGGCGAGCGCGTCGCGGGCGCTGTTGGCGTGGATGCTCGACATTCCCGGCAAGCCGCTGTTCAGCGCGATCAGCAGGTCGAGCGACTCGGCCTCGCGCACCTCGCCGACCACGAGCCGGTCGGGGCGCATCCGCAACGATTCTTTGATCAGTCGCCGCAGGGTGATCTCGCCGGTGCCCTCGAGACTGGGCTGCCGGCACTGCATCGCAACCCGGTCTCGGGCTACGAGGTCGAGCTCGAACGTCTCCTCGACGGTGACGATGCGTTCGTTCGGCCGGGCGCTCGAGAGCAGCGCGTTGAGCATGGTGGTTTTGCCGCTCTGCGTCGCGCCGGAGACCAGGATGTTCTGCCCGGCGAGCACACACATGCGTAAGAACTCGGCAGACTGGTGCGTGAGCGAGCCGAGCGCGACGAGCCGCTGCAGGTCGCGGATGCGCTGGGTGAACTTGCGGATGTTGACGGCCCAATGCCTTTGAGTGACATCTGGGATGACGCAGTGGAGCCGCGACCCATCGGGCAGCGACGCGTCGACGAACGGCGAGCTGAGGTCGACACGACGCCCGGAGGACTGCAGCATCCGTTCGACGAGGTCGCGCACCTCGCCGTCGGTGAGCTCGACGCCGGTGAGTTCGGGCACCCCGTCGCGTGCGATGAAGACGCGGTTGGGGCCGTTGATCCAGATCTCCTCGACCTCGGGATCGTCGAAGAACGGCTGCAGCGCGCCGAACCCGGTGAGGGTCGCCACGATCTGCCGAGTGGTGTTGGCCTCGTCGGCGAGCAGCGGCACCGACCCACCGAGAGCCCGCTCGCTGTAGCGCCGCACGGCGTCGCTGACGTAGCGGCCGGCGAGCTCCCGGTCGGTGCGCAGATCGACGCCGTCACGCCGAACGCGCTCGCGCACCTGGTCGGTGATGATCGACTCGGCGTGCGACATGCAGACATTCTGAACGGATGATCCGGACAGCGAGCGAGTTTTCCACAGGTTGCCGACCGGTCGAATCCGGGCGCGACGAAGCCGGGCATCCCGGTCTCGGAATGCCCGGCGTCGTCTTCGCTAGAGCGGCTCAATAAGCCGCATCAGGCCCCGCCGATCAAAGCACCTTGCGGCGAGCGATCAGCAGCGCGATGCCCGCGACGAGCAGCACCGCGACCAGGGCGACCATGGGGCCGATCTCGGCTCCGGTCGACGCGAGCGCCTGAACCGAGAGGGCCGCCGTGGCGGTCGTACCCGATCCGAATGCGGAGACTGTCGTGCCCGTGGTCACGGTCACCTCGGTGTCGGTCGGCAGCGTCGGGATAACAGGGCCGGTCGGATCGGTCGGATCGGTCGGCGTCACCGGACCGGTCGGGACGGTCGGGATGACGACGGTCGGCGTGGTTCCGTCGACCTCGGTGTCACCCAGAACGCTGATGGCGTTGCCGCCGATCGTGATCGGCAGCGCGATGGAAGGAATGATCTGCGTTCCCCCCAGAACTCCGCCGTTGCCCGAGGTCGTCACGTCGTCGCTAGTTCCCTCTGTTTCGGTCGACGTGGACGATCCGGTGGACGCAGCATCCCCCAGAATGCTGATGGCGTTGCCGCCGACGGTGACGGGAAGGGCGATGTCGGGGGCGACCTGCGTGCCTCCCGCGATTCCATCGGAACCCGACGTAGTGGCGCCGCTACCGGCGGTACCCGACGGGCCCGCGGTGGTCGTCGTCGAGCCCTCCGACGACGAGTCGCCCAGCACGCTGATCGCGTTACCGCCCAGGTTCACCGGAACCGAGACGGTCGGCAGCACCTGCGTGCCACCGGCGATTCCATCGGAACCCGAGGTGGTGGCGCCGCTACCGGCGGTACCCGACGGGCCCGCGGTGGTCGTCGTCGAGCCCTCCGACGACGAGTCGCCCAGCACGCTGATCGCGTTACCGCCCAGGTTCACCGGAACCGAGACGGTCGGCAGCACCTGCGTGCCACCGGCGATTCCATCGGAACCCGAGGTGGTGGCGCCGCTACCGGCGGTACCCGACGGGCCCGCGGTGGTCGTCGTCGAACCGTCCGACGACGAGTCACCCAGCACGCTGATCGCGTTACCGCCCAGGTTCACCGGGACGGTCACGTTCGGCACGATCTGCGTGCCACCGGCGACACTGTCGCCACCGGTCGTGGTCGCGCCCGACGAAGCGGGAGCGGACGAAGCCGGAGCCGACGCGGCGGGAGCCGAAGCACCTTCCGACGACGAGTCACCCAGCACGCTGATGGCGTTGCCGCCCAGGTTCACCGGAACCGAGACGGTCGGCAGCACCTGCGTGCCGCCGAGGATTCCGTCCGAGCCCGACGTGGTGGGTGCCGCAGCCGGGGCCGCGGGTGCGGCGGCGGGAGCCGCGGCGGCCGGGGCCGCAGTGGCCGCCGAGTCGCCGAGAACGCTGATTGCGTTACCCTGCACGGTCACCGGAACGGTCGCCTCGACGACCGCCTGGGTTCCGCCGAGCACCGAGTCGCTTCCGGTCGTGCTGACCGGAGCGGCCGGAGCCGGCGCAGGAACGGGCGCGGGGGCCGGTGCCGGAGCCGGAGCGGCCGCGCCACCCGACAGCGAGTCGCCGAGAACGCTGATCGCGTTGCCCGCGACCTCGACCGGTGCGGTGATGGGAGCGACGATCTGGGTGCCCGAAAGCAGTCCGTCGTCGCCGGTGGTGTCGGCCGCGTTCGCGATGCCGGCTCCGAGGAGGGTGAGCCCTCCGGTGAAGAGCACGAGGGCGAGCCCCCGGGATACGTACTTAGACATGGTTGTTACTCCTGTTTGATTGAGTGGTTGTGCTTCCTATCGAGGAAGCGGAAGGTCGTGCCTGCGAGATGCGCAGGAGCGACCCACTCAGTCAGGAGTGGTGTCCGAGGGGAAGGTAGGCGACGACGGGAGGTCGTCGTCGAAGAGCGTGGTGACGGATGCGCCCAGCGCCGCGCCGAGCACGAACCCGCGCGCGACATCGGCGCTGGCGGCGGTGCCGCCCGCCGCCGAACCGGCCGCGCTACCCGAAAGCGCGGCGGGTGCGGCGGGCAGCGGTCCGTCGGTCGGCAGGCCCGAGAGGTCGGCGGGAACGGTCGCAGCGCCGGCCGCGTTGGGCGCCGCCGGGGTACCTGCCTGCACCTGCGACGCGAGCCGCAGCGCCGCACCGGTCGCCGTCGCGTTCGCCGCGACATCCGTGGTCTGCATTGAAACCGTCTGGTCCGACGCGGTCAGGCCGAGCACGTAAGCGACGTTTACAACGGGCGACGACCCGGCGCCGGCCACGGGGTCGACGACAGATCCGAGCGCCGGAGACAGCGGGTCGAGGACCGGCGAAACCACCGGCGCCACGATCGGGGCGAGCGGGTCGAGAATCTGCCCGACAGAGGGCGCGAGCGGCGTGACAACCGCGGAAACCAGCGGATCTAGCGGAGCCGTGACGGGCGCGATCGCCGTCGTCACGGGGGTCGTCACGGTTGAAACGACGGCTGCGACCGGTGCCGCAACGGGAGCGACTGCCGCCACGACGGGGGCAGGTACCACGGCCGTTATCGCTTGGGCAGCGACCGGTGCAACCGCCTGGACCACGGGTGCGACAGCCTGAACGGGTGCCGAAACTACGGGGGCGACGGTGGAGGTGACGGGCGCGGTGATCGAGCCCACGAGCGACCCGAGCGGGTCGAGCGGCGACGGTTCGTCTGCCGACGCCGAACTGGAGCCGAGGAAGAGACTCAGCACGAACCAGAGCAGGGCGGCGAGGCCGGCCAGGGCCAGTAGGCGGGCGGCGCGCAACGCGTAAGAAACGTGCATCGTGCACCCCCCCTTCCCCCATTGAAAAGAAACCTTCTACATCGACCTAAGCACTCGCCGGATGCACCGTCTACCTTTCTTCGGGGTACAAAAGAAATTCTTTCGCTTTTGGTCAACCGGTCGCAGACCGGCCCCAGACCGGCGACACGTGCGCCCTCCGTTACACTTGTGAGCGCTCGCGGGAGTGGTGAAATTGGTATACACGCAGGTTTTAGGTACCTGTGCCGAAAGGCGTGAGGGTTCAAGTCCCTTCTCCCGCACAGGTATTTCTTGACGTTCGCCCACCGCGCCGATTGCGCGTGACTTCGCGATCCTGTCGTTCACCTGATGCACACCGCCGGTTAATCGACATCCGGCCGAGTTTCTTCCAGCATTGTCCGAACGGCGCCGTCGCTGTGTGGTGAATGCGGGTCACGCGTTCGAGGCATCGCCACGCTCTGCTCACCTGCTCGGCCACCGAAAGGCTCCGCGATGAACCGTCCCATCAGAGTGTTGTCGCTGTACGAGGGATTCTTCGCCGGCGGAGCCCGCATCCTGCACACGGATGTCGTCGCCGGTCTGCACGGCACGGGCGGCCAACGGCACAGCGTGCTGTCGCTCGC
>Ga0247730_1001921_pt1 | contig 10685 bp, 6 predicted proteins | sample UWRJL073202C2_FD_180959 | JGI IMG/M metagenome (GOLD analysis project Ga0247730, IMG submission 180959) | Plant litter microbial communities from Arlington Agricultural Research Station in Wisconsin, United States - UWRJ-L073-202C-2 | ecosystem: Environmental > Terrestrial > Plant litter >...
GTACTCACAGTCAAAGATGTTGCATACATGTAGTAAGGCCGGTTCCTATCGGGCGTGTTATCCCTGAGAATGTTCTTGAATTTCTCTCGAATGACTGACAAGGCAACAAGTAATGAGCTTTCATGCAGGCAAAATAGGAATAAGAGACTCACATTTGATAAAATGTTTTGTCTGGTTCTCCTCGGGGTCCACGTAGCCTTCTACAAAGCGTGACGCTTTCACCCTTCTTCTCTCCAACTTTCGGTGCAGCAAATCACACTTGTTCAAGAAGAGGACAAGTGTTGTTCTGGCAAGTAAAGGCGACGAAGAAATGCCCTTCCAAATTTCCAACGAATCATCTAGTCGATTGACTTCGCTATCTTCCGCAAGCACCTCATCGAAGCAGGAAAGCGCTGAACAGCATTTGAGCAAAGAAGACCACCGAGCTTGTAAATATACATACGAGCCACTGAAGAGTGCATATCAGTGAACAATGCTCAAGACAGCGATATGAGAAGGACTCACAGAATATGATCGCATCCACATTCTCAAAGAAAGGTATCCAAACACGCCTCTGGAAGCACGTCAGCTACGAACACAACCCGTAAAAGCGTACAATATCCCAACTAACCACTGTCCTTGATCCACCAACATCGTACAAAAGCCAATCGTAACTCATAGCCGCTGCCGCACCGAACACTGCATTTCAGTTCAACATGGAGTCGCGAAGTAATTAGCACACACCAACTAGCGCACCTTTCGGAAACTTAATACGGTACTCTTGCACACCTATGGTTCGCAACCGAGCTCGAACAATGTCATCATCTGTGGGTTCATAATCGCGTTGTGCAACCCTATCGAGGTCGGTAAGGAAGCTAAAGATGGAGTGAGCACTGGCAGAAAGACAGAATAGGCTTCTGTTCTACGCACAAGCCACCTGTGTTGGCTAAATCCACGTTTGCTTTGTATAACACTTCCCGAACACCTTCATCTTCCCACAACGTCGTGATATCGTCTTTACAGGACGCGATGATACCTGCAGGGTCGTTCAAATCTCTCTTCTGCTTCGCGTCCAATGTGCCATGAAACGTGCTGTGGATGAGGTCACTCCATTTGCGAATAGCAACCTGGAACTCTCGAGCATCCCCTTCTTCTGTCTCGCTGGAGCCAGCTCCTAGAACGCGCTTCAAATCCTTTTCAACGCCGCGCAGAGGAATCAACCGAAGACTCAGCACCCGGAGGCTGGTAGGGTTATCGAGAATAGGAGAGGAAGGCCGCGATTGGCTCTCGGTATTGACAACGTCTTGCACGAGATCAAGGATGGTGATGATGGAACGAATAAGGTTGAGTTGAATGACTGCTTTCCAGGAAGCCCTTTCACGCTGCCACTCTTCTCTAGCATAAGCCATGCGAAAGTCTAGTGGACCAGTTGTCAACATCCAAGAATAACACAGAAAGGCTGACAACGTACTTTTCAGTGCAGTGCTTTTCCCGCTCTCTGACTGGCCAAGCAGCAAAACCTTCACCGTGGTCTTGTCCTCCTGCTGCTTTGCCTTCCTCTCAGCCTTCAGCTCTTCGTCGATGCGCTCACTCATTCTTTGAGCTGCCGCTCTGATATCTGGTGGGTCGTTGGTCATGAAGGAGTGAGGGTCAAAAGAAAAGCGGGGTGGGGCTTCTTCAACGGAAGCCATGGTGCAAGCGAGGGGAATTGGGTGCGAAGCGGAACGTAAGAGAAGTTCTTCCAGTTGCTAAGGATATTATATATGAGAATTCGGCCCCCTTTTGTCAGTGAATTTTGTACATGAAAAGCTCACGCACACGATGCCCTTTCAGCTCACAGTGATCGTAGCTAGCTGTCGCCCTGGCCGTCAGAGCTAACGCAAATCTGGGTAGTTTATGCCTAGGTAGTCTAACGGAGGACAATGCACCCCCGTTGTTCTATATAGATAGGCGCCTATTGTTGCCTTACAACCAGGAATGAATGAACGGAGAAGTTGCGATTGAACTCGGAGCGACAATGGCGGCGAAGGGAATATTCAACGGAAATTCTGGCCTTGGACGTGGTGGATGGGAAAATAGAGATTGATGAGAGGATAGAGGCCCAGGATGACGACGTCAGCTAGACATTCAAGCCTGAGATCTTTTGAGGAGCTTCGAAGCGGCAGGGCTCGAGGCCATTCGAGCCCCATTGTCATGGGTCGTTCATGGCAAACAGTGGATCATGATGGTTCATCAAATAACACGGGGGGCAAATCATTTGTCAACTCAAAATGTAAAAACACCCGCGGCCACATTATTGCACATTGCAGGGCTGCCTCACCAGGAAATACAATGGACCAGCGTCGCAGCTGAACTACACTTCAACCAATGTAACCATGACCCCTTTGGTTGGATTCTATGTAATAGCGCAGCAGAATCTCTGTTTGATGGCTGTCAATGAGACGAACCTTGGCAACTTGATGAGGTACGTCTTGCAATGTCTGTTGCTCACTGCTCAGTCCCAAGTAGGAGGATGATTGAGATCTTGCAATGAAAATGTAATCCTTTGACGCTCGAAAGTTCAGTCTCTACTCCTGAATGGGGCAAGAATCGCTGAGCCCTGCTCAGGGGTGTGAAAATTAGGCGACGGTGCCAGCCTGCCAGCCTTGAGATATCCCGTATCACTACATTTTCACGTTAATTCTCTTAGATCCGGAAGAACTTCGAACGGAGAAAAGCATTCCTCCAGGGAGAAAGTCGTAGATACAAATCAATGGGTCAGATGTAAATTGGAAAGGCCACTGGTTACCTGGTACTCAATAGTAGCTCGCACTGCCGAGGACCAGGTTGACTGTGACTGTGTTACAAGTTGTCACACTTCCTCTTGATCACGAACGTCCATGTCTCCGTGCATCTTCGTGCATGTCAATTGATTGGCGATCGTATTAGCACTATCATTACCCTCGAACTCTAACGTCTCTCTTCCTAAGCTCCTTTTGGGTCCTCCGAAGTCGCCAGTATTATGTGTAATGACTTGAACCGACCTACCGCACTTTTCATTTTCGCAGCTAGCGGCACCTGACTAGTAAAAACAAGGCCAGGGAATACCAATGACATACTTGGCATTTCTCGAAGACCATGTACTTTTGAAACTTGAATGCAACGGGCTCTCGACTCTCTTTCTAATTCACTTGCTGCGTTTTCATCTCGACACTCTATATCTTTCCCAATAGCCCTGTATGCCCACGGATTCAACGGGATTGATCGGAATGAAGAGCAAGAATGAACGGGCCTTTCTTCCACGTTAACATCTGTCACTCATATATTGTTGTACAGTCATAGGCTCGACGCGGAACGGAACCAGCGCAAAATGACTGATATCAGTTCAGTGAGCATCTGTCTCCGCATCTGACAACATTAGACTAAAACATGCTCGAAGTGGTCAGAGCGCCACGGCCGGTGTGTAAGCGATTCATCAGACGCCTCATCAGGATAAATCATCTGCTGTTATCACAGTGTTTTGTGCAGCTTCAGCGCCAGCTACTGACCACGATTGATGTGAAGGTGTAGAGGCGCATCGGTATTCAAAACGCTCCTGGCGTGGTCTTTGCCGCCGCCGCCACTCATCCCAACGCCTTACCCCGATCACCTCACTTTCTCTCGCCAGGAAGAAGCGACGCCGAAGTATGCGTCGACCCGCAGTTAGATTCTATCTGCATTATCTGCGCTACTTCGGAACTGAATTCGGTTATCCAGGACCTCTACTACATTTCTCAAGATGTTTAATAGACGCACCGGTGAGCTCTAGAACAATCTTGTTTCTGCTGTGTCAAAATGAACCTGGCACTTGGGCAGATCTGGATTGCCTGGAGGATGGAAACAGTGTTAGAGATGGTTCCGGGTCGCCTGGTAGCAATTGCATCTCAGTCAAAAGAACACTATGTTCGCCCATTGGAAATCATCGTCGAGTGGTCACATTCGCAAGTATCGCAAGGTAGGCAATATTGTCGGACGTGAGCGCAGTTGGGCAGAAGGGGGCTTACCAGAGAGAGGGAGTGTATCCAAATATTTGGCCGGTATCAGACCATTGTTGTAGAAGCAGGCAGCTTCATCAGGAACACGACATTGCTGTGCGACCATATACACTGGCTGACCAAAAGCTTACACACCTTTTTGTCTCCTTTGTTCCTCCACCTCCTGTCCCCGTCTTTCGAGATTCGGAGCACAGCAGGACTCGCAGCTACCAATGAGCTCAGAGAAACTCGAACAAACGCATTCGGAGACGTGCGTCGAAGAGAGGTCCGTGAACCCTTCCCACAGTCATAGTTTTGGTCAACCTGGCTCACATACGCCCAAGCAGCAAGTCAAGCCTCGACTCAACACCTGAGTTAGACCAGTCCATCGAGGATGACTTCGTTGACAGAGGGGGGAGACGAACAGCCAGATCTGGTGTGTCTGAATTGCAGGACGCTTGGGTTTGCGAGTGGAAGCTCATTCAGCTTTTTAAGGTGCCTATCACGAGAACGTTTTCTACAGTGCCGTCGGCGATGAAGACTACACTAGGAAGTATCCAGACGATGACTATGGAGCAGAAATGGGGTCACAGGCAAGAGTGTTCAAGGTCTACAACGATGAGACTGGGATATCGGATAGAGAGTATATTAGCGACAACAATGCCACCCTGGACGGCATCTTGATATTTGTGAGTCCTTGTTACGGGCAGGTACGAGGGTAGCGAATCTGACCGAGGTTTCCCAGGCTTCAATTTTCTCTGCAATGGTTACCACGTTTGTGACACAGACTTATCAATCTCTTTTTCAAGACCCTCAGGCGGTGGTGATTGCACTGCTTGCCGAATCTGTTTCAATACAACGTGCAGCAGCAAACGGGTCGTTGGTAAGCAATACTAATTCGCCTTCTGTAGGTACAATGGCCACTCCATTCACGCCCAATACATCTGACATGTGGATCAACGGCCTCTGGTTCATCAGTTTGACACTAAGCCTGATGACCGCATTCCTTGGTGTCCTCTCGAAGCAATGGCTTTACCAATACATTGCCGTGATTTCAGGATCCCCAAGAAGTCGTGCTCTCACTCGACAGTTACGCAACTCAGGCCTTCACGACTGGCACGTTCCCACGCTTATCAGTATACTCCCTGTCATATTGCAAATTGCTCTGGCCTTGTTCTTCGTAGGCTTGGTGATTCTCCTGCGCACCATGCTAGTCAACATAGCTTACTTCATTGCGAGCCTTGTTGGATCAGTGTATCTGGCGTATTTTATCTCCAGCATGCTTCCTATCTTCTATCCGAACTGCCCTTATCGAACTGGCTTGACCCCAAAGCTATATCATTTGTACCAGGCCTTGCCTTTGTTGTTGGTCCAGGGAGAATCATTGACAGTGGACAGGACTTCCTATATCTGGCCATCGCAGTGGCTTGCTTACCTTGGCAGTTACAAGATTTCCGTCATTCCCCCTACAGCCAGGCGAATTCTCTGGAAGGATGCGGAACGCATGCATGCCCACAGCACGAAGGGAGCCATAGAATCCAAGATCGTGTCTTGGTTGTACAAGTCATCGTATAACCCGAGCGCAAAGCAAATTGCGCTCGAAGCATTTGCAGGTCTGCGGCCTGAACATGATCAATATGAGTGGGACTGTGACATGATGTCCGAGGTAGAGAAGGATCTGCAGGGCATCTGTATGCATTTGTCCACCGTGGATCAAGGCATTGAAGACGTGCACAGGCAGTTAGAACTGTGCCTGAGGGCCATGCTACAAATTCACCCTTTCCTCCCCCCACCTGATCCAACTCACTCGGGAAAGCTGCCAGTGCCAGACGATGCTGCGAGATTCTGGTATAAGAATGATGCCAATATCCAGTTGAACACGTTGTTAGAGTGTGGGCTATACTCAGTGGGACATCGTACAATTTGGGCTGAAGATTTCTTATCGAGAGTCACGGAGTCCCAGACGGGATCTTGCTTACCCCCAGGCATTTGGGTCTCCATCTTGAAGACTGCGCAAGATGTAATCAGCGATCGCAGATATTTCCTTGGGGACGAGCTCAAACTGATAGTTAGCTTGTTGTCGATTCTAGAAGGCCTCAATTACTTTGCAGGAGCCGAGATTACAGACGAACTCTCTTCCACGACCATCCAGAGACCAAACATGGCGATGTGCGAGGCAATGCTTCAGTGTATTCGGTCATCTGCATATCAACATATCGTACTGCCAGATAATAGCACAACTCGCGTCCCGCTCGAGCTATTGGATAGGCTAGGGCTAGACAGCCCTAGGTGGTTGTCAACGGAGGACGATCTGCTCAGTGCGATCAATGTCGTGTTATCATGTCTTTTGCAGAGCAATAATGGCTCAAAGCGCCTGGACACCAGCCCCATGCGTGTATGGACGCTGGCGGAAAAGCGTGTTGTAAACCATGAATGCCAGGCATTTATGCAGACAACGCGGTTTTCCAAGTGCGCTTCAAAGATTGCCGATCCGTTGTCCTTAGGACATCAAATATTTCTCAAAGTCATCACACTCGTCGAGGAGAGCATTCCTCTTCCTGGATTGAATGCACTAGATATTCAGCCTTCCCTTGAAATTAGTCGGGCTGCCTTCGAGAATATCCTCAGCACATACTTGTATTATCCAGGCTTCAGCGAAAACTGGGACCAACTTTCGCCATCGAACTCACGATGGAAGCGTGGCGGAGGTTCTGAACTCTACTGTCTGGCATTTGATCAAAATCATGAGGCAGCGTACGAGGCATTCAGTGCAATGGATGTCATTCCTGACCTCTTTCATTTATGGTCGAAAGAGTATCAAAGACTACTACTTTCTAACGCTCTACATGATCGGATTCATACGACAGTCCCGATAGTCATTCAGCATTATTTGGGGGGTATTCTCCAGGAGCGAGAACGCGCTACTATCGGTTCCTCAACCATAATCCCGGCATATGCATCTCAAAATATTGAGTACATCTATCAACCCGACAACCTATACCATCTATGTTTGATCCTTCTTCGTAACGACGACTGGCTGCCTGAATGTCAGGCAGCCCTGCTAGATCTGCTGAAGCTGGACCCAGGGCATCCCGGCTGGATTGAAGTGATGTACAGACTCAAACAATGGAAGCCAGAAGATTACAATCCTCTGGAAGATCGCAACTTTTCGGAGACAGACATGTCTTTTGAAGTCACGCTCAAAAGAGTATATGAAGGAATCCATGACATGCAGGAAATATTGGCAATGAAAGATACCGCAGTCGAATTTCAAGGGTGGAAAAGCAGATACGAAAAACATCGAGACCACTGTGTAGCTGACGGAGGTTCTCATATGGTACGTACGACTCTATAATTCTCGTGATTTCCAATCAGCAGCTTACGCAGGGAAAGCTCTTGACCGCCTACAAATGTGGCTTGTCCAGACGCTCAATAGATTCAACTGGGGAATGGAAACTTGAAGTCCGAAGGTTCTTGCAATTGGAAAGAATGGTGTAACCACAGATTTTGTGGAGGATCCTTTGGTCTGCAGAGTGGATTAGCACCCGGTATGAATGCCAAACGTTTTGTACCCGGAGATGTTGCTCAAAGCGCAGCATTTGGCGGGGGCGTTTGTCCAATGATACGAGGTTTTAACACGCTCTTGTAGTCACGTTTCAGTACTTCAAATTGAATCGAATTCTGCACTCGCCGCTCGTTGCTGTAAGGTAGCGCTGTTTCGTCGAAGAGGTTTCGGACGTTTCAAATGGCTCCGCGGGTGCTGAAGTTGCTGAAGCGCTTGGACCTTGATGGAATAAGGTTGATCAAAATTTAGGATGGAACCAGCCTGAACCCCGCGTTTTCCTCGTGGATGCTTCCCTCGCCAATCCTCTTCCTTCCTTCCTCGACCAAGCGCTTGACTTCGGAGTGGCGCATTTATCTCATCCGTTTAATCTGACTCTCAGATATTGACTACCGTTGGATAGATGGCAATTCTAGGCAGCAAATTGTGCGTTTACTTGCTCAGCTTATAGAGCAGTGCTGAGACCCCACAATAGATTCATTCATTTCTGCACGCAATATGCCAGCCTCGGTGAGCGCTTCTAAAAAAAAACCATCTGGACAGACCACTTACAATGGAATATCTACTTCAGCCATACTTTATTATGACTACAGCCTTACCTTCACGCGCGAAGTGAGGCTCATCTGGATGCGAAAGTTTGGATATATCAGTGTCCTATACTTTGTCTGCCGCTATGCCATGCTTTCCAATATGTTGTTCCTCATGCTCATGATAGGAGCATTGCCTTCGGTCTGCATTATTTCCTCTACACTCTCGTGCTTACACTGATGTTGCACCTGCAGTGAGCGTCCCTGTCCGTATTCTTGGCGGTGTGTCTCTAACCAGTGTTCGACAGATACGGAAAGGCTTCCTTCGTCTGTGCAATATTTGGTCGTACGGCCATCCTCAGTGTGTTTCCCAGTGCCATCTTGCACAACCCACAAAGCTCACCATATCATACAGCGATATGGACTGTCCGCACTTGGGCGGTGTGTAATCGCAGCAAAATCATTCTGGTCCTTCTGATACCACTCTTGTTAATGAATGTCATCTTCGACTGCGTAGAGAACAAGTGGGACGATGGGTACGTTGTCATTGTTTCGTGCCATTTACATAGGCCTGATTTCTTGGTGATCTCGCAGAGGTGAATATACCAAGTGTTTGGACGTTTAGATATCATTGTCGAACTGACCAATCGCAGCTTTCGCCGTCAGCATGTCCAAGTTTGCTCACGAGCTTGTAGCAACATGCATTATGACCTACCAATGCCTGAGAACCCACTGCACAACAGATGGAAAGACAGCTATCTTCCACCTTCCGACTAGCGTAATGTACCGCGCTATTCTCAACGACGGTCAGTATATTCATGCCCCAATGCGCTAACGAGAACTGACATCTAATGTCCAGGGATTCTCTACTTCGCGTAAATCTTCAATTGTGTCCACTGGTCCTAGTTCTAACATAGATAAAAGCGTGATATCTCTATACACTATTGTTACCGCTGTACTTCACTATGTGAGTGTTTATCCGAAACATGCACGAAAGGATGCTGATTCCGAGATGATTGCCTTCTTGCTAGCAAGCGCCAGATCTACCAGGCCAGAACGAGTTTATAGGCGCTACTTCATTACCGTAGGCTCCCCCCTCCAATTATGACCTCTGTAAGTGGAACTGATATCGTCTCTCCAGCATATCTGGACTTCTGACTGCTCGATTCATACTTCACATCCGGGAGCTGTCCGATGTCGACATGGTTACTACTCGGAAGCCCTCTGATACATCCCCTCTCACTATGGACGAGCTCGCTTTCGCTCCTTTACATCAGGCAGAAGAGGGTACTATGTTTTCTTCGACTACTACAGAGCGCTCGGCATTATGACATCGTTGGGAACGGGAGGGACAAATATAACATTTAAACTACATCTGTACAACATCTAATCATATTACATTTACAAAGAGGTATCATAGACGATCACTGACAATCACCATCGAATATGTTCCCCACGCGGGAACTGCTTATAGTCAAACCCATCCACTTCCCAAATGATCCGCTCACATAACGCCAGGTTGAGATTGCCGTCATGTATGTTCAGCTGGTCCGGAAGGAGCTCCTGAAGGTAATCCACGTAATCGACAAGGAACGAATTCCACACAGCCTTCCCACAAGCCATGTTCTTGATGCTTTTTGGAGGGTCTATCGGTTTGCCTCGGTTCCATCCCTTGCCCGCTCTAAGATGAGTTCCCTCGTAAGAGAACTGGGTTGGAGATGTGACCGAATGCCACCAAATGGGAACTTCTTCCTTGGGTCTTCGCATGATTTCTCTGGCTCTCTGTGTATAAAACTCATCTGTCTTGTTGAGCATGTCGTACCGTGATGGAAATTTGGGACGAGTTTGAGGCTGTTTAGCAGGCTGTGAAAGAACAGAGGATGTCGATGAAGGTGACGGCGGTTCTTCAGGAAGGTGCGAAGAAAAAGCTGGAGGGCTTGTAAGTGACGATAGCTCCTCATTCGGTTTCATAGGAACGGCATCCTAAATGACGGGAATTTGCATAAATAAGACGATAAGATACAAAACAATATGGCACATACCGGTGTTGGGATTTCTCGCTCGGTCGTAGTGGGCTCTACAGGTGAAGCGATATCCTGTGCTGTGGCTGGCTCAATCGAGGGTTGAGGAGATGCTCCGAAAACAAGCTGAGCATTGGCGAGAACTGTAGAGTTGCTGGGTGTCTGGAAGGTTGAAGGTAAGAGGTGTAATGTTTATGTACCGGGCAGAAAATACACACATTGTTGTTGGTGTCTTTATTACAGCCATAATCTATGTCTTGATTTTTAGACGATGTTGGCACTTCTGTGACATTCTGCCGACGAGAAATATCAGCTCCGAGACAAAAGGATGTACATCATCCTTCACGCACCTCAAGAGAGAGTTGGTTCTCCCCGTCAGACTCTGAAGCGCCTGGATAATGGAAAGATAAAGATGATGCCGTCTCGCAATCCTCATTTTTCTGTGGTTATAGTAAGATACAATGAGATGAGAGAGCGGATACAGCGAACTCACTTTCTTGTCGTTAGATGGTAATAACTCCGTGACATCGCTCATGGAGAACTGGTCTTTTTTGTCAATATTGGTTCGCCATACTGAGATGACGCCGTTGGTTTGAATGGTGTT
>Ga0247730_1001922_pt1 | contig 10683 bp, 13 predicted proteins | sample UWRJL073202C2_FD_180959 | JGI IMG/M metagenome (GOLD analysis project Ga0247730, IMG submission 180959) | Plant litter microbial communities from Arlington Agricultural Research Station in Wisconsin, United States - UWRJ-L073-202C-2 | ecosystem: Environmental > Terrestrial > Plant litter >...
GCAGAGGGCAAAGTGCTGATGAGCTTTCATCTCGGGATGTAGACCAGTATATATACTTCCTCGGGGGCGTCCAGCAATCCATCTAGTTGCGTGGCGACCGTGGACACTACGACGGTCGTCGGTTACCTAGTGCAACCAAACAACTTCCTGATGAGGAAGGTGACAGAATGAACATTGACTTGGTCCGAAAGAGGAAGGTGGCCACCGGCAAATACAGTAACGCGTGTCAGATCCCAGAAAGGAAGGTAACATTGATAACTTCTGAGAGGAAACTTGAAACCTCCAAGCAGTGCATTACAGTCTATATCATTCCAACTTCAGTTCAATGTACAATACATTATCAGTATAATACAACTGCTACGCAATGGCCTGTCTCACTGGTCAGCTAAGGCTCAGAAGTTCGTGCAGAATCTTACCTTTTTCGTCATTTCGTAGATTCTCCTTTGTCCCGCGAACAATATCGCAGCAGTAAGGACACTCTGCACTAATTTACTTCCAACGCCCTTGTATAATCCTGCTATTCCTTCCTCGCGAATAATGGTCAACAGACCGTCAATGGAGGATTTATAGCGCGCCGCGTGATCTTGGCCAGCATGTAGACGACTCTTCACAACACTGGATAGTTGGATTAATAACCGCCGTTATGAAGCAAAGGCTGGTGGGCTCACATATACTGAGGGAATACAAAACGTATTAGACTTTGCGGTAGATGTGATGTTTCTTATAGATACTCACTGGGTAAGTACTCGCAGTAGCTACGAGCTTGGACAAAGCACCGAGAAGGAAGAAGTCCCAGTCAGTAAGGAGTCCAGCAACGGCAACAGCTGCTCCAGCAGATCGCAGCCTGGCTGTCCGCCTCTTTGCCAGCATATTCTTGAGCTGCTCAAAGACAGTGTATTGCAGAACAGGGTTGATGACGAGTACCAGCGCAGGGCCAATCCCTCTCCAGAATGCGCTGTAGGTAAAGAGTCAGAAGTGCGATCTCCTTACATGGTGACGCGTTGTTAATATACCTGATACCGTCCTTCTCTAAAATACGTTTTATGGTTTCCACAAATCCAAGTTTCTTTGGTGTATGTTTGGGAGAGGTAGAACCATTGCTCTCTGCTGGAGAAGAGGACATCCCTTGCGTGGCCTGGGTAGTTTGCACGACCCAGATAGGATTGCTGATAAGCGTAGTAGCAGAACCTATATTCCATTGGCGTCAATGGTATACTTGACGAGGGACAAATCAGACGTACCTGCTATGAACCCTGCGATCATGGACTCTGCAGTACTGAGTCCTTTGCCACCGCTTAACCTCAAGATGCTACCCTTAGATCGCTCATAGAAGTAGTAGTAAACACTACGCGTCGCACATGCCTTATAAGAAAGGGTTGAAGCACTGAATCCAGAAAGACTCACCCATTCGTGATAGCAATTCCCAACAGACTGGAGCTCAAGCCATCGTATAGCCCAAGCAAACCTTCTCGTCCGATGATATCAAGAACAGCCTGTGCGACGGTCTAATGCTAGGTAAGCCATTTGTCTCATCTCAGAATTGGAGCGCACGCACTTTGGACTCTTTCTTGGTCTCAACTGCCGCTCGAGTAGACAGGAATATCAGAGGATATGTGGCCGTCATGGCTACAATACCTCCTGCAGCTCCAGAGACAGCATGGATGACCGAGTCGCTCATTGTTGGAAAATATGTATGGTTAAGGCAGAGGTGATTTTACGCCCATGGATACAGTTAGCGGACAAGCTATGTACGCAGCGGTTATCATATGCCAATAACGCCCTCGGGCCGGCCTCGCAAACCGGTACCCCGCATTTTGTCAGTATGATTTTTGTAATCATTATGTAGATGCGAAATAGATATGGTAGATATAATTTAAGGATTATACAGACCCGCCTTCAGAAAGTGTCTCCAATAGTTTTTTCATCTCGGCAACATCGCTCTTGAAAGTCAAACTTCTAGAGCCGCCAGTCTCATGTAAGGTACCTAAGTCGAGCACGGTCAGTCTTTTAGGAAGTAAAACGCAGCATGCAGCCAACACGGACCTCCATGCTCTCCTAAAGTATTCTTTCCGTCGTCCTTTGCTAGCCAGTCATCCAACTGAGCAGTGACGGATTTGGCCTTGAGTCGGAAGTGAGTTCGTATAACATCGGCGAAAGGCTCTGGAGGGTTCTTGAGGTTCCCCAACATCTTCGGAAAGCGATGTCAGTAAACGACAGGCCGAGTCGATCTGCCCTCTTACCGCTGTGTTCACAACCATGCGCCTCACGTTCGCCGAATAAGCCTTAGATTGCGGTGTTCCACCGGAGTTTGCCCAGCCAGGTTCGTTGAGGTATGGTTCATCGCAAAGAATCATAGACTGTATTGAAACAAGAACTTGGAGTAATGTGGACTTCCCCGCAACCCCTAGGAGAATGGTAGTAAAGATCGGTACGAGCAGCCGATGAATAGGATAACTTACAACCTGGTCCTGACCATGTACCCAGCAAAGAAAGACATACTTTCCCATCCTGTCAAATCAAATCCCACATTGGGCTTCCTTACTTCATCGGAAAGTGATTATATACTTACCGCGTATAGATTCGGGTTAAAGCGATATTTGCCGCCATTAGTCTATCCGAATACCGCTCAGTCCTAGAAGCAGCAGCAGGTCGGTATCTTGTAACATACCGTCATGTATTTGACCGAAGGCGGGCTCGAGTTGTATCCAGCACCAAGGAAAACATCAAACAAGAAGCTAGAAACTCGGCAAGTTGTCAAGATGTCTATTCGCCGGAAAGACCAACTTACCATCCGTTATGATACCTGATCGTAAGCAGTCAGGTCAGTATCCTAGTAGAGCCTGCGTTGCAGAGATCTTTTGACTCACGGCGTGCCTTCAGGACCAATGATCAGAGCTTTTATCACATCCACACGAGTCTCATCTGCGCGCAGAAAAACAGAGGAACCCCATGACACAGGCAAGTTACCGACAAGAATAGAAAGCTGATCGTGGTAAATACCCAATTGCAAGCTACCGGGAAACTAACGCACCTCTTTCGCTATTGCCAAAGAACGTTTCGGTATGTCGGCGTTTGCGAGCATTCGAGCCTCGTTATTGTAATAGAACTGCGGACAACCTACATGAATACTTATCTCGACTGAAAAAGGTGGACTAACCTTGAAATGAGGAGACTGGTCTTTATCATCTGGATTAACATCATCAAAAGGTATTGTCAAGTCGCAATATTCAAATCGGGTAGCCTTCGCCCATTTTTCGTAGATTTTTCTAGTCTGCTCCTCATCTGCGTGGTCCACGTTAGTGTCCGTGGAGGTAGCATCGTTGAGAGTTGCATGCAAGCGGTCGACGAACACATCCCCCTTCGTATCTCGCAGAGAGCGGTCGATCGCCTTAATCGTGGTCAAGATTCGGTTGCAGAAATCCAGCAGTTTCTGATTCTCCTCAGAAAGTTTACTTGTAGATTCTTTCGTCTTGCCCTTAGTATCGTCTGCTGTCTTCCTTTTCTGGAGTTTGAAAGATAAGTACCACATTAACTCAAAGGCGCGAAGAGACTGCGCACCAAAGCTTCTTCATCCTCTGCTGTGAGCTGTTCAACAACTCTGTAGCTCTCTAAGCCCTTGAGAGCCGCTTTCGCCTGCTTCGAGAGCCCCTCAAGAAGCTCTCGAGGGCTGGAGCTACCCTCAAAAACAATTGTTTTCTCCCGAGACGTTCCTGTATTGGTCTTCCGACTTATTATCCCTTTTACTGAGACTACCGTCATTATAGGCATGGCCATCATGCTCGCCAAAGCCTCATGATTAGAGATAGTCTGCGAGAAGAACCTGTTCATCATTCACGTTCTGCAGTTGAGAAAAAAGGTTACTGACCTCTAACCATTCTGTGAGACTCAATGATTAGCTGCAGAAACATGCAAAGAAACAGAAACAAAAAATACCTAATAGCTCAAAGTACAGCACAGACCGGCCTGACATGTCCGCTAGGGAGTCATTCCTCAAAAGTGCACTGCACACGTAGTTAAACCGGCGACGCAAGTGAGCGAGAGCCGTGGGATGCACTAGATAATCACTGGTTTGTCCCCCACCTTCACGAGACAAGTTCGGTAGATACACTCGAGTAGCTGCAAGAAGCTTTCCAATGGCTTGATCCTTCTCCTTCTGCGCAGCCAATGCAGCCAGCTCGCCAGTTTGCTAACAACATAAAAAGTTTGGTCAGATGGCCGAGCATGAAATCATAATACATACGTCTTCCCTCGCTGCACCCGAGTACCCTGTTCCTCTACGCGCAGGAGCCTGCTCTGAATATTCATCTTCCGTATCATTCATGTCGATAGGAACAGCCGAATTTGTCTTTCTGCGCTTTGCAGTCCTCTCGTCCTTCGATTCGCTGTCCTGAACTTGCTCTGTGAACATATGTTCTGTCATGGACAGTCCAATGCCCAGAATGACACCCTGTAAGTTGGAGCAATGGAACAAAGGGTTATCATCTTGAGCAGCATTTGGTCGTTTGACTTTTTCAGTAATCGCTTCCCCACAAGCAAAACAAAATGTGGTGTCACAGCCAGGACAAATCTTCCGAACTATTTTAGTAAGCTGAGAGATATATGTGGTGAAATCGGCCTGCGAGAGTCTGGCGATGAATGCATTATTCACCATGAAAAGGGCGTGAACATACGTGCAGTGCAAAGAAATCACGTTTCTTGCGTTCGAAAGTTTGTCCACATTCTTGTGGACAGTTACACGATCCATCAGATAGTTCAGTGTACAGGCTGAAGAGGAATTGCTGCTCTGAGCCTTCCGGACATCCTTTCATCCATTCGCCCTGGTTCATGAGCTTGACCTGTCCAAAGTCTGGAAGGAGTTCATATTCCGGGGATTCCTCGACTTCGATGACTTCTTCCCTGCGGTCTTTCGAAAAGAAGATGCCTGCGCTTTCTACATGAGACCTGATCTAGGAGAAACAGTCTAGGATGGGCCGCACCAGCATATGGATCTGCGTGTGCAGCATTCCCTGACTGCCCTGGAGCAGCTGTATAGTCATCTGAATCATAATCCACATAGTCATCTCCTGTTGTGAGACAATGCATTCTTCAGTGTCTGGAGCAAGACCAAAACATCTCCATGTACGCACCATCTTCGTCCTCCTCGTCTCCTTGGTCAAATTCTTCATCCATGTCTTCATCACTATCCTCTTCCTGGAGTAGAGCAGTTATAATGGGATCCCACGCGCTTTGTCACGTAAAGAAAGTGCCGACCTTCGCGTTCTTCAAAGGCTTTGTAGCTGGATCAGGCATAGGAACGTCCCCATCGTCGTCCACAATATCGTCGTACTTTCCTTCAAAGATCTTCTCAGCAGCTTCCATGACATCTTTGTGTTGAGCTAGTGCCGCCTTTGCCTGGGCTCTGGTAGCACCCTACGATCGAATCCGCAAGGCGCGTCAGTTTCTGTAAATGCCGAAGAGGAGAGAGATCCCAGAGACCGACCATGTCAACAAGCTGCGCTATCTGCTTCTCCATGGCGTGTGATGAGGATAGAATGTCGGACTTGGCTCTCAGCAGGGACCGATGTGGCGGTATAAAGCAGAGTTCGATATATTGGGGATCGGGAGTCACAGTAGGTGCTTGTGGACGCATGATCGTCGGACCGAGTACCCCGCACGTCTTTCGCCTTGTTCTTGTCTTCCATCATGAAGGCTTCCATCGTTCTAGCTTGTCTGGTAGGCATAGTACTGGGAACTCCCTCTCAGATACCGATTTCAAATGTCAAGACGGTCAAGGTACCAGTGGAACTGGCTGTCATGAGGTGCGTGAATACTCAACAACACCAAGTATACTCTGGAGAGTCAAATCTCGCTATAGTCAATGTCCTGACGGAATTATGTGCGAAACACTTTGGGATGAGATCTACAGGCTAGAAGAAGACAAGATCGATTTATCTCTTATATATGTAGCCAAGTGAGCAGCAGCATCATCTCTCTACGTACACTAAACTCAAGAGATACATCTATAGGATTGATGAAACAGAACCGCAATTCGGTATAACTTGCAGACATGGACCGTCGGAATGTGCAGGGAACATACAGCAGCTATGTATGGCAAAACATTCTGACTTCGAGACATGGTGGCGGTTTGTCCAGTGCCAAAACTCCAAAGGCCGATTCAGCGTTGGTGTGCCTTCGGTGGCTATCAGTTGTGCGGCTGAAGCAGGGGTAGATTGGAGCGCAAGTACCGTCGGACAGTGTGCAGGCATAGACGCTAGCGGACATGCAGAGGAGGGCAAAGAGCTCTTGCGAAATAGCGCGCGAAAGGTTGCCAAGTTAGACATTGAGTCCGTAATCTCTCACTCCTTAGTCCCTCCATAGCATTGCTAATTTGACACCATTTTTAGGAAATCTTGCACCATAGTTATCAATCATGAAAAGGTTTGCATTCACGACGACACATGGAAAGATTGTCAGGTGAGTGTAGAAGTGGGTGTGGTCCGCAATCAGAATAGCTAATGGGAAAATAATCTCCAGGACGGACATTCTGTTAAGGACTTTGTGAGACAGATAGACGAAGCATATGACAAGCTGAATAGAAATGCCCTGTGGTGGTCAGGCTAGCGCCTTACGGACTCCCACAAGGAACGTGTCTCGTCATCTGCCGGTACAGGAGGGGTGAAATACCGACACCTCGTTTGGAAAGCTGCGGAAGTTTAGCTGCGTTGCGTTCATTCCAAGAACATATAGGCAGTCCCCTTCTATTGATCTCTGACGAACGATCTTTTCTATAACCAATTCATCATGCATTTGCCTTCGCTAACCGCATTGGACACTTAGTCTAACGCAGATAGCAGAGATCGTCCGCACGTACCTGTAAATCGTCCGAGAACTCCTCTCCTCGTGCCTTTCTCAACACTCGCGGGTCTGGAGACGCTGTTGAGTCTTGCATAGCACTCGCTCGCTTCTGTTCATAAGTCTTGTCCACGACGTCAACGCAGTAGTCAATCAGTCTCGCACGTCTAACCCAGCTAGCTGTATACCCTGTTTCAGTAATACTGCCAAAACCCTCAGGAATGAAAAGAGACTAGCGAACACATTAAGTCTCGCCAAATGTAGAGACATGCTTGATCCTGCACGGTCGAAGGAGGGGGTCGATTACCCGCGGAGGACTCTCTGTCTTTGTCTCGCATAGCTGCAGTAGCGCGATTGAATCTAAGCCCCATGTCACTCTGAGTTCTTGCAGGGGTGACAAACAACGCCTGATAGAGATATACAAACCTCATTGTTATTGAATCATCGAGGGCACGATACTCTTTCAGTAGATCTGGATGCAGACGCGTGTTCAGCTTGTGGGTGGATACAGACGTGTTCAGCTCATTACCTTTGAAAAGTGACAGGTTAGTGCAAGTAGAAGCGTTGACAGTGACCACTTGAGGGGTGAGGCTTGGACCTTGGACCGCCAGAGAGCCTATGGGTGAACTTGACATGGAGGTACGTAGAAGGTTGCCGGCAATCATAATGACGCTGGCAATGTTCCGAATACGGGCCGAGCCTGCCGCGTTCGGCAAACAATGTGCTCTAGGAGGGCCACACTCATCAGCTATCTATCGCACGCAGGAACATGTAAACATTTATCAACCGCCACATACATACTCATCTATGATACTAGGAGGGCAGAGACAGCTCAACATTTTGACAACAGGAAGGGATTCCGCGTACAACCACGGTAAGTGCTACATATTACTATAGATAGATAAACATCGTGTAGAACATAGATAGCAAAGAACAAAACATGGTCAGCAGGTGGAAGCTAGGTTGAAGGAGGCGTGGTTTCCATCTACGATTTGCCTGCCTTGGAAGGCCTGGCACTTCGCTTCGTCGCCTTCGGCACATAACCATGCACTTCGACTTTATGTCTGTGCAATCGTGCTGGATCTTTAAATGCTTGCGTGCATCCATCATATGGACACGGCTTGTGCGGCTTTCCGGTACTGTTGCGGATGGGTCAGCACAATGCGCTGGTTGCCATATCGGAACTCACTGTCGCGACGATACGTGGACTTCCAAAGCAGATTTCTGCACGACCAACCCAAAAGTCATAAGCAAACTAGTCATGCTAACAAGACGGCGAATTAAAATCAGATGGAAACACTCACTTGTCCGTAACGATCTGGGCAGCCCTCGTAAGGACATTTGAATCGCTTCACCTCCTGATGGGTACCTATCCCGGGCGTGAGTGAAAAATACTTAGCACGGAAATAGGCCAAAGTCATTTATTACCTTGAATATGCCGTTTCATCAATTGTTTCTTGGCTCGATAATAGCATTGCTGCCCGTCTACCATCCATGTGCATTTCCATTTCATCTTCCCGTCTTCTGGGTCGGCCTCCTGCTTTGTGTAGTTGAGCCAATCCTGTGACAAATCATCCGAGACTTGGTCTGCCAAGGGAAGGGAGGCGGCCCCAGGCCCTGGAGAAAGACGTCCGGCGTCCCTAGCTGTCACGCTATGTCGAGTGGACGGTGTGGATCGTCTGGAAGAGACACTGGAAGCTCGATCGCTATCGTATGCATCTGTGGGAATCGAATAACGGTTCGTATCGTCAGGGGATCTCGAGCGAATGCGCAATTTACTATATATAAAAACGAAAGCCGAGATGTCAATCATGATTTCTCATGTCCGTGGTTCATGGGGCTACGTACCGAGAGCCTTCGGAGAGTTCTGCAGGTAAATCGCTGCGGAGGCTCATTTTAGAATGTTACATAGAATTCCAGGACACTGCCCGACACACCTTTCTTCAACAGGTCTTGGTCGCTTAGGACCGGATATGAGGCGCGCAGTAGGGACCTGAGGCGATCTGGATGTGCTAGGGCGACCGGGGTCGTCTTCCCGTTGTTGCACAAATAAAGTGGGTTGCTGTTGTTGACGGGAGAGTGGTTCCAGCTTATTCCATTTATACCGTGCATTCACCGTGTCGAATTTGCCGACCGGTCGTGGACCGCCGTTGTTGGTGGCTTTGAAAGGAGGGAGTTCGTTGTCACTGGGTGGCTTGGTTATCGCTGCACACACTAGCAGCACGATGATTAGGGCTCACTCAAATAGACTCGTGAAGGGGGGATCGCTGACAAAGCCCATTCAGCGACGATAAGGATAATACGCAGAGAGACTCACCCTTTCGACTTGGATAGGGTACGTTTGAGGACTTCCACCCGAGCCAAAGCGTGCTCGATCTCGTCTGGGGAGAACATGGCGGTGCGGAGAGGCATGAGGACGCTGAAGAGCGAGAGAAGGGGATGGGAGGAGATTGCTACTTTATATCGTCACTTTTGATCATCAGACGGAACATTGTGCTGTGGACGTACATGGATGGATAAGACGCGAGAAGATGGGAAGAAGCAGGAGGTGGCTGCGGAAAGAGGGGTTATATAATAAGTGGCCACTACAGGACCCGTAGCGGTTATCGTTAATCTGTCCGACCTTGCACTCATTTGGTTCCGGTGTGCGGTAACACGGGAACATTGCACGCCGGGTCGACGTGTGAGCGCCACGCTGAGACGGCGAAATGATCAATACGTGCTTCGTTTCAAAAATTGTGGGCGATGAGACAATCGGACAATAGCCGAGGTCGTGCCCGGATGGCGTGCCTCTGCTCAGATCTTGCAATGTTCCTCCTTCCACATCGGGCCCGGCTGCCGAGATTGCAATCTATTTTACAATGTTGAAATAAATCCGACATATGATAAATATTCTTTTCAGCAGAACATATACACTGAACATACAACATACGCAGGATTATAGGACCATGGGCTCAAATGCACCAGAGCCCCCGGAATTTGCTTCCCCGGCATCCACGCTCCAGTCTTCCTCTTCATGTGCGAACGTGGACGGTGCTTTCGCCACGGCGTCAGGGCGAGCGCTGAAAATAGCAGAAGGAGTTGACAGCGACGCCTTTTTCAGACTCCTTACGCTTCTCGTCGACGCCTCGCCAGTCTTCGGGACACTGTCCTGCTCCGATTCGCGCTCAGTCTCTTCATCCTCTTGAAATGCATCTAATGCGCGCTTGCTGGCGCTTCGAGGCATGATCTTTCTGGCAGGGGGCACCGCATCTGTTCCAGAATAGACGTCGCGCATCAAATCGTTGGACGACCGGAATATGTTCCCATTTGGGAGGGACTTGGTGCGAGGAGCAGATGTCCGCAGAGAGGCGGCATTGTCAGACGCGTATCCACGTTGCACAGCTAGAAAAGCGCGTTTGGACGCGTTTCTCAGCTATAAATGCAAGAAATCGAAAGGATAGAGACCCACCTTCTCTGATTCTGGCAGATCTCGCGCGTATTTGATCTGCTAAGCTCTCCTCCACTAAGGTTGGTGTGCTATGGAAGTGGCGTCGTCAGTACGTAGATATCATGAGGAGCTCAAATGTCAGAGAATCACATTGTTTCCACTTCACTTTCCGAAGAAAACAAGGCGGCTGCTTTGTCTTCCGTCAAAGGGCGTTTGGGTAGAGGGATTTCTGCAGCCATGAACGTCAAGAACAACAACTGGCGTGAAATGTGACGCTCAGTCACATCACGGGTAATGCGGTAACATGATGAGTGTCCTATATTAGTTTGCAGTCCATACTAGCACTTAACGTGCAAGACGGTGTGCTCTTTATGAAGAAATGGTGCGTTGGAACACGTACGATGACTGGGCGGTCCGGTCGT
>Ga0247730_1001925_pt1 | contig 10653 bp, 9 predicted proteins | sample UWRJL073202C2_FD_180959 | JGI IMG/M metagenome (GOLD analysis project Ga0247730, IMG submission 180959) | Plant litter microbial communities from Arlington Agricultural Research Station in Wisconsin, United States - UWRJ-L073-202C-2 | ecosystem: Environmental > Terrestrial > Plant litter >...
CGCTCGCAGACCCGTCGATCGGTGTCCGGGAGGTTCGCCATGGAGTCGAGGACCCACCGCAGCTCGAGCGCAGCGGCATCGTCCGTGGCGCCGTCCGGCTGCTCGAGGAGCTGGACGGTCCTTCGTTGACGGCGGGCGTGGTTGCGAGCGAGGTTGCGACACGTGACCAGCAACCACGGCAGCGCCGAGTCGTTGACCAGCCTGACGCGATCGGGTCTGCGCCACACCAGGAGGAAGGTCTCCTGGAGGAGCTCGTCCACGGCCTCACGAGAACCTGACACCGACCACGCGAAGCGCGCCACGGCCGGCGCAGCGCGCGCGTAGAGCTCATCGAACGCGCACTCGTCCCTGCCGCCGACGGCGGCGAGAAGCTGTTCGTCACTGATGTCAGCTCGACCGCGACAGTCGATCACCTGGTGGCCCACGCCATGAAGTGTCCGCCAACGTCCGATCCTTACCCCCCTGCACACGATCGTCGACGAGCCCGCCGGCCGTTCGTGGGCGGACATCACCGGACACCGCAGTCAGGCCCCGACCGGCAGTGTTTGCTGGTCAGGGCCTGACATCCCGGGTGATTTCGTGCTGTGGCAGGTGCAGGGTTCGAACCTGCGTAGGCTGAGCCGTCTGATTTACAGTCAGATCCCTTTGGCCACTCGGGCAACCTGCCGGGGTGTTGCCGGGGCAACGACAAGCAAGACTATCGCAGCCGATTAGTCTGAGAGAAATCAGATCCCCGCAACGCTTCAGGAGCACCCCATGGCCGACTCTTCCTTCGACATCGTGAGCAAGATCGATCGCCAGGAGGCCGACAACGCGCTCAACCAGGCGGTCAAGGAGATCCAGACCCGTTACGACTTCAAGAACACCGGCGCGGAGATCAAGTGGAGCGGCGAGTGGGGCATCGAGATCACCGCGAACGCCGACGAGCGGGCCCTCGCGGTGCTCGACGTGTTCAAGGACAAGCTCATCAAGCGCGGCATCTCGCTCAAGTCGCTCGAGGAGGGCGAGCCGCGCCAGTCGGGCAAGGACGTCAAGATCAACTGCGACTTCGGCGAGGGCATCAACCAGGAGCAGGCCAAGAAGGTCTCCAAGCTGATCCGCGACGAGGGCCCCAAGGGCGTCAAGGTCCAGATCCAGGGCGACGAGCTCCGGGTGACGAGCAAGAAGCGCGACGACCTGCAGGAGGTCATCGCTCTGCTGAAGGGCGCCGACCTGGACTTCGCGGTGCAGTTCACGAACTACCGGTGACCGCGCACGGTCGCGCCGGCCGGGCGGCCTGAAACGGTCCGCGCTCGGTCCGGGACGTGCTCCGACCGAACGACCCACAGCGCCCTCCTCGGATCGAGGAGGGCGCTGCGATCCTTCGGCGCCAGTGGTCAGGCACCGAGCTCGGGGAAGCCCTCAGGACGCTCGTTCAGGATGATCGACTTGGTCTCGAGGAAGGCGCTCAGCCCGACCCGCCCACCCTCGCGACCGATGCCGGACTGCTTGAAGCCGCCGAAGCTCATCGTGAAGTCGCCACGGTAGGCATTGTGGCCGACCGTGCCGGCGCGGAGGCGGCGCGCAACTGCCAGTCCGCGCTCGTTGTCGTTCGTGTAGACCGACGAGTTCAGCCCGTAGATGCTGTCGTTGGCCAGCTCGACCGCGTGCTCCTCGTCGTCGGCGGGGATGACGGCGAGGACGGGCCCGAAGATCTCCTCCTGGGCGATGACCGAGGAGTTGTCGACGTTGCCGAACACGGTGGGCTCGAAGTAGAAGCCGCGGTCCAGGTCGGCAGGACGCCGTCCACCGGTGGCGAGGGTCGCGCCGTCGGTGATGCCCCTGGCCACGTACTCCTCGACCTTGGTGCGCTGCTTGCCCGAGGCGAGCGGACCCATCTGCGTCGCGGCCTCGAACGGGTCGCCCACCGTGACGGCACCGAAGTGGTGGGCCAACGCCTCGACGAACTCGTCATGGCGCGGCCGCGTCACGATGATCCTCGACAGCGAGGCGCAGAACTGCCCCGTGATGTTGGTCTGGTGCATGGCCAGCTCCTTGGCGGCGGTGTCCAGGTCGAAGTCGTCGAGGATCACGGCTGCCGACTTTCCGCCGAGCTCGAGCGTCATGTGCGCCAGGCGCTCGCCGAGGATCCCGCCGATCCGCCGACCGGCCGCCGTCGACCCCGTGAAGGCGATCTTGTCGACGCGGGGGTCGGCGACCAGCTGCTCGGAGACGGTGCGGTCCGCGGCAGTGACGACGTTCAGGACGCCTGCCGGCAAGCCGGCCGCCATCGCCGCCTCCGCGAGAAGGTAGCCATCACCCGGCGCCTCGCGCGCCGACTTGACGACCACCGTGCACCCGGCCAGGAGCGCCGGGGCGACCTTCCACACCATGAGGCCGAGTGGGGCGTTCCAGGGCACGATCGCCCCGACCACACCGACCGGCTCGTGGGCGATGATGCCGTACTCCCCGCCCCAGGCGGGGCGCACGACCTCGTCGAACTCGAACGTGGACGCCATGTCGGCGTAGTAGTCGAAGGCGAAGCCGGCGCCGGCCGCCATGGCGGTGGCCGTGCTCTGCAGGACGCCGGACTCGCGCGGCCAGATCTGCCCGACGTCCGACTCACGCTTGCGCAGCTCCTCGGCGATCCGCCGCAGGTACCCGGCCCGCTCCTCGGGGCTCAACCGGGGCCACGGTCCGCGGTCGAAGGCGGAACGGGCCGCGCCGATGGCGCGGGACATGTCCACCTCCTGGGCGGCGGCGACCGACGCCCACGGCAGGCCGGTGGACGAGTCGATCAGCTCGACGGTCGTCGATGACGACGGTGTGACCCACTCGCCGTCGATGAGGAACTTGTCGGCGTGAGCCAGGGCTTCTGGAAGTTCAGTGATGCGTGTCATGGGAATCCTTCTGATGCCATCCGCACCGCCCGGTCTCGAGCGGTGGCGAGCCGTGTGGGGATCGCACCACCCACACTCGTCGTCCTGGCGCGGGTGCTACAGGCCCCGCCGAACCTGGTTCCGCCGGAACCACCGTCAGGAGCCGGGACATGTGTGCGCCGCGAGTGACGATGGCGAGGTCTGTCTGCGTGAGGTCGGCGAACATGGCGTCGCGCACGAGCGCGTGGCGACCAGGCAACATCGCCCGACCAGGAATGGCGGCCCTCACGCCCGCATCGAACCGCCGGTCCGTGACCGCCGCACTTCCTGCGGCATCTCTGAGTGCGCGATCTTGACGCACCTTAGGGCGCCTAGTATTCTGTATCCCGATGACCTTGAGAACGAGCGGAGCCCGAGCCCGTCAACTCACTCGCTCGATACCGGCAGCTCTCGTGTCGCACCTGGACACGTGCGACCTCATACTGACGCTGCGGTGCGTCCGGAAGATCACCTCAACCCGCGCCAAGCCCCTCTCAGCGGCGATGACGCGGGCCCATGACAGAGCGGAGTTGCATCACGCTACGCACAAGATCCTCCAGGCGACAGCTTATGAAGCAACCCCTCACCTACGGGTACACGTTGCTTGGTCAATGAGCGGGCATCGCTGATTCCCATGCGCGAAGCGCCCAGCTTCCGGACGACTCCGACTCACATCTCTGCCAGCCCTGCTCCTTGCCGAGAAGGCTGGCCTTATCGCGACACAACCCCAACAGAAAAGGAAATCCAATGAATCAACTGAAGCCGATCCCGCGCAAGCGACTGGGCGCGCGAGGACCGATCGTCGGTGCGCTCGGTCTGGGCTGCGTGAATCTCACCGGTCTGTACGGTGAGAGGGTGGATCGGCCGACTGCGATCTCCGCCGTCAACGACGCGATCGATGTTGGGATGACGCTGTTCGACACCGCAGACTCCTATGGCGCCAATCACGCCAACGAGATCTTCGTAGGAGAGGCCATTGCCAGCCGTCGAGACGAGGTCGCCGTGAGCACCAAGTTTGGCGTGCTGTCTGGGGAATCCAGCGTCGGAACAACCACCGGAGGCATCCGAGACGCGGTCCGCGGCGACTACGAGTACGTCAGGTCATCTTGCGAAGCCTCCCTCAAGCGGCTCGGGGTGGAGGCGATCGACGTCTACTACCTCCACCGGCCCGACCCGAAGGTCCCGATCGAGGAGACGGTCGGTGCCATGGGGGAGCTGGTGGAGCAGGGGAAAGTTCGTCACGTCGGTCTGTGTGAACCCAGCGCAGCCACTCTTCGCCGAGCACACGCCACCTACCCGATCACAGCGCTTCAGAGTGAATGGTCGTTGTTCACCAGGGACATCGAGACAGCCGTACTACCGGTGGCCCGAGAGCTCGGCGTCGGCATCGTGCCGTTCGCGCCCCTGGGGCGAGGATTCCTCACCGGCAAGATCAAGTCTCTCGACGACCTTCCTTCCGATGACGCTCGTCGTTCGATGCCCCGCTTCGAAAACCAGAACTTCGAGCGAAACCTGGCCATTGTCGACGAGATCAGTGCAGTGGCGGCAGAGAAGGGCTGCACACCAGCTCAAGTTGCACTCGCTTGGCTGTGCGCCCAGGGTCAAGACGTCGTTCCGATTCCCGGGTCTGACCGGCCAGAACTCGTTGCGGAGAACGCGGCTTCTACGTTTGTGGACTTGACGACGCAAGACCTGGCTCGCATCGACCTGACGATTCCAAGAGGTGCCGCCGTCGGCGACCGCTACAGCGACATGTCCTGGGCTGAGGCAGACACACCGGCACTGGTTGAGGGCAGTTCCCCTACAGGGGGGTGACATCAGCCCGCTGTACCCCGGGCCAGGTCACCGGCGTCAGCTCCCTGCCCTCGCGATCGTCGCGTTGACGGACGTCATGCCGGAGGCTGCAGGCATCTCCCGGCAAGCGGATCCAGTCGTCTCGAGTGCTCAGCCCGGTGGGCTCCGAGACGACGCCCCGACTCGGGTCGGGCCGATCGCGGCTCGGAGCCACGTGTCCGCCGGTGGCCGACGCTTCCCCACAGGCGGAGGACAGATTCGCGCCGAGAAAAGTGCGCAGCAGCCAAGTCCGGCTGCGCCGGTCGGGACGGTGAACGGAACGGATGCCTGACGATTGGCGGCTCGTAGCGACCGATGAACTACAGCGCCAGTTGGCGCAGGACCTATTGAGTCGAAGCTCGACCGCACCGATCGACCATGGCGTTCGACGGGCCGTCCGAAGCAAAGGCCGTGCGGCGGCCCGTCATCCGTACCCCCCATCGTCCGAACCCCGGTGCCGCGACTTCGGGTCGGGCTACAGGTCTGCGCGCCCGGCCCGGGGGGCAAAGACCGGGCGACGGAGCTGGACCTACCCGCCAGACGACGACCCCTCAGCTGGTTGCTGCGAGGTCGCGGCGCCCTCAGCGCGCAAGGTGTCGACATAGACCCGGGTGAGCCAGGGCTCACGGCGCCGCCGGCGATGCCGGCCACTGGCTCAACGATCAGCAACGCCAACCATCTCGACTCGTGCCAGCCCGTGACGGTCCAACCCTCGCCGAAGCGCAACGTCAAGTCGATGTCCGGTACCGGAGCGACGAGCTCGACGACCGATGGGCTTCGAGACGTAGGGCACGGCCAGACGAGAACTTCCGAGCTGTCAGGCGCCGATCAAGTCAGGTCTCTTCACCATTGCGACAGGAGAACATCCCGAGCCCTAGCAGGGCGGCGACGACCGCCTCATCATCTTGCAAGGCATCACCGAGCATCCGAGCGACTTCCTCGAGGCTAGAAAGAGGACTGAAGGAAGTCGACGATCTGGATCATGAGCCCCTCTCGATACTGCGGTTTGTAGATGTCGTGATGCGTGCAGCCGGTCAAGGTGATGAGTGAGGTCGGTCCGGACGCCTGGCTCTGAAGTTCCAACGTCTGGTCATAGGGCGTCAGGCCATCTTCTGTCACCCCGATCAGCAACAGCGGCCTGTCGCCGAGCTTGCTGACGTAATCCTTGGGTCGGAAGTCCAAGATCGCGTCTCCGGAAGCCAGGTCCAGCTGAAAGGCGCGGTCGGGCCACGTGTCACGCAGATACTTTTCGTGATGCTCGGACTCTGGATCTCGAACCATTATCACTTCAGGCTCGACAATTCGAGACTTGCCTGTCGTCAAGCGTGCGACGCGGTCTTGGGCGAGAACTTCTTCGAACTCGAGCCACTCCCAATGACGGCGAAGGGAACGGAGCCATGTCGCGCAGTCGGCGATGCCAACAGCACACACAACACTCTTGATGCTCGGATCCTTGGCCGCAGCAGCTACGGCAATACCACCGCCAAAACTGACTCCGTACGTCGCGACGCGCGACGGATCGACCTCTGGTCGAAGCTTGAGGAACTCCACCGCGCGCAACAGGTCGTCCACCTGCTCCATCGGCCGGAGCCGATTACGTGGTCCGTCGCTCTCACCGAACCCCCGATAGTCAAAAGTCAGGACTACGAATCCCGCTTCGCTCAATGTCTGAGCGATGTCGCCGACAAAGAATGCCTTGATTCCACCGAATCCGTGGGCAATGACGACTGCGGGTTTCTGCGTGGCGCCGTCGCCCGCCCCGATGAACATTTCCCCCTGCAGCTTCACGCCATCGCTGAAGAACGTGACAAGCTCTGCCTCCATGGACAATTCCTTTTCTCTCTGATCGCAGTGGTGACGGCGATGCTGGTGTTGCCGGCGCTTCGACGTCGCCCGAAAGCCTGACTGCAACGTCAACCGGTATCTAACTGAGTTCTGACACGCCACTGATGTTCCGGACGATCGAACGACTGTCGCGCAACGCCCTTGCGGGACTGGTTACGTGGTGGTGCGGTTACCCGTCGTCTCCAGGCTCCTTGTACCGGACGATCCGAAGCCGAGGTAACCGCCATCCACGCCGAGCACCTGTCCGGTGACGAAAGAAGCTTCGTCCGACAACAGGAATGCGACGACCGTGGCGATCTCTCGTGGCTCTGCGAAACGACCAAGGGGGATCCGCTCAACGCGGCGTGCCACGTCCTTGTCCGTCAAGATCGATCGCGACGCCTCCGTGGCAGTGGGGCCTGGAGCAACCGCGTTGCAGCGAATGCCCAGAGGCGAAAGCTCTGCTGCCATCGTCAGCGTAAGCGTCGCGACTGCCCCCTTCGTGAGCGAGTAGATCGACATGTCCCCAAGCCCCCGAAACGCCGCAATGGAGGCCATGTTCACGATGGCGCCCCCACCGCTGGACGCCATCGCACGCGCAGCAATCTGAGACGTCTGGAAGACGCTCCGAACGTTCACCGCCAACGCTGCGTCGAGATCCGCCACGTCCGCCGACAGAAACGAATCGGCTGAGGCTGTCACAGCGTTGTTGACAAGGCCATTCACGCGGCCGAACTTGCTGACAGCTCCGTCGAAAAAGGTCTGCACCTCCCGATCATCTGTCGCGTCCAGCTGTCGATAATCCGCGAAGGGGGCCTCGTCGAAGGGCGCATGCAGGTCGAACCCGCAGACAGGAATCCCGCGCGAAGCTAGAACCTCAGCTACAGCCAGCCCGATGCCTCGGGCAGCACCAGTGATGACTACACAACCATCCGGTTCGTTCGGCACTTTCAAACCCTTTCTCTAGAAACCTGCACGGCTTGGTAGCCACAGGATGATGTCGGGAAAAATGAAGAAGACTGACGTGATCGCCAAGTCCAAAAGGATGAACGGAGCTACTGCGCGGAAGATCTTCTCAATCTTGAGGTCGGGGAACAGTCCTGCCGCAACAAAGACGTTGAGACCAACCGGCGGCGTCAGCAGACCGATCTCGATCAGTTTGATCATGAGAATCCCGAACCAGATCCCGTTGAATCCGAACACGTCGACGATGGGGACGATGATGGGAACGGTGAGAAGCATGATGGACAGACCGTCAAGCACCATGCCCAGAGGAATCATCAGGATAAGAATGAGAGCGATGATCACCCGTGGTTCAAGATCGAGTCCCACCAACCAGATTGCGAGGTCCGCCGGAAGTCCCGAGGCGGCCACCATGTAGCTGAGCAACGCGCCGCCTATGACTAGCAGGAAGATCATCGCCGTCAGCTGCGCGGCCTCCCACAAGGCTGTCTTGGAAACCTCGAAGACAGTTGCCACACGAAATCGCACAGAGATGACAACAAGGATGAGAGACGCGAACGCGCCGAATGCTCCGGCCTCGGTCGGCGTGAAGATGCCAGCGTAGATTCCACCCGCGACGATGCAGAACAGGACGAGCCCATAGATGGCGCCAACTGCAGCCGGTACACGACCACCTCGCCCCGTGTGCGTGGGGCCAGCGAGGGCCACGGTCCCGGTGGAGGTGGTGGGACGCGAGCTCTGCACGATGGCAGAAACACCTTCGGTGCTCCCGACCCGCCGATTTCGGACGACGGCGGCGCAGACGACTGCGACGCCGAGGACCACTCCCGAAATGATGCCGGGCACGATGCCTGCGAGGATCATGGCTCCAACCGATTCGCCGCTCAAGACCGCGTACAGCACCAGACCCACGCTGGGGGGGATCAGCGCGGCGAAGGCGCCTGCAGTCGCGACGATGGCAGCGGAGTACTCCCCGGAGTAGCCATGCTTTCTCATCTGCGATATCGAGATCCGACCGACTGTGGCGACGTCCGCGCTGCTGGAGCCCGAGATGCCACTGAACACCATCGTCGCGCCAACAGTGCTCGCGGCCAGCCCCCCGGGCAGCCGGCCGAACACGAACTGGGCAGCGTCGAATAGTGATTCTGCGATCTTGGTGTTCGCCACCAAAGAACCGAGGAGCACGAACATCGGTATCGCGAAGAGTGCGTAGATCGAGATCGTCGAGAAGGGCACCGTAGCGAGTACCTGCGTGGCAGTCTCGATGTCGTACATCAAGGCGATACCAACGGTCGCACCAGTTCCCAGCGCGAGCCCAATGGGCATCTCGCACAAGATCAAGACAATGATGACAACTGTTGAGATCGCGAGGATCAGATTGGTGTCCATGGTCCCTCACCTTCCTTAGGGGCAGGAGAATTGCGCCGGAAGACTTCCGTCTTCAGCTCGCGCAGGAGCTGTAGTAGCAAGAGAAGAAACCCCAGCGCGAGAGCAGCCTTGGACGGCCAGAGTGGAAGTTGTTCCAGACCTGCCGTTCGCTCGCCCACGGAGAAGGCAGTGATTGCGCTGTCACCTGTGGAGTATGTTGCGAGTGCAACAAACATGATCGACACCACGAGGCCGACAACTCGGATCCACCGGCGCGGCCCTGGGGCCAGCCTTGCTGTGAGAACGGGAGTCCGTACGTGGGTCTTGCTGAGCTCGGCCATCGGAAGCGCGAGAGCCGCCGACGCCGCCATGAGGAGAGTTACGTACGTCAGAGTTGCCTTGACGCCAGCTCCGTGCACGGACCTCAGGATCACGTCGCTCACCGTCAAGATCATCAACAGGAGAAGTAGAAGCGACGCGATGACACAGCCCGTGACGATGATCGGTGACAGAACCCCTCTACGCGTGGGTTCCGCGCGATCCGTACGGCTGGCTGCGCGCCGTTCCTTGACTAGCTGACGCATTTTTCGAGGGGATCGACGTAGTCGGTTTCCGAAGCGAATTTCTCTTCGGTGCTCCGGAAGTTCTCGACCAGTTCGTCAGCAACCGCCGAGTCGACCCCGGCCTTCTCGGCGCTGCTCTTCCACCCCTTGAGGGCGATCGGGCCGGTTCGCTCCGCGATGCTAGCGAGCTCATCTGCCGGGAATGTCTTGATTTGACCCCCGAGCTCTTCGATCATGTCGCACGCCTTCTTGTCGAGAGGCTCCAGAGCGGACTCGGCATATCCGTCAAGGTTCGCAGCTGCCTCCTCGACCAAGATCGCTCGGACGTCGTCAGGCAGGTCATCCCAGAACTTCTGATTCACCACACCGCCAGCCGACGTGAACTGCCCCATGCCTAGGTCATAGATGTTCGGTGCCGGCTCACCCCAGCGGGAACTGATGATCGAGCTGTTGAACGCGCCCGTAGCGAAGCCATCCAACACACCACGCTCGAGCCCCTCGTAGACCTCGCCGACGTCGAGGGCCGCAACGTCTGCCCCCAGCTCGTCGAACACCACCGACGCGGGCCCAATCGCCCTCACCCGAAGCCCGTCCAGATCATCGACAGAGTCAATGGGTTTGGTGAGACCAAGAGTGTTGTTGCCCGCAACAGCCCACATGACCGCCGCAACGTCATGCTCTGCCCACTCGTCCTTGATGGGTCCATCCTCAGCCGAAAGCTTCGCCCACGTCTTCGCGGCGGCCAGAGGATCCCGGCTCAGGAACGGCACACCACTGAGCTGGTTCAACGGCAACTCGGCCGGGGAGGCGGCCGGGACCAAAAAGGCAACATCCACGCGCCCCTGACTGACGGCAGCCAGCGAGTCCGCAGCATTCACCAGGGAACCACCAAGGAACGACTCGACCTCGAACGAGTAATCCGTCTCCTTCTCAACACGAGCCTCGGAGCGCGAGAGCCACGCCGCCACCTCGTCCACCGAAGTCACGCCAGCCGGATACCCCGATGCGAACCGCACCTTGATCTCTTTCCCGTCTCCCCCGCCGCCACCCGACCCGCAGGCAGACACCGCCGCCAACAGGCACGCGGCCGAACCGATTGCCAACACTCGCATCGATCTGTGCATCGCTAACCAACCTCACGAATTCAGACAGGACAGCCCCGTCGCTCCAGAAACGTATCCCGTATCCAACTCTGTGTCTACGGT
>Ga0247730_1001926_pt1 | contig 10633 bp, 11 predicted proteins | sample UWRJL073202C2_FD_180959 | JGI IMG/M metagenome (GOLD analysis project Ga0247730, IMG submission 180959) | Plant litter microbial communities from Arlington Agricultural Research Station in Wisconsin, United States - UWRJ-L073-202C-2 | ecosystem: Environmental > Terrestrial > Plant litter >...
TCGATTTATATGGAGTCCTGTAACACATTCGTAACACTGTCTTCCGGCCACGGGGATACCATTGGATGGAACTACGGTATATAAATGACATTTTGAAGTAAGGAATAGATACCTTTGAAGAATCGCGGAGAGAGATGACATTCTTCAAGTTACACTTTGATAAATACACTAGTCCGTGAGCATCTAGATACGCAGTCCCCCAAATAAGTACACTTGTCAACACGTATCCGAGATGGAGTTCCTCGGTATTGTCTGGTTGAAGTCATCAACCCATGTCGTTAGCTCTGGATTTGTGTATGCTTCCATAAACCTGAGAGCCCTGTTCAGCAAAGCTGAAAAGAGAGAGCGCGCGCGCGATAGGATAAGCTTACTGGTTAATGTAAGCCTGCGTAGGGAAATCAGCTGGCGCTAGCATTAGCAGGTGGATCGTTGACAGTTCCTCAATAGGAAAAGCGGCTTACGAGGATCACAACCAATGTTGATATTGTCTGGATCTTGATACACGCGAATGTAGTCTACGCTGAGTGTAGCCGGAAACTGCAAATTTTTGAAGTCGATGTCGCCGAAAGACTTAGACATGCCAAGATTTGTCAGAAGATACTGAGAATTGATTTGCACAAGGTGAGTATTGGCGGGATATATATGGTTTCCCATTAAAAAAGAAACATACCAGTGGTTCTTGCGGAACTGGCCTAGCGGAAACTTCCGTGTATGGATCGGCAGCCATACCGGCCACGTTAAACGTCCAGGAGATCTTGCCATTGCTAATCCAAGTGATATACGCGTCGTCAAACCCAGGCTTGTACTGGAACCCATACACAGACTTGCAGCCTGTACCATGCTGATAACAGTTTCCATCCACCTTGGTCACCACACTGGTGGCTTGCTGTGTGGGACCGCCGGCATAGGAGTTTTTCCGGGAGATGGATGGGTCGGGGATGACCATGTTATCGGTAGAGTTAATCCAGGTGTAGTTGTGGTTGAAAGGGGCCCATTGGCCAGATTGAGAGACTTCGCCAGAGTTATCGGATACTTGAGCTTCGAACATATCTATTTCTGGCGCCGATCTTCCCACAAAGCTACCATCTGGATGCTTAGGACCAGGATGGATTTCCCCTGGGCAAGTGCATCTAGAGAGTCGTTGTCCAGGTAGATAGGAAAGAACGCCGTCAACTTCCTGTATACAGAGCGTCAGCGTCAGCAATCCTAGACAGTAGCAAGCGCGTTACATACATCCCAGCCACCCACCAGAGCTGCCTCTGGTTTTCCTCCAATTGTTTGGTTCGGTGCTGCACCTACATCGCAGCTATCGTAGGAGTAAGGCCACTATCCATCTGTCAGACAATATTTCCACCGAGTAGGGAGAAGGGAACTGACCATCCCATCCAGCGTTGCGCCGTATCCCGCACGCCCGAGATTTCCCATGGTCCAGACCGCTGGCCACAGACTTTCCGTCGAAGTATCAGTCAGTATTTGTCAGAAAAGATGCAAAATACGAAGCCTTACCCTGTCACCGTATCTGTCCCAGGGAGTGTTACGGAGGCTTCTACGTAACCTCCCGTAAAGCAGAATTTATTCCATGTCTACGAGGTAGGTAAATCCTAAGTATAAGTCATACAAACAACGAGGTAGACATACCGACATCATGCCACCAGTGAAGGAAAGATTATGGTTTGGCTTTTCCGATAGCGTGATGACAAGGTTTCCATCGGTGGTACTGAGAGCAGAGGGATCATACCATTCCAGGTTCTGCGTGCCCCAATAATGTAAATCGACTGGCAACAAGTTCTGTTAGCTTAGCCCGTGAAAGCATGCTGATATTGAGAAACGTACCTGCTTCCCAGTACTATCAACACAAGATGATCAGTATCTGAAGATATGACAGCAAATAAGGACGCACTGGATCATCTCCTGGATAGAAAGTTCTACCGTCTTGATTGAACTCATCACTGAAGACGAGGACCCAGTCTTTTCCATCTTTCCAGTCCTTCTTGGTGTAAGCTTCGTCTGGCGTGTCCTGGTCCACCAGCCCCCAATTGCCATAGGTCATCTGAGGAACCTGCCCTGATGCATTGACACCCAAAGGCAGTATAATCGAATGTTTCTTTTGAACGAAGGTGATGATTGGATAGCCTGCAAAGAGTGCGAGGAGCCCAACGCAGAGCACAACCAGACATCCAAGATTAAAGAATCCTCGAGTCGAGAATGTTGCCGTACTATATCGGTCTGGACGCTTGGGATCGTGCAAAACGTCGTCTGGCTCTGAGTGCGAGGTATGGATATGAGAGCCCCATGTTTCGGGATCCGGAGAGAGCGAATACTATGGCATTGTCAGTATTACGGACAACTGCGCAGATCGCTTATTGAGGACACGCACTTTGTCTGAAAGAGTGAAAGCTGAATCCTTAGGAATCAGCGTGTTATACTCTGAATTATTGCGAATCGAGCTCCTCAGAGATGCCATCCTTTCGCTAGTCACTGCATGAGCTGGGAGGGGGGATGGAAACGGAGAAACTTCGAATTCGCGATTCCCCAGCTAATGGCTCAATATATGTATCGGTTTGTATATAACGGGCTCTGTTAACCGTTTCATCGAAAGGTTACGCGATGGGGTTCTCGATCTACGGCGCGTTCGTTCCTCAGACCCAGTGAAAAGTGGCCAGGTCGTGGCGGGCCAGAGAAGGTCACAGCAGGCGTTGCAGGTATCAAAAGGTATAGAAAGGTACACGTGCCTTTTCCCCGGTCTTCCCGTGCATCCACCACCATTAATCAATACAATCGTCCCTCTGTAAACCTGTCAATAAAATAATGGAATTACGCTCGAGGAAACCTCAGTGGCTCTGTTTGTACTTGGCTGTCTCCAACACCCCTTCCGTCCACCTAATCTGAATTCCTCCCTTTCATCGTCCTCTATTATGCCCACGCTAGAGAAATGCGATTGCTTGCAGCACTGCAACGGAGGGAAAATGGTGTCCCAACGAACTCGTCGTAGGCACAAAGCTGCAGCGTGTTCTCAGGAGAAGCCAGCTTCGCAATCTTCAGATAGTTCGAGGCTTTCTGGCCCTGGCAAACGCTCTCGTGAGACCAGTAATGGTCAGCTCATGTTGCCTAGCTCTCCTGAAGAACGAAATAGAAAGCGACCTCGATCCAATACGGATAATTCGACCCTGGTGAGACTATATGCGGTATTGATGAATTGATTGACCAAGAACTGTTGACTACAGAATCAGAGAGCTGCGTCGACATCGCAGACCAATGCAGAGATGCCTGGAACACGTAATGTCAGTGCTAAATAGTACGGCGCAACTCCCTACTATAACTAACTGGTATCAACTTCCCAGACCCGTACGCGAGTCGACGAACAACCCATGCAAGACAGCCGTTCCAGCTCACCAGGAGCCCAGGAGCGTCCGTCTACGCCAACACCGGTACAGTCTCGTGTGGGGACTCCGGAACCTCCTGCCGCAGGAAGTCAGGAAACTGCTCCACTCTCTTCTGAAGAGCAGTACAACGCAGCTGATCTTACTTCGAACATCGAAGAAATCAATATTGCACTAGAATTTGTGAAGCTAGTACGAGAAGCAACACTAGATAACTGTGGCATGGATGAAGAGGATCTAGAGAGGTTGCGACATCCCGAAGATCCTACAGACCTCCTTGCTTCGCTCGAAGACCCAGGTTTCCGACACGCACTCGATTCCTTTCTTGCGTGCTCGGGCACAACTGCCGACGAGCAATACACGAAACAGCGGACCTCATACCTGCGACGACACCCAGAGAGCGAAATGCTTTCGTATGATCAGATCAAACGCCGAGTGCGCAAGCTCACTGGAATTATATTGCTGAAGACAGATATGTGCGTTGACTCGTGTGTGGGTTTCACGGGTCCCTTCGCCGATCTGGACAGGTGCCCCCAGTGCGGAGAGCCGCGTTTCGATGACCGCGGTGGCTCACGAAAACAGTTCTCAACATTTCTTCTTGGCCCGCAGATTCAGGCCCAATTTCTGAACGCAGAAAAAGCTAGGGATCTGGAGTATCGTGTCAAGATTACAGAGAGGCTTAGAGCAGAATCCACAGGAGGTGTTATCTCTGTTGACAGGCATGTTGATTTCGTCACCGGATCTGCGTACTGGGATGCTATTAACAGCAAGAAAATTACGGACCAAAGTCTTGTCCTCTGTTATTCCGGAGATGGTGCTCAACTTTACCGCGACAAGCAGTCAGAGATATGGCTCTCTATCTTTGCTATCTTTGACTTCGCACCATCTATCCGCTACAAGGTCAAGAGTGTTCTTCCTGACACTCTTGTACCGGGCCCAAAAGCACCTGGGAACCATATGTCATTTCTATTTCCCAGCATATATCATCTCAGCGCGTTACAGAGAGAAGGCCTCAAAATCTGGAAAGCGGATACACGCAGCTTTACAGATCTGGACCTGTTCCTAGCCTTTGCTACAGCTGATGCAGTCGCTATGGCATATCTGAGCTGCTGGGTTGGTCATCATGGGAAACATGGTTGTCGCTTTATGTGCCAGATGGTAGGCCGCCGAAAGCCTCGAGGAAGCCACTACTATCCAGCCATGCTCAAGCCAATTGGATACACTGAAAGCGGATGTGACCACGATGATATTGACATTGCTGCCATGCCCCAAGCATCGACTACAACATACTACGATGGTCTGATGAAGGTCATTCGCTCACGCAACCAGACTGACTACGAGAGGAATCGTCGAGAGACAGGAATCACCCGACCGAGTCTTTTCTCGGCTCTTCCCAACATTTACCCCCTTCCTGGATGCTTTCCTGCCGATACTCTTCATCAGCCTATGCTGAATGTCCCAGATCTTCTCTTCAAACTATGGCGAGGAAGTTTTGAACGATCAGACAGCGACACTCAAGAATGGGAATGGGCGGTGCTTGTGGGTGACACCTGGGAACAATTTGGAGCAGCAGTAGCAGCTGCTGCCGAGTACCTTCCTGGATCCTTTGGACGTGCTCCGCGAAATCCATTCGACAAGATCAATAGTGGTTTCAAAGCATGCGAGTGGATGATTCTACTTTATGGCTTCTGCCCTGGACTGCTTTACAACATCCTTCCAGAACGATTCTGGCGTCACCTCTGTCGCCTTGCCAAGGCATTGCGTACAGTTCTGTCCCAAGAAGTTGTTTCGGCCGACCTCAGTGATGCTCATAAACATTTTCTCCTCTTTGCACGCGAGTTCGAGCTGCTTTACTACCAACGCCGGATCGACCGCATTCATTTCGTTCGACAGTCGATCCACGCCTTTACGCATCTTGTACCAGAGACCCTTCGGATTGGTCCGTTGTCTCTTGTAGCACAGTGGCTCATGGAACGGACTATTGGGAATATGGGACAAGAGATTCGCCAACATTCTACTCCTTATGCCAATCTTGCTCAACGCGCTCTACTGCGAGCAGAAATCAATGCACTCAAAGCTATATTTCCAGACCTCGAGGATGATAAAGCTCCGCTACCGCAACGCTCCCTTGATATCGGCAATGGATTTGCGCTTCTTCGAAAGAGAGACAGAAGACCATTGTCTGTCCGTCATTACTTCCAGACTACAGAGGTTCTTGAAGCTATAAAGATATTCCTAATCTCAACTGGAGACGAAAATTTAGAGGAATGGACGGCTTCGGGACAGAAGATTTTACGATGGGCACGACTCCGGTTACCAAACGGGCAGACTGCTCGCTCTCTCTGGAACGAAACAGCCAGGAAAAAAACACCCCGGCGTGCGCGTAATGTGAAGGTAATTTATTCGTGTATCTACAGTAATTCATCATACTAATTCGGTTGTCTAGATGCTATACAAGAAAGCTCTTCGATTTGCTGAAGTGCAGTTCTACTTCAATCTCCGTATTGATGACCGCGATACGCCACTTGCATTGGTGTCGGTATTTGGTCGACCTGAAGAGCACCTGCGACATCTCTCTTTTGGAGCACTTCTTGTTTGTTCATTCCATGGTATCGAGCGTCTGGTAGTTGTGCCGGCGAAAGCCATTCAGTCGGTTGTGGGAATGGTTCCATTTCTGCAGACTCAGCAAGATGCATTGTATTTTGTCGTTGAAAAGATGGGCCATATTGCTGGAGACGAGAGTCCGCCTGATGCACCGGATGAAGAAGAGGGAGAGGACGAATAAAGTGTAGTAATATGTTTGTCACAACTGTGACTGAAATTCAGTGTTTCTGTGACCTTCTGTATATAACCATCCCTACTTCGGTACCACCACCATGTCCTTACCCACCTTCGACAGTAACGACAACGAGCAGTCTTCAAATGTCTACTCTTTTCCTTCAGCCATGAACCCAGCTGCTAACGCTCTACTACGTTCTAATTCCCCGGATTCGAGCGCCTACAGTAGACCAGCACCCCCATTGCATCTCTACCCTTTCGAGCACGGATTTCCTTCGTGGAGTGATACCAAGATGCTATCCAAGCATTCTTCCGACTACATGCACTCACAGGCATCCTCTTCCAATCTCTACAGCGCCAACAATAGCGCATATATGCTGCTTCAGAACAAGTTCAGCGCTATGGCCCAAGAACAAGAGAAACTGAAGGCAGAGAATGCAATGCTGAGGTAGCTACACGCATTCTCCAATTTCTAGAGCTATTCTCATATTATGTTAGAAACAGTAGCCATCTTAGCAAGGCGAGCATAGGAGCCGCCGATTCCTCGACTCCTCTACTAGCTGCAGTGCCTATAGCGGGTCGGCTTCTCATGCAAACACCCCCTACGTACACCAAGGAGGAATGCATAGCCACCGGCATCAGGTTCTTCAAAAGAGCTGACTTCAACAATCTCTTGAACGAGGAGCAGGTCGCATCCACAGCGTACATCGAATTGAAGGACGGAACACCTGCCGATGAGGAAACTAGATCTGCAATTAACCAGAAGTCCCGCGAATTCTGGAACGACTTAGCTGCTGCTGGCGATTTTCCTGCTTCCTTTCGTCATGCAACTCACACCCAGCTCACCGCGTATCGAAACCTGCTCGAAAATACCTTCAAATTCCTGGCACGATGTGAATACCATTGGAAGTCTGACAAAGTCTGGATGGACAACTATGGAAGCTGGTTACGAACGGCGAAGAAGAACTCAACTGATGGTGCTCCGAAATCTCGTTCGAAGAAGAGGAAGGCACCATCCACTGGCTCGGTGTCTCCTGCTCAAAAGGCTCGACTGTTGGCACCAGAGGAGGACGAAGTACAGATCCCGTCAACCCCTATTACGGCGCATTCTGTATCTCCGTCTCGAAGCCCCTCTCTCTCGGCTCCCGAGGAGACTACCAGCGCACCACTACAGGTAAGTGCACGTTGCATTGCTACAACGAGCATTTCTGACTCTTATATAGATGGAGAACACTCTGTATGTCACGGAGGTTCTGATGTAGTACCACTTCATTGACATTGATCTAGCGCATCGTTGGACTTTGCTGGTCTGGAGACTATTGCTCCTGACGACGAGGATCTTCCGCAGCCTTCCACACTAACCACAGGAACTCAACCGGAGGACGTTCCTGCTGCTACCACGAACCCAAAACAGGCGGCAGGAGTGGTACTGTTTGTGCCTAAGGAGGCAAATACCCCTCAGTACGTATTAATCTTCATGCATATCAATTTACTGAATGATCTCAAGGCAAATCTTTGGGCGTACATGGAGCGCTGCAAATACAGGAGGGACTGTGGCTCAATTCACGGCGGCTTGGAAAGCTTTGACGCCAGACGAAATGAAGGTATATTATTTGTTTCTACTCTGCCGTCTCGTGTACTGACTCTTGCCGTGCAGTCTCTTCAGAAGCAATCGCGTACGCTTCAGGTAAGTATTTCTGCACTCAGTGGTCCGTGGTATGTCGAATTAACTGGTCTTTTTCTAGAAGAAGAAGTAGACACGAACGTATGCTACCTAGGTTCGTTCTTATTCTATTCAATGCCGCCCAATACTAATGTAGTTTTTCTGTCAGACTGTACTTGTTCTCCGCTGCTTCGACGCCTAGATTTCCGCCGCTTCTCGGGACTGTTCTCCGCTCTCTCTCTGTGCTCTTGCGACCGCTGTATTCACTATGTCTTTTGACACACTGTAGCATCTTGTGACCCGCTTGTACCTTTTGTAGCATTTACGACGTGTAAATTGATATTCGTTGCTATCTAATCGTGTGCTTCTAAGTATAGACCAGTACCTGCCATTATCCATGATGACCTGTGGCAGCATTATCTCAAAAGATATGCGACCTGCCACGACCTTTGGTGACCTGAGAAAAAAGGTAAGTGGCCAAAAGTCGTACCCTGACAGGTCACAGAAGATCAAACCCGTGGGAGCCTGCCACGACCTGTCCACTTTTCACTGGGCCTCAGAGCTTGACTCGCCCGGGACCATTTCAATCGGTTTTGCTTCGTCGTTCAAGGCTGGTGGCATGTCTATGTTGTCGCCTTGATAAATTAGGTTTATTTGTCGTCCTTGGGCACTGGAGCGCTTCCCAGCGGCTGTTTGGAAGGAGTGCTACGGCTATAAACAGAATGAGATGCGGGACGGTGACTGGTTGCCATCATGGACGCAGAGCCTTCGGAACAAAGTAAGGTTGGAGAAGGTGTTCTTAAACCATATGGCAAGGATATTTGAAGCTGTGGCCCCGGGAATTTTCGTTGGTAATTGTGGTCGAGAACCAAAACCAAAACTCTAAACGGTGAGATCAGAGAAAGAGGGGAGAATGTTGATGGCACGTGCGTCGAGCACCTTTTTCCGGCAAATGCCGAGCCTTGAACCGGTCCACACTCTGAGCGTCATTTTCGATCATATAAGGTCATACTGTCGGACCGCCCACACCGGGTCAAACCCCCTTAGTGGGTCAAATTTTATTTTCTCTACAGGATTCGACTCGATCCCTTAGGGAATATAGATCCTGTATTATGCAATATGTAATTATGGATTGTAAATTTCCCAGCTTTTTTGACATCATCTAGACGACTACAGAATTCTCGATTCATGGGAAAGCATCTGTTCTGCCCTCAAAACGGACCTTGTATCCTCCCTGATGAAGCAACGATCCACTTAGGGTCTCTGTGAAGTTGTAAAAGCACTCAATATGCAGTCTTTCAGCCGTAATTGATCAATCCAAGGTAGGAGGACGAGCACAACTGCTTGGATACCCGAAAGAGTACTGGCGAGCTGCGTTTTTGGCCCGTCGGATTAATCTCGGAAACGAGCTGTTCAGGCTTAGATTTTGACCCGTTGTAGGCCTTTCTGGCAACCCCTTCGCATTTTATTTCTACAATGCACGGACACATCTCAGTATACGCCAGAAACTCAGGCAGCACAGTAAATAAGCTAGACTATGCATCTGTAAAATTTGATAGGCATTTACCCCAGTGGGAGAGGCGCACCGAACTGACCAAGCTAGAATGGCCCACTAAGGGCCTATGTACAGTACAACTCTTCAAATTCGCGTGGAAAATACCCAGGAGGCTTACTTTGCTTGAAAGTCTCAATTATATTGTATAGAATAGAGGGTATATCATATATCATGACAAGAATAAGTCCTGGAGTCTAGAGTAGTAATATATGCTCTAGTGCGTGCTCTGTGCCTATATGTATAATGCGCAAATGATTCTCGAGACCAGCCACAGGTCTCAAGGGGAAATGGAATGTGTTGGGAAAAGTGTAATGCTCGTACGACGAGAAGACGTCGGCAATCGTTTTGTATAATTCTCTTCAGCAATGTCTTCATCAGATGACATCAAGATCTCTCCCTTCCAAAACGCGATAACTGTTAACACAACCAAAATCGCCCATACAAGACAGATTCCGGAGGTCGCGATGATGTGTACGATTTCAAAGGCTCTGACGCCGAAAATGTCAGCGTAGAGTGTGAGCGTGTTGATCCAACCAACTGTTTGAATGATCATAAGCAAGTGAAGCCAGCCCAATGGAACGAGAAGACGCTGACGAACCATTTGGGAATGTCAGAGCCCAAGCTCCCAGTACGTCTTTCAGTTGTAGATGAACTTTGAACGGGTACGGGAGAACAGCGAAGACAAATAAGAAGACGGCGAGTCCCCATAGCATGAGTGCTAGGAGTACGCTGCCCGCAAGCCAGACTGGACCGAAGGCAACGACTCTCTCGTCATTATGGTTGTCGAATCTGGCAGAGTGGCAGCGTCAGTGATGCAAAACCCGCTTGAGTGGTTATCATACATTTTATTGGCATGCTTGCCGAGACAAAGCAAAGCCAATGCGGTGAAACCAGGTGGTCCACATGCGACAAATGCGCCATTGGCCTGGTGTCCCTCAAGGAAGCCAGTCTGCACACGATCATTAGCAGATTCCAAGGGGCTGAGTAAACAGATACGCACTGTCATTACTCTGTGGGAACATCATGGTCAGCAATCGAGAAACCACCATCTATTGATGAACCACGAACCTGACGATATATATTCCGATATAAAAGAATGTCATGAGCGTTCCGACGCCTGCATTAAGTATTTTAAAACGTGTTGAACAAATGGTCCAAGTCAGAGCTACGCACCTTGGAAGAAATATCCCGTTAAAAGAATCCCGACCGCTCTTTTGTCATGTGGTGGAACGACGTTAAGAACATTAAAAGCAATGA
>Ga0247730_1001927_pt1 | contig 10633 bp, 16 predicted proteins | sample UWRJL073202C2_FD_180959 | JGI IMG/M metagenome (GOLD analysis project Ga0247730, IMG submission 180959) | Plant litter microbial communities from Arlington Agricultural Research Station in Wisconsin, United States - UWRJ-L073-202C-2 | ecosystem: Environmental > Terrestrial > Plant litter >...
AAGTAGGATGACGATTAGTCAGCCGCACTTGCCGCTCAACTGGACGCCGATGCCGATGCCTCCCTGCTTCGCTACGGGAGGCTCGGCATCCTAGCTCATGGTCATTCTCCGTTTGTTGCTGCCGATGTGTTGGCAATCAAAGGTGAAATAGGAATGGCCGTGATGTGACGGTTTGTTATGCGTGGTGACATTGATCGGCCCGATTTGGCCACAGGCGGACTCGCGTTTGCAGTGCCTCTTCAAACTAAACGCTCAAGTCTCACACTCGCTAGATTCAAACGTATGACTATACAAACCTCTCGGGTATTCATAACACAAAAATGTCTCCGAAACTACGCGAGCGCGACTAGCCGAGTGTCGAGACTTGACTACTTGAGCCCAGAGTATATCGCCACATGCAATGGAGGTAAACCGTAACTGTCTCGTCATCCTGACCCTGACAAAACCCTGCATATCACCGCGCAATAAATAGGATCGGCATCCTTGCGATACGTGCAGTGTCTGTTCTTGTCTCGCCGTGTCGTACGGGTATCTCCTTACTGTATTCATTCTCCACAACCTGGCCGTGGTGAGGGTAAAGTTGCAAGATATAAAGAGTGCAGCTGGATACAAACTTCATTTATACCCTATCATGGCAATCCCTCCTATCGCTGTTGAGCTCGCCAGACGAGCTCCCCGTCTACTCTTGCGTCCAGCTTGCTTCGTCGCCGGACGTTTAATCTGGAACGACTATGCAAATTCTTGGATGATCCCTCTTTGGCTCGTTATCGTTGTCCTAGCCGCATCGTATCCTTTTACTAGCACAATAGGCTCGATATATGCTGACTGGACGAATGAACGACGAGCAGCAATGAACAACGCCATTTTATGCCCTCGGGTAGACGGGGGCACTTTGGCGTTGCTAAAGGAGCTACAAACAAGTTTTAGAGCTCCTCATACGCAAGGTTTGTCGTCGATATTGCACCGGTGACCATTACTCCCATAACTGATGAAATTTCCTCTCTTTTAGCTCGGGTCCTTTTTAGATGGGCTGAAAAGTATGGAAACGCCTATCGCTTTACAGTTCTTGGGGAGGAAAGGGTGGGTCTTTTGGTCCTCGTTACTGACCTGGATCGTGGCTGATGACAGCCAATAGATCTTTACCACTGAACCTGAGCATCTGAAGGTACCGCTTTGCCCTAATCTGAGTTTGTGGATCTCATGTTTCCCCGTTAAAAGGCTCTCATGGCAGCTCCAGTAAAGTTCATCAAAGGTGCGCAGGAACCCTAAAGTAACATTCACTATCTTGCTGAATGAATATTCACATAGGCAAGGTCACTAATGAACAGGCTGCCGGGGTCCTTGGGGATAGTATCTTCAGCACGGATGGTAAGAATTATTGGCTTGGTAAGATCGCTAGGGCTGACGTTTTGCCTATTCTAGGTGATCAGTGGAAGTAAGCCGTAGGCACAGATCCCCTACAGATATCCGCTGATAATTTCGGCTCTAGATTTCATAGAAACATGACTAGGCCCTTTTTCGCGAAACAGCGCGTTGCCGACCACGACCTCTTTGAGCGCTACTCTGAAATGACAATCGCACTGCTGAAAGAGCGCTTAGAGGACGGACACGCTGTTGACTTTCAAGTGAGCTTTCCTTTCGAATTTTTGAACTTTCTACGTGTTAACGTGGCACATAGGATGCTGTATCTCGATTCACCATGGATGCATCGTCTGAATTTGTTTTTGGAAGAAGTGTGGACTCGCTAGGAGCTGGACTCGCTTATCCAGCTAAATCAGGTCTTCAAGATGGCAACGAGCGCTTCCACAACCACCCTTCAAATGCCTTTGTTACGGCTTTCACAGAAGCCTGCATGTACATGGTTCTTCGCATGCGAACTGGCCCATACTGGAGGCTCTTTGAGCCATGGAAGGATGAAATTGCGCCTCGAAGAAAAACGATGGAGGAGTTTGTAGACCCACTCATCAAAGAGGCAGTCGCGTCGAAGGGAGTCCTTGGGAAGCAGGAAAAATCGGAGAACACTCTGCTCAGTGATCTTATAGAGCAATGCACAGGTCAGTGCCCTTAGATTGGCTGCTTTTCGGTACTGATAATTCGCGAATAGACGAAGCTATCATCAAAGACGAGTTAATCAGCATGCTGTTCGCCGGAAGGGACACGGTAAAATGCACTCACCCTGCCTTTCCGTGATGTTGTTGACATTTCTTGATAGACCTCTGCTACGTTGGCATGGGCCATGTATATGCTCTCCGAACATCCTCATGTGGTCAAACGTTTGAAGGCAGATATTCTATCGATCGTAGGGCCTGATCGTCGCCCCACTTTCCAGCAGATTAGCGAGTTGAAATACCTCCGCGCGTTTGTGAACGGTTCGTTGTCAACTGGCTGTCTGGAACTTGCTGATATTTATTTCCCCTCCTGTAGAGACATTGCGTTTATACCCCTCCGTGTAAGTACATTAAGATCGTGTTCGACTCTTAGAGGCTAACAATAATCCAGTGCATTGCAGGCTCGGTATGTTTTCTTTGGGTTCTTCCACCCGCCAAATCTAACTTCCGATACGTAGAGTGGCAAGTGAAGATCTTGTCTTTCCGGGACGCCCAGGGACTCCTCCGGTCTTTGTGCCCGCCAACACCAGGTACTTACAGTATCTCACACTCGCGTGCCCTCCTTGACTGATCGCCTGGGCAGAATACAGATTAGCCCCGCTCACTTACATCGGCGCACAGATCTATGGGGCCCTGACGGTAAGTGGTACGACTTACTGCATCGAACATAACTGACACTGTTGCCTAGCCCTGACCTTTGATCCAGAGCGATGGCTCGACGAGCGACATCAGAAATACTATGCAGCCAACCCTTACATCTTCCTTCCTTTTAGCTCAGGACCGCGGGTCTGCATGGGGCAACAATTCGCTTACAACATTATTTCCTACTTCCTCGTTCGGGTGTTACAAACATTCTCAGAGTTCGCCGTGGATATGGATGCGCAGCCGGACTCGTCAAAAGTGTATAATGCCGACTGGTTTCAGCCTAGTGAACCAGGGCGGCCCGCGCTGGCGCGCTTCATGTCCCTTACGATGAGCGTAAAGGTTCGTGTGATGTCTTGGGAGTCTTGTCAATGATGCTAATCTTGCGACCTAGGACGGCCTCTGGATGAACATGAAATAAGCTGTTTTTATTTGTTTATTTAAAATATAGAGACTTCTCTTCACACGTAACATATGCATATTTACTACGTACTCTACTCAATAATAGAATAATAACGATGGAAATAGAGGCAAGGATGAGTTTGGGCACTGTTAACATTGTGGCGGAGTTGATTTCCACGTGGCTGCATTTCACACATTACTAGGGTTCCATCATTAGGGTCAACTATTTTCTCTCATTCCACCATCAGCCTTTCGTCTCTCTTTTTGTCTTTCCCCTGCAATGTCGCGGCTAATTGTCAAGAACTTGCCTTCATTTGCAACCCCCGATAAACTGCGCGATCACTTTAAGCAGAAAGGATGTCCTGAAGGTATCATTACCGATATCAAGGTTGCATCCAAGCCAGACGGTACTTCACGCCGTTTTGGCTTCGTGGGGTACAAGACAGAGCAGGAGGCTCTTGCTGCCATGAAGTGGTTTGACAAAACATTTCTGGGAGGGTCAAGACTGAATGTCAACGTAGTGGAGGTACTTGTTGCCTTTGATCATCCGCCTTTTCTGTACTGACTTTGATTCTGGAGATGTAGGGAGCCAAAGACGCACCCCCTCCTCGCCCAAATAAACGTCCTCGCTTAGACCCATCTCTCCTTGAACCTAGTACCTCATCGTTGAGGCAGCCCCAAGAGAAACCGTCGAAAACCGACAAGCAACTAGATGAGTTCATGGACGTCATGCAACCTAAGTCCCGCAAAGGGCCGGCTTGGAAAAACGATATCGATGTGCCACCTGGTCGACGCACTGGGCCCAATGCTATCGTAGTCGCTGCACCCTCTGCAGCCGATGACCAGATCCCTGAAGCCGTATCCGATGCTGAGTGGCTACGGCGACGTATGACTTCAGCAGTGGACAATGAAGTTAAGGCCTTTGAACAGTCAGAGGATGAAGACGAGGTATTTAATTGACATCCTGCCATTCCGACATTGTCTCACCATGATCTCTGTGGATCAGATTGAAGCGCGACAAGAAGTGAAGGAAGAAGAAGCCGATCCAACGAAAAGGACCGTTTTACAGACATCACGCCTATTTGTACGGAATCTGGCCTTCTCTTGCACAGAGGAAGAACTTCACGAATTGTTCTCTTCCGTCGGGCCACTCTCTCGGGTGAGCATCTACTACTTTCCCTCTCCTTTCCAAGATGCAAAATTAGCATAGGGACATCAGACTCTCACAAGGAGAATGTTGATTCCTTCGTGGAAAATCCGATAGTAGAAATATATTCTGACTCTTCTCATCCTGTTTTCGTTCCTTGACGTCGTTTTACTGATTTGGATCACCCTTAGGTCCACGTACCACTGGACACGGCAACAGGGCAGTCCAAGGGGTTGGCATACGTGACTTTTGCAAAGCCTGCGGATGCAGTGACAGCGTACGAGACGTTTGATAAGAAATCTTTTCAAGGTCGCCTTCTGCATATACTCGCTGCTGTCGATCCTCAGGGTAAAGAGTCGGTGATTGACGCAGACGGGAAGAAGCGTGCTGTAAAGGATGAAAAGGTTGCGAAACAGAAGGCGGTTGCAGGAAAGGACTTCAACTGGAGTATGCTCTTTATGAATGTACGTTAGCCGCCTGCTATTGTTACTTCGTAATCCTAATCTCTGTTACGAGTAGAGTGACGCCGTTGCCTCTTCCATCGCGGACCGAATGAACATCCCCAAGTCCACTATCCTTAACCCCGAGTCGTCTGATGGCGCAGATGGGACCAATCCGGCAGTAAAACTCGCACTCGCAGAAACTCACATTATCAACGAGACCAAGACCTACCTTGAGTCTCACGGCGTTGTTGTCGATTCTTTTGCTGCCAAAGTCCCTCGATCCGATACCATTATCCTCGTCAAGAATATTCCTTATAGTACCTCGGAAACCCAGATTCGGGAAATGTTTGAAGCGCATGGAAGCCTTATAAGAGTCTTGGTACCACCCGCTGGAACCATTGCCGTTGTCGAGTTTGACCGGTCTGATGAGGCATCGAAAGCGTTCCGCGGTCTCGCTTACAGGAGGTTGGGCAACTCCGTCATCTATTTGGAGAAGGGTCCGTTGGGCTTGTTCTCTGGAGCGCCAGTACTTTCTAGCCATAAGAATGCCGATAGCTCCTCTTCCCATGCCATACGGATAGCAGAACAAGAAGCCGCAATTGCGGAAGAGCCTTCCATCTCCAGTGGCACGACGCTCTTTGTAAAAAATCTGGCATTCTCGACAACCTCAGAGCGGCTGATACAGATGTTCGGGACCCTTCCTTCCTTCGCATTCGCTCGAGTCCAGACTAAGCCAGATCCGAAGCGGCCCGGAGAGAAGCTGAGTATGGGATACGGTTTTATCGGTTTCAAGGACTCAGATGGTGCTGCGAAGGCCTTGGGAAGCCTCCAAGGCCATGTTCTCGACGGACATGCCTTACACGTCAAGTTTGCTGGACGAGGCACTGAAACCGATGTGTCAGATTCAGCGAAGGCAGCATCCAAGAGTCGGACTACGAAGATGATTGTGAAGAACGTCCCCTTCGAGGCAAGCAAGAAGGATATTCGCGATCTATTCGGGTACGTATCCCTGATACTTTCTCGCCGAACAGATGCTCACTGTTCATCGTCATTTAGGTCCCATGGTCATCTCAAATCTGTTCGACTGCCCCGCAAGTTTCAAGGACGCACTCGTGGCTTCGCCTTCTTGGAGTTTGTGTCCCGACAAGATGCCGAAAATGCATACACCATGCTACGACATACACATTTGCTTGGAAGGCATCTAGTACTTGAGTGGGCCGAAGAGGAGGACCAGGATCTCGATGCTTTAAGGAAGAAGGCTGGAGTCGGCTTTGGGGACGGGAAGGAAATGCCTGGGAGGAAGCGGAAGCTGGACATGGGAGGTCCTACCGCCGAGCCTACGGAAGATATGGAAGAGTAGGATCATAGGCTCCTTTGATATCATAGTGCTACTACTACAACCTACATACTTACCATGTACATTCCCTCGTGCCTATCACGGAGGTTGAAGCTGATCTCTTGTCCATAAGGAAACATTCGAATGATATATATGTTGCTCGGTTTCGTCAGGACATCTTTCAGGCAGCAATATCGACGAGGTGTGTAACTAAGGGGGGATGGTCTATCATGTCTATATGATTATAACAGTGGCTACGGAATAAGATTCAACTGGCCGACGACCTTGCAAAGCTTAAAACAGCTTCAAATGAGATCAGACCGCGAGGACTGGGAGATCTTTCAGATTCTTCTCTCCGAGACTTCACGTTCCTGCTCGTTTACATAAACATCACATTAGGACAGTACCTGCAGCGCTCTAGAACTCGAAAGCTTGAACGTTCACAAACATCTTTCTAACATCGATCTTGGAAGAAATCTCCGGTTGCAGCTACCATAAGCTCACGGTAATGAGCTAGGCTGCATGAACATCGTGCCTATCTCTCATCGTGCCGAAGGAGAACCAAGAAGCCTACACACCGGAGAGCATTCTGATGCGATAATGGAATCATAGAGGAGGCAAAGGAACTATCCGTTTAGACATGGAACAAGTCTCATCTGCGTGTGTGTCCTGTCTATCACCAGCCAAGGGTAAGGTTCGGCGAAACGATATTGACCGCTCCATGGGAATGGCATTAATGCGTATTTATACGAGAGAAAGGTAGAGAGAAAGTTCATGCGATCCGATGCGAAGAATGAGAGTGTTAAAGAGGTGCAGAGAAAGAGAAGAAAGAAAAGAAAAGAAAGAATATCAAACATAGCCAATCACGAAGCACTGCCCAGCATCCTCGTACCGTCCCAACTGGCCCTCTGATGCCTTCGCCCGATCGTCCCACTGCCCATACCGTTTAAGCTTAAACTCCCACTGAGATCATCATCGCCAGGGCCGCTTGAGTTGCTATTGGACAACATTAGGTCCTGAGGGCAGACTACAGTCGCACTCTGTCCTCTCTGATGCATTGAAGGGGCTGCATGTTGTGACTGTTGGCGAACAGATCTGCCGGTACTGTAGCTTCTCATCAGCGTGCTGCCTCCACTCTGACTTGCAGGCGCAAATCCAAGCACGGAAGGCGCCGATTCTGTCTTCGGTATCATGGGGGGTGATGCTGGAGACGACGACGAAGGTAGGTCATGGCTAGTCTGTCTTTGCTCCATTGAATCAGTCGTATTGCCCATCCATCCTCCGCCTCCGCCGTTGTTGTAGTAATGAAGGTCGAGGAAGGAAAGGCCATAGGTATCTCCTCCAGGTAATGACGAGTAGCTAGCAGATGGTGTCAAGAAACCTGCTTGCTGATGCATCATGGATTGGGCAGGAGGCGGCGGCATACTTTGCCGAGCTGTGAGAGGAGGCGCAAGCGAAAAGAAGTTGTGATGCTCATTGAGATCAGGCTGAGAGGTGGTGTTCAGATGTGCAGGCCGCTGTGGCATTGAAGTTGAAGTATTTCCGCCTGCTCCTCTAGCGTCATTAGGTGGGACTGAGATCGAACGTCCATGCATCGAATACTGATTGCCGAGATTCACGGCAGAGCGGTGTCGCTGCGACCGTTGCTGATGAGGCGTTCCCGGCGGAGTGACATGGAGTTCTTGGGACAAATCCACTAGATCGTCAAGCGCAAATGCTCCTTGGAAATTGCCAAATCCACCGCTTCCAGACGATTCGGCATGAGGTGGCGCACACCCTTTCGATGGACTGTCCATGACTCCCTCCATGGCTTGGGATTGATCTGGCGACTGGTGATCATTGAGGGTAATACCGGCAAATTCGTCAATGCTTGTCATAGCGGGCGATATTGCACTCGTCGCCGGTGTCATCCCTGTCAATCCCAAACCCATGCTTAAGGAAGAATCGCCATAGTAGTTGTTCTGTTGAAGATAACTTCTAGCGCCAAAAATCAAGTCACCAGCATAATTAGAGTGATGCGTGAAGCCTCTAGAGGGCATGAGATCGTCTGAGAAGGTAGAATGCGTCTCTCCTACGCCCGCCTCGGAGAGGAAATCGTGAGGAATTGAAGCGGGTACAAGATCATATCTGTCTAGTACTCCGTGGCTGAGGTGATTGAAGGAGAAGGGAGAAGATGGAGAGAAACTGTGGTCGAAGAGTGATGCAGCAGATGGATGTCCACTTGTAGGATCCATACGGGGGTTAGCCGAGAACCAATCGCCTCCCCATGCAGATTTCCCGATAGTTCCGAAGCTGCTAAAGCCATCTGCTCCTCGACTACTTTGGAATGGCGATGACTGATTCGAAACGAGATAATCGGAGGAGAGGTGAGAAGAAGTTGGAGAGCCATTGGTGACCGACCAGGCGTTATGTGAGGAGTGTGTAGGAGTGTCGAGACCAGAAGATAGATGCCCTTCCATGTCAGAACTGCTGTTAGGGTCCAGTGACAGGAGACTGTCCATCAGGTCATCGGAGTCCTGCACAGGCGCGGGTCTTGTCATTGCGGAACTGGATCGCTTTGGTGCAATAGACGAAGATCTGGTACGAGGTCGGAGACCTGCAACATCCTCTTCTTCTCCAGAGCTGGCACCCTCGTCTTCTGAAGGAGCAGCACTTTGTGGAACGCTTTTCGTACCACCGCGAAGAATGCCTTGACTCGTGTGTCTGCGCTTTCGGCGAACAGGCCCAGTAACCAGCTGATCGTCAGCAGTTGCGCGAGCGAGGCCATCTTTCTTCTTTGGAGGTGCTCGAGGCTTGTATCCGGCTGCTTGATAAAGATCCGGGTAAGCGTTTCGGAAACGATCTCGTAAGTCAGTGGAACGGCGGTTGTGTTCTTGGAAGACTGGATCCTTGACTATCACGGCCCACACAGTGCCGTGTTTCTCATATCCAGCTTTAAGAGCATGGTCCTCTTCTTCAGTGAAAGGGCGCCGCTTCTTCAGACGAGTCTTCTCGAATAACGAGCTGCCGTCTGGGAGAGTGGAACGGACTTTAGTGGAAAGATGTGTGCGAGCATTTGGATAATGCTGTTTGTAAGCATCAGGGAAATATGTTCGGAAACTGGAGCGCCGTCAATACCAATAAAGCGTTTCACAGAGATGATGGTGCTTACCGGTCCTTGAGATCCACAGGAGAGCGAGTATCAAAGTGAAATTCTGGATCGCTGAGGATAGTCTTCCAGTTGCCCACCCCGTGCTGTGAGACAAGTAGTTAGCGCACACAAAAGAACAAGTCGCATGTCTGGCTTCGTACCTTGTTACAGCCGTCGACAAGCATCTGAGTCTCTTCAGAAGACCATTTCTTTCTCGGTTTCTTTTCCGTAACAGAGCCTGTGTTGTCGTCGTCAGCAACAATTTTGGACGTCCGGCCTTTCTTGGCTACATGCTCGGATTCAGCGACATGAGAAGTAACTCCTGTGTCGTCGCGGAAATTCCAAGCTGGGCCTGTGCGAGGTTCTGAGGAAGAAGGGAGCGCAATCGATACGCGGCGCTGTTTAACTGGAGTGGATGGCCCTGCGGAAGGAGAGGGGGCTGGAGGGAAAGGTGCCTTGAATGAGAAGCCTGAACTAGTGGCTGGAGCTGCAGTCGCCATTGCTGCACAGGTCTATCTGTTTATTGTGAATAATGCTCTTTCTCGCTGGCAGTTGTCGATAGTGATAATGAAAGAGCGAAAGCAGCAGATAAGAATTAATCTGGGCCTCGCTCTGCCTGGAGTTTATGAAGGGGCCACGAGTTAACAACGTGCAGACCCTCGAGCTGTGCTGATATGCGAGTTACGAGGTTTCAAAGCACTGCGTTTACGTGTGCGACTGATGCCTCCCTGTCGAGGTGTGGCAGGTCTTATGTGGGCGCGGATGGAAGTCAGAGAAAGACTTCGTAAAGGTCGTTGCCGGGGACTGTATATGCATGTAGGTTAAGGTTAGGGTCCAATAACACGAGCCCTTTCATCATTACTGCACCATTTCTGAGCTTCATGTTGCCACTACTACGACCCGCACCGTTTAGGGCACTTCAGACGTTGCGAAGAGGACATGCTTACCACTTTGATACGCACCAGTTTGTGCGCAGGTTGGAAGAGGAAGGATTAAAGAGGGCTCAAGCAGAAGGAATATTGAAAGCGATGGCGGAGGTCATAGACGAGTCAGTTCGAAACATGACCAGGAATATGGTCACTAAGGCCGAGCAGGAGAAGGTGTGCGAAACTGTTGCCCCTCTGGTCGAATATTGCACTCACGATGGTCCTCTAGCACCATTATACGCAACAAGTGGACTTCGCACAGATCAAATCCGAGCTGCAGCTCATGGAGAAGAATGATTTAGCCATGATCAAGGCAGAGAATGATAGACTGGTCACAGATATTGAGAAACTGAAGCAAAGACTACGGGAAGAGATTACGCGAACTCAAGCTGGCGTTCGACTCGACTTGAACTTGGAGAAGGGTCGTCTGCGCGAGGAGAGTAGTGGGCAGGAACTCAAGATCAAGGAAGTCGATACTAGAATTGAGCAAGAGATTGCT
>Ga0247730_1001928_pt1 | contig 10624 bp, 14 predicted proteins | sample UWRJL073202C2_FD_180959 | JGI IMG/M metagenome (GOLD analysis project Ga0247730, IMG submission 180959) | Plant litter microbial communities from Arlington Agricultural Research Station in Wisconsin, United States - UWRJ-L073-202C-2 | ecosystem: Environmental > Terrestrial > Plant litter >...
TCAAGCAGCGCACCAAATCCCGTGTCCTGAGAAAGGCAATAAGCAAACAAAAAATAAGACAAACCAAATAATAATAAAGCATGCTTAAACGTACCACCATACTTCCGAATAAAGGATGATAAGATGTGAGCTTGTTGGCGGTCAGGCGAGGTGATGTGACACCGAAAGCGAATCGAGCCAAGAGACGAGGGTCGTCTCGTTCGGCACATGCGTTGAGGATATCCTTGACCTTAGCCTGGTCAGGGACAGTGCTGCCTGACGAAGGGGTGAACGACACCGCTTTCCCAGTGGTGCAATGCGTGCAGGTTTTGCACTTGCCATTGGGGACGACATCAGCGTCACCGAAGTAGCGAGCAAGGTGCATTGCCAGACCTGTAGTACTCATACAATTAGCAATGGGCGGCAAGGAAGCCAACGGCTAGACACATACACTCATCACCAGTCGCAAATGCGACCACTTGATTCATCATCTGTACAGATTCGTTCTCTCGGGCTAGGGCTCTGTCATACATCTTCTCTGCAAGTTCTTCAATGGCGGCTGCCCCTTTGGGTCGTTCGTTGAGAACCAGGTAACGCTAGAATGCACATCTCAGTCATCTTATTTTCATCTAAAGGGAGAGCTCGCGGAATATGCTCACAGCTCTAACTTGTGCTGTCTTCGTGTCGATATATCCTGAAATAAAATAGTGAGCCATTGCCTCGGTTTCAGTTCAGATGGCACCCTACCATCGAGAGACCACGAATTGAGCTTCTGCGAAAGAATAGCCCTGTCAATGTTAGACCGGTTGGCTGCAGCCTCAACATCAATCTAACGAGATACAGTCAATTGCGGAGCAGACCAGAACAGTTGCAGTACCCACTTTGTTCTTGCTGTCTAGATTCTCCCTGATAATCTTCGCGGCGACACTTTGATCGTTCTGAACCTTATTCCAACCGGCTGCGTTCCGAGCAGTCAAAGTATACTCAGCATAATATGGAGTGACTGCCCGAATATAGGGGTAATCAAGCTCTAACTGTGCATAGAATAGGCCCAAGACATTCGACTGAGGGCAACATTTATCAACAAACGCTAGTCAAAGACAAAGGTAGACATACGCGGATGTCATAGCTGCGTTCGAAACACTTGGTCAGGTCAATGCAGCAACGAATGCAGGGTAAGATTCCTCACAGCTTAGATTGCATATAGTGGTTGAAATCAAGGGTTCCATCTGCTGCAGGTTTCTTCGTCATAACTTCCGTTAGCCAGAGCGAAAGATCTTTCTTGGAGCAAGTATCCCCACGGCAGAATCCTTCAAGAATAGGAAGATCTTCGTTAGACAGAAATACTAGGCAGGTCGACGGCAAGTCGTCGCGACCTGCTCTTCCGACCTCTTGACTATAGCCTTCCAGAGTTTTAGGCATGTGCAAGTGAATCACCTACGAACAGAATTAGAGCGTGCAAAACGACAAACTCAGACACAACGTGCCTGCCGAATATCCGCTGTAGCACGATCAGAATTAACAAGTAATCTGCAAGGTTGAACCGCATACTGGCATACCTTTGTCTATTCCCATACCAAAGGCAATTGTCGCAACGACAATGCCTTTCTTCGACTTCATGAAATCTAATTGAATACGTTCGCGTTGGTCTGCTGGCAGTCCCGCATGATATGCGGTCGCTTCGAGACCATGAGGTACCAATCGGTTCACTGTTTCTTCTGTGTGTTTCTGTAATGTCACATAGATAATGGCGGGACCAGTACGAGCTTGTAGAAGCGGGACAATACGGGCGATCTTTTGCTCAAGGCTGTTGGCAACGTCCACCTGGAAAGAAAGGCTAGTTGTCTTTGTTCAGAAGAAATACTAACTGGTAAAATGTAGTGCTTACTTGGGCCTGTACATTGGTGTCCGGAACACCCCAGATTCTTTGTCAATTAGGAATGAATCACAAATGTCCTTCACTACAGAGGGTATAGCAGTGGCTGTGAGACATAGAACGCGTTCGACATCAAGTTCCTCCGCGAATCGAGCGATCTTGAGATATTCAGGGCGGAAACTCGCACCCCACTGAAAGAAGCAGTGGTCTCAAGAGTTGTTCCAACTGAGCGTTTTTATGCTTGGAGGGCTCACCATGGAAATGCAATGAGACTCGTCTACGGCAAGAAGGGAAATTCTGACACGTTTCATCATGGCCATGAAGCTTTCGTTGTTTAGCCTTGAAAAAACTTTCAGTTTACCACTATACATAGAGCCTTTCGTACAAACCTTTCCGGTGCAACATAGAGTAACTTGAGAGTTCCGTTTAGCACTTGGTTCTTGACTTCCATGGCCTTTTCCATTGATAGGGTTGAGTCCAGGTTAGCTGCTTTCACACCTTTCGCGCAAAGAGCATCGACCTGCTTATATGTTAGGAGAGAGAGAAAGAAAAGCTATTTCGAAAGGGACTGTACTATCACGTACTTGATCTCTCATGAGGGCAATCAGGGGAGAGATGACGAGAGTCAATCCCTGTGGTTGCATACATAAGCCCATATAGTCGCCTGTAGTCGCTATTGCGGACATACATCTAAACACAGTGCAGGAACCTGGAAAGTGAGACTCTTGCCGCCTGTAAATCAAGCGGACGTGTTAACGATTCACTCGAGGGATACAGCGTTTCAAGAGCCCTACCTCCCGTAGGGAATAAAACAAGCCCATTTTCTTCCTCGACAAGCAAGCGGTGGATTACCTTTAGCATCTTTTAGTGAACCCCAATGTCTAATTTGAAATTTCTCCTACTTCTCGTTGAGACGCACGGAAGGAATTGAAGCCAAAGACATTTTTGAGCACATCGTGTGCTTTCTCCATTATCGAGATACTGCTGCTGCTCTGCAGTGAATCTACCAGCGAAAGGGTATCAATGCTGGTTTATGTGATGGTGGTGGTAGAAAAAGGAATTGGTCTTGGATTGAGTCGACGCGACGCGACGCGGTCCGTCACGCGGATCCGGACTGATAGCCATGTTGTGGTTGTCATCCGCAGTTGGTCAGGTCTTTGTCAAGCTCTCCTGCTCGACTTCGATTGCGTTCTTGCTTACTGATACTAGTGCTAGCTCTGACTATAAAGAGACCGCTCTGCTGCTAGGCTTTCTCCCACAATACTACTCTATGGCTGGCTATCCTTCTCCTTTGGCTGGCTACGAGAATGGACCTCCTTTGCCGACAACATTGAACGCGGATGGGAAGAGCCTGGTTAACTTACCTCTTGCTGACGGTACACGGAGCCAGGCCTACGATGTCTTTGTCGATCCATTGGACAAAGAGAACAACCGCTTCGACTTTCATGGTGACTTGAATGCCTCCTCCCCTCTGCATATGTCCGTTTTTCTAATCACGGCGTTCATTGTACAGTGTACTACATGCAGAATGTTTCGGAGCAGGCGCAGTTTGCAAAGGAGCTGCATGAGCGGATCAGAAGAGAGTTTCCCGAAGTACGTATTCCAATACTTCCTGCGCTCCCAAAGGATGTTCACGACGTCGACTGGTTTTCATTTGCAGTTCCGCATCTACAAATTCTGGGACAAGCCAGTCGGACCGCATCCTGTAGCCATGTTCGAGGTAAATAGTCGCTCTTCGCTGATACCTGATCTTCTTTTCATAGTATTCTCCCAGGTGAATGTGTTCAATCCCCACCAGACCGGCACGCTGTTCTCGTGGTTGGCCGTAAATAGAGGTCCCTGCTCGTAAGTCACTGCATTTAATCTCGACTTCTCTCGTTGGAGAATGACAGCTTTGATTTACCAGTGTCTTGATTCATCCTAATACAGGTGATGCTTTTCGCGACCACACAGAACTGCGAACGTGGATGGGGGAACCGTATCCGTTATACACAGAAATTCTCAAAGGGCATTAGAGCAAGTCGGAAGGCATAGCGGATAGCTCTCCAGCGCCCGTGATAAACTTGTGAAGGGTTCACTCGAAATTTTCTGATGGGTTGTGGTACGACAAATAAGCCTAAGAAGCCTTCTATCCTTCCAGCCACTTTCCAAAGTCGACATAGAAATCTATGCGAGGCATTTGACGGGGAAGTGGGCACGAGGCTGATGTCGGCGTCTACTCTACCATATAAATTGTAATAAGCCCAAAATTCCATCAGCCATCAGCCTTTGTAGCCTGGACAACCGCGAAGCCAACGTGAAAATATTCAGCAAGTTCAATTTCCTGAACCTTTCGTGCCCATGAGCCTTGCTCTCTGACTGTTAGACATCGCCTTCCACTCTTTTTACCCGACCATTCCGTCCATCCATGAGAGCAGATTCACCCGGAAGCTGGAGCGACCGCCAACCATATCAATCTGAATTCAGCAATTCTTCCGCTCATCAGTTCTCTCATCAGCAAGAACAACAGGCTCAGTGGACAGACTACCAAGAGCCAGTTACTCCCACCTACGCCAGTCCCAGGCTAGCGCCTAAACCTCCGGGCTACCTTGATCACCGCCACCAGCACCAGCAGTCGCCGCCGTTGCCGAGCAGCTCAGGCAATTCGCGCTCTGTGGGACCTCGTCCGTCCAAAAACTCTCTACGTTCGTTAACAACATCTTTCTTCGGCAGTAGGCAGTCGAAGACTCCGTCTGCCATCTCCACTGACTCCGACTCCATCGTGTCCCATCCTCCGCCCTCTGACAGCACAACACATCTTCCCGCGCATCCATTCAACGGCATGCGTTCTGCACCGCTCCCCGTCGTATCCTCTCACGATGCAACTGAGGACGAAGAAGACTGCCCTGTCTGCCTCGAGCCTTTGAGCTTTAGCTTCCGCCTACCTGGAGAGAAACCGCACATTGTACCGGAGTGTGGACACGCTCTTCATGAGGTGCGTCGATCTACAGTGCTTGTCATTCTTACGTTCTGACACGGCTCTAGGCATGCTTTACAGCTGTTTACGGTCCTCCTCCTAGCGCGACTGGTGGTCATGGCCACGGTCGAGCAGCGGTTCTTCCGCGAAAAGCCAATTTGGGCGTGTGTGGGGTTTGTCGCAGACCAATGAAAGTAGGCGATGGAGATGGTGGAAAATCTAATAGTGCGTTGACTATCTAATACTTGACCTAGCCAGAATCTCACAGTTTCTACCACAGAGCTTGCAGCCTTGACAGGCATGGGCGAGCGAAACACTCCGGCGCTCTACCCAGGCCGTGATAATTCTGGCCAATCTACAGCCCATTCTCCTACCTCTACCTTCTCTAGTGGCTCCAATCATGGGACATTAGGCGCCGGGGGGTCTACTGTAAATGTATCCTCACGCAAACGTAACGGAACGACAAGTTCGAGGCCACAGGAACCAACCGACGATGACCCGATTGACTATCAACGATCTCACGCGCAAGACTCCACTGGTGCGTCCCTTGTTTGAATGTTCAACCCATGATTGAATCTCATCACCCCTTACAGGAAGTGCTCAGTATATTGTGTCCCCTTCTATATCCATACGACCCGAGTTCTCATCATTAACGAGAACGCAAGACCAGACACAGCCACTCACTTGCATAGTGGTGCTTGAACTCCCTGCGAAACGTGGTCTCGGCAATATTCCAGGGCAAGTTCAGGACTTCAACCCGCCACGACCACGAACGTATGAGAACCAGCAGCAGCAGCAGCAGGTGGAGTCGAACCGAATTTCTCGTAACGGCTACGCTCCCTCTTCCAACGGCGATGCAAATTCGTTTACAGGGTCTCTTCATGGAAGCTCCGAAGGTCACCCTCATCCGCCTGCTCGCGCCATCTCCCCTGCACCTTCATATCTGACCCAACAGTCTTCTGCATTTGCTGCCATCACGGCAGACTTGAAGGCACGGATTATTGATTGGAAGGGTCATCCATTGTCAGATCTCGGCCCCCTTCAAATGTATGATCTACTCTCGGTACGACGGGACTCGCTCGTGCGAGAGTTTTCGGTTTATCTCTTCCGAGAGGCCCTGATATGCGTGGTCGAAGAAAAGAAACGCACATTGGGTCGCTTGTTGAGTGAAGGCAGTGGAGGCAACTCACACCACAGCGGGTCAAGTCATTCCAACAAGGGTGTTTTGAGACTCAAGGGACGAATTTATGTGAGGCACATCAAGCAAGTCATCGCAAGTTCTGCAGCGGGCGAAATGAGTCTCACTATAGATATGGAGGATGAATTAGCCAGTTTCATCCTCATTTATCGGTGAGCCAACCCCTAATCCTGCAGGGGATATAACTAATATCAATCCGTATTAGCGAGCGCGAAACCTTGGATGCTTGGAAAACACGCATCGAGGCCCTTGTTCAGTCATTTCACGGAAAGCATTTGTCTCCTCAGCCATCGGAAGCTCCTAGTGGCTATGATTTGGAAGAGTTTGGTGGTTCATCCAAGGCGATGAGAATGCTTAGTGGAGGTACAGCAAACACCAGGACAACTGGTAGCAGTGCTAATACTGGTCAAGACTCTCTTTTGGGTGCTTCCCACTCTTCAAGAAGTTCTACGACAAGTCACAGCTCATATATGGCCCAACATCGATCCCAAGGGGCAATAAATCCCAAGCTAGGGGGTATTGGGGAAGACGACGAAATGTCATCATATGATCCAGGAAATCTCGTACAACCTCATATCAGCTCCGGACCTTCAAACTCTCTTCCTCCCCTTCCTCACCCTCCTATAGACCTCATTCTTGTTGTTAGCGTTCCCGCTCCTAACGCGAGCCCTAGCACTGCTGCTCTCAAAATTCGGGTCATCAAAGCCACTCTAGATTTCCTCGTCAGCAGTCTGGGAAAGGGCGATCGCATCAGTTTTGTTACTTTCGAAGTCGGACCTGGAGGGAGAGTTCGAAAGACCCCCTTCCTCAGTCCTCACTCAAGCGTCAATTCAGGTCGTGGAAAAGAACGGCTGGACATGTTCATTGACGACATCGGTTCACGACCAGACTCTGAAGCTGGTTAGTCATATTGCTCTTCATTGTGTCCATTCAATTGACTTGGGCAATAGCGATGAATGACGAATTCTTGGTTAGAGCGAACAGGGATGAGAAAACTGATGTGGTGACAGCTGTAAACCATGGTTTGTTTTTCACGATTTTTGTGACACTCTTCAGGGTACTGACATGCCACCAGGTCTTGATATTGTTCTGCAGCGGAAGGCAAAGAATCCTATTGGAGCCATGCTCCTTGTCTCCGATGCAGCGGATTCCACACGCCGTGCTCAGATGGACCTTGTTCTGGCGCGAGCTGAAGCCGGAAACGTTCCCATTCACTCTTTCGGTTATGGGCGCTCCCATGACCCCGCTTCGTTATGGCTCATGTCAAATCATACTTCCGGCACTTACACCTTCGTGAAAGACTGGTACGAGCTTCGGCAGTGCGTGGCTGGCTGTGTTGGTGGCATGATGTCGGTGGGAATCGCTAGCATGAAACTACATATGAAGGTTGTGGACGGGGCCAGGTTCCGTATCCGCAAAGTCAGTGGAGGACCTACTAGCATCCTATCGACGGATGGTCAGCATGTAGATGTTGAAGTCGGGGAGTTGAGATACGGAGAACGAAAGGAGATGCTCATTGAACTGGAACTCGACAATACTGACATGCAAGCAAAGATCGCTGCACAGAGACGACTTGCGCATGGTGGTCATGGTGGCCGTTCTCTTAATGCAACTGATCAGTTCGTTCAGAGCATGGGTCTCGATTCGCTTGCCATCTCAGACGAGCCTTCAGACTTCATGGACGGTATGATGGACCGGATGATTGATGAAGTCCCTGTTGTAGAAGTGGATGGCTCTTTCTTCGACCCTGCCGCTGCACGAAGCATCTCACGACTGGCACATCCTGTACTGCTGACTGTTACACTACTGCCACCTTCCCCCACTAACGCCATGAAAGCGTCCAATTCATCTTCCGTCTCCGACCCTGTCATTGTACGGCGAAGAATGGAATTGCTTGCTTCGGACATGATTACACGAGGGTTGGTGTTGGTATCTCGAAAGAACTTTCCGCAAGCGCAGAAGATTCTTGGCGAGACCAAGCGTATTCTCCACACCGTTCTACAAACCATTTCTCGATCGCTGCCTCCGCCTAATAGCAATGGTGGCACCGTCAGAAATCGAAAGGAAATTTTGACTCTTGCTGCTGTTAGAGCAATGCAGGCCATGCTCCAGGACTTGCAAATTCTGAGTGATGCCCTGGATGATAACGTGGAGCTATTTGCTCATGACCAACGAAATTTTGGCGCCCAGCAGGTTAGTTTTGTTATTCCTTTTCCGGCTTTCTAGTACTGATATACTGTCTCTCCCACAGGCAATGATACTCAGAGATCAAAAGAGCTGGAGTGGCCGTAGTGCGACAGAGAGACTTTTCTGGACCATAGACAACTCCATCGAATTGGTCGCTAGGAGCACCGATTGGGTTCCCAGAGAGTAGGCTAACTTGCTTTCGCACCTTCTATATTCTTCCCATGGTAATACTGATCTGTATCTCTTGACTTGCTCACTCCTTTACATTAACCGTATATATATACCTTCTTTCTTCTGTTTCTGTTTCTCCTGTTTGGCTCTCGCCAGTGTACTGGAATTCTATATTGTTCTATTACTTTCTTGCTTGGTCTCGATTTCATGACCTCATTATAATAGGAATTTGGTCATTTCCCTTGTTAAAGACATGGGTGTTGTGAACGAGTCAAACTGATGTGCATGCACAGGTGTTAGGGGGCTTCCGACGGGCATCCGCCGCCAGAACCGAGTCAAGGTTATGTTGGAAACCTTTCGCGGTATAAAACGCATTGCACTACACCCTGTATATAGCAGACTCCCACCATGTTCGATGTATCAACTACATACGCGGACGACAAGGATGTCAATTGCATTTTCAACATTCCGACTTATATCGACAGTGACAGAGTTCGCTTGGTGCCATTCAACGTAAGTCACGGTGCTCGTTCCACCTCTTGACAAGGAGTCACCCTGATGCCTTCATACAGCCTCAAGAGCATGCGGAAGCCTTCTTTACAGCAGCGGATAACATAATATGGAGATATGTCTATATGGGCCCATACGAGTCAACAGACGATTTCATTGAGGGTTACTGGACCAAAGATTTCCAACGGCAGCGAGACAGAACAGTGTTTACAATTGTCGACAAGGCAAGTAGCCAGATCGCAGGTAAGGACCTTCCTGTAAATTGACTGAGAGCTGCCAGCTAACAAGATCCAGGTATCGTCTGCTACTTGAACTCATCTTACGATGACATGTTCACCGAGATTGGCACTGTCTTTATCCTGCCACAGTTCCGTCGAAGCCATGTCACCTCGCATACAGTAGGGCTTCTATTGTTCTACGCTCTGGACACAGATAGAGGGTTGGGACTGCGAAGAGTGTCCTGGGTCGCAAATGCAAACAATGATGCCAGTGTGAATTGTGCAAAACGCATGGGCTTCCAAATGGAGGGAATAATGCGATGGATTAGAGTCATCTCAAGTTCGAAAACTGGGACAGGCAATGGAGTCAAGGCCAGGCAAGCAGACCGTCAAGCAGATTGCGAAGGCAGAGACTCGGCACTACTGAGCTTTTGTTGGGATGACTGGGAGAACGGAGGGAAGGCAAAGGTCGAACAAATCATGAATCGAAAGAGTTGATAGTGCTAGCCCTATACTGCCGGCTTTCTGGCCCAAAATATGTAATTACATTCTGTCGAGAAGGAAGACAGCAGTCCAGATCTCGGACCCAGCATCCATCCGGCTGAAAGTGGGTTGTAAATGAGTCCACGAACTTCTGCTTCAGTTCGCGGCAGAGAGGCTGCGTTTGGTGATATCCAGCGCAGATCATGACGGAAGTAGTCGATGAGCTCTGATGGGTTGATATACTTGGAATGGGTGTGAGTGCCTTGAGAGACCTTGCGAAGAACGTTCTCCGCCATGAATATTGTGAGGAAGTAGGAAAGAGGTGTCCGAGAGATTGTCGACAAGAACAAATGGCCACCGGGCTGGAGCATGGTTTGTTAATGAGATTCATGGGCACGTAAGAAGGCTGACACGAACCTTGACCAAGTCAGCGCAAGTGGAAAGGAATTGTGTTGGGTTGTCGACGTGTTCGAGCACCTCCATTGAGCATACTACGTCGTATCGCTTAGGTTGTTGTGCTAGCGTTTCTGCGGCGGTACACTCGTAGTTGAGGTCATTTAGCTGAGGATCGCGTGCAGAGTGAATCTTGGCAATGGAAATATTTGATTCGGACGCGTCTATTGCAGTGGTACGTGCTCCGAGGCGAGCAAGACTCTGTGAATGTAAATATCCACTGCTGTTTCAGAGGAAGACTCGTGAACGCACCTCGGACAGAAGTCCACCGCCACATCCTACATCGAGGATGTCCAACCCTTTGAACGGCTTAGCTACTGCTGGTGCATGGGATGCGCCATCATCCTGTAAGCTCTCGCGTAGCTTGTCTCGAATGAACTGCATTCGAACTGGATTCATTTTGTGTAGAAATTCAAATTCCCCTCGTTCATCCCACCACTGTGCCGAGAGCTTTGAGAAATGCGCAACTTCTGCGGCATTGACTGAAGAAAATGTGCGAGCTGCACGAGTAATATGCATCGTTTGGCATGGAACTGTCTATGTCATCTCCGGCAGCTCTCTCAGTCTGTTGGGGTTTGTTAGGCCTGAATATT
>Ga0247730_1001932_pt1 | contig 10615 bp, 7 predicted proteins | sample UWRJL073202C2_FD_180959 | JGI IMG/M metagenome (GOLD analysis project Ga0247730, IMG submission 180959) | Plant litter microbial communities from Arlington Agricultural Research Station in Wisconsin, United States - UWRJ-L073-202C-2 | ecosystem: Environmental > Terrestrial > Plant litter >...
CCGCGGAATCCTCCGGGACTCGCCGGTTCCGGATCGCCGATTCCCTCGCTGAAAGAGTCGCCTAATGCCACATACCGGGTCCACGGGTGCTGCTGAGTCATTACTTAAGAGTGCATCAGGTTCGGCGCTTTTGCCAGTCGCCTACCATAGCGATCGATATCAGGGCAATGCTGTTAGCTGTATTTGACCCTTGAATTGGGCACATGGTTGGCTTACAGCTGGTTCCGAGACCCGGAACCTGCAGTAATGACCGACTGGGAGGTCGTCATGGGAATCATTGGCTGGATTGTATTGGGCCTTATCGCCGGAGCAATTGCAAAGGCTATTCTGCCGGGTACGCAGGGCGGAGGCTGGCTTATCACGCTGGTACTCGGCGTGGTTGGTGCTCTCGTTGGTGGCTTCATCGGAAGCGCCATCTTTGGTATTGGTCTCGAAGAGTTCTGGTCGCTTCAGACCTGGATCGTCGCGATCGTCGGATCGATCATCGTTCTTCTCATCTACGGTCTTCTGACCCGTGGAAGCCGTCGCGCGTAACCAGCGACCGCTGAACGTCTAAGCGCCCCTCTGCCCAGTGCAGAGGGGCGCTTTCGTTTGTCCTCGCAACGGCCCGGCGAATGTCGCCCGGTGCTGGGATGATGGAACGGTGAGCAAACAAGACGGCAGCGGGCGGCAGGTCAGCGCCGTCGACGTCGACGACTCGACCGCCACGGTGCTGCACGTCGACATGGACGCCTTCTTCGCGTCAGTCGAGCTGCTCGAACGCCCCGACCTCGTCGGCAAGCCGGTGATCGTCGCCCACGACTCTCCACGGTCGGTCGTCACCGCCGCCACCTACGAGGCGCGCAAGTTCGGCGTCAACTCGGCGATGCCGCTCGCCATCGCCAAGCGCCGCTGCCCGCAGGCTATCGTGCTCGAGCCGCACTTCGACCGGTACCAACACTTCTCCTCGATGGTTATGGCCATCTGCGACGAGGTCACCCCCTCGGTCGAGCGCCTCGGCATCGACGAGGCGTTTCTCGATGTGGCGGGGGCGCGCAAACACATCGGGTCGCCGATCACCGTCGCGACGATCCTGCGTCGCAGGGTGCTGGATGAAACGGGGCTGATCTGTTCCGTCGGTGCGGCCGCCACCAAGTTCGTGGCGAAACTCGCCTCGAGCAAGGCCAAACCAGACGGCCTGCTCGTCATCCCGCTCGACGGCACCCTCGACTTCCTCCACCCGCAACCGATTACGGGGCTGTGGGGCGTCGGCGGCAAGACCGAAGAGGCGCTGAGCAAACACGGCATCCGCACCATCGGCGATCTCGCCCACACGCCCGTGGCGTCACTCAAGCACATCGTCGGCGACGCCGGCGGCAGCAAGCTGCACGATCTGGCCTGGGGCATCGACCCGCGCACTGTGCAACCGCGAGCCGTCGAGAAGAGCATCGGTCACGAGGTGACCTTCGAGACGGATGTCACCGACCCCGCCATCATCCGTCGCGAGCTTCTCCGGCTCTCCGGCATGGTGGCCGTACGCCTGCGCGCCGGCGGCGCCGTCGGCCGCACGGTTGTGCTCAAGCTGCGCTTCGGCGACTTCACCACGATCACGCGCTCGCGCACCCTCAGCGAAGCCACCGACCTCGGCCGGCGCATCTACGACGAGGTCAGCGAGGTCTACGCTGCTACGGGCAAACAACACGCCCGGGTTCGGCTGGTGGGCGTGCGCGTCGAACAACTTTCCGAGGGCGGCGGCGGCCAGATGAGCCTCTGGGACGACGACGATTCGTGGCGCGAAGCCGAAGACGTGATGGACGCCGTGAGCGCACGTTTTGGGCGGGGCAGCGTGACTCAAGCGTCGCTGCTCGGCAACAACCGCGGACGCGAGAGCGAGGCCAAAGGCTTCGCTCGAGACGCCTGATGCGCGACCCAGCGGATGCCCGCTGACCACGACCGCCCGCGACGGCGGGTAAAGTTACATCAAGTGAATACTCCCTCTGACACCCCGGTCCCGACCGCGTCTGAACAGAGCGAACACCTCCCCGCTCCGCTTCCCGGCACCGGCTTCCACCCGCACGTCGGCACCTTCGCCGCCGAGCACCTCTCGCCCTCGTACCCCGAGCGTGCGGCCCGCGGAACCGCGAGTGCCCTTCGCGCCTGGCAGGCCGAGGCGCTCGACCTCTACTTCGAGAAGGAGCCGCGTGACTTCCTCGCCGCCGCCACACCCGGCGCCGGCAAGACCACCTTCGCGCTGCGCCTCGCGACCGAGCTCATCGCCCGCCGCGAGGTGGACCGCATCACCGTCGTCGCCCCGACCGAGCACCTCAAGCGCCAGTGGGCCGAGGCGGCACACCGCGTCGGCATCCGCCTCGACCCGGCGTACGCCAACGGGCAGGCCTTCGGCGGACGGCGCTTCCACGGCATCGCCGTCACCTACGCGCAGGTCGCCGTGCGCCCGCTGCTGCACCGCACCATCACCGAGTCGGCCCGCACCCTGGTGATCCTCGACGAGATCCACCACGGCGGCGACGCGCTCAGCTGGGGCGACGCCATCCGCGACGCCTTCGGCCCCGCCACCCGGCGCCTCTCGCTCACCGGCACGCCGTTCCGCAGCGACACCGCGCCCATCCCGTTCGTCACCTACGCCCCCGACAACAAGGGCATCCGCACCTCGCTCACCGACTACAACTACGGGTACGGGCGCGCCCTCGCCGACGGCGTCGTGCGGCCCGTCATCTTTATGGCCTACGCGGGCAAGATGCGCTGGCGCACCAAGATGGGCGACGAGATGGAGGCCCGGCTCGGCGAGGGCGACACAAAAGACGTCACCTCGCAGGCCTGGCGTACCGCGCTCGATCCCGGCGGCGACTGGATCCAGGCGGTGCTCAAGGCCGCCAATCGCCGGCTGAGCGAGGTTCGGCAGTCGGTTCCCGACGCGGGCGGTCTCGTGATCGCCACCGACCAGACCACGGCGCGTGCCTACGCCAAGGTGCTGCACTCGCTCACGGGGGAGATGCCCACGGTCGTGCTCTCCGACGAGAAGGAGTCGAGCGAGCGCATCGACGTGTTCTCTCAGGGGTCGCAGCGCTGGATGGTGGCGGTGCGCATGGTGTCGGAGGGCGTCGATGTGCCCCGCCTCGCCGTGGGTGTCTACGCGACATCCGCATCGACCCCCCTCTATTTCGCGCAGGCCGTCGGCCGATTCGTGCGCACCCGGCGCCGCGGCGAGACCGCGACCATCTTTTTGCCCAGCGTGCCCAACCTGATGGCCCTCGCGTCGACTCTGGAACTCGAGCGCGACCACGCGCTCGACCGCGAGACGCAAGACGACGGGCTGCTCGACGACGGACTTCTCAACGAGGAGAACCGCGAGGAGAAGACCTCCGACGACCTGCTGCAAGACGAGTTCACGTGGGAGGCGCTCGAGTCCGACGCCAACTTCGACAAGGTGCTCTACGAGGGCGGCGAGTTCGGCTTCGCGGCCGAGATGGACAGCGACGAGGAACTCGACTTCATCGGCATTCCCGGGCTGCTCGAACCCGACCAGGTGCGCGAGCTGCTGAAGCAGCGCCAAGCGCGCCAGTCGAAGCGCTCGAGCGAGAAGCAGAAGGCGCTACCCGTCGAAGAGCGCGACCCGCCGGCGCTGTTCCGCACGCTCAAAGAGCAGCGCACCGTGCTCAACAGCCTCGTCGGCATCCGGTCGAAGATGAGCGGCGAGCCGCACGGTCTCATCCACGCCGAACTGCGCCGCGTACTGGGCGGCCCCGCGGTGGCGCAGGCGTCGGTGACGCAGCTGCAGGCGCGCATCGACTACCTGCGCAAACGGGTACGCGGCCTGCACTAGGCCCACCGCACCTCTGGAGCGCGTCGGGTGCACGTGCCACAGTTGAGGGCATGGTCTCTCGGGAGCAACCGTTCGTCGCCCTCTTGCGTGGCATCAACGTGGGCGGCAAGAACCCGATCGCCATGAGCGACGTGACAGCCGCGTTCGAGGAAGCCGGGTACACCGGTGTCATCACCCACGGCCAGAGCGGCAACGTGCTGTTCTCCGCTGACCACGCGGGCGGGCCCTCGCTCGAGAGCGCGGTCGAGCGTGTTCTGCTCGACCGGTTCGGGATTCCGATCCTCGTCATGATCCGCTCGCGTGACGAGCTGGCCGCCGTCGTCGCCGCGGCGCCCGCCGATTTCGGATCGGAGCGGCTGCGCAGCGATGTCTACTTCGTAAAGTATCCGTTGACCGCCGCGGCAGTTTTCGCCGACCTGCCCGAGTTGCGCGAGGGCGTCGACTCGATGGTCGCGGGGGAGGGTGCGCTGTACTTCTCGCGCGTGGCCGCCCAAGCGACGAAGACCCGGGTGCAGCGCCTGTTCGCGATGCCCGTGTTTCAACAAATGACGGTTCGCAGCTGGAAGGTCACGACCCGGATTCTAGAACTGATGGGTTAAACACTGATGGGGTAAACACTGATGGGTTAAACCAAGAACAGCCCCGGCATAGGACCGGGGCTGTTCTCGTTGTTCTATATGACTAGAACTGTTCTTGCCTGTGCTTCTTTACTGCAAAGACTAGAGGGAGCGGATGTTCTCCGCCTGGGGACCCTTGGGTCCCTGGGTGATGTCGAACTCAACCTTCTGGTTCTCATCGAGGGACTTGTAGCCGCCGCTCGCGATTGCTGAGTAGTGGGCGAAAACGTCCGGGCTACCATCCTCGGGAGCAATGAAGCCGAAGCCTTTTTCTGCGTTAAACCACTTTACGGTGCCAATTGCCATGTAAAACTCCTCCAGGAGCGTTCTTCTTGGCTCCGATTGTCGGAACCTTACCGTCAAGCTCGATTGAGCTTGCCAGTTCACGCTAAGGGTATAGGAGTTATTCCCCGGAATGGGTAAATAGTTCAAAACTCGATAAAAGAATATTTTCGTGTCGCTCGCCGGGTTCACGCCCGGGCGTCAGCGGAAGTCACGAGAACTCGTCTGCTGGCCGACCGTGAGCGACTCGATGCGGTCGGCGACGAGGTTGATGACGCCCTCCTCCGACCGCTCGAGGATGCCACGCACCACCATGGCCGAGGCGTCCCTGGCGACGCGCCGGTAGCGGTTCCACACCCCCACCGAGCAGATCACATTGACGAGCCCCGTCTCGTCTTCGAGGTTGACGAACGTGATGCCGCTCGCCGTTGCCGGCCGTTGCCGGTGGGTCACGACGCCGGCGACCTCGATGCGACGCCCGTTCTCTGCGTCGCGCAGCGCCACCGCCGAGTACACGCCGCGCGCGTCGAGCAGGTGGCGCACGTGGCGGATGGGGTGGTCGCCCGTCGAGATGCCCGTAGCCCACAGGTCGGAGCTGAGCTGCTCGGCCTCTGATGGCATCGCGAACAGCGGCGGCTGCACCGTGACGATCGACCCGGGAAGGAACTCGGCCCGGTCTTGCGCTGCGCTGCCCGCGCTCCACAGCGCCTCGCGCTGCGTGAGGCCGAGCGAGTCGAACGCGCCGGCCGCCGCGAGAAACTCGAGCTGCGCCGTGGTCACGCCCACCCGGCGCACCAGATCGGCCATGGTCTCGTAGTCGCCGCCGCGCTCGCGTTCGGCCACGATGCGCTCGGCGAGGGGCACGCCGATGCCCTTGACCTCTTCGAGCCCGAGGCGCACCGCGAAACGGTCGTCGCGGCGATGCGCCGCATAGTCGAGCCGGATGCTGCGGTCGAACGTCTGCGGAACGGGAGGTTGCTCGCGCTCGAGGCAGTCGTGGGGTGCGGCCCCTGAACTCGACGGGCGCGCTTCGACAGGCCCAGCGACCGAACCGGGCTCAGCGCTCAGCGCCTCCAGCCTCGACCCCACCCCCGAGAAGAGGATGTCGGGCCGCAGCACCTCCACGCCGTGCCGCCGGGCGTCGGCGACGAGGCTCTGCCCCGAGTAGAAGCCCATCGGCTGGGCGCGCAGCATCGCGGCGAGAAAGGCGGCGGGGTAGTGCAGCTTCATCCACGCGCTCGCGTAGACGAGCAGGGCGAAGCTCAGGCTGTGGCTCTCGGCGAAACCGAAGTTGGCGAAGGCCTGAATCTTGCTGTAGATCTCGTCGGCAACGGCGGGCGCGATGCCGTTCTCCTTCATGCCCGCGTAGAGCTTCTCGCGCAGCGACTCGATGCGCTCGATGCCCCGCTTCGACCCCATCGCCCGGCGCAGCAGGTCGGCGTCTTCGCCCGTGCAGTTGCCCACCTCCATCGCCATCTGCATCAGCTGCTCTTGGAACACCGGCACACCCATGGTGCGCTCGAGCGGCTTCTTCAGTTTGGGGTGCAGGTAGGTCACCTCTTCCTGGCCGAGCTTGCGGCGCACGAACGGGTGCACGGCGCCACCCTGGATCGGTCCGGGGCGCACGAGCGCGATCTGCACCACGAGGTCGTAGAACCGCCGCGGCTGCAGGCGGGGCAGCAGCCCCATCTGCGCGCGCGACTCCACTTGGAACACCCCGATCGCGTCGGCTGTGCACAGCATGTCGTAGACGCCCGCCTCCTCTTTCGGGATCCGGTCGAGGTCGATGTGGTCGCCCACCGACTCGCGCACGATGTCGAAACCGTGCTGCAGCGCCGAGAGCATGCCGAGCCCGAGCAGGTCGAACTTCACCAGGCCCATCCAGGCGCAGTCCTCCTTGTCCCACTGCACGACGGTGCGGTCTTTCATGCGCCCGCGTTCGATCGGCACCACCTCGCCCACGGGCCGGTCGGTGAGCACCATGCCGCCCGAGTGGATGCCCATGTGCCTGGGAAACTTCATCACCTCGAGCGCGAGGTCGACGACGGCCTCGGGGATGTCGTGCTCGGTGCTCTCGGTGAGGGCGCCGTGGCGTTCCACCTGCTTCGACCAGGCGTCTTGCTGGCCGGGCGAGTGCCCGAGCGCCTTCGCCATGTCGCGCACCGCGAACTTGGGGCGGTACTGGATGACGTTGGCCACTTGCGCCGCGTTGACACGCCCGTACTTGCCGTAGACGTACTGGATGATCTCTTCGCGCCGGTCGGAGTCGAAGTCGACGTCGATGTCGGGCTCCTCCTCGCGCATGCTGGAGAGGAAACGTTCGAACGGCAGCTTGTACTGGATCGGGTTGACCGCCGTGATCATCAGCAGGTAGCAGACGGCCGAGTTGGCCGCGGATCCGCGCCCCTGGCACAGGATGCCGCGGCTGCGCGCCTCACGCACGATGTCGTGCACGATCAGAAAGTAGCCCGGAAAGTCTTTGTCTTCGATGACCTTGAGCTCGCTCTCGACACGAGCCGTGTCATCCGCGCTCAGCACCATGTCGCGCAGCGCGACCCCCTGCCAAGTGAGCTCGCGCAGCCAGCTCATCGGCGTGTGCCCCTCGGGAACCTGCTGCTTCGGCAGCTCGGGCTTGGCGCGGATCAGTTCGAAGCTCAGGTCGTCGGCCACCTCGACGGTGCGCTCGACCGCGCCGGGGTAGCGGGCGAACCTTCTCGCCATCTCTGCGCCGGAGCGCAGGTGGGCGGAGCCGGATGCCGGCAGCCAGCCGTCCATCTCGTCGAGACTGCGGCGGGCACGCACCGCGGCGAGGGCGCTCGCCAAGTGGTGCTGCTTGGGGGTGGCGAAGTGCACGTTGCCGGTCGCCACCACGCCGAGCCCCTGCTCGGCCGCGATCGCCGCGAGGGCGTCGTTGTAGACGCTGTCGAGCGGATTGCCGCCGTCGGTGAGTTCGACGAGCACGTTGTCGCGGCCGAAGAGTGCCACCAAGAGATCGACCTCGCGCGCGGCGTCGCGCTCCCGGTCGCTGCGGTTGACGCCGGCGCGCGTGAGCGCCTGCCGCACGGTTCCCTTGCGGCAGCCGGTGAGTACCATCCACTGGCCACCAGCCTGTTCGGACAACAGCTCGAGGTCGTAGAGCGGGCGGCCCTTCTCGTCGCCGGTGAGCTGCGCGTGGGTGAGGGCGCCCGCGAGCCGGTGGTAGCCCTCCTTCTGCCGCGCGAGCACGAGCAGGTGGCTGCCTTCGGGGTCGGCGATGCCGTTCTGCGGGGTGCGCAGCCCGAGCGAGAGTTCGGCGCCGAAGATCGTGGCCGGCGTCGAACCGTTCAGCATCTTCTGCGCGGCGGCGGCCTCGGCCATACGCACGATGCCGTAGAAACCGTCGTGGTCGGCGAGGGCCAGACCGTGCAGGCCGAGACGCGCGGCCTCTTCGACAAGGCTCTCGGGCGAAGACGCACCGTCGAGAAAACTGAAGCTGGAGTGCGCGTGCAGCTCGGCGTAGGGCACGAGCCCCGCGTCATCCGACCTCTGCTGTTCGGATGCCTTGTAGGCATTGCGTTTCAGCGACCACGCGGGGCTGTCGCCGCCGTCGGCACCGGCCGGCAGCGTGCTGGGTCGGCTCGCGTCGGAGAGTTTGCGTTCGAATTCCGACCACGGGATCGGCGGGTTACTCCACCCCATCAGCTGCGGCCCATCAGTCGTACCTGGCTTCGGCGACCCAGTTGCCGTCGTTCAGCACCAGCAGCCAGGCGATTCCGGAGTCGTCGACCACCTGGAACCGGCTGGCGCGGCGGCTCGTCGACGGGTCCCACCAGCGCTCGTCGACGATCCACGGGCCGGCCCACGCGGTGACCTTGCGCAGTGCGGCACCGGATGCGCCCGCGCTGAACTCGGTGGGCGCCGCGGAGAGCGCGCCACGTTCGTCGACGGTGACCGAGCGGCCGTCGGCGCCGAACACGTGCACGGGATGCCCCACCGGAAACACCGTTGCCGGCGCGGGCTGCGGCAGCTGCCCCGGCCACGGACGCTCGGGTACGACGGGCGGCCGGTCGCCCCACGCCACGAGCGTCGCGCGATCGCCGAGGGTGCGGCCGCCGCCGACGACCGCGGTGAGCACGGCCTCGTGGCCGAGCATGCCCTGCACGCGCGAGAGCCCGTGGTGGATGCGCTCGTCGGGGCCGGAACCCCACAGCCCCTCCTCGTGGTTGCCGACCGAGTCGACGCTCTCGGGCGTGACCGTGACGCGCGTGACGCCCGAGCTGAGCCCCGACTCCGCGGCACCGCCCTGCAGCTGCCAGCGCACCCGGTCGACGACCTCGCTCGCGGTGAACGACCGCGGGTGCAGCCAGCTGCGCCCCGAGACCTCGCCCGAGTCGGACTCGATGTCGATGCGGATGCCCGTGCAGACGAGTTTCGCCGCGATGAGCCCCGCGATGAACGCGTCGGCGATGGCGAGCACGCCGAAACTCACCTGGTCGATGCGGTCGAGCGCCGGTTCGAACGAGACGACCTGCTCGAGTTGCCGGGGCGGCACGCGCGGTGCGAGCAGCTGGGCGTCGAGCCCGCGGGCGAGGGCGTGGGCACGGGCGCCCTGCTCGCCGAACCGGTCGCGCACGTCGGTCGCGTCGAGCGCCGCGAAGGCGCCGAGGTCGCGGATGCCGAGACGCTGCAGCAGAACGGCGAGGGCCGGCTGGTCGAAAACCGCGAGGGGCAGCGGGGCGAGAAACGGGGCGGATGCGCCCTCCGCCACCACACGCACCGCAGCGCGCGCGGGGCCGGTACTGCGTGCCGCCTGCTCGGCCGTGAACGGCCCGTCGGCGATACCCACACGCGCGCCGGCGATGCCGAGCTCGTCGAGCACACCGATGAGCGCGAGGGCGGCCGGCTTCTCGCCGCCGTAGTAGCGCGCGGGCCCGCGCCCCCGGATCGCCAGGCTGCCCGGACGCAGCAACTGCACTCCCGGTGTCATCCGTTCGATCTCGGTGATCACCGGCTCGAAAACACGGTTGTCTACATCTGCGCGGTGGGGGAGCACCACGAGACCGGTGCAGCGGGCCTGGGCCTCGCGCACGCGCAGCCCGCGCTTGACGCCCTCGGCTCGGGCGGCCGCGGAACAGGCGAAGACGAGCCCCTTGTCGATCATCGCGATGGGCAGGCCGTCGGCGAGGCCGAGGTCGCGGCTCGCCGCCGTGATCGGCCAGTCGGGGCTCCACAGCACCATGGTGCGGGTCGCGGCGCTCATGCCGTCGCCGCCTGGCGCTGGGGGAGTGCGGTCGTGCCCGCGTTGAACGGGTTGACCTCGCGAAACTGCTCCACCTGGTCGGGCAGCCAGAGGCGTGCGCTGCGCGGACGGCCGCCCGTGCTGCTCGTGACCGTGACGGTGGCCTGCCGCGCCTCGAGGTAGCCGTGGCCGTCGCCGATGCCGCTCCAGTCGCTCTGCGAGAGTGTGAGGATCGCCTCGCTCTGCGGCCACGCGCCGATCACGATGAGCGTGGAGCCGCGCTGACGCAGCCGGGCCGCGAGCCGGGTGACAGCGCCGTCGCTCGCGCGCTTCGGCGGCCGGGCGACGACGACGCCCATCACGTCGGCGATCGCGGAGGTGACGCCGAGCCACTGGTCGCCCGGGTTGGGCACGAGCACGAGGCGCTCGAGGTCGATGCCGAAGCGCGCGGCCGCCTCGATGCCGAACTCGGGAACGCCCACGACGCCGCACCAGGAACCCGCGGCGCTCGGCCCGGCCAGCAGCGCCATCAGCAGCGTGGTCGAGCCCACGACCGAGTAGACCGAGCCCTGCTGCAGCCCGCCGCCGGGCAGCAGCCGCGCGATGGCCGGGTGGGTGGGCAGGCTGCGGGTGTCGAGTTTGGTCGACTGCATCGACCGGATGCGCGACTGCAGT
>Ga0247730_1001934_pt1 | contig 10604 bp, 15 predicted proteins | sample UWRJL073202C2_FD_180959 | JGI IMG/M metagenome (GOLD analysis project Ga0247730, IMG submission 180959) | Plant litter microbial communities from Arlington Agricultural Research Station in Wisconsin, United States - UWRJ-L073-202C-2 | ecosystem: Environmental > Terrestrial > Plant litter >...
TCTCCCGGGCAATATCTGCTGGGTGGTAGTCTTTGGTTGGTGGCTTTCCCTCGTATGCTTCATGGTGTCAGGCTTCCTTCGTTTGCTGCCTTATGGTGGCAAACGATACTCTTCCTTGGTATTCGGGTTGGGCTGGTACATAGCGTGGCCGTTTGGCAAGTACGTTGAGGGAGACTTTGACCTGGACAAATTGGAGGATGGGCTGGATGCTGAAGGCCATGAGCGCACTACCACCGAGGGCTCTACGCAGACCGTGCGAGGAGTTCGCCAGCACGACCAGTCTTCATCGTGGAACGATATCTCTGAGCAAACGCCTCTCCTACTTCCACTTCCCCCGCGAAAATCTTATGGTGTCACCACCTACTCCGGCTCACGCTCTTCATCAGAGTCATCCGCAAGCATTGTCAAAGTGGGCAACAAAAAGAGCGATATTCTGGGCAAAGTCTGTTTCTGGCTTACTTTCGTCTGCATCATAGCCCCTTTGATGTTGGTAGTTTGCTTGATTTGCTGGGGCTTGGTTGTCACCATTCCCATGGCAAAGTTGAACTGGGCTCTTCTCAAGCACATGTTCCAACGCCCCACGTCCATCCGATTCTGTTCAGCCCCTTCCGCAGTTGTCGTCTCAACCCCACCTGCTGCTAACTCTCCTGAAGACCCATCAGATTCAAGGCCGCAGTTCTCTGTCAAGCATCCAAGAATCTCTGAAGGCCAACTTGCACCTTCCGGAGCGAAGTCGGCCAAGGTGCTCCTTTGCGTCTATCGTGCGGTCGGATGGAAGTATTACAAGTACACAGTTGGCGGAGTCAACATCATGTTCGTCAATCTCATGCCAATTGTGTTCTTTGTGATATTCGATGGAACAGTTCTACTCAAGATCGTCGAAGATTACGAAGAGCGGAACCAGGAAGTTCCTCCTTTGCTTGCGGCAATTGCATCTCCCGGCCTCATATTTGTACTCAGTCTTGCGAGTGTTATCCCTCTGTCTTACTTCATCGGTATGGCTGTAGCATCAATTTCTGCTCAGTCGTCGATTGGTATGGGTGCTGTTATCAATGCAACCTTCGGATCTGTCATAGAGGTAATCCTCTATGGCATCGCTTTATCGCAGCGAAAAGGACATCTTGTCGAGGGGTCAATCGTAGGAAGTTTGTTGGCAGGAGTTTTGCTAATGCCTGGAGTGAGCATGTGCAGCAGCGCATTGCGACGCAAGGAACAGAAGTTCAATGCGAAGAGTGCTGGAGTGACGAGTATGATGTTGATCATGGCTATCATTGGGACTCTGACGCCGACACTCTTTTATCAAACCTACGGCAACGTAAGCTACTCTTCGCACATTTGCATATAACCACTGACAACGACTTTTAGTTCCAACTTTACTGCACAGGATGTCCAGACGTTCCCGAGGAGGCGCCGTGGGTATGCGAACATTGCTACTACGAACACCCTGACCCGGTCGATGATCCATTTTACCAATCAACTGTCAAGAGCCTTATGTACTTCTGTGCTGTGATTCTAGTCTTTGTGAGTATTTTGAATGCGATGACCTACATATACTCATGTCCTGCAGTCCTATCTCATTGGACTCTGGTTTTCTCTACGCACCCATGCTTCCCAGATCTGGCAAAACCCCCAGCAGGCCATGCACAACCCGGAACTTCCTACGCACAATCGCCAATCAATTTACCACAAGATCATTGCTCCTGCGACAGCTATGGCAAGGAAAGCAAGCAGTGCCACTATTGGGATGTCACGCCCTACATCGCCACGCCCTCCTAGCTCACCTACCATTCCTCGGCGAGTCTCTTATGCACATCCCCCGACCCAGCAGCCTTTGCCCACTCCGATGATGGAGACTGTTGATCAAGCAGTGAAGAACGCTGCAAATGCACAACATTTACAGCTCTCGGGATCTATGACTACTGATGACTTTACGAGAGCAGTGGCGGTTGCGACAGTCAGCGCTCTGAGACATCAGCAAACAGTAGCTCACTCTCCTGCTCGTATCAGAACCTCTGCAACTGAGAATGAGGCTGCCCCTGGGGCTCATGGAGGTCATGATGCACCTTCATGGAGTCGAACAACCAGCGCCAGCGTTCTGCTAGGCTGTACGGCTCTATATGCTATTATTGCCGGTACGTTATGTAATTACTTGTGATAGGATTGCCTCTCAATATCCTTCCAGAGATATTGGTGGACGTGGTGGACGTCATTCTCAACGGCTCTGGCATTAATGAGAAGTTCCTTGGTGTCACCCTGTTTGCTCTTGTCCCGAATACTACAGAGTTTATGAACGCAATATCGTTTGCTCTCAACGGTAATATCGCACTGAGGTGAGTTACTGGATACCTCGTTGCAGAGCTCTTTTCGCTGACGATGAAATGGCAGCATGGAGATTGGTTCGGCTTATGCTTTGCAAGTCTGCCTTCTGCAAATTCCTGCCATGGTCGCGTTCTCGGCGTGGTATGCCCCCGAGAAGATGGGTGAAGTGGCGACTACATTTACGTAGGTGTTCTCGTTTTCCTTGATTCACACTGATGCTGAACGAAACGATAGATTGATTTTCCCTCGCTGGGATGTTATTGTCATCATCTTGTCCATGTTCCTTATGACATACACCTACATCGAGGCTAGGAGCAATTATCATAGAGGAAGCATTCTGATTCTGAGGTGAGGATGTATAGCTGCCTCTGTTACTGGCTGTCGCTGATTTCCTCCTTAGCTATGTCGTTATGATTGCCGGGTTCTATCTGGCACCGGGAGTGGAAGACCTTGACGATGAAGGCCATGGTACTGATACGACCAACGCAGTTTCTATAGCCCGCGAATTCAGCTTGAGTGGGCTGCAATACGCTCGATGGTATCTTGGAACGTGGTGGTGAAATGTGTAATGGAAATTTTGGACTCTTCCCAACTTTGAAAATTTTTATTTGATGTGCACCCCTTCATACGTACGACACAATCTGGATAGGTATTTACAGTAACGAAATGTGATGTTTTCTTGGAATGTATTGGGAGCTATACGCAGTCGTGCATCACTCAGTACTGCGGTCTTCCCAGAATGGTAACCAGCTGATATACAGACCTCACCTCCATGTCCTCAGCTGGCCTCTCCAGACGGCGAGTTAACGCGTCCTCGCCGACAACAGGATCGTTCTCAGAAGACTCCTCCAGTCGGCCAGTTCTAGCAAGCACGCCTACCTCGTCCTCTGCTACTCACGCCGGCACTGCGTTCGAACGTGGCAGCAAGATTGCATATGATCCTCGCGACTTGGAAGATGCGGAAGGGGAAGCAAGACGCACTGGCGGTATTGTGCCCAAGTTAACGCTGATGGAGGAGGTTTTGCTTCTGGGCTTGAAAGATAGACAGGTGAATGCTCTGGCGTCTAATGTACTTCGATCATTTATTGAAGCTGTTCTTAGGGCTATGTAAGCTGGTGAGCAATATTGCGCTATTGGTGCTGTAGCCAATACTGAGATGGCTTCAGGTTCAATGACAATCTGAGCTATGTGCTACGGTCCAGCATTCTCATTGAGCTCGCGTTACGACGTCGGATAGGACTGGTGAAGGACGCCAACAGACGACGCGTTCCTCTTCCAGAACGGCTGGTCGAAGTGCTCGACGACCGTCAGACAGGCGAAACTATACTCGACGAGACGCTGAAGATGATGAAAACGCAGGAGACGGACAAGCAGTCGATCAATAGCTGGATAGATCTACTAAGCGGTGCGTCTCCCTCATGACGCTCCTACAGTGATGCAGTGCTGATGCCCTCTCTGTTGGCCCACAGGCGAGACTTGGAATGTAATGAAGATTGGCTTCCAGCTAAAACAGGTTCGGGAGCGTCTTGCAAAAGGTCTAGTGGACAAGGGCGTACTGCGTACTGAGAAACGCAATTTCCTGTTGTTCGATATGGCCACACATCCAGTGGCAGATGTCCGGACAAAGGAGGCAATCATCTCACGAATTGTCTCTGGTCTTACGGCTACCACATCTGCCATCCCTCCCAGCGCGCTTGACAAAGAAGGTGTCCAATGCAGAGCGACGAGGGCTGTGTGCTTAATCTGTACGGCATATACTGCCAGTGTGCTGGACAATGCCTTCGGGAAGCTGGACTATGAGGAGAGGGAAGCTGCTTTCCAGAGATCGGATGATATACTGGCTGAGTTTTGCACCTGGCCGTTTGGCGGTGGGGATGGCAGTACTGTGTCAACTGCGCGACGACGCCAGGAGACACCCAGGATTGGCATGGGTAGCTCGCTTGAGAGCAATGGACGCGAGAGCATACTCGGGTTGCTGGCAGAGGTCAGAAAGGAGATGATTGGGGGCGAGGAGGATGTTTGCTTTGAACTCATTGCTGGTGCATTGGAGGTTGTTTCTAAACTTGACTCGTTGCTATAGTGTTCATTGTTTTATTTGCATTTTCTTTCGTATAAACGTCTTCTTGCTTTTCTACTGGTCAGTGTTTAGGAAGTGGTGCGTTTCTGCAATATCAAGAAATTAAGGAATAACCCAAGTGGCATGTCATAGCGGAGCCGCGACACACATATGACCTACATCTGTTGACCAACCCGTTGGAAGACAACCGACTGCAACTCTATATAAGGCTGCTCTAGGTCGACCATGCGGCATAACCATCGACCACGATGACCCCCGTCCGGTTCACTAGTCTTTCTGACATTGCTATTCTCCTTGCTGGTCTATGGCTGGCATACTATGTTACCTCTCGCGCTTTTCGTCGTTCCAACTCTGTGACTACACGTCTCAGAGGCCCTCCAGCCAATAGCTATATCTGGGGCTCTGATAGGCTCATGTCTCAAGATAACTCTGTAGAGCACGAGGAATGGAGAGAAACATATGGTCCTGTTTATCGTGTGGCTTCCACGCTGGGGAAGGAACGGATTATGTTGATGGACCCAAAAGCCGTTGCGCATTTCTACGCACGACTAGGATATGGCTATGTCCAGAATGACCTCTCCCGAATGTTTATAGAGAGGTTATTTGGACGAGGTTTGCTCTGGGCTGAAGGGGACAGTCACAAGAGGTTAGACTTCCATACTGCTCACTGGAATCGTGATACTTATTGCGATTTGCTCTACGTAGGCAACGTAAAGCGCTGTCTCCTGCTTTCAACAATGCAGCCATCCGCCGGTTGACAAATGTCTTCTATGATTCTACGTACAAGGTGCACTATTTTGTTGCTCTGAGTGATCTTTGCCTAAGATAGTTTGTACAGGTTATCGCGGCTTGGGACGCATCTTTGACGGCTGGCGATGAAATCATCGATGTGCAGAAATGGTGTGTTTCCATCACCGCAGCTTTATGTACTATATACTCATCATTGATTTGTAGGATGAACTCTATTTCGTACGGGCATATGTGCTTTTCTGGTTCCCACAGAGCTAACTGTTTTGTGATAGGTTGGACAGCATTGGTATCGCTGGATTTTCGCATGATTTTCGCTCACTGGATGGCGTTCAGTCATCTGTCGTCCGCGTTTTCAAGTCTTTTGAAAGAGACTCAGCGCCGAATGTCCCTGTGATGTTCTTACTCGCGCCGATTCTGCCATGGATATTCAAATTACCAACGAAAAGAAGGAGACTGATGGATGATCTCCACAATTCAATGAGCGAGCTGGCCACACAGCTTCTCGAGAAAACGAGCAAGACAGACGTTGAAGATAAATCTATTATTGGGTTATTGAGTATGTTCTTCCTTCTTCGTATGTTGAATGATCATTGAACTGTGTTATTACCAGTCAAGGCAGAAGGTGATAGCATGTCACATGAAGAAATACTCGCTCAGGTTTGTACAAAGAAATTCTTGTCACCACACGAGAGCTAATTTCTCTTCTTTTCTAGATGGTACGTTTGTCGGCTATGAGCCACCCATCGGTTTTTATCTTACTGAGACCGCTTCTCTTTTTAAGAATGTGCTTCTATTAGCTGGTATGTTGTTTAAATTAATGCTGGAGATCTTGGAAATGCTGACAGAGATTTCAGGATATGAAACCACCTCCAGTAAGTCCCATTTCTTGGCTACGCGATCTATCCTCTAACAGAATCATCTTTATCATTCAGTCAGCCTTACAGTAAGTTTATGACTTCTTTGTGTGCGCACTTAAGCTTTGTGCTGATAGACATTTACTTCTTTAGTGGGCACTGATTGAACTGAGCCGGAACCCTCTGAGCCAAGACAAGCTACGAAAGGAGCTGTTGACGAAGTTTGGAAGCAGCGACCCTTCATACGAGCAGTTGATGTCAACTACGGCCCAGGAGCTGCCTTATCTCGATGCTGTTATTCACGAGGTCTTGCGATTGCACCCTCCTGTTTCATTGTCAAATCGAGTGGTATGTACACGCTTATGTTTGGGTATGGTATCCAATACTGACAACATGAGCCAAGGCGGCAGAAGATGATATCATTCCCTTATCTCAACCAATAACGACGGCGACAGGACAGACCGTTACATCTATTGCTATCGCAAAAGGGAGCGCAGTGTCAGCACCAATCCGTGCCATCAACAGGTTGGATGCGTTCTGGGGCGAGGGTGCTAAATTATTCCGCCCGGAGAGGTGGCTCGAAGGAGAGAAGGACACGTCGCTAGAGTTCAATGCGATCTCGGGGCATCGTAATCTCCTCACCTTCATAGATGGACCGAGAACCTGCATCGGGAAAACGTTCGCTCTTGTCGAGTTCAAAGTATATTTTCTGCTGAATGTGCTGTCCTTTCTTGCTAATGGTTTATTTCAAGGCTGCGCTCAACACGCTTGTTAGGAACTACACTTTCGAATTCCCGAATGGTCCTGAGACGGAACTTGGGAGATGTCTCAGCGTGCTTCCCAGGCCTAAAGTGGTGGGAGAAGAAGGATCCAGGGTGCCATTGAGAGTTAGGAGGGTTCAGTGATTCTAGATAGCATGGCAGTAGTGTACTGTGGATGTAGGGAGGACCAGTAAATTGAATTATTTAACAAGTCTTCTGTGTGGTCGTTGTCGCCGGATTTGGCAATGCTATCACGTCTCCTAATTAGGGAAATGATTGGCAGCATCTCTTTCTCTGTATGTCACCACCGTCTACGATACAGGCTATCGACAAGAGCTCTGTGCATCGTATCACTTCCGGTCAGGTTGTTATTGACTTGCAGACGGCCGTCAAGGAACTTGTCGAGAATAGCCTTGATGCTGGCGCAACTAGCATAGGTTCGAACGCGCCTTATTCCGAGTGTTTCCTGGCTCACAGGTTTACTTAAGAGGTCAGGTTCAGAAACTATGGCCTCAAAAGTGTGGAAGTGATTGATAATGGATCCGGTATTGCGGAGAAAGACCATGCAGGCATAGGTGAGTCTTTGACGCGTTCGTGCATTGCCCTTTAAGGAGCTCATAGACAACGCGTAGGATTGAAGCACCACACGTCCAAACTATCCACCTATTCTGATCTATCTACTGTCACTACCTTTGGATTTCGTGGAGAGGCCTTGTCGTCGTTGTGTGCACTATGTGAATCCGTTTCAGTAACGACTGCGACTGCACCTCCAATGGGCATCACATTGGATTTGGAACGGACTGGGAAGATTCGAAAGACCACCAAGGCTGCTAGACAGGTGCATTCCTCATAACTAACCTCGTGTGCATTTACTTACCCAATATTTTAGCGTGGTACTACCATTACGTTGAACAATCTATTTCACACACTCCCTGTTCGCCGTAAAGAGTTCGAGCGCAACCTGAAACGTGAATACGGGAAAGCCTTGAACCTTCTAAATGCCTATGCTCTTGTCCCCTGTAGTAGTGCTAGTGGTGTACGCCTGACTGTGTCAAATCAAACGGAAAAGAGGTGAGTCAATGTTGTTGTACTCACGAACAATGTCACTGAAATCATACAGTCCGAAGAACGTCCAGCTTCGGACGCAAGGAGTTCCGTCACTTCGGGCATCTGTTGAGGCTGTATGGGGCCCGAAATCATTGGAGAATATTGTCGACTTGAATGTGACTTTCTCTGTGGACAGAGACACTAGCACATTCAAGCGTATCAAAGGGTAAATCCTTGCTTATTTATCTTGCGGATATAATGCTGACAATAATTAGGGCTTTTGAACCCAACGAGGAAGCGGTAACAGTCACAGTGAAGGGACTCATCTCCAAATTCTCACCTGGATGTGGTCGGACTGGCACAGATAGGCAATATCTGTTTATAAACGGTCGACCATGTAACCTGAACAAGGTTCATAGGTCACAGAAGCATCACAGTCTCCCCCCAAAGCTGATTTAGGTATTAGGTTCAAAAGGTGTTTAACGAAACCTACCGGTCCTACAACGCAACGCAATCCCCGTTGATTATTGCTGACTTCATAATACCGACTGGTTAGCTTTATCTTCATGTCTCAATGACATTGCATCTAACACGCTCCTTTTAGACTCGCTCGATGTGAATGTCAGCCCAGACAAACGAACTATATTTCTCCACAGCGAATCAAACTTTCTCAATTCATTCAAGGTGGCGGCCTTATTACAATTGTTGAAAGTGATTGATACTGATACATGGAGTCAGACAGCCCTCGATACGGAATATGCATCGACAAGGTCGACTTTTGAAGTCAATACCACTCAAACTACCCTTTCCAAATCTATCAACATTACGAATCATGTATCTCCCCCAAATCCGAAGGCTGACGCGGCTGAATCTGAGAACTCGGAAGAAGAGGAGGAAACTATTCAAGAACAACCTACAGTGGAGGTCATATCTTTGCCTCCTCGCAATGTGGTGGCATCACAAACTATTGATACAGCTCTCGATTCTGAGGACGTAGATATGGCCGATCCAATGACAGACGATTTACCAGCCGACTCTGGCAATGCGAATGTCGTTCTTGATACAACGCAGGCATCTTGGAGTCGCATTGTGACACCTGTCAAACGAGCGCGCACGCCAGATGAAGATGAAGGTGAAGAGGAGGACGCACCACTCAGTAAGCGAGTAAAACAAGTTATCGCTGGAGGCGTCATCTATAACTCTTCTGTGGTCCCCGTTCCCCCACCCCGTCGAGTCAGGGCACCCCCACTCCCTCCTAAGGAACCCTCCATGCAAACGACTTTATCGCAGTTCGTACGGGGTGATTTCACTCAGGGCACTATAGCTGAGCTGAGCCAGGCAGTGTCTCGTCAGTCTAATCGCTCTCAGGATAAGGCATCTTCTGTCGCCATGGAACAAGTCCACGAGAGCGACGAAGAGCCTGAGATTATGGAAGAGGAAGAAGCAGAAGACGCACAGGTCCTGCAACCGGAGTCTACTTCATCGATTCCTGGCTTGAGCGACTTCGCGGGAACTTCTTCCAGCAATCCAGCAACTGAGCCTCTTTTCTTGGGAGATGATGATTTAATGGACTTGCCAGAAATCGACTCCCAGCTAGAAACGGATGAGGAGGGTGTAGAATCTTCGTCCCTTGTCCGTGATTTCCCTTTGTCCGCTCCAGACAGCAGTGAGGTTGCAGAACATCCCGAAATAGTTCGCTCGGAAAAAACGGGAGAAGTTAGAATGCGCTTCGATATCGACAGCGTCTGCGCTCGTTGGAAACAACTCCGCCTTTCTCCTTCTCCGAGCAAACTGGTTGACGAGGAACGCGAAGGTATTTCAGCGGACGCAGGTCTCGAGGCAAAGCAAGAGAACGCTGCGGCGGCTCTTTCTCGCGTGATTGAGAAACGAGATTTCCGAGACATGAATATCGTAGGGCAATTCAACTTGGGCTTCATTATTGCTCGGAAAACGACTGAAGATGCCGAAGGCATTTTGGATGATCTATTCATTGTAGACCAGCATGCATCGGACGAGAAATACAACTTCGAAACTCTCATAGCTACGACAGTTATGGATTCCCAACGTTTATTCAAGTAGGCGCTTACTTCACTGTTGGAGGTAAGGAGTAACTAACTGATAGTTTTAGACCGGAAGTCCTTGAATTATCTGCTGCCGATAACTTTGTGGCGAAGGAGAATATAGATATCCTGCGGAAGAACGGCTTTGAGATCTCGGTTGAGACTGAAGTCGAGGATGAAGATGAAGAAAACGCATGCCTGAAACTTACCGCGAAGCCTGTTAGCAAGAGTACTGTCTTTGGGATGAGAGGTTAATGCGACCATTTCTCCTCATGCAGACCCCAACTAACACATACCCATGTAGATTTAGAAGAGCTCATTGGGCTACTGCGAGACAGATCCGATGGCCAGATGGTACGCTGCTCTAAAGCAAGAGCCATGTTTGCATCGCGAGCCTGCAGGAAAAGTGTGATGATTGGCATGCCTTTGAACAAAGGCCAAATGAAAACGGTGAGAACTGGAAACTTCATTCATTCGTGAATGGAATGCTGAGAATTGTTTGGGCAGGTGGTTCAACACATGGGTACTATCGAACAACCTTGGAATTGTCCACACGGGAGGCCCACTATGCGACACCTTTTCGATCTCAACGCTTCCAGCAAACCTGCAGACAGAAGGGTGGATTGGCTACCTTTCTCATGAACTGTGCACATTGTATCTATATCAGGTTCATTGTACTTTGCATATTTCATACCCGGGAAAAAAGGAAATTATACACAAGAACGAAAAGACAAAC
>Ga0247730_1001936_pt1 | contig 10589 bp, 17 predicted proteins | sample UWRJL073202C2_FD_180959 | JGI IMG/M metagenome (GOLD analysis project Ga0247730, IMG submission 180959) | Plant litter microbial communities from Arlington Agricultural Research Station in Wisconsin, United States - UWRJ-L073-202C-2 | ecosystem: Environmental > Terrestrial > Plant litter >...
AGTGGCCGAATGGGACGGATTCGAAATCCGTTGTACTGGCGACAGTACCTAGGGTTCAAATCCCTATCTCTCCGCCATTATTGCTACACGCCAAACCCCTGATAACGTTGACGTTATCGGGGGTTTTCCGTTTCTGGTCCTAAATTTTAGGGCAGATTTAGGGCAAATATCCCGGACTCCAGACCTACGAGGGGCGCTCTAGTCCTTCCTAAAGCCCATCATTTCCGAAACCATCCCGGCCATGCTTTTTGTGTCGGCTGGAATCCAACGGCCGTAGTGCTTTCGAACCATGGTCGTATCGCTGTGACCGAGCTGGCGCGCCACCCATTCAACGGGGACGTAGCTCGAAAGTGCCTGGCTGGCGAAGGTATGACGGCATTGGTTCACGCCCCGGTGGCGCACTCCCGCTTTGACCAAATGGTTGGTGAACCAGTTACTGAGATTCTGCCCGCTCCAAGCCACGCCCTCTGTTGGCGTACGAAACAAAAACCGCAGTCGCTCTTTCTTGGTGGATACGTTATCCCGCTGCATGACCGTGACGGTTTGTGCTGGCGCCTCGGCCGCGTCCAGCAGGATCACCTTCAGCAATTCGAGAGCCGGGTCGATCAGCTCGACCATTCGAGCCCTGGCCCGCTCTTTCGGAACCTTGTATTGACCGACCACCAGAGCCCGGCGAACGTGAATCACGCCAGCGTCCAGGTCGACGTCCTCAACGGCAAGGGCGACCATTTCCGACATGGAAAGGCCTGCCCAGCAATTGAACATCACCATGCGAGCCGCCGCCATGCGCTCCGTGTCGGCGTTGCCGATCAGATCGATTTCATCACGGTTAAATGGGTCGGCGTGCTCGATATCGTGGTCGGACTCAATGTTGTTGATCCGTTCCAGCGGATTGAACTTGAGTATCCCGTCGCCGAACGCATCTGCCCAAACCCCCCGCACCACTGTGAAGATGTCGTTCACTGTCTTTGGCGAAAGCCCCTGCTTCAGCAACTGCGCCTGGAACAACTCCAGATCGCTTTTGCTGACATCCACAATTTTTGCCCCTCCGAACTTGCGCTCCAGGTGCTTTGCCTTGCTGATGTAGTTGATCAGCGTACTGCTGGCCTTCTTTGCTCGCTGAACCTCCATCCATCGGCTGATGCCTTCGAGCACTGTCCGTTTGGTCGACGGCCCTCCGTGGCCTGAAAACATTGTTGCCCGCGCAGACTCCGGGAAGTGGGCCGCATAGTCGAAGCGACCTTCCTTGATTTCCGTGATGATTGTCCGGCGCTTATTGTCCGCGTAAGCGATCGACGCCTTGTTGACCTTGGCGATACCGGGCAATGGCTCCCGGCACCGCTGGCCATTGAGCATGAACGTGATGCGGAGTTGTTTGCCGTTCAGCTCGACGCCTGGCGGCATCTTGTTTGTCATGGATTGCCTTCCATCCAGGTTTCAATGGATTTACGGTTGTAAACGACCCGGTTGGCGGGGTCTTTGCGCCAGTGCTTACCTTCCAGCCAAACCCCGCGCTCGCGGTATTTGCGGGCGGCCCCGGTGGTGATGCCAAAGATCAGCGGCAGCAGTTCCTGACGGAACCATGCACCGGGGTGCACCTGGTAATCGATTTTCTCAGCAGCAGCCATGATGATTCCTTCCCGAACGGGGCAAGTAGGGGTGATGCCGCCGTATGGCAGCACAAGATGGTTTGATTTATTGGGGGGATGTCCGGACAATCAGCCGAGCTTTTTCGCTTGCCCGGATGGTTTTATGAAAAGGATTTTTCTGCTTTTAGCTGTCGCAGGCTTCTGCTACGTGATGTCAACCTCAACAAAAGTGCAGTCTCTGGTTCAGCAGTGGAGTACGCCTCTCCAGAGTGCAGCCTCTAGTTCCACATCTCTTGCTGTAACAAAGCCCACTCGGGCTGCGTTCAATTGCGATGGTCGCCAGTACTGTTCGCAAATGACTTCCTGCACTGAGGCGAAAAGTTTTCTTCAGAACTGTCCAGGAATGAAAATGGACGGTAATGGGGATGGCATTCCATGTGAAATGCAGTGGTGTAAGTAGCCCATCTTCGCTGTATGTATTTCTTCAGGCATGACCTCGTCCTTACCGCTACAGCGGCTGACTTTGAATAGGTTGGGGGATGGCCAATTGCCGCGATTGAGCAATCGCTACTGGGCAGGTAAAAGATGTTCAACTACTTTAGAAAAGCAGGCGCGCAGTGTCCCACCTCATGGATGTGCCGATCGAACACGAGTTTCAAGGCCAAAAAGTGTTTTTGAAACTCGAGTGGCGGCATCCTAATGACAGGATCCCTGTCGCTGTTCGAGTTGTCCAGCCAAGCGAAATACTAGGGCTGGGGGAGGTGGCAGCAGAGCTATCCGGCCCGTGGGATGACTACCAGGCAGCAATCACGGATGCCAAGGCTGCCGCTGAACGGTGGATCTGCAGCCAAATGACGACTCGTGAAGCCAAGCGCGGTTAAATCGCCAATTCGTGCCCGAAGGGGACGCGGAATCCTGAAGCGTTACGATGACCACCACCGCCGTACTGCTGGGCGATAGCCGATACATCTTCGCCGGCGTCCGTGCTGCGCAGGCTGAACGAGCGGCCTTCCGGAGTATCCCAGTAGCAAGCCGCGAAGGGTTCGCCCGCACACATCAGGTGCCCTGCGTCACTGGTCAGCGTGTAGGGCAGGTTTGCCACCGGCACATCAAACCCACCGATTACCATTCGACGCTTGGTTACCCCGACCAGCTCAGCTACGTCCTTGTGGTGTTTGCGCTCAATCGCTACCCCATCCGCGTGTAAGTGGCTTATATCTACTTCGAACAGCTCATCCCAGATATCAAAGTCATAGGGGTAGCTGAACAGACTTGCCTGAATTTCCCGGGTGCCATCCAGCTTGAACAACCAAAGATCGCGGTCTTCGATGTGATTTATTAGCTCTGGCCGAGGCTGCCCAAGGAAGAAATAGTCCCAGGCGATACCAGCGCCTGATCGATTCATATCGAAGAGGGCCTGCAGACGTGGCGCCACTTGGTAGTCTTTGTGAACGAGGCCAGCATGGGGAACATCTTTCAGCTCTGCTTGCGCGGTTTTATGATGATCGAGGACGAGCACCGATTCCGCCACTCCGGCCATGGCCACTAGCGTTTCATAGGGATAAGAGAAGTCGACGATGATCACCTTCTTTCCGGTCACGTCGGGTGCAGGGTTGCCGTGGGTAGCCGGGTGGAATTCGATATCGCAGCCTGCGAAGGCCCGGCGAACCACCCATGCCGCGCCGAAACCATCAGCACAGTTACCGTGATAGATACACATGATCGGGGACTGCTTATTCATCGTCGGGTATTCCTTTATTCGGAGACAGGTGGTCAGGATTAACACGTTGGGCGGAGCTGCTAACTTCGAGCCAGCCGCCGCAACGGCACTTGTATTGTTCGCCACGGACATCGCTGAACTCTGTGCCCTCGATCCCGATCACCTGTTGGCAGTGCGGACAGCGGCAGATGATGCCCATGTCACTGTCTCGGGCCACCTGGTGCACATCATAAATATAGTCTGTCACATCGCCTCCTGAGGATATGACTGCTGGCCCTTGGCGCCTTGAAGCGCATCGATGCCAGCTTGTTGAATGGCCCGTCCGAGTAGCAGAGCGTCTTCCGGCGTTACGCTCGGTGGGAGGCTTTCGAATACGATCAGGTTGTGTTTGGGGACGTGTACGACTGTCAGGCGCTTGATCATGCTGCCTCCAACATGGCTTCAATGATTCGCTGCCCGGCGAGGGGCGGCACGGCGTTGCCAGCCATGTGCATGGTCAGGCGGTGGTTATCAGGGCGTTTCGTATCAGGCGGGAACGACATGGCGGCCAGCGCCTCGTTTGCCGAAAGCATTCGCATCTCATCGCCGCGCACCAAGGCCCAGCGATCAAGGGTCGTGATGGTTCCGATCGGGCGATCAAGACTGCGGCCGGTGAGGCCAGAGCCGGAGCCGTAGTAAGGCATGATGAATCGCTCGCCGAAGCGCTCGCGGCCATTCTTCACACGCAGCAGTGTGGATTCAGCGCGGCCAGGCTTCACGATGGGCGACCATTTGCCCGCATCAAAATCAACGATTTCGCTAGCCGGCACATGCTGATACCGGGGCAGCTGCAAATGCAGTGGTGCTTTGCTTCGCGAGCAGACCATAAACAGCCGAACGCGGTGTTGCGGTACGCCCAGATCGGCGCAATCCACGATGTGTGGTGCAAGCGCGTAGCCAAGCCGCCGCATTGCGTCCGCCCAGGCTGGATACAAGACCCAGTCCATGAACTCGGGCACATTCTCAATTACGGCAAATTCGGGGCGGTTCACTTCGGCGTTCGCCACTGGCGCCCATGCTGTTGAGCGCGAGTTGTCATGCTGGGGATTGCCAGAAGCTTTGCCCCGCGCCTTGGTGTGGCCCTGGCAACACGGCGAAGCGAGCATGACATCGTGCTTGGGCACCTGCGACCAATCGGCTTGGTGCAGGTCTTGGCAAGCATGGACCGTGTCGGGATTGTTGCGGGTGTGCCACTCCACGGCCGCCGGCCAGTGGTTAGCAGCCCAGGTAACTTTCAGTCCGGCGTTGATGCCGCCGCGTGTCCATCCGCCCATTCCGGCGAACAAATCAATTGCTGTGAGCATTCGGGATCCTCGCCGGTGTGGCGTGATTCGTTGAAGTGGGGTATAGGAAATCTGAGACTTTCAGCGATTGAGGTGGGGGATGGACGACTACGAAGCTTTGGATATCGAACTTTTTTATGACGCTCGCCGAGGATCTATGCGGGCTAGGCCGTTACCTGGTCAAAAATACCCAACCAGCATGGTGGTGGAGTGCGATAAAAGCTTTCGAGACGCAAATCCCGCTGGCTCGCGGTTTAGATTGATGGTCAAAGAAAAAGCCAAGAAAACTCCTGACTGCCGAACCCATCTTTATTCCAGATACAGCTGGGGCGTCACTCCGATCCACTAAGAGGCGTGGCGCAGACCGGATGAGGTGGCGCAGTTTGTTGAAGTGGGGTATTGGTGCTGACCGGCATGGAGCCGGATCAAGGAGCAGCAGTGAACTCAAAAAATAAGGCGCAAATCGTCCTGTGTGTGGCAGGAACAACAGGGCTGTTGCTCGTTTTGGGAGTGCTGGCGTTTTACGTGGTCACTTTTTCGACCGGCGTTTCAGGGAGCCAAGAAGTCTGGGGGCAATTCGGAGATTATTTCGGCGGGCTGTTAAATCCAATACTTTCATTTTTTGCTTTCGTCGGGCTGCTGTTTACGGTGAACGTGCAGCTGAAGGCTGGTGTTGATAACGAAGCTAGGCACGAAGAGCAGATGTTTGACTCGCGCATGTTTCAGCTTCTTTCATTTATTCATGTTGCAGTCTCTTCTTTGAAGATAATACAACCTCGCGGCAGCATGGGTTCACTCGAATACGAGTCGCATCGAGCAGTAGCATTCGCTTGGAATCGGCTAGACCAGGAGTTTCTGGTTGATGTCCGGATGGGTGACTACCCGGACAGGATGGACGGTTTGCTCCAGGAATTCGATTAGTGGAAAAAGCAATACTGGTCCGGCGTCGTGAGTTATTTCGATGCAACGATTTTGGTTACGAATTATGTGATTGATAAAGCGTCAACGCCAGATACGCTGAAGTTCTCAATCGATGTTATCAAAGGGCAGATGTCGTTACATGAAAGATCCTTGCTGCTCTACGTTGTTATTTGCACTCCAAAGTATCGAAACGTCCTAGTGCCGTTAATTACTCACAATTTCTGGGATGAGCCGGATGATGACAATTTGTATCCCTATCGCGCTGAGCTGATAACGGCCGCTCTTGCTCTCTCATAAGACATCACCCCTTTATTATAAGGGGTGACATATTTAGTTTGTGCTGAACGTGCCCAAGGCCAGCTTGGCCGCTTCGCCCACCTGAGCATCAAGCACTGACTTGAACTCCTGGGCGATTTCCTCGCGCTGGACCTCTTCACCGACCCAGCGCAGTTTCAGCGCAGGTTGCGCCCCGCTGGTGATGACCGAAATGCGCAGGATGATCTCGCGCAACGACAACCCTTCGAACGGCACCACCGAGAAGATCAGCGACGTGGGCAGCGTTTCTTTGCTGGTTGCCTCGATGGCATCCATTGCGCTGCGGCTGGCGCGGGTCTCGCTGACGGTGTGATCGCTTTCCGAAGTGGCCTTGATTGAGATCGTGCGCACCGCCGCGATGGCTTTGACCAGGCTGATGTTCTGCAGGTCTTCACCAACAGCCGACAGCGTGCTGTGCCAGTCCTCGATCCAGTCGCTCATTTCCTTCTGAGACATTGCGCGGCCGCCGATCGCCTGGACTGCCTGATAGCCAGCAGTGGCTTTCAGCTTCAACACGGCGCGGTCATCGGCGTGGCCTGGCGCAAGAACGTCACCGAGGTTGAACATCACCGAGCAGGTCATTTCATCCTGGTTGATGAAGCCTTGGGCGTCTGCGACTTGGCGGTCGATCACGTACTTGCTGAAGTCCGGCAGCGAGTTAGTGGAGAAGGTGCCACGGAAGCGGCTACGGCCCGCGCCGAACTGTTCAAGGCTGAAAATCTTCGCGCCTTCGGGCACCACCACGGTGGGCGTGTTGGTATCCAGCGCTTTTGCCGAGGCGATTAGCGCGGTGTCCGTGATCAGTTGAATTGCTTCTGCTGTTAGCGACATGTTTTCAGGTCTCTATGGGGAAGGGGTGCAGCGGGGATCAGGTGCGGCGCGGGATGGGTGCTTCGTCGCGGTTGAACAACTGTTCATGTTTCTCTTGGAAAAGCGTGAGCTTGCCGCCTTCCCCGACATACATTGGCGTGTCCAAGCTGGTGTTTTCGCTACGGCCCCCACCCTTGGTGGGCACTTTGTAATCGAGTTTGTGCTTGATCTTCACCATGTGAGAGTTGGCGATTTGACTAAAGTCCAAGGTGATTACCAGCTTCCCAGCTTTGCCGTACTCCACAACGCCTTCGGCTATTTCGGAAAGGGCGTAACCAATTTGACCGGCGAAGACTCCGCCATTGAGCTCTTCGAGAAATTCGGTTGTATCTGTTGCGGTGGACATGGGCGTTTCTCCGTCAGGACTGATATCCAGCTGGGTGGGATGTGTAGTTGAAGTGGTCGGCGGCGCTGGTTGGCGCGGGATTGCATACGTCTCACCGGCGTTTGCCTGGTGGCCGCTTGGGATAGTCGATGCAGTAGTCTTCGACCAGCCGATCGATCAGCGTCCGGCTGATACCCAAGCGGGCGGCGGCCTGCTTTCGTGCAAGGCCTTGGTCGCGAGCAGCCTTGACCCTGATAACGTTCATTGCATCCGCAATCGGGTCGATCTGGGGCGGCTTCAGGAATGGCGTCGGGTCGTGCTTTTTTGTACTCAATGCCGCATTCTTTCGCGAGACGGTTCAGCATGTATTCGCTCAACCCGGTTGCCCTGACGATCTCCTGCTTGGTCATATCCGGCGCCATGGCGCTGACCCGATCCTTGATGAGCTGGGCGATCTTGATGCGTGGCACTGCGGCGCGGCGCTTGAGCTTTCTCGGCGCGTCGATTACAGGCTTGGGCGCAGGTGTGGGTTTGCGTCCGTACGACACAGCAGCCGGCTTCGGCTTCTGCACGAAGCCTTCCAGGGTGGATATGGTGCCGCCATTGGCGAGGAAACTTTTCATGGCAGCGGATAGAACTGCCGATTTCTGCGTGTTGTGCTGAACACTGCTCAGCTCCATGCTGATCATGGCAGCGCCCCGAAGAAGGCAAAGGCCAGCAGGCCGCCAGTGAACAGGAGCGTCCAAGACAGAAGGCCCCGAGCGAACAGACGAACCGGCGACCGTTGTGCTGCCGGGCGGTGCGTTGCGACTGGCGCATCATCGCGGCGCTGGGCAACACGAGTGGCCTTCGCGATGCCGGTGCAGACGACCTTGGTCTGGTCGGTGGCGCGATCCACGACGCTGAATTCGTTGTTGCCGCACGGGACCACAACGTGACGGTACGTACGCACCGGAGCTTCGCGACCAATCATTGCGTACATCTGCGCAGCGGACAGATTGAAGCGTGCTTGCAACCCCTGACGGATCGCTTGGCTTTGCAAGATAGTTTGATTCATGGCTATTCCTTCAGGTGGTTGCGTTCATGGAATAAGGTGCCGTCTCTCCGGCTGTCACGGCGCTTCACCCCGTCGTTGCTCAGTTGATATGGCCCAGTGGCGCGGCCTCCACTTAGCCGTAAGTGGTCCACGTCTGCGTGATTCCGTGCGTATTGGCTTGATCACATTGAAATCCCCAATGCCTTCCCACGGTGGCGCTCGCAGCATCGCGTTGCTCTTCAAGAGATGATGCAGAAGGCCAGTCGCTACCCTGGCTATCCTCAGAGGCCGACAAAGCCTTTCTCCCTGCGGTCGGTCATGGCCCCGATGGTTCCGCCAATTTCTCTTAGTCCGCCATCGATAAGCGCGGATACCATGCCTCCGGTCGTTCAGGTGCGCTCGGAGCTACGTCGCGCTGCGTGTCTGCTTTCCACGCCGCTTCTGCATCGGGGTGTGATCTGGTGAGGAATTACTGCGCTCTCTGCCCGAAGGCTTACTCTGCAAACCAGTCAGATCACACTCCGATGCAGCCTGGCGCGTTGCCAGGGTTCGGGCAGTTAACGTCAGGCTGACGTGGCGCTGGTTGATCAGTCGCTGCTTGAGCTGGAAGAGCTGCTGTCGCTCGATGAACAGCTCGAACTGTCGCTGCTGCTTGAACTGCTGCTGTAACTGTCGCCGCTGCTGTACCCGCTACAGTGCGAACGTGACGGCGTGTCGTCGCTGGCGCTGTAGATCGCCTGAGTGGTTGGGTTCAGCGGGTGCAGGGGGTTTGTGTAAATGTCATCGCGATTCGGCTGGCTGACTGTTGACGGCCTGATGCTTTCGCTTCGGGCTGCTGGCCTGGGATTGCTGACCGTGCCTCGCGGCGACCGTGCTGGCGGCGCTGGATGCGCGGCGGGAATTACGGCTGGTGGCTTGCGGCCGAGCAGCCTGGACAAGAGCTCGAACATGTCATCACCCTTTCTTTGAATTGCCGGCCATCAGCACCACCAGCAGCAGCGACACCAGGATCAGGTCACCCACCATTGAGAAGATGCGGCTTGCCGAGTCGACGAACACCACGCCGCCGGCGAGCCCGAAGGCTGCCCAGCGCCGAACCTTATTGCTGAGCGCGCCCAGCACGGTTACAGGTGGTCTTTGAGGTTGAGGCCCATAAGCTTGGCGGCCTTTTCCAGCACCACCATCTCTTCGTCTTCGATCTGGCCGTCAGCTTCGGCGACGGTCAGCATCACATTGAGCACCGTCAGCGCCTCCGTTGGGCTGTGTGCCAGGTCGGCCAGTTCTTTCTCGGCGTTCTGACGCAGGATGCGTTTGCCACCCTGGATAAAGTCGGCTTTGGCTCGATCCAAGCAGTTGGAAAGCTCGGCGCCGAAGTCTTTCAGAGCGGGGTTGTTGGAGAGCAGATTCGACAGCTTGTCGAGTTCGCTGGTCTCCAGTTCGCCGTCAGCGGCCGCAACATAGATGGAGCCGTATACGCACGCTTCCATCAGATCGCGGTTCGCCAGCTTTCCTACAGCGGCGCGGGCCTGACCTGATTTTTTGCCAAACAGTTTTCCTAACATGTGAGATACCTCGGGTGGGTGGGTTCTTTCGCAATGCAGCCTGTTTCAAAGCTGCATAAAGAAAGCTTCAGCCCTGCACATAAGGGATGTCGTTGAGGATCAGCCAGTCTTCCATCCAGCCAGTGGACGACGTTTCTTTGTCTCGACAATCGAAACCCAACAACCCCAAGCTGGAATCGTCACTGCAAATGATTTGGCCATTTGGCGTCTCGACCTGAAGGTAAGCGTCCAGCCCGCCGTGGTTTACAACCTGTAGCCTGCAGCCCGCTTTCAGCAGCGGCAGAAGGCCTACCGTTATCTGTCTACCCATTGTCGAATCTCCGTTGATTTCCCAATGCAGCCTGTCGCCAAGCTGCATCAGTGAAAGTTTCAGGCGAGGAAGATTCCTTCTTCACTTTCACCAGGCATGATCGGGTCACCCGTTCGGCGTCCGAAAACCTGATGGTCGGGATGGATAACCATCGCCGGAGCCAGCGCAATGCATACCGGGGTGATGATCTTCCGGCGTATTGCCTCGGCGACCATCGCGGTTTGGCGGGTCACTCCGAGCTTGAGCATTGCGCTTGAAAGTCTTTTCACTACGGTCCCTGGCGAGATCCCGCAACTCTTTGCAATTTGTTTGGCTGTCTGGCCCTGGGCTACTGAAAGTACGAATTCCAGTTCCCGTGGAGCGAGTCCAAGCCCCAGCTCGCCTTTCCACGTGCCGTTGATCAATGTTCGTTCCATGTAATGCCTCGTCATGATGTTGTGGCCTCGCAAGGGCACACACGGCGATGGGTCATCAGTTGCATCCGATGCATTCACCGCCAGGGTGGGGGTTTGGGTGTTTGGTGATGGCAGTCATTTCGTACTCCGGTTGTCATCCCAAAGCACCCTCGTGGAAGGTGCTTCAGTGATGCCTTGTTTGTTCAGCCGACCTTGCGCACCGA
>Ga0247730_1001937_pt1 | contig 10583 bp, 5 predicted proteins | sample UWRJL073202C2_FD_180959 | JGI IMG/M metagenome (GOLD analysis project Ga0247730, IMG submission 180959) | Plant litter microbial communities from Arlington Agricultural Research Station in Wisconsin, United States - UWRJ-L073-202C-2 | ecosystem: Environmental > Terrestrial > Plant litter >...
TCGCGCGCCAGCATGGTTGCGTGGTCGCGGGCAAAGTCGTCGGTGTGCAGGAAGAAGCCGACACGGCCGGCAACCTGGTTTCCGATGGCGGCGATTTCGATTGCGCCATCCGCTTGCGCCAGCAGCAGGCCGGCTCCGGAGACGCCTTTCGGCTGGACCGTCACCCAGCGCTTGCTACCGCCGAGCGGCTGGTCATTAGAAGGCAAGGCCGGCGTCATAGCTGTCGACCAGCAGGGTGCCGAGCACAACACGGCGGTTGGCGGAAAAGGCGTCGGTCACTAGCTGCCCCCTGTTTCCAGATCGGTAATGGCCGCCGCTTTGGGCTTGCGCTTGATATTCCTGCGGATCATCGCCAGATTGGCGCCGCCGGTGGTAAACGCCAAGCCGAAATAGAGCAGCATGGCCAGCACGATCAGACCAAGCAGCGTGGCTGCGCGTAGCGCCAGCGGGGCCGCCGACGATAGCGGAAAGGCCAGCCACTGGATGGTAAAGTAGATTGCCACCGCCATCAGCGCCGCCGACAGCACCAGCCGCGGAATGCGGGTGAGCAGCGGAATATCCACACCCCAGTGGCCGCGCCAGACCAGCGTTGCAAACAGCAGGATGGCGTTGACCCAGCCCGCCGCGATCTCCGCCGTGGCAATGCCGCTGGCCGACATGGTTGGAAACAGCGTCAGCGCCAGCGAAATGTTGACGACCACGGAAATGCCGGCAAAGATCATCGGCGTGCGGGTATCCTCGCGGGCAAAAAAGCCGGGGATGAAGGCTTTGATCAGCACGAAGGCCGGCAGACCGAGGCCGTAGATCGCCAGAATGTTGGCAACCACCCCGGTAGATTCCGGTGAAAACCGGCCGCGCTCGAACACCAGACGGACGATCGGTTCGGACATCACCAAAAGTGCCGCCGCCGCGGGCAGGGTCAGGAACAGCACGAATTCGACAGACCGGTTCTGCAGGCTGGCGGCTTCCTTCAGATTGCCGGCGCGCAGCGAGCGGGCCAGTTCCGGCAGCAGCACGGTAGCGACCGCGATGCCAACGACGCCAAGCGGCAACTGGTAGATGCGGTCGGCATAGACCAGCGAGGAGACCGCGCCTTCCTGGGTGGAAGCGATGCCGGTGTTGATCAAAAGGTTGATCTGGGTGATGCCGCCGGTGATCGCTGCCGGCAGCGCCAGGATCAGCAGGCGCTTGACGTTTTTGGTGAAGCGCGGGCGGCGAAAACCGATGGTGATGCCGGCATGGCGCACGGCGACCCAGACGATCGCAAGCTGCACGAAGCCGGCAGCCATTACCCCCCAGGACAGGCCATAACCCACGGTCAGCGCATCATGACCGCCGAGCCAGGCATAGGCGAGCACGCCGATCAGGATGATGTTGAGGAATACCGGTGCAATGGCCGCGGCGAAATAGCGGTGCAGCGAATTCAGCATGCCGCCCATCATCGCCGCCAGCGACATGCAGGCAAGGTACGGGAACATGATCGTAGCGAGCGCCACCGTGCTTTGATATTTTTGCGGATCATCGGCAAAGCCGGGCGCGATCACCGTGCGCACCAGAAACGGCATCGACAGTTCCATGACGATGGTGATCGCCATCAGCACCGTGAACAGCACGCCAAAAACTTCCTCGGAAAAGCGTTTTGCGCCCTCCATCCCGCCCTGCTCGATTTCTTTCGCAAACAGCGGCACGAAGGCGGAATTGAACGCTCCTTCGGCAAACAGCCGTCGAAAGGTGTTGGGGAAGCGGAAGGCGGCATTGAACGAGTCGGCCACCGGACCGGTGCCGAGCAGTGCTGCCATCATCGTCTCGCGGGCAAAGCCGAACAGGCGGCTGCCGAGCGTGGCGCCGCCGACTGTGGCGAATTTCTTGACCAGGCTCATGCGTCCGCCTTGAATTTTTTCGGGCCGATCAGGCCGCGGGTGGGCGTCGGCACCAGAATGCCGTTGCGCATTTCATCCTCCTGCTCGGCGATGATCGCCTTCAGCCGGTTGGCGATGTTCGACTGGCGATTTTCCGTCGTCACCTTCTGGCCAATCAGGTCAGTGACGTAGAAGGTGTCGATCACCTTCTCGCCAAAAGTGGTGATGCGGGCCGACTGGATATCGAGCGAGAGATCCGCCAGCACCGATGTGATTTCGGCAAGCAGTCCAGTCCGGTCGAGGCATTCGACCTCGATCACGGTGAACTTGTTCGACAGCCCGTTGGAGATGGTGACGTAGGGCTGCACCGGAAAAGTCTTGTTCTTCTTGCGGCCTTTTGCACGGATGGCGATGACTTCCGGCAGGCCCTTGCGACCGGCCAGCACGTCCTCGATCATCCGGCCGATGGTAGCAGCCCGGCGCATCTCGTCCTCGTCATTGGCAAACTCGCGGTTGACCAGGATGGTGTCGAGTGCCCGGCCATCGGAGGTGGTAAAAATCTGCGCGTCGGCAATATTGGCACCGGCCGCGGCACAGGCGCCGGCAATCACCGACAGCAGGCGCGGATGGTCGGGCGCCAAGACGGTAATTTCGGTGATCGCATGGAAGGAATGGGTGCGCACCATGGTAGATAGCGCCTTGCCGGCAAGATCGGTCTCCCGGATGAACTGGGCGTGGCGGATCTGGTCGTCCAGCGGCACCGACAGCAGATAGGGCTCGTAGTGCAGCGTGCTGTAGAGCGTCCGGTCCTTTTCGTCCCAGCCGCCGAGCGCTGCCGACAGCGCTTCGCCGGCCGCCTTGGCCCGCTCCTTGCGCGATACTTCGGAAAAGCCACCGGAAAGCAGCAGTTCGGTCTCGTAGTACAGGGTCCGCAGCAACTGGCCCTTCCAGCCGTTCCACACGCCCGGGCCGACCGCGCGGATGTCGCAGACCGTCAGGATCTCCAGCATCTTTAGCCGATCGAGCGACTGTACCTTGTCGGCAAAGTCGGTGATCGTCTTGCGGTCGTGCAGGTCGCGGGTCTGGGCCACCATCGACATCAGCAAATGCTGCTCGATCAGCCAGACCACCAGTTCCGTCTGCTTTGGCGTCATCCCGAAGCGGGGGCAGAGTTTTCTCGCCACCCGGGCGCCGGCGATCGAGTGATCCTCCTGCCGGCCCTTGGCGACGTCATGCAGCAGCATGGCGACATAGAGAGCCTCGCGCTCCTCGATCCCTGGCATCAGTTTTGCCGCCAGCGGATGAATTTCCGTCGCCTTTCCGGCGTCGATTTCAGCCAGCACCGCGACGCTGCGGATCAAATGCTCGTCGACGGTATAGTGATGGTACATATTGTATTGCATCATCGAGACGATCTTGCCGAATTCGGGAATGAACCGCCCGAGCACGCCCGCCTCGTTCATCCGCCGCAAGATCAGCGCCGGGTCGCGGCGCGAGGTCAGGATAGAGATGAACAGCCGGTTGGCCTCGTCATTCTCCCGCAACTCGGTATTGATCAGCGAAAATGACCGCGTCAGCCGCTTTAAAGCATCCGGATGAAATTCGAGATTGTGGATATCGGCGAGATGGAACAGGCGGATGATGTTGACCGGGTCACGCTTGAACACCTCGGCATCGGCCAGCGTGATGCGGCCGCGATCCTCGACGAAATCCAGCGTGCCCGGAATTTTGCGGGCTCGGTGGGCAAAGCGCGAAATGACGCCGGTGAGGCCTGGGGTTGCCTTGGCCTGCTGGTCCTCGAGCCCGGAGCAGAAGATGCGGGTGAGGTCGCCGACGTCTTTTGCTACGAGGAAATAATGCTTCATGAAGCGCTCGACCGCCGACAGGCCGGGGCGGGCATTGTAGCCGAGCAGTTCGGCAATATCCTTCTGGATGTCGAAGGACAGGCGCTCTTCCGCCTTGCCGGTGAGGAAATGCATGTGGCAGCGTACCGCCCACAAGAAGTCGTCTGCCTTTTCAAACAGCCGCAATTCCTGGCGCGACAGCACGCCGGGACGCACCAGATCGGCGGCGTCCCGGACGTGGTAGTAATATTTGGCGATCCAGAACAGCGTATGCAGGTCGCGCAACCCGCCCTTGCCCTCCTTGACGTTGGGCTCGACCAGATAACGGGTGTCCCCGGATTTCTTGTGGCGCACGTCACGCTCGGCGAGTTTTGCAGCGATGAATTCCGGGCCGGTGCCGCTCACCACTTCCTTTTCGAACCGGACTTCAAGCTCGTCCGTCAGCGATTTCAGCCCGCAGATATGGCGTGTTTCGAGAATGGCGGTGCGGATCGTCATGTCGCTCTTCGACAGGCTGATACATTCGTCCACCGTGCGGGTGGCATGGCCGACCTTGAAGCCGAGATCCCAGAGAATGTAGAGAATGAACTCGACCGCCTTGTGCATGGCCTCGGCGTTTTTCAGGGGCAGCAGGAAAAGCAGATCGATGTCGGAGCCGGGCGCCAGCGTGCCACGGCCGTAGCCGCCGACGGCCGTTACGGCAATATGGCTGCCCTGCAGCGGATAGATCCGGGACACGGTGTAGTCGTGCAAGATGGTGATCAGGCTGTCCTGCAGGAAGGAAATTCGCCGGGCGCATAAAAGCCCGCCACCGTCCCGGGACAAAAGCATGCGGGCTTTTTCGCGACCTTCGACGCTCGCCTTACGCAGGATCGGCAACAATTCAGCCCGCACTTCGACCTGGGTAAGGTTTTCGCCGGCGGCGATCGCCTCCACCTCGGCGCGCAGTGCCGCCACATCGAGAATGTCTGAATAGTCGATTTCGTGTCTGACCATGTCGTCCTGTGCTTTCACTATGCGGCCAGCATATGGTGCGGCGCTATAGCGTTTTTGAGGCGTGTTGCCCAGACATTAGCGATCAAGCCTTGCCAAGTTGTTGCTGTTGACGTTCGGGGAGGGAAATCACAGTGGGGTCCCGTCCGCAGACCGGGCCTTATTTCGCCGTCAACTGCTTTTTCAGGGCATACAGCGCTTCCATGGCATCGCGCGGGGTCATGTCGTCGGGGTTGAGCGCTTTCAGCGCCTCCTCGACCTTCGACGGCCCGATGCGCTTGGCCTCCTCGCGGCGCACGGCCACTTGGAACAGCGGCAGGTCGTCGATCAGCGAGCTTGCCGGATTCTTGCGGTCGGCGTCTTCGAGCTTGGTCAGAACGTCGCGGGCCCGTGCCACCACGGAGGCGGGCAGGCCGGCGAGGCGGGCGACCTGGATGCCGTAGGACCGGTCGGCCGAACCTGGGCCGACCTCATGCAAAAAAATCACCTCGCCGTCCCATTCCTTGACACGCATGGTGGCGTTGGAGAGGCGGTTGAGTTTTTCCGAAAGCACCGTCAGTTCGTGGAAATGGGTGGCAAACAGGCCGCGGCAGCGGTTGATCTCGTGCAGATGCTCGACCGCGGCCCAGGCGATGGAGAGACCGTCAAACGTGGCGGTGCCGCGGCCAATTTCGTCCAAGATCACCAGCGAGCGGGCTGTCGCCTGGTTGAGGATCGCGGCGGTCTCGACCATTTCCACCATGAAGGTGGAGCGGCCGCGGGCCAGATCGTCAGAAGCGCCGACGCGTGAAAACAGCCGGTCGACGATGCCGATATGGGCCGAGCCGGCCGGTACGAAAGACCCCATCTGCGCCATGATGGCGATCAGCGCGTTCTGGCGCAAAAAGGTCGATTTACCGCCCATGTTCGGCCCGGTCAGCAGCCAGAGGGCGCCTTCGGCAACATCGCCGGAGGGCGAGAGATCGCAATTGTTGGCGATGAACGGGTTTTCCGACTGGCGGCGCAGCGCCTGCTCGACCACCGGATGGCGGCCGGCGGTGATCGCGAACATGGTCGAGCCATCGACCGTCGGGCGGCAATAGCCCTGTTCCTCGGCCAGTGCCGCAAGTCCGGTGGCGACGTCGATGACGGCGAGTGCTCTCGCGCCGGCCTTGATCGCCTCGGCATCGGCCACCACCGCCCCGGTCATCGCCGAAAATGCTTCCAGCTCGATGGTCAGCGCCTCGCCCGCGGCATTGGCGATCCGGCTTTCGAGATCCGCAAGTTCCGTCGTGGTAAACCGCATGGCATTGGCCATCGACTGACGATGGATGAAACGGGCTTTTGCCGTATCGGTATCGATCATGCTGCCGGCATTGCCGGCGGTGACCTCGATGAAATAGCCGAGCACATTGTTGTGACGGATTTTTAGCGACTTGATCCCTGTCTCGTCGGCATATTGCAGCTGCAGCCCGGCGATCACCCGGCGTGACTGGTCGCGTAGCGCCCGCACCTCGTCCAGCGCCGGCCGCGCCCCTTCGCGCACAAAACCGCCGTCACGTTTCAGCAGCGGCAGTTCGTCGCCCAGCGTGGCGCTCAAAAAAGCTTCGAGATCGGCCGGCAGCGCCGCCAGATTTTTCAGCGCGCCTTCCAGTTCGACCGGCAACAAAGCCGTCTGCAGCCGCTGCGCCACCTCGGCTGCGGCCTGCAACCCTTGGCGCAGAGCGCCGAGATCGCGCGGTCCACCGCGATCCAGCGCCAGCCGCGACAGGGCGCGAGGCATGTCCGGCACATGTTTCAGTGCCTTGCACAAATCCTCGCACAGCGACGGCTCGTTCATCAGGAAAGCGATCGAATCCAGCCGCTCGTTGATGCGCTCGGGATCGGTCAGCGGCGACATCAGCCGCTCCGCCAAAAGTCGTGCCCCGCCGCCGGTGACCGTCCGGTCCATCGCCTTCAGAAGCGAGCCGTTGCGGTCGCCTGACAGCGTTTTTGTCATTTCCAGATTGGCGCGGGTGGCCGGGTCGATGAACAAGGTCGAGCCGGCACTTTCACGCTCCGGCCGGCCCAGCGGTGGCCGTTCGGCCAGCTGGGTCTTTTCCACATAGGCGACAGCCGCCGATGCCGCCGCCAGTTCAGCGCGCGAAAACGTGCCAAAACCGTCAAGCGTGCCGACGGAAAAATAACGGGCGATGCGGCCTTCGGCGGACGCGCTGTCGAACAGCACGGCCGGCTGCGGCACGGCGGTGCGGCCGAGCACGTCGAACACCGGCTTCATCTCCGGATCGTAAAACAGCGTGTCGGCGACAATCAGTTCGCGCGGGTCGATGCGCAGAATGTCGGAGAGCAGTCGCGACTGTTCCGTCTCCGCCAGCCGAAACACGCCGGTGGAAATATCGATCCAGGCGAGCGCCATCTGTGCTTCAGCGCCGCCACGGATGCGGGCAAGCGTCATCAGGTAGTTGGATTCGGACGGCGAAAGCAGTTTTTCCTCGGTGATCGTGCCGGGTGTGACCAGCCGCACCACGTCGCGCTTGACCACCGACTTGCCGCCGCGCTTTTTCGCTTCCGCCGGGTCCTCGATCTGCTCGCAGACGGCCACGCGAAATCCGAAGCCGATCAGTTTCTGCAAATAGTCGTCGGAGGCATGCACCGGTACCCCGCACATCGGGATATCCTGGCCCATGTGCTGGCCGCGCTTGGTCAGCGTGATGCCGAGGGCCCGCGAGGCCTCAACCGCATCCTCGAAAAACAGCTCGTAGAAATCGCCCATCCGGTAGAACAGGATCGAGTCCGGATTGTTGGCCTTGATCTCAATGAACTGTTCCATCATCGGCGTCGCCGAGGCACGGCTTTCCTCCGTTGCCAGCTGGGCAGCGGTGAGAACGGCAGGCTCGGTGCGGTAATTGACGGTCACGGAATACGGTTTCGTTTTGAAAAGGGAGATCTATCTTACCGGTGCCGCGTGTGGCAGCACAATATGCCGAATGCGGTTGCGGGCGGCTGCCCACAACTACGTTTCCGCCCATTGGATCGGTTGCGACGCCATTAAGTGCCGACCGATCCGCTCTACTGGGACAGCTAACTGACAACCCAGGCCAGGTAGACCAGCGCCAGCGCGATCACCCACAGCGCCCAGCGCCCCGAGCGGCTGTGCCGCGCTTCCGCCTTACCGATTGCCTCTGCCGTGGCGGCGTCGAAACGGATGCCATGTTCGCTCATGGCCAGCAGCTGCTGGTGGAATTTTTCGGTCTTGCTGGCGATTTCGGGGGCGGCTTCGGCGAGTTTCAACGCTGCCTTCAGGCCATCGCGGAAATCGGTGACGATACGCTGCGGGCCGAGATTGCCGCGGATCCAGTCGCCGACCACCGGCTCTGCCGCCTTCCACATGTTGAAGCGCGGATTGAGAATGCGCGACACGCCTTCAACCACGACCATGGTCTTTTGCAGCATCACCAGTTCCGGCCGGGTTTCCATGTCAAAAAGTTCGGTGATTTCAAACAGCAATGTCAAAAGCTTGGCCATCGAAATGGTTTCGGCCGGCTGGCCGTGGATCGGCTCGCCAATGGCGCGGATCGCCTGGGCAAAGCTCGCCACATTGTGGTGCCCGGGCACGTAGCCTGCCTCGAAATGCACTTCCGCCACCCGCATATAGTCGCCGGTGATGAAGCCATAGAGAATCTCGGCCAGGAACCGGCGTTCCTTTTTGCCCAGCCGGCCGACGATGCCCATGTCGACGGCGACGATCATGCCGTCGGGGGCGACGAACAGGTTGCCCGGATGCATGTCGGCGTGGAAGAAGCCGTCGCGCAGCGTGTGGCGCAGGAAAGACTGGATCAGCGTATCGGCCAGCGCATCGAGATCATGTCCGGCCGCCTTCAGCGCCTCGACATCCGACATCTTGATGCCGTCGATCCATTCCATGGTAATGACGTCGCGGCCGGTCCGTTCCCAGTCGACTTTGGGAACCCGGAAACCCGGGTCCTTGGCGGTATTCTCGGCGATTTCCGACAAGGCGGCCGCTTCCAGCCTCAGGTCCATTTCGACCTTGGTGGTCTGTTCCAGCGTGCGTGTGACTTCCACCGGCCGCAGGCGCCGCGAGGAGGGCATGTAAGCTTCCTGCAGGCGGGCCATCAGATACATCGCCTCAAGATCATTGGCAAAGCGCTGGCGCACGCCGGGGCGGATGACCTTGATGGCGACGCGCTTGCGGCCTTCCGGCGTCTTCACTTCGCCCGGATGGACCTGGGCGATCGACGCGGCAGCGATCGGCGGATCGAAGCGGGTGTATAGATCGCTAATCGAGCGGCCGAGCGAGCCCTCGATATTAGCGCGTGCAGCACTGTCGGGAAAAAAAGCCATCCGGTCCTGCAACTGCGCCAGATCGTCGGCAAATTCGGTGCCGACCACGTCCGGACGGGTCGCCAAAAACTGCCCCATTTTGACATAGGAGGGCCCCAGCCGGGCGACGGCATGGGCCAGCCGGTCGCTGCGCTCGGCGCGGATCGCCTTGCGGCGGGCAAACAGGCCGGCGGATTTTTGTGCCAGCCGCAAGAGCGGCGGCATGTTTTCCGGCGGCAGCGCCGAAACCACGCCCTCGCGCACCAAAACCCAGCCAACCATCGCCAGTCGGTAATAGGCGCCAAACGTGCTCATGCGATGTGTCCGCGGCAAGCGGAGGCCGAAGGCCGCAGGTGACCGGTCTCATTCATGCGTCAGATCTTCCAGCCGGAATGCAGCGCGGCGATGCCGCCGGTATAATTGGTGAAGTTGACGCGCGAAAAGCCGGCGGTACGGATCATCTTGGCAAAATTCTCCTGGTTGGGGAATTTGCGGATCGATTCCACCAGATACTGGTAAGGCTCAGCGTCGCCGGTAATCATCTTGCCGAAGCGCGGAATGGCATTGAACGACCAGGCTTCGTAAAACTTGTCGAGCAGCGGCAGGTCGACTTCGGAAAATTCCAGCACCAGCAGACGCCCGCCACGCTTCAGTACGCGATAGGCTTCGGAAAGGGCGACGTCGATGCGTGGCACGTTGCGGATGCCAAACGCGATGGTGTAGGCGTCGAAGCTGGCATCCTCGAACGGCAGATCTTCCGCATTGGCCTCGACGAAAGTGAGGTTCTGGGTCAGCCCCTTTTTTTCCGCGCGCTCGGCGCCGACGCCGAGCATCGATCCGTTGATGTCGAGCACGGTCGCATGCGCCAGCCTGTTGGAGGCCTCGACGATGCGAAAGGCGATGTCGCCGGTGCCACCAGCCACGTCCAGGACCTTATAGTCCGGATCTTTGCGCGGGTTGAGGGCTGCGATCATCGCGTCCTTCCAGGGGCGGTGCAGGCCGGCCGACATCACGTCATTCATGATGTCGTAGCGCTTTGCCACTTTGTGAAAGACGTCGTTGACCAGAGCCTGCTTTTCGCCCTCGGCCACATCGCGAAAACCGTAGGAGGTTGCCATGCCGCCATCGGCGGAAGTGCGGCTTTCGGCCATCGTCAGAACTCCATTCTTTCTATTCGTCGGCGGACCATAGCGAAATCATATGTGCCGCGCTATCTCTTGCGCCAAGCGGCAGGCCACGGCACTTGCGGGCTGCTATAGACCACAAACGGTCGCGCATAAACAGATAGATGGATGATCGATGCCCGAATTGCCAGAGGTCGAAACGGTAAGACGCGGCCTTGCGCCGTCGATGGAGGGCACGTTGCTGACCGCGCTGGAGCTGCGGCGTGCCGACCTGCGCTTTCCGTTTCCGGACGATTTCGCAACGCTTGTCGGTGGCCAGAAGATCGTCTCGCTGTCGCGCCGCGCCAAATATCTGCTGATCGATCTGGACAACGGTCTGACGCTGATCGCCCATCTCGGCATGTCCGGCTCATTTCGCGTGGAGATGGGTGGAGTGGCGGAAA
>Ga0247730_1001938_pt1 | contig 10581 bp, 11 predicted proteins | sample UWRJL073202C2_FD_180959 | JGI IMG/M metagenome (GOLD analysis project Ga0247730, IMG submission 180959) | Plant litter microbial communities from Arlington Agricultural Research Station in Wisconsin, United States - UWRJ-L073-202C-2 | ecosystem: Environmental > Terrestrial > Plant litter >...
TGCAGTTGGCGTGTACACAATATATACCATATTCCGATTCCGACCACTGTCATCTGGGAAAACCTGATTTGCGAAGTCCGCGGGATAGTTTCGGAATTGTTCAGATACAGCAGGACACGGCATTATCTGACAAATTCCGACAGAAGGGGGCTACTGGCTTCGGATGGTCGCCGTAAAATGTCGGATTTCATCATAATCCAGCAAAATCCGATCCAAAAACGAACGCAATGCACAGGATACAGCCAGATCCCTCAATTTCCTTTTGAATTCCAGACAGAAAGTAGCAAAAGTGCTTGAAATATAATAGATTCAACCAGGAATTGACTACAAAGAAGACTACAAAGGTGAACTAGAAACTACTACTGCTATCACTTGCCGTGTCTCCTAGCGTTCCGGAAAGCAAACACGCATCCGCAACTCACAGCAGCTCAAAAATTTATCCGTTCCTCTAGACCCTCATTTTCTGTTTAGACTAAGAGAAGACATTGCCTCCCTCGAATGTACGGCCATACACTACTAAGGCAATTAGTACAGAAACCCAACCAGTAGAACAAATGGCACACACCACCAGGAGAATAGACGACAAGCGAGTGAAGACACAGTCTGACATTCGTTGCTATGAAGTCAATTCAGTAGATTGTGGATGTTGAACAAGAGAGATACATACAGATACTGCATTCAGAGATACTGGGACAAGGTTACCGGCCACGTCAGAACCGACGTTGGCGGAGGTGAGCACATATCAAACACCGCGTTAGACCCGAAGACAAGCCTTACGACGAAACATAAGCACAATGAACGTATTCGAATAAGTCAAAAGACGCACATGTTTATTGCTGTCACCTCTTCGATTCCTTTTTCTGTGTTCTAAGAGCCACGTCGTAATATGATGACTAGTATAAGCTAACTGATGCTATACTGTTACTTGTTTAGCCTCATTCTCTTTAGGATCCCTACACCGTGTGTGCTCTGGATTGTTGGATAGCCATGAATATTTGGCCTTCGTTGATCACATAGCGTTCCAATTGCCTTTAAATTTTATGTAAGCGTATTGTATATTCAGAATGAGTTCCAGCTGTGAGATAAAATAGGTACATTTACTGCTCACTACAGGCTTCGGACATAATACTGTCATTTTCGGCACTCAGTATATTTGCAATCTGCGTAATGCGACCATATCCGACATGAAATGCTGTTTTTCTGCATTTTCCGGACTGGGTCCGACAGCGATTTCGGAAACCGCTGTAATCCCACATTTTCCCGAAACCAGGTTTTCCCAGATGGTTCCGACAAACTTTCCAGCCGAGGAGGGTTCTTCACAAACTGGCCTGGCCAGTTGTTGCAGCGACTAGAAGATCTCAGTTCTTTTCTCGTTCGCCGTCTTGACTTTCAACGTTCGGACCCGCACCAATTTCTCCTCGCCGCTGTGGTTGTACCTGCAGTCGAACTATTCACATTGCGTAATCCCGAGGATTACGTTCGTATTGAGTTTTTGTTTCACCTGTTATAAACATAAACCAATTCCTTTCCTCAGCGCGCCAGAGTCACTCAACCAAAAGGTACCGTCTACATTTTCAACCAGTGGTAATTAGCGTAACCAACATTACTTCCGTCACACAGAACAAAGAGCCAATAACCGATGATATATTAAAATGGCCGCTGGCCCACACTGCATAGCTAATACAAAATATAATGCCCGAAGGCTGCGCAGGAAGTGAAAGAGAAAGGACAAATAAAAAGAACCGACGCCCCCAACAACGATAGCATGCAGCAGCGAATTCGCTCTGAGCGTGAACTAAACCTCCTGCGACATATCGACATCCATCGCAGCATCGTCAGTAGCCGTCGCTTTCCCCTTCCCTTTGCGCTTCCGACTCTGCTCAGCCGCATCCTCCTCGCCAATAGTCTTCTCGTCGCTCTTCACATTCTTGGGAGGGATCTTGATCGTCTGACTGGAAGACGAAGAAGCGTTGGTAGTAGGATTCTTCGTCGCTGCCGAGCTGGAGGAGGCGCGTTGGGAGTCTAGCAAATCCGATGCCCTGCGTTGGTTGTATCCATCTATGAAGTTCAGAGACATCTCCTGCGCGAGCGTCAGATGCCGGTAGAATTGCGTGTTAGCGTCTGAATCAGCATTAGGCGGCACAGGAAAAGCGTGCTTCGCCAGGAGCGCGCGAATGAGAAGCTCCATGTTGCCCAGCCGGGAATAGAACGAGTTCAGCGATTCATTCACCACTGGGGAATCCGTCAAAACAGGAGTGTAGTGGGAAATGTGCTCTAACGGGGACATGGGTTGTTCAACGGGGGAAGGTCGCTGAGGAAGCGGGACGATGGGACGAGATACTGGTGTATCCAAGTGTTGTTGGCCTGGCCGAGACGCTGATGATTGACCACGAGGAGGCTGAGCTTGTGGAGGAGGCTGCCGAGACCTTTGAGAGGGCGCAGGAGCAGTAGAATGAATCGGGGGTTTGACTTGTGAGTGGCCAGCAGCAGTGGGCGCAAAGAGGTCATCGTTTTCGTCCGATTCATCCTCGTCGGCAGGGGGAGAGGGTGGTCGGGATGGCTTCGTGGTTCTCTTTGGTCCCTTCACAACCTCGCTCTCTATTTCATCCTCATCCGTATCCTCCTGCTCCTCCTGCTCCTCCTCGTCGCTGGAATCTTCCTGCTCCGATTTCCTATCGGAGTCCACGTCGTCTGCCTCATCATCAATGAGACCTGAACGACACTCTTCACCGGCCTCTTTACAAGACAGACAGGCGCCTACCGTCTGCCCATCTTCTTCGTGAGGCAGCAGGCACAACATCGTCTTGACCCGAGTGCATCGCTGGCATGGAGCTAGAAAACAGTCAGTAAGACGAATAAACTCAGTCTTGGAGGCTACGCACTAGTCGCAGGATACCACGGGACTTTTTTTTCCTTAGTCTTCTTTTGCGTTGTCTTCTTCTGCATATTTGCCGTTTGCGAAGTCCTCATGAGAAAAAGTAAAAGGAGGGAATAAAGGGAAGTGAGAATGAGAACGCTCAGCTGATGCGACCGATAGTTCGAGCGGAGATCGAAATCAGTCGCGGCTCCGACAGGCCGATAGCCGATGCCGAATCCACAGTACAAGCAAGCAGACATTTCGTCTCTTCGCACTCGAGTACTTGAAGGCAATGAATCCCATGGAAGAAGAAAACGAAGGTTGTGTATCATTGAGAATGGCAGCGAAATAAAGCGGGCTGCAAAATAAAGCTACAACGAAACTGCTATCCTCCGCGCCGTTTCAACTCAGAAACCATGTCTTCGTGGATCTTCTCGTGCATCTCAGCGATTATAAGATTTTGACCTAACAGGATTGCAAGTTCTCCCCCATGAATAGCCCATAGCCGAGCTACTTCGTGTTCGACTCGTGCCAGTCGTATGTACACTGAGTTTAGAGCCAAATAGTCGCGAAGTTCCGCGGTCGTTAGCGGACCAGAAGCAATTTCAGCCCTGTCCTGAGATGAAGTCGAAGAAATACTGATAGGTGTGGAGGCTCTTTGTCCGATGGAGACCACGGCTCGCTGTTGGATAGGTAAGAAAGAACATACAGCGACTCGCCTGCACAGAACATAAACATAATACATACATTCGGGGATTCTGCTCGCTGGCGGTAACGTGAGAACGAGACTAAAGCTTTTCGACTCCATGGTACTTGCCTCTGAGGTTGACGAAACGGTGATAGGTGATTCCGATCGCTATGGAGAAATTAGGCAAATAGCATGGGATTGAAATGGACGGTACTCACTTCTGAAGTTGAGGATACGCTCATCGGAGAGGGTGGTCTTTTACTTGCCTCTGCCGCGGAAGAAACACGCAAGTCATTGGGCGGGAAATGGATTCGGGGGACAATGATTGATGTCTCCTCTGCGATAATCCGTGCCCGCTTTGGAGCTGGAGACAAGTCGGAGAGAGAGGACCTTGCCTGAGAAGAGAAACTACAACTCAGCCCGTTCTTCTCACAGTAACGACAGCAAGTGACATCTTGATCTGCGGTTGGCTGCCTGCAAATGTTGTCGCGTAAGGCGCAGTTGAAGCAAGGAACTGAACTTCCGTCAATCCAAATTCAATGTGAATCTAAGACAGAGCATGCGCACCTTCCGCGAATATGTACCTCGTCTGAGGTGGGTGAAGCTTGGCCATTGGAAGTACGGCACTGACCAGAGACCGTTCTGAGAGTAGGAGTCCAAGCTCCGCTCCGATGCTATCGCACCCGACACAAGAATCGATGTGACGTACGGTGATTCCATTTTGTTCACAATCTCAGTGGTTCAAGTGTCGGGCAAGATAAACAGTTTTATTGCAGGGCCTATGGCCCTGCGCGGAGTGATAAAATATACAAGGGTGGGAAAGAGAGCGAAGTAAGCGAAGAAAGCGTAGGAGACACGTAAAATTCGTAGAAAAAAATAAAAGGAATGCCCGGAGGCTTTGCGAGTAAGAAGGCAAATGGAAAGAAAAAGAAACCCCCCGTCGACGAACACAAGAAGCCAACGCGACACAGAGAAAAAGCTAATCGTCGACGTCCATGTCTTCGCCAACTTTCTCGGCCTTGGTCTTCCTTGCGTTCGTTGTCGCCTTCGCCTTCGCCTTCGCCTTTGCCTTCGCCTTTGGATTCGGCTTGGGCTGACCATTCTCATCGTCGTCGTTGTTTCTGGTGCTTCCCTTCTCGACCTTTATCTGAAGGGGGTGACCCGACGCTGGCGGAGCTGCCGAACGTTGTTCCCCTGCCTTCGTCAAACGAGCCAGATCTGCGGCCATCGTGGCCTCGATCTTCTGAGCAACCCTCTCGTGTCTCTCTATGTTCTCGTTCAGAACGAGAGATGAACGCTCTGGAATGGTGATCCCGTGAACGGCAGCAAGCGCCGCCATCATTTTCTCGACTTGAGCAAATCGGAGGTGGACGGAGTTCAGGGCGGAATCGAGCATCAGCCCAGGTGTAACTTCCTGAACCACTGCTGATGAAGAGGGGGCTTCTACCGAAGGCTTTTTCGCTTGAGAAGGCCTCGTAGGCGGCACCTGTATGACGACCTCAGGAATCAGCCGTCTCGAGGTGGATGCGGAGGGTGCGGCTGATACCTGGGATGAGGGAGGAAGGGATTGCGAAGAAGAAGCCTGCCCAGATCGCGCTCGTTTCCTGGTGCTACGCCCTGCAGGCTGACTAGGAGCAGGTTGACTAGGAGTAGGTTGACGAGCAGGTTGAGTGGAAGGTTGACTGGGAGCGCGGGGATTTGGCGCTGTCGTCGCCCGCTCACACTTCTTCTTCGAGTAGATGCACCGACCGCAGGTCCTTGGCATGTAGTTCGGGTCGACGGGAACCATGCAAGCAACTCCTGCGACCTGGCATTTCTGACATGGGACTACGGAAAGGTGAAAGGTTAGCAAGTGGAGGTAAATCGAATTGGCAGCAGACGCACTCTTCGCCTGCCCATAAATGACCGTATCTTCAACGACTTCACTGTTTTTCAACGTGAGACTGTTGCTCTCCTCCGACTGACTCCTTGTGCTCATGGTAGGAATGCGTAGAAGAAGGGAGAGCCCACGGAGTCAGCGAAATCACCCCAGCTTTGTCGGAGTTTGAATATAAGACTCCGACAGTGATTCGCACCGATCATTCTCTATACTCTACCCTCTCAAAGTTGGCTGCTTTCTCGTCATGTCAACCGCAGGTCCGCATATCTACACTACCGATTGGCTTTGAATTTATGCTGACAGATATTCAGTTCAATGTAACAGGTGCTTTAACGATAACGCTACATGCGTAAGGCCTGAAACAGAGATAGAATATGTTAGCTGCTTGCGATGTTCGCATGATGGGACAACCTGCAGCTTCGGGCTCGCTGACGATTCTCAGTCTTCCGTTTCACCTCATCGCAGGCCTCGTTTCCGCCCTGCAAGGGTTAAGAAGGCCAATTCAACCTTTCCAGCCGGACCTACACCCCTTGTTGCACCTCCGGTAGCCGACACATCTAACGTCACAGCTACGGGTAGCTCCCCTCCCCCTTCTGAGATACCGCTTCGCAAGCGCAGAAGAGGAGAAGACTCAGAGCTACGGAACCAATCAGAACCAGCAGCTGAACCCCCCCTTACGCATCAGCCGTCAGATGAAGATAGGAATGGGTCGGATGCGGATATTCGTCTTTCTTTGCTCATTCACTCGCTAGAATATCGCATGGCAACTTTGGAGCAGGCCGTTTATTTGCTTGCACTCCAGAATGGAATTCCCATCCCCCCTGGAAGTCTAGAGACAGCGAGCGTCCTCGCCGAAAGGCATGCGGAGTTACACGTCAAGTTATCAAATCTCACGAGTAGCGGCTCAGATTAGTATTTTCGTGTCGTTATGTTAGTATAGCTTCAATGTATGTTGGTTTTCGCGGTCCAATCCTGGAAGTATCTCGGAAAAGAGACTAGAGTACATGCGAATACAGCGAAACGGCCTCCACGAACAAAGACATCATCCGAGTACGTATGTGATGACAAGAGATAAGAATCGGATCTCGACCTACCTATGCTCCGATAACCCTCACTTTCCGCAGAGCCACCATGCCCACACCAACTCCTGCCTATAGACTCTGCATCTTGCTAGCGGCTTCAACGGAATGGAAAACCTTGAAGACGTGGACTGACTTGATAGGCTTCTCCGACAATCCTTTCGAGGGAGATCATTCCACCTTCCCAGAGCTCAACTCGCACTTTCCTCAAGTTAAGACCTTTGTCCTTTCTTTGACAAGCCGTACCACAGAAAAGGACAAGTACGACTTCTTCCGAAAACGACAAGGCGATAATCACACCCACGGGAGGAAGGCGGTCACTGCATTCGTAACCTCGCTCCTAAAGACGACGAAGATAGTCAGATTGGTAGAGACTCACATCAAAGAGACGCATGATTGGAGCTCAGCAAGCCTGTTGAGTCGTTTTGCATCGGAATGTGAGATGGTGGAGGATGTTACGGTGTGTAATAGCATTCGACACTCTAACTCTGGGCTAACGATGCGATTTATGCAGTTCCCCCCGATGATGGAAACGATGAGAGACTATAACGATGTCGTAGCCTCGTCTGCAGTATTCCTTTACGGCAAAAAGTGTCTTGGTATGGGAGGCATGCCGAAATCGCCGTATGGTCCGCTCATTTCAACAATATTGTCCCGGTGGTGGGACAAGCAGAAGCAAACTCTAGGTCGAAATGTGGCGAAGATTAAAACTCTCCGAATAGAAGAGAAGGCAGCTGAAGACTGTGCGTTGTCGGAATCAGAAGCTCTCATTCTTACTGACCTTTTTTAACAGCGTTCTCTAGAGAGAGTTCAACCCTTCAGCCTGCCGACCTTGAAGCGGCCCTAACAAGTTACGTTGGGAAAATCGGCCAGCTCATCATGACCCTCAGAGCAGTTCCTTGTCGAGAGAGCACAGATCAAGCCCTTGAGAAAGAGAACCAGCTAGCGGCGATGTTGAAAGGCATGCGAGCGGAAGAAAACTCCGACACAACGACCCAGAAAAAGTCCTATGACAAGCGTGAGTGCCGAGCACTTGGGCGAAACGCCAAACTAATCTTGACCAACTCCCAGTGCCTGCTGGAATTGCGAAAGCTCTGAAAACCCTCGCCACCGCAAAGGAGGTCAGAAGAGTCATGATAGAGCTTGAGGAGGTCATTCGTCTGTCGGACGATGTCCCACTCAATCTCTTAGAGCCCTTCTCCGCTTTCGCTAGTGCTAACAATGACTGGACGTCAGGAGTCGAGCATTACCAATCAACGTCGGCTGATGCTCTGCTTGAAATGCTGGGACGGCAGTCTTCCGATAGCCCTATGGTACCCGGCTTCAATCGTTTCCTAGATCGGACCAAGGAACATGATCCTTGGGACAAGGAAGAGCGGAAATGGTTTCGCAGAGACTCGGTAGACCGACTGCCTCTAAGGCTTCGATGGCACCAGCTGGTTGGTGTAGTGAGAATGCTAGATCAGTTTTTCACTCCCCCCGGCGAGGCTTTCTCTGACCACAAAGCTCCTGCGATATTGTTAATGGACGAAGTTGGTCTTGGAAAGACTCTTCAGGTCGCGGCCGTCATGGCCTTCATTATCTACTTCCGTTCCTACTACGAGAAGAACGGCAGGTTTCCGGGGAAATACGGTGAGGTTCCTACTTCTCTTCGTCTTTTGAATTTTGTTGATATCGCCTCTAGCGGAGCACAAGTGGATGGGACAGGACGGGAATATCCCTGACGAAGAGTTTGTCGTCGTCGTACCTCCCACTCTTCTAGACCAATGGATTGCAGAGCTTCATCGCTTCTTCTCTCGAAAAGCGATTGACATTATTCCCTACATCGGCATTGGTAGCTTGAAAGGTCGGCATGAACTATGGAAAGAGGTCTTGAGAAACTCCAGCTGGTCCGCTGGCCACCGACTACTATTGGCCACTTCGAATGTAAGTTCCATACCACATGTATTACTTCAAGCCTATTCTCACATTTTTCCAGGCTGTGGCATCTGATTGCTCGTACTATCTGAGCAAAGCGCCTGTCCAAGCGCCTGGGCTCGAAAACGAGTCGGAGGTGCTCGGGTTTCAGTTCAATGATAAGGAGCGAGAGTGGTTCCTTACCGAGCACAGCTCATGCCTCGTTTTCTGGGATGAGATTCACGTCGGTCGGACCCTCAATCGATACTTTGCGGCAGCTACTCGTCTGCGAATCAACTCAGCTGGCTTTGTTGGCCTGACAGCAACGCCGCTGCTAAGCAAGCCTGCTGTGAGTTTCCAGGTCTCTTTATTTATACTTGCTTCTGATGCTACTGCTAGGATACATGGAATATTGGGCGCATTCTCGGAATTCCTGGATGCAGCCCCGACCATGATGAGGAAGAACAAAGACTGAGCGCCGCGATCACGAAAGCCCAGCGATCGGAGAGGACGCATTCGAAGAAGACAGGTCATACCACTCTTCGAGAGCGCGCACATGGCAAAATCTCCCTTGCTGATATCACCAAACACCAGCAAAAGGTCACCGATGCGGTCATGGAAATGGTTCAAGTTCTCCGGGGGTCGTTTGACAATTACGCCATCCGTCGAGATCTTACTGCTGTGGACGATACTGGAGCTCTGATCTCTGGACTTCCGCCGTGGTACGAGGTGCTAATTGAGCTGAGGATGTCCGATAGAGAGGCTGCCGACTTTGAGAGACTGATAGATTCCGAGGTCGATGAAAAGCTGGCTTCGGGCCCGGTTGGGCCAGAACATGTAAGCAATGTTTGCATTTCACTGATGATTCGAAGCTCAAAGCGACGACTCTGATAGGCATTTTATCTGAGCTTCCGACAGTTCCTCTTTCATCGTTTCACTCAGCCGAAGCTTTTCCCTGTAGACCGTTCATTCCACGCAATATGGGCGAACGTTTCGTCGAAGCTTCAAGCCTTACTGGGTATATTGAAGCATCACCTGGCGAAGAATCGTGCAAAACCCGTCGTTCCAGCACATACTTTGTCGGAGTCCCTTGAAGAGAGCGATGATCCTAACAAGCTAGTGGAGCTACCAGCTATGCCGTCACCAGTAATGCCGATCCCTAAAGAACATCCGCCAGCTCCAGATGACGACGACGAAGTCCCAGACAAAATTGTTGTTTATACAGCTTTCCCGAAGAACGCGTGGATTCTGGAGGAGGTACGGCTCAGTTATCCCTGTAGCATATTGCAGAGTGCTCACATTTCGCACAGATTCTCAAAGGAAACAACATCAAGTACCTGAAGCTTGACGGGACGATGTCTTTACAGGCCAGAAAGGCAGTACTCAAACAATTCCGCGACAGTGGCTGGGACGGGCCTCGCGTTCTCATCATGTCTTCAGTCGGTGTTGTTGGAGTGAACCTCGACTTCGCATGCATTCTTATTATGGTGGTGTGTAGTTTCCACCTATCTCTAAGCTATAGGACCTAAGTATCGGCAAGGATTTTTGCTGGTCTGCGCAGGAAGACCATCAGCTCATTGGACGACTGTGGCGATGGCCCCAAAAACTGATTGTTCTTGTATATCGTCTAATTGTGCTTTCGACTCCGGACGTGTTTCTGAACAACCTTGCCTTTGACAAAGGCGCAATGCTTCAACAGTTCCTCGGGATGAGCGAGACAGCACGTAAGTGTCCTTTGCAAGCGAACCATATCCTCATTCTAACTCAATCGGCAGGAACCCTTCTCGAGGACCACGATGTCGATCACGACTCCGACTCCGACCCGGATAGTTCGCGTCCCAAACTATCATCAAAAGCTAAGGGCAAACGGAAACAGTTTGCCGAAGTAGCCGAGCTTTCTGCGACTGGAGATGAAGCTACCAACAGAGCAGGAAAGAAGAGAGAACCGAAGACGAAGGCAAAGGCAAAGGCAAAGGCCATAGGCAAGCTACCCGCTGAGACACGGTCTAAGTCCGCTGCTACTGTTGTCTCGTCGGAATCCGATCGCCCGTTATCTCCGATGCTAGAAGATGTACTTCGTCCGTCACAGGGACTTTCGGAGGACGACGATATCCCTTCTCCACCACCGCTGAGATCTCGAAAAGCAATCGAACGAGACCTTCCAGTCTCGGAGGATGATTCC
>Ga0247730_1001940_pt1 | contig 10569 bp, 9 predicted proteins | sample UWRJL073202C2_FD_180959 | JGI IMG/M metagenome (GOLD analysis project Ga0247730, IMG submission 180959) | Plant litter microbial communities from Arlington Agricultural Research Station in Wisconsin, United States - UWRJ-L073-202C-2 | ecosystem: Environmental > Terrestrial > Plant litter >...
GCGGACCGGATCATTCTGGCAGGCGTCGCCGGGTCGCAGCTGTTCAACGCGCTCACCTCCTATATCGTCACCACCTCGGCCAATGCTGAACAGGCGCGCGGCGTGATGTTCTGGCTGCTCGGCAGCCTGGGTGGCGTGCGCTGGCCGGATGTGTTTCTGGCGGCACCCGTCGCCATTGCCGGCTTTGCCCTCTGCATGTTTTACGCCCGTGCGCTCGATGCCTTTACCTTCGGCACGGATGCGGCCGCAGCGCTGGGCATTCCGGTGCGCCAGGTGCGTGTCCTGCTGCTGGGACTGACGGCCCTGCTGACCGCGACCATGGTCAGCATCGTCGGCTCAATCGGTTTTGTCGGTCTGGTCATTCCGCATGCGGCGCGTTTCCTGGTCGGCCCCGGTCATATGCGGCTGCTGCCGGCGACCGCGCTGATCGGCGCCATATTCATGGTCGCCGCCGATATCCTGTCGCGCATCCTGATCCCGCAGCAGATCCTGCCGATCGGCGTCGTCACCGCACTGTTCGGGGCGCCGGCCTTTGCCTTCATTCTCTACAAGGCGCGGAGGCCGGTATGAGCATTTCGGTTCGCGATGTGTCCTGGTCGACGGCCGGGATGATGGTTGTCGATGGTATCAGCCTGGAGGTGGCCGCTGGCCAGACACTCGGCCTGCTCGGCCCGAACGGCTCTGGAAAATCCAGTTTGCTGCGGCTGATCTGTCGGTTGCGGCAGGTCAAACGCGGTGTTATCACGCTCGGCGAGACGGATATTGCCGGCATCAGTCGATTGGAGATTGCCCGGCGGATCGCCTTCGTCGAACAGCAGGCGACCACCGATGCGCAGGTCAGCGTGCTGGAGGTCGTGCGGCTGGGTCGCACGCCGCATCGCGGGCCGCTGGCGCCGTGGAACAGCACCGATGACGGCGCGGTTGCCGATGCGCTGCGGCATGTCGGCATGGCGGACAAGGCGCAGCAGATGTGGCACACGCTTTCGGGCGGCGAGCGGCAGCGGGTCCATATCGCCCGGGCACTCGCGCAGACACCGACCGAACTGCTGCTCGACGAGCCGACCAACCATCTCGACATCCAGCACCAGCTGGAGATCCTGTCCTTGGTGGCAAAACTACCGGTCACCAGCGTCATCGCCCTGCACGATCTCAATCTGGCGGCGATGTTCTGCGATTGTCTGGCGGTGCTGAGCCAGGGCCGGGTGGTGGCTGCGGGATCGCCGGAACAAGTGTTGACCGAAACGCTAATCGCCGAAGTTTTTGGCGTACGTGCCCGTGTCGGGCGCTCGGCACACCACGGTCGACCCCATATCCAATTTCTGGCCTGACGGAGGTTTTCCATACCGGCGTGCCAGGGCTGAGCAGGGCGTTTCTTGGCGCCGGCAGTGGGCGGAGGACATCATATTAAATGTTATAACGTTATTTGTATTGACGAACGTAATAACGTTACATAAAAACATTGGCAACGATATCGCAACCGAGTTGCCGCCATGCCAAGCCCGACCTGCCTGACCTTTGACGATCTGACGCTGGGCTATGGCGGTCATGCCGCCGTTCACCATCTCAGCGGCACGGTTGCCCGCGGTTCGATGACGGCGGTGATCGGCGCCAATGGCTCGGGGAAATCGACCCTGATGAAGGGCATCGCCGGAATTTTGAAGCCAACCGGCGGCCATTGTCTTCGTGCGAGCAACCTGTCGGTCGCCTATCTGCCGCAGCGGTCGGAACTCGACTGCAGCTTTCCCGCCCAGGTGATCGATCTTGTCTCGCTCGGCCTCTGGCCCCGGCGCGGCCTGTTCGGTCGATACAGGCCCGAGGACAAGGCAGCGCTTGCGGCGGCACTCGACGCGGTCGGCCTGCACGGTTTTGAAAAGCGTCCGCTCGATTCGCTCTCCGGCGGCCAGATGCAGCGGGCGCTGTTTGCCCGCACCTTGCTGCAGGATGCCGATCTCATTTTGCTCGACGAACCGTTTAACGCGGTGGATAGCCGCACGCTCACGCATCTGCTGGCGCTGATTAAGCAGTGGAGCCGCGAGGGTCGGACCATTCTGGCGGTGCTGCACGATCACGATCTCGTCCACGCGCATTTTCCGCAATCGATGCTGATGGCCCGCAAGGTCATTGCCTGGGGTGCAACCACCGATGTTCTGACGACAAAAAATCTGCAGCACGCCCAACAGTTTCAGGAAGCCTGGGACGAGGACGCGCCCTGGTGCGGCAGCGACGCGGCAGCTGAGCCAGCGGACGTCACGGCGGCACTATTCGCAGGGCCGTCGGCAAAAAAGGTCGGCACGCATGTATGATATTCTGGTCGCGCCTTTCGCGCACTATGCCTTCATGCAGCGTGCCTTGCTCGGCTCGCTGGTCCTGGCGCTCAGCTGCGGCCCGGTCGGCGTATTTTTGATGCTGCGACGCATGAGCCTGACCGGTGATGCCATGTCGCACGCAATCCTGCCGGGGGCGGCGATCGGCTTCCTGTTCTATGGGCTCGACATCGTGCCTATGACAATCGGCGGCATTGTTGTCGGCCTGCTGGTGGCGCTCGGGGCTGGCGCCGTGTCGCGCTTCACGATCCAGAAGGAAGATGCCTCGATGGCGGCCTTCTACCTGATCTCGCTCGCCTTCGGCGTGCTGCTGGTCTCCTGGCACGGCTCCAGCGTCGATCTGATGCATGTGCTGTTCGGCACGGTGCTGGCCCTCGACAATGCCGCGCTCACCCTGATTGCGGCCATCTGCCTGACAACGCTGATCGGTCTTGGCCTGGTCTGGCGGGCGCTGGTGGCCGAATGCCTCGATCCGCTGTTTTTGCGCTCGGTCAGCCGCATGGGGGCGGTCGTCCATCTGCTGTTCCTGACGCTTGTCGTCCTCAATCTGGTCGGCGGCTTCCAGGCGCTCGGCACGCTGCTGTCGGTCGGGCTGATGATGCTGCCGGCGGCGGCCGCGCGTTTCTGGACCAACCGGGTGGCGCCGATGTGCGGGATGGCGATCGGCATCGGCATGGTTTCGTGCCTGGCCGGCCTGCTGATCTCCTTCCACGCCTCGCTGCCGTCCGGGCCGGCCATCATCCTTTCGGCCGGCTGCTTCTACGTCGTGTCGATTCTCGTCGGTCCGCGCGGCGCGCTGCGCAGCCTGGCCGCGCCGCGCCGCCACCGATCCGCCTGATCCCACCCGCAAAAGGAGACCATCCATGTCGAAAATCCTGAAATTCGCCAGTCTCGTCAGTCTGATGATGCTGTCACCGGCTTTGCTCGCCACCGCCTCGGGCGCCGACCTGAACGTCGTCGCCAGCTTTTCGATCATCGCCGATCTGGCCAAAAATGTCGGCGGCGACCGCGTCGAAATCACCACCATCGTTGGTCCGGATGGCGATGCGCATGTCTATGAGCCGAAGCCCGCCGATGCAGTGGCGATGAGCAAGGCCGATGTCGTGCTGGTCAATGGCCTCGACTTCGAGGGCTTCCTGTCACGCCTGGTGGAAACCAGCGCCACCGCCGCGCCGGTGGTCGAACTGACCCGCGGCGTCACGCCGATGAAGCTGGCGGACGAGCCCGCCGGTCATGCCCATCCCGAGGATGAGGCAGCCAAGCAGGCTGGGCATCACCATGGCGAATACGACCCGCATGCCTGGCAGTCGATCGCCAATGCCGAGATCTATGTGAAGAACATCGCCGACGCTTTTTGCGGGGCCGACAAGGCTGGATGTGCGACCTATACGGCCAATGCCACAACCTATCTCGACAAGCTGGCCACGCTGGAAACCGCCGTGAAAACCTCGATTGCCGGCATTCCCAAGGAAAAGCGGGTGATCATCACCTCGCATGACGCGTTCGGCTATTTCGAGCACGCCTATGGCCTGGAGTTTCTGGCGCCCGAAGGCATCTCGACCGAATCAGAAGCGTCAGCGGCCGACGTTGCCAAGCTGGTCGATCAGGTCCGGCACGACAAGGCCTCGGCAATCTTTCTCGAAAACGTCACCAATGCCAGCCTGATCCGGCAGATCGCCAACGAGACCGGCCTCAAGGTTGGCGGCACGCTCTATTCCGACGCGCTATCGCAAGAAACCGGCCCGGCCTCGACCTATATCGACATGGTCCATCACAATATAGAAACCATCAAGGCCGCCATTCTGGGCAGCTAAGCTGCAGGATGCGAAGGTGGAGGCCTTCGCATCTGCCTTGCCGGCCAGTCCGAGACGGCATCTGAACGGCAGTGCGGGTCAGGCCGCGGGCGCCATCTCCACCTTGTTGCGGCCGGTGCGCTTTGCGACATAGAGCGCGGAATCGGCTGCACGCAGCGCGGCGGGAATATCGGTACTTGCGGTATTGGACCCAGCCGTTCCGGCGCTGATCGTCACATGCATTGAACCGGTCTGCATCGGAAATTCATTGCTCTCGATCCGTTGGCGGATGTTTTCGGCAATCCTGGTTGCATGGTGGGAACTGATTCCGGGCAGCAGCACGGCAATTTCCTCGCCGCCGAAACGGGCGACGATGTCGGTCTTGCGCACGGAATCGCGGACGATATCGGCGATATGCGCCAGTACCGTGTCGCCCATATGATGGCCATAGGTGTCGTTGACCTGCTTGAAATGATCGATGTCGATCATGATCACCGCATACTCGCCGGTCGGATTGAGTGCCGGCGCCAGCGCGCTGACCACCTTGCTGTCAAAGGCACGCCGGTTGACCAGCCGTGTCAGCGGGTCGACAGCGGCATCGTGTTCCAGCGTGCGAAATAGCCGCAACCGCCTTTTTTCGTTCCACAGGAAGTCGTTGAGCATCACGACGCCGATGACGTTGGCCACCACGATCGGGAACATGATGTGAAAGCTGATCGTGTGCCAGACGTCCCGCGGCAGCAGGATGACCGCAATCGCCGAGGCCGAGGCTGCAAGGCCCAGCACGAAGGAGCGCACCAGCCGAGCGCGCAGGTATCGATGGGATATCTGCGCAACGGCAATGCCGGCGGCAGCCGCAATGCAAATCGCCGCCACACCGGATGCAGCACCCACGCCACCCAGCCAGAGACGATATCCACCGATTGCAACCGTGGTCAGCACCACGCCGATGGCGCCCGAAAAACCATAGGCCAATGCCAGGATCGGAATGCGGCCATCGTAAAGGATGCCTGGCGACAGCACCAGCGGATCGCTCATCGACACGATGCCCGCTGCCGAAAACAGCACGCCGACGCCGATATTGTTGGCAATGCTGCCGGTGGTGACCGCAATCACTTTGGAATAGGCGAGAATGATCAATGCTGACATCGCCAGGCCCCGCAAAAGGCCAGTCATCAATGTGGCTTCGTCCATACACATCATCCCGTTTCGTCGCTACCGCTAACCGCAATCGGCTTAACGGTCGGTAAAATGATGTTTTGAAAGCGACAAAATCATCAAGAGAACGATCGTCATCGACAGATTTGACTGTCTATCGGAAGGCGGGATTTTCCGACGACAGCGGACGTCGCCGAAAGCAGATGGTGATCCCGACGCGATTCGAACGCGTGACCCCCAGATTAGGAATCTGGTGCTCTATCCTGCTGAGCTACGGAACCACTTGGATGCCATCCATACAAAAGGCTCGGGCTTAAGCCAAGCCTTTTTCGATTTGTTTGCATGGCTGCGCCGCTTCTCAGCTGCCTAGCCGTTGTTCGGCGAGCTTCGCCCAGTAGGAGATGCCGTAGCCGATCGCCTCGTCGCTGAAATCGTAGGACGGGTTGTGCAGGCCGGCGGTGTCGCCATTGCCGATGAAGATGAAGGCGCCGGGGCGCTGCTGCAGCATGTAGGAAAAATCTTCGCCGGCCATCGACGGGTCAACCTCGGTGTCGAGATTGGCCTTGCCGACGATGTCGGTGGCGGCGCGAGCGGCGTAGTCGGTCTCGGCATCGTGGTTAAAGGTCACCGGGCAGTTGCGCTCGTATTCGATCTCGGCCGTGGCACCGTGGGCGCTGGTGATGCCGTCGACGATCTGGCGGATGCGGCTTTCCGCCTGGTCGCGGACCTCTTCGTCGAGTGTGCGCACGGTGCCGACCAGGAGTGCCGTGTTGGGGATGATATTGTGGGTAGAGCCGGCTTCGAAACGCGTGACGGAGACGACGACGGAGCGTAGCGGATCGACATTGCGCGAAGCGATCAGTTGCAGGTTGCCGACGATCTGGGCGCCAATGGCAATCGGGTCGATCGTACCGTGCGGCTGGGCGGCATGGCCGCCGCGACCGTTGACGGTGATAAAGAACTTGTCCGGCGCGGCCATGATGCCGCCCTTGCGGATGGCGAACTGGCCGAGCGGAATACCCGGCATATTGTGCATGCCGTAGACTTCCTGGATGCCGAACCGATCCATCAGCCCGTCCTCGACCATCGCCAGCGCGCCGGCGCCGCCTTCTTCGGCCGGCTGGAAGATCACTGCGATCGAACCGTCGAAATTGCGGGTTTCGGCCAGGTACTGGGCAGCGCCCAGCAGCATTGAAACGTGGCCGTCATGGCCGCAGGCATGCATTTTTCCGGGTGTCAGCGAGGCCCAGGGCTTGCCGGTGATTTCCGTCAGCGGCAGCGCGTCCATGTCGGCGCGAAAGCCGATGGTGCGGCCGGGGCCGTTGCGGCCGTGGATGATGCCGACCACGCCGGTGCGGCCGATGCCGGTCACGATTTCGTCAGCGCCGAAAGCTTTCAGCTTGGCCGAGACAAAGGCGGCAGTATTATCGACATCGTACAAAAGCTCGGGATTGGTATGGAGGTAACGGCGCCATTCGGTGACTTCGGTCTGCATTTCGGCGGCTCTGTTCAAAATCGGCATGTTTTGTTCCTGCTGGCCTGGCACTGCAGCCAGATATGACACGTCTCTCCCACCCGGGATACTGCGCCGTAGAATTGACGTAATCAACCATCTTTGCCATTGCTTGGCCACATAGGTTGAATAACCGCTAATCTCGCAAAATCGACCACCAATCCGAGGACCGACTGTGCTGCACCACAAGACCCGTTTCCTGTTCTCTTCCAAAATGCTGCGCATGACGACCGTCGCCTCGTTGATCGTCGCTGCGATGTCGAGCACGGCCGGGGCCAATCCGCGGATTGTCGTTGATGTGCGCACCGGCCGGGTGATCGAGCATGAGGATGCGTTTCGCAAGTGGTATCCGGCCTCGCTTACCAAGCTGATGACAACCTATGTCGCGTTCCGCGCCATCCAGACTGGAAAGTTGACGCTCGAAAGCCCGGTGACGATGAGCCAGAAGGCAGCGGCCCAGCCGGCGAGCAAGATGTACTTCAAGCCTGGCGAGCAACTGACGCTCGATAGCGCGCTCAAAATCATGCTGGTGAAATCGGCCAATGACGTTGCCATGGCAATCGGCGAAACCGTGGCCGGCGGCTCGCTCGAGACCTTTGTCGGTATGATGAACAGCGAAGCAGCCCGCCTTGGCATGAGTTCATCGCATTTCATCAATCCGAACGGTCTTCCGGGCAAGGGACAATATACGACGGCGCGCGACCTGGCGGTGCTGTCGGTGGCGCTGCGGCGCGAGTTTCCGCAATTTGCCGGCTATTTTGCGCTCGAAGGTTTTACCACCGGCCAAAAGGCCTATCCGAACATCAATATGCTGATCGGGCGGTTTGACGGTGCCGACGGCATGAAGACCGGCTTCATCTGTGCCTCCGGTTTCAACCAGATCTCTTCGGCCACCCGTGAAGGCCGCACGGTGATTTCTGTAGTGCTCGGCACTGACAGCCTGGCGGCGCGTACGGAAGAATCTGCCAATCTGCTGCAGAAGGCCTTTTCAAGCTCGCCCTCCGGCAATTTGACGCTGGCAACGCTGGCGCCCTATGGCGACAGTCTCGCCGACGTGGCCGATGTCAGCGCCGAGATCTGTAATCCGAAAGCGGCCCAGGTACGCAGCGAGACGCGCGACGATGCCGGCCGGATGATTATCAAGTCGCCTTTCGTGCACGAACTGACCCGGCCGCTGGCATTTTCCTATGCCGGCCTCATTCCCGGCACCGAAAAGCCGGTGCTGAAAAAGGGTGAGCTTGCCAACGTGCCGATCCCGATGCCGCGCCCAACCATCAACTAGGCATCGCCTTTCCGACTGGATACTGCCATGACTGTTTTGCGAGACCGGATTCCGGTGTCGATCATCACCGGTTTTCTGGGATCGGGAAAATCGACCCTGCTCAACCGGATTCTGAAAGATCCCGCCGTGGTTGATACCGCGGTTATCATCAACGAGTTCGGCGAAGTGGGGATTGATCACCTGCTGGTCGAGACGTCCGACGATTCGATTATCGAGCTGTCTGACGGCTGCCTGTGCTGCACGGTGCGCGGCGAGCTGATCGACACGCTGGCGGAACTGATGGACCGGATTCAGACAGGGCGGCTTAAACCCTTGCAGCGGGTGGTGATCGAGACCACGGGGCTTGCCGATCCGGCGCCGGTAATGCAGTCGGTGATGGGCAATCCGGTGATCGCCCAGAGCTTTGTACTGGAAGGCGTGATCACCCTGGTCGATGCGGTCAACGGGGTGAGCACCCTCGACAATCATGAAGAGGCGGTCAAGCAGGTGGCGGTGGCCGACCGGCTGATCATCTCCAAGGCATCGCTGGCCGATGCCGCCGGGCTTTCGGTACTGAAAAAGCGGCTAAAAACTCTCAATCCGCGTGCCCAGATCACGGACGGCGATACCGCGGAGGCCGGAACGGCTTTGGTGCTGGCCAATGGTCTGTATGATCCGGCCACCAAGATCGCCGATGTCGGCCGTTGGCTGCACGACGAGGCGGATGAGCACGACGCCGGCCACGGCGAACATGTCGCCCTCGCGCATGATCATCACCACGGGCACCACCACGGCCATGCCCATGACATCAACCGCCACGGCGCATCGATCCGCTCGTTCTCGCTGCTGCACGACCGGCCGATCGATCCGATGGCACTGGAAATGTTCATCGACCTGCTGCGCTCGGCCCACGGCGAAAAGCTGCTGCGGATGAAGGCGATCGTGGCGCTGTCGGACAATCCTGATCGGCCGGTGGTGCTGCATGGGGTCCAAAGCGTGTTCCATGCGCCAGAACGGCTGCCGCGCTGGCCGGATCCGAACGACCGGCGCACTCGCATGGTGCTGATCACCAAGGACCTGCCGGAAGCCTTCGTGCACGACCTTTTCCAGGCGTTTACGGGGACACCGCGGATCGACCGTCCCGATCGCGCCGCCTTGCACGACAATCCACTGGCCATTCCCGGTTTCAAAATGTGATCTTGGGTGGGGGCGCAGGGCGCATTGGCCTACTGACCGACGACGTGACAGCGCTCAGCCCTTGCGGATATGGAAACGGTGGCCGGTCTCGGTCTGGTCGGATTGCAGCAACCGGTGTCCGTCCTGCTGGCAGAAATGCGGGATATCGATGACGGCGAGCGGATCGGTGGTTTCGATCGTCAATTCCGCGCCACTGGCCATATCGGCCAACCGTCGCTTGGTGCGCAACACCGGCAGCGGACATTTCAGCCCTTTAAGATCATAGACCTTAGCCGCCCCTGCGGTCATTCCGCGTTCCAGAACTTCCAGAACGGCTTCTTCTTGGCGGCCTCAACGGTTTCAGCCGGTGGCGTAGCAGTGTAGGCCAGTGGATTGGTTGCCGGCACGGGCAAGGCTGCCGGCTGCCCGGCCACCGGCACCGTTGATGTCCTGGCCACTGCCACTGACGAAGCTGCCGCCACTGACGGCGCGCTGGTCGCCTTGGCGGTCGCGGCAGCGGGCTGTGGCGCAATGACTGTCGGTGCAGGGGTCGCAAGGGTGGCAGGGCTGACGCTGGCAACGGCAATCGAGCGTGCGGATTTCGGCGACAGCACCGGAACCGGGGCCGCTCCATTCGGGATCGATGCTGTGGTCAGTTGCACCTTGGCCGTTTTCGAAGCCATCGCCAGCTGCGATTTGGTTTCCATCTCTTCCAGTTCGGCGAGCTTCAACAGCTTGCCGGCTTTCAGCGCCGAGCCGGTCGGCGCATAGGCGAGTTCGCGGCCCTTGCGCTTGTCGGCGACCACGGCCTTGCGCTCGGCCTCGGTCGGATCGTACCAGGCCATGCCGTCGTATTTTTCCAGGGCCTTGGCATAGTCCTTGTCGTAGCTCTTCTCATAAGAAGAGAGCGCCGCCTGCAGCGCGGGCGGGGTCGACATCGGCGGGCAGGCGGCAGTCGGCTCGAAACCGGCCTTGTCGCTCTGCTGGTTGAAGACGTATTTCTTGTCGCAGACATTGACCTCGGGTGGACGCTTGGTGACTTCGAAATTGTCGTAGCCGACCTTCAGCATCTTCCAAAATTCCAGATGCTTGCTGTTGCGGTGGCGGGCCATGTTTTCCGCGGTCATGCGGAAGGGCAGCGCCTGCAACTGCACGTTCTGCTGACCGCCCTTGAAGGCGTCGCGGGCAAAGGCATAGATTTCCAGAATCTGCGCGTCTGTCATCGAATAGCAACCCGACGACGAGCAGGCGCCGTGGATCATCAGGTTGGTGCCGTTGCGCACATTGGCGCGGTCATACTTGTTCGGGAAGCCGGTGTTGATCGCCAGGTAATATTGCGAATGC
>Ga0247730_1001941_pt1 | contig 10565 bp, 13 predicted proteins | sample UWRJL073202C2_FD_180959 | JGI IMG/M metagenome (GOLD analysis project Ga0247730, IMG submission 180959) | Plant litter microbial communities from Arlington Agricultural Research Station in Wisconsin, United States - UWRJ-L073-202C-2 | ecosystem: Environmental > Terrestrial > Plant litter >...
ATGCGAGCGCCGCGGCCAGATGACACCCACAAAAAAACCGGCTCAAACGTGGCCGGTTTCATCGTTTTTCAAGTCTGGTAAGGACTTGAATTTGCTGCTGTTTGGTGCCCCGAGGGAGACTCGAACTGTAGTCCTACAGGCAGCCGTTTGTAAGTAATCCTCATATTGCTCGAAAATCTATACTCACACCGCTACTCACATTTTTACGCGCAAGAGCGAAAACTTTTTTGTACGCCCGTTGGAATCCATATGCCACGTTATACCCGCGTGATATGTTTGCTGAGAGCATCGAAGCATTGCTGGTAGTACCTATCGCACATGGCGTGCCATCAAAAACCGTAGTCCGAGGGGCCAGAAGTTAAATGGATTTTGCTCAATTCAATCACCTGTTGGAAATATATCGCGTTGGCGATTACGCCGGATTGATAGGGTTGGTTATCTCAATCGTCGGTTTCTTCTTTACAATCAAAGCCTCATTGAATTCCAAAGAGGCGGCTAAACAAGCCTCTGCAGCGGTTCTCGCGATGCGCGGAGATCTAAGGAAAGGCGATACTGTGGCGGACTTTTCAAGCGCCTTAGCAATCATGGATGAGATCAAACGGATGCACAGGTCCCCTAATCTTCATCTCTTGCCTGACCGTTACTCCCAGTTGCGAAAATTCTTAGTCAGTATCAGGTCGTCCAACCCTTTGCTGACCGAAGTAGACCAGCAGTCAATTCAGAGCGCGATTACACAATTCTCGTCCTTAGAACGATTTGTAGAACGTGCGCTTGAGGACGGTGGGGCGATGTCATCCGCAAAGATGAATTCTCTAGTATCTAAACAATCCGAAGTTATTTTAGAGCTTTTAGTTAGAATTAAAACTGAAATGGATCTGAGGGATCAAGTATGAGCTATCCAAAAATTGCTAAACTAGTACACGCTTTACTCGAGAAAACCGAGTCGGGAAATTTGAAATGGGATGCTACCGAAAGATCTAATATATTTCAGGCATCTTTTCCACGGTATTCTATCCGTCTTTATACACAGCAAAGTGGTCAAAATGATTTTGACTATGTTATTCAAATTATCAATGAGGATGGCGACATCGTCGAAGAGATTACAGATCCTGATTTGGCCGAAGTGATGACATCGCCTTTTAAGGTTCTCGGGCGGCTTCATGATGTAGCTAGGCGCAGCGCTATGGGCGTTGATAGCGCGCTTGACGAGATTCTAGACTTCCTAGATCCCCTTTGATCTCTATTAGTATTGCCATGTTAGTAGTGCTGGCTTAGGAAAGGATTCAAGCTAATGACTCAACGTGAAGCTTCTCAAGTATTTCCTGCTGGTTATCTGCTGGAATCGCTGACTAGATGGAGCTATTTTCCGACCCAGAAAAAGGAAAGTGAATATGTTCCAGCATTTCACTCTTCAAAGTTTACCCCTCAGGTGGCTCAAGAGCTTAGTGCTATAAAATATACCGCCGATCAGAGGTTAAATAGATTTGATCAGGTTGAGTTTAGGTTGACACGGCATAACTCCGCCACTCGACCGCTTTCGATACCCCACCCGCTGCCTTACTCTAAACTGTGTGTAATACTGGACGAGAACGCGCAAAACATAACTCAGGCAGTAGATATATATTCAAACCCAAACAGTATGATTAAGCCTGGCTACAACGCTAGTGGTAAGCTCGTGGTAATGGATTACGAGGATCCGCTGGAAAAGTCGGAACGACTAATCGGTCATGCGTTCGGGAAGCGCTTTAGGGTAACTACTGACATCACCAATTGCTTTCCCAGTATTTATACCCATGCATTGCCTTGGGCATTGGTAGGGGTGGGTGAGGCGAAAAAATTTCAGCATGACAATTCGGCGTGGTTTAACAAAATTGACGCCGGGTACCGTGGGATTAAGCGCGGGGAAACACAAGGCTTGGGCATCGGTCCTGCAGTTTCGAACCTTGGTGCTGAAATAATTTTGGCGAGAATCGACGAAACTTTAAGTAAGAAATATCAATATTTTCGGTACATCGACGATTACACCTGCTGGTGTGAAACGCATGAGAAGGCGGTAGATTTCATTCAGGATCTCGACGCATTACTCAGGTCTTTTAAATTAACCATAAATACTAAAAAAACGTCTATTACTGAGTTGCCCGCTCCCATTTATAATGAATGGATAGTTGATCTTCAGTCACGTAGCCCTATCAGCTTTTTGAATAAGCATGATGGTGAGGTGCTTTCTTTCCAGCATACGGCGTTGGATGCGATAAAGCACCTTGAGCTAGCTTTAGATCTAAATGCGAAAGACCCAGACGGAAGTATAATAAAATATGCGGTACGTATGATTGCGAATAATCTCAATGAGTATGCGAGCGAGCCGGTTACTCACTACGTGCTAAATCTTTCTTTTCTATATCCTCATCTTCTCCCTCTCTTGGAAGGGTTGCTCGACTCTCCTAACGTAGATGCATCAAAATATTCTTCTCACTTGAACATCATTGCGCGAGAAAATTGCGGACGAAATCGTTCGGATGGCATATGTTGGCCTCTTTACTATTTGCACAAGTTTTCTTTACAAGTTGAAGCTGAGACAGTGTCAGCGGTGCTAAAAAGCAAAGATTGTACCGGTATTTTATTGTTGGAGCATTTTGTCAGTCTGCAAGGCTGTTCTATCCCATTCTTGCACAGTTTAACGATTGGCTATGATAGGGATAGATACTGGTTGCTAATCTACCAGATGTTAAAATGGGGCCGGCTAGGGCTTGATTTCATGTCTCCAGAGTTTGAAGTGATGTTGAAGCATGACGTCAGTTATTCCTATATAGACGCTAGCAGCACGGAGGGGGAGGTGAAGTTTGAGCACGATAAGATAAAAAGGCTTTTCGACGGTGAACCAGTCTACTACCGTTCGGATCGTAGCTAATCAGCGCCCGGCAACCTTTTGGAAGCACAATACCGCTCTGGTCTTCTTCAATTTCAAGACTTTGTTAAATCTATAGCTGATCTTCGGTATAGATCCCAGAGCTAATGACCGCGCTGCAGACGATCATGCGACCGTAGCCCAAGTGCACTGGATCACCTTGGGCTGTCGTGTTTATCGGCACGTTGAATCCGTAACTTGCTCTGTTTTCGGCGCTGTTTTGGATGCCGAGGCTCTTTGGCGTGCCTGCAGTCATGTGTGCAATCCCGCCCAGGGCGAGCGAAATAAAAAGGCCAGAACAACGCCGCCGGATGATGTCCCGAATACGCTTGCTCCAGTCACTCTACGTTTGGCATCAACGCTACTGTCGGCGGTCACGACGGCGATGCCGAGTATGGCGGTCCACCCATCCACCCAGCTAGGCCAAGCAAGCTCTTATAAACCAAGCGCCTAGTCCTCTGGTCAGGCCTTTTATTTGGCCGTTGGGGGCTGTGTGGCTCCGTAATCACAGGTCAATGACATCCTAAAGAGTTAGTCTTTGACGCGCCTCGGATCTGGCTCTACGATTAGATTTCAATCTAAAGGGAGTTAGGCAATGGCTGTTATATCAGCAAGCGAGCTGACATATTCGTATACACCAGGCACTACAGCAGGCGACGACCCCAAGCTGAGGGGGGACCCAGACCACAGCTTGTTCAGCCGCCACGAAAAACATGAAATTTTGTATCTGCTAAATAAGTTCGCCGAAAAGCACTCACTCAACCTTGCAGGTGCTCAAAAGGCGGAGCGGATGATCCATACGGGCTTGCCTTCTACTACAAGATCTCAAATAAATGTTGTGACGTGGTTAGAGGCGAATTGGGCGAATTATAAGTGAACGCGCTGACTTGTAATCAGTAGGTCCCGGGTTCGACTCCTGGTGCCGGCACCATACAAAACAAGGGCTTGCAGCGATGCAGGCCCTTCGTTTATCTGCTACACGTACAATTCCACGTACAATTCAAACGCGTGTAATTGCTACCTTTCGAGTTATCCACACCCGCGCCCAAGCAGCTATGCACTCGGCAGTTTCTTGGCCGTTAGGTCAGCTTGAGCACGCGCGCCACCTCTTTTGGATGCATCCCATCACTGAGCGCTGCCTGGGCCTCAGCTGCAAGCTTCGTCAGTGTGGAATCCTCGAATTCAACTGCAAGCGCAGCGGCCTTCCTCACAATTTGCAGCGCCAACATCGGCGGAAAATCCGCTTTATGCGCGGAATTTGACTGGTGAGTTTCCTTTGCTGACATGGTCGTAACCTCATTATTGCGGCGCATCAAGGCGCAGTTGGTGGATTTGGATTCGGGAAATCTACAATCACTTGCGCCCCGTTGGCGTCAACCAACACCAAACGCTTGATATTAGGAACCGTGAACAGCCCGTCACTACTTGTTGTTCCCCCGGGCCAGTACACACGCTTTTTGAAATCCGGCTCCCGCAGAGGGCTGGCAATACCGCGAGCCTGCGGCGCATTTTTGGGATCGTAGACACCAATCCCTTTCATGGACGCAATGCCTCCACGCGCTTCCAGTTCCGGTAGCGAATATTTCGGACTATCCGAATCGACCAGGCGGCTCAAGTCATCAGAGAACGTGCTGACGGACCGTTCCGCGATCATGCGATCGCCGCCGGCTCGCCTCGAATCCTCCATCCGCTGGCCGCTACTTTGGCGATCGCTTTCCATCTGAGTGCCGATCGCGCGGCGAGCAGATTCGTTTTGCGTGCCTATAGCACGACGAGCAGACTCGTTGTCGGTTCCTATCGCCCGGCGACTGGCTTCGTTTTGGGTTCCGATTGCCCTGCGTGCGGCCTCATTTTGAGTACCGGTCGCGCGGCGAGAGGCTTCCATCTGATCACCGCTGTCCCTGCGCTCTGCTTCCATCCTTGCGCCGCTCTGTCTCCGCTCAGCCTCAAGCTGCTGTGCACGCAACCGTCGTTGTTCTTCGTTCGTCATTTTGGTTTCCAGTTATTTACTTGGCGATTTACGCGACCGCCAAATGGCCGAGGTGGAATATTGCTGAGGGCGATCAACGGGCGCTTTCACCGTGGCGGCGGCTGCGAGCAGGATGGATTTCGTGCGCGCCTGGCTTGTCGTGAACATACGGAGCGCGGCGGCCTCTATCGATAACCCCTCGTTGATTGCCGCGTGTACCTCCAGATCAAAGCCAGCGCCTGGCGTTGTCAGCGCCATAATCCCTGCAACGCGTATTTGCTCCGCAGTCTGCGCAACAACTGCTACTGGTGGATTCAGCGCGCGAGCCGATTGCTTGCCAGGCACGAACGGCGCCGGCTTTGCCTTCGCGGGCAATGGTGGTGCCGATCCCTTTGTGGATAGCTCGCTGATGACGCTTTCAAGTGAACCGAGACGGTGAGCAAGCCCGGCCTTAACTGCGGCCGCCCCCACAAGCAAACCGCCATTCCCGCCCATAGCTGGCACGCGACTAGGCGAAACGCCCAGGTTCCGGGCCACCTTCGCCTCAAAAACGCTGGCCATTGCATCCACGGTTTCACCAACCTTCGCCCGCCCTTGCTCTGAAGACAGATCGGGCCGCTTGTTGGGCGCATTGCGGCTGACGATTTGGTAACTTTTCGATCCAGCTTTGTCGCCGGTGACTGTCACTTCGACCACCACTCCGATGCTACCCAGGATCGCCGTATCATCGACCACCACTTCGTTGGCAGACGAAGCTATCCAATAGGCCGCGCTTGCGCCGGTGCCGCCGACATAGGCAACGATGCGCTTCTGAGAGCGACCGGCGTAAATCATGTCTGCCAGCTCGTTAATGCCGCTGGCCACGCCACCCGGGCTATCGATGTCCAGAACAATCGCCTTCACCGCCGGGTTATCCAGAGCCTGGCGAATGTCGGTCGCAAGAATCTGCGTGCTGGTGGCGCCGCTTATCTCGGTTAGCAAGTTCGCGTAACGAAAAATCGGGCCGGTGACAGGGACGATGGCGACACCACTGCGGATGACCACGTTGCGGGTATTGTCGAGTTTTTGCCCGAGCCTGGCCTCGAGCGCAGCGGGATCGCCAAGGCGATCGGAGATGGCCAGCAGGTTATCAAGGGCGGATGGAAGCATTAGCCAGGGTTGTGAGCTGGCCATATCGAAAGCATTGCGCATGGTTGGGTTCTCGCTGAGATAGGCACGGGAGACGAGGCGCGGGCCACCGATGTCGCAGGATGAGGTGCAATTTTTTGCACCTCTCGATGCGGTTCGTCCTCGATCGACCGCGCAAAAAAAGCCAGGTTGGTGTTTGGTTGGTGTTTTCGAGTGTCAGGTTGGTGTATTAAACGGCCAAAACCGCTCTATTCCGGGCCTTTCAGGCCACTGATAAAACAACAACCAACCCCACTCAAAAAAAGTCATACATAGTTGGAAACCGGGGCTCGAATTACCCTCACCCCAGGGGGTGACCGGGAAGGACCCACTGCACCAGTTTGGTTCTCGCTGTCACCGGCGGCGGGTTGCCATTGCCCTGTCGAAAGCTTTTCGAACTGATTCGGAAGCTGCACATGCGCCTCCGCGCACCGATGCCAAAAAGACGAGTGTCTTGACATAGCCAGGTTTGCTGATGAATGCGATCAGGATCGATGTCGGAGCGCTTCGTACCGGTCAGCTCGGCGATGCGGATGACTTTAGGACCTCGCTTGAGTAAGAAGAATCGAGTGCTACCGATTTGCAACGTTGTTGCACCGCTGCTGACCAGCCACTTGCATTCAGCCTGACCAAGCGTTTGCACAGAATCTGACCAGCACACGGGCTGTCCTCAACCGGCAGAAGTCGACCCATAACGAACGTTCGAGCCCGAGCCTATTCCAGAAAGACTGCATTCTGCCTGTTTTGAGCCGACTCGCATTTCGCTAAGGTTTCTCTTTGCATCACCGAGAGCTTCGCGGGTACGACTATCGCTGACCTGTAGATCGCCCGCGAGGTACCAGCAGTGCTGATTTGCTCATGAGTTTGCAGCGGTACTGCTTGACCTGAACTCTTCAGAAATAGCCTTGCCGGCAATCTTCGCCACCGCCACTAACCGCTTGGGGGATATTCCGCTGCACGCAGCAGCAGAAAGCCCCCGCAGAGTGATCAGCACGTAGTCAGTCAGCGATTGCGCAGCTTCGGGAAAAGCTTGGTCAAGGTAACTGCGGATGTTCTGGATTGCGGCCTCGCCTAGTTGTTCGGCCATATGTCGGGCGATTGGATCATCCGCGCGCATGCCCTCCGTAATCAAGCACCCACGCAAAGTGTTGTCTCCTGCGTATTGCTTTGCGGCAGCGACGAACAGCGACGCCACAGCTTCTGCCGGTGGCCGATCCAATGTGAGTAATTGGTCCACAGGTAGCGCGTTTTCGTGGGCGTATCGATGCATTGCCCGCTCGAACAGCTCGGCTTTGCTCCCATAGGCGGCATAAAAACTCGGGGGTTTGATGTTCATGGCCTCGGTCAAGTCAGACAGGCTCACCGCGTCGAAACCGCGCTGATGGAACAGCACCTGAGATATGGCTATCCCTTGCTCGCGGTCGAAAGCGGGGCGGCGTTGCCGTTTTTTTTCGTTCATGGCTATCTCACAAAGTCGATGCGCCAACTGTAGCGATCGCTACAAAGGATATCAATCGCAACGCACAGCATTGGATATTTAGTGATCGCTAAAAGGTTGTGAGCAGACGCGAAACTATGTAGTGTTCACTAAATAAATCCGCTCATTGAGGTATTTCCATGCGATTCACGAACAAAGTTGTCTTGGTCACCGGCGGCTCCTCGGGCCTTGGCTTCGCAATTGCCGAAGCGTTTGCCAGCGAAGGTGCCACTTTGGTCATTACCGGGCGTCGCCAGCCTCAGCTCGCCGATGCCGTGGGTCGCCTCGGTAAGCATGCGTCAGCCGTGTGCACTGATATCTCTAACCCCGCCGACCTTGCCGCGCTCTTTGATAAAATACGCGTGGTCCACGGCCGTATAGATGTGCTGATTGCCAATGCCGGAATAGGTGCAATTGAGCCTTTGGGAGCAATCACTGAAGCAGGCTTCGATAAAGTATTCACGACCAATGTCAAAGGCACGACCTTCACCGTGCAGGGTTCGCTCCCATTAATGGGTAATGGGAGCAGCGTCGTCATCATCGGTTCGACCGCCTCAATCAACCCTGGGCCTGGTCTGGGTGCCTACGGAGCCACCAAGGCCGCGTTAAGGGCGCTGGTTCGCAGCTGGATTCTGGATATCAAAGGATCTGGCGTTCGCATAAATCTGCTCAGTCCCGGCCCCGTGAACACTCAGTCACTGCGCGATGTGCTTGGCGAGAGTGCGCAGCAGGTGATTGATGCCCTCAGCGAAAAGAGCACGCTCGGTCGGATCGGAGAGGCCCACGAGATCGGCCAGGCCGCGCTATTTCTGGCAAGCGATGCGTCAAGCTATATCAACGGTGCCGAGCTATTCGCGGACGGTGGCGCATCCCAGATTTAGAGGGGAAATGACGGCCATGTGCTGCTAATAACGAGCTGACCAGCCGATCAGTCGGCATTTATGGAGTTACTTGATGAACGATTTTGCGGGGTCTTCAATAGATCATATGGGCATCGGCGTTTCAGACATCTCGCAGGCCCAAGCCTTCTACGAATTACTGCTCAGGCCATTAGGGATCACCTTGCTGATGAACATTGCGACCGATCCTGCAGGTCTAAAGTCTCGACGGCTGGGATTCGGGTCTGAAGGGAAGCCATTTTTCTGGTTGCATGACTCGCCGACACCCAGTCAAGGGGCGCACATAGCACTGATAGTGCAGAGCCGAGCGGCGGTCGACGCTTTCCATGCGGCTGGCATAGCCGCTGGCGGACAGGACAATGGAGCGCCAGGTGTTAGGCCTCATTACCACGCCAATTATTACGCGGCTTATATTATGGGACCTGACGGAGTGAACCTAGAGGCCGTTTGCCAAGTGGCATCTTGATCTAGATAGCTCAGATCAGCGCAATCAGCCGAAACGCTACGACATTATCCTTTCCCGTTAACGTTCATCCGGGTCAGGGGGAAATAGCGCGGATCCAGCAGCATTGGCACCTATTGATGCTTCACCACGGTCTATGACTGCTATTGGCCGGTTGGTGTCTGTGCTACTGCAGCAATAGGTCGACTCCTGAACGTCAAAGCGCGCCCAGTGCGCTAGTCAATCCGATGCAAACGGACGGTCAAGTCCGTGCAATTTATCCACCACCGCCCCTTGTCTCGATATGGCCTCCGTTTATGCGTGGGTCAGCGCTTCACGGGGCAAAGCAGACGCCTCACGATCAACAACATGGTGAGTGATGCTGTCGCGGCCGATGCGCGATGTGAGCGGGATGTGCAGCGCTTCAAAGTGCCGCACATTGCCGCCTCCGAGCGGCCCAGTGGCTACGATCTTTGCGGCCAGGCCGATCAGCTCATTTGCCTTTTCGTCCCACTGCGCATCGAGCGTCACGCGCACTGCCCGGATCTGCTCCGCCTCCAGATGTTGGAGGTAAGCAGTGGCATTCGCGACCGCAGCTTCAAGCGACCGACGTTCGGCTTCCAGAGCGTTGATCACCAGGTCGTTCGTGCGGACCTGCGAACCCTTGGCATCCGAGGTAGCCCGCTGGAGCTTCGACAAGGCCGCGCTCTCCGCCGCCGAATCGTCAGCAGCCATTGCTTCGGCATATGCCTTCGCCGCCAATCTCTCCGCTTCGAGGGCCTTTGCCTGAGATTGCTCCGCGTCTGCCTGGAGGCTGGCCAACTTTTCTGAAAGCTTGCCGAGTGATGTTCTGAGCCTTGAGAGGTCTTTTTGCGCTGTGTGTATCTTCTTCGGTGCCGCCTTGATCACCGCCGGCGCATCTTGCAGCTCCTGCTCCCAACGCACGATCCGCTCAAGAGGACCGTTTGCAACCTGCAGGCCGTTCAGCTCGGTAGTGATTCGGTCACGATGGGCTTTTAGCTCAAAGATCGGAGTTCGCTCCCGCGGCCCGGCTTTCGCGAGGTTCTCCTCAAGACCGGCTAGCTGTGCAGGGATTTCCCCTAGCTCGAGCTGAATTTCCGCGATTCTCTCAGCGTTTTTTTGGAGCGTGCTTTGGCTGGAGGTCATTTTGCCAGCTTGTCTATCGAACAGTGCCATAAGGTGTTCCCTAAGTTATTACCAATGAGTGTTCTGTTGAATACTTGAATAAGGCTTCAAGAAGTCTTCTAAAACCATGATCAAACCTTGCACTTTAAATCTTGAGCCGATGTTTGCAATTCGCTTAATCCATTCACCGGAAGCTTTATAAGCCTCTGTTCTGTAGTGACGTTGCGCTGGGACACGGAACAATCGATGACGATTTCCTCATTGGCAACTCCAACAGCAGCGAATTTGCTCAGGCTCATCTTCTCAACCATGCCATGAAAAAACGCGGGAGCGGTTGGACCATCAGCACTCGTGGCTGGAGGGACGGGTGGGTTTGCCTTCCACCGGTTAAACGCGTGCACGCGGCAACACCCGTTTCCGGTTCAGTATTCACGCTGGGACCCGGTTTTCAGGGGGTTGGGGCACGATGCTGTATCGGGAGCAACCGGAACCGGAAACGGTTTATCTGGTGAAAGGCTCATATATAACGGGCGATCGGGGCTCGAATTACCCTCACCCCA
>Ga0247730_1001942_pt1 | contig 10555 bp, 10 predicted proteins | sample UWRJL073202C2_FD_180959 | JGI IMG/M metagenome (GOLD analysis project Ga0247730, IMG submission 180959) | Plant litter microbial communities from Arlington Agricultural Research Station in Wisconsin, United States - UWRJ-L073-202C-2 | ecosystem: Environmental > Terrestrial > Plant litter >...
GCCTGCGACAGCAGGGCGACTTCTTCGAAGAACTTGCGCATGCGGCCATCGACCATCTTTTCGATGATGGCTTCCGGCTTGCCGCTCTCGCGGGCCTGTTCGATGAAGACGTTGCGTTCACGTTCGGCGACAGCAGCATCGACTTCCTCGGCGCGAATGGCGAGCGGCGCGGTGGCAGCAATGTGCATGGCGACCTGGCGGCCGATGGTGAGAAGTACGTCCTTGTTGCCGGTCGACTTCAGGGCGACCAGAACGCCGAGCTTGCCGAGGCCGTCGGTGACTGCATTGTGGACGTAGGTGGCAACGACGCCGTCTTCAACCGACAGCAGAACCGAGCGACGCAGCGCCATGTTCTCGCCGATGGTGGCAATCGCATCGGTGATGGTGTCGGCAACGGTCTTGCCGGTGGCCGGATAGGTGGCAGCCGAGATGGCTTCAACGGTGCCGTCGGTCGTCAGTGCGACCTTGGCAACGCCGCGGACGATGTCCTGGAAGGCTTCGTTGCGGGCCACGAAGTCGGTTTCCGAGTTGAGTTCGACGACAACGGCCGAAGTGCCGGCGCCGGCGATGCCGATCAGGCCTTCAGCAGCGGTGCGGCCGGACTTCTTGTCGGCCTTGGCGATGCCCTTGGCGCGCAGCCAGTCGATCGCGGCTTCCATGTCGCCGGCGTTTTCCGTCAGCGCCTTCTTGCAGTCCATCATGCCTGCGCCGCTCTTTTCGCGCAGTTCCTTCACCAATTGAGCTGTGATCTGAGTCATGTTTTGCCTCTTGTCGGTTCAAGCGGTGCGCCAGCGATTCTTATAAATCTGCGCGGCACCGGTTTGGGGTACCAGATGTACCCGTCAATATGACGTGGTGATGAAATCACCGGAATGGGTAGTTGTCAGGGCCGGCCGGCCGACGCTAATCCACGCGCAGGGCCATGTCCTGAAATGGTCAAGGCCGCCGAACCTTTCAGTCACAAACGGCCTTGTCCAGAATTCATGTGAAAAGCGAGGACAGGTGCCCTCGCCTTTCCGCCGTCATTATACGGCAGCAGCCGGAGCAGCTTCTTCCGAAGCAGCAGCTTCAGCCGGAGCGGCTTCGTCTTCCAGAGCCGGCTCGATCGGAGCTTCGAAGCTCGCGCCGATATCGCGGCCCGACGAACCCTGCTGGCGGGCGATGCCGTCGATGGCAGCGCGGGCAATCAGGTCGCAGTAGAACGAGATGGCGCGCGAAGCGTCGTCGTTGCCTGGAATCGGGAAGTCGATACGGTCCGGATCGCAGTTGGAGTCGATGATCGCAACAACCGGAATGCCAAGACGCTTTGCTTCGTCGATGGCAATGTTTTCCTTGTTGGTGTCGATGATGAACATCAGGTCCGGTGTGCCGCCCATGTCGCGGATACCGCCGAGAGCCTTGTCCAGCTTTTCGCGTTCGCGCTCCAGGTTGAGGCGTTCCTTCTTAGTGAAGCCCGAAGCTTCGGAATTCAGGATCTCGTCGAGCTTGCGCAGGCGCTGGATCGAGTTCGAGATCGTCTTCCAGTTGGTCATCATGCCGCCGAGCCAGCGGGAGTTGACGTAATACTGGGCCGAACGCTTGGCAGCGTCAGCGATGATCTCGGAAGCCTGACGCTTGGTGCCGACGAACAGAACGCGGCCGCCACGGGCTACGGTGTCGCTGACAGTCTGCAGAGCGCGCTGCAGCAGCGGAACGGTCTGGGCCAGGTCGATGATGTGGATGTTGTTACGATCGCCGAACAGATACGGCTTCATCTTCGGGTTCCAGCGGTGAGTCTGGTGACCAAAGTGAACACCAGCTTCCAAAAGCTGGCGCATGCTGAAATCAGGCAGTGACATGCCTCTACTCCTTTTCCGGTTGAACCTCCGCGAGACAAACAGCACCTTCGTTGAAGGAGCCACCGGGCGGAACGATCCGGATTTCTCCCGGACCATCCCAAGTCTCACGTGTGGAATGCGCTGGCCTTATCGCCCCTCGCCAGGGAAATCAAGGCTTATCGTCGTAAAAACCCGATCCGCGACGCTTATCGCCGGATTACTTGCACTCTTCGCCGTCGAGCATGTCGAGCTGGATCAGCCGGCCGGTCAGCGAGAACTCGCCATAGTCCATGGTGAGATCCCGGGTGATTCCATTCTCGTAGAGCTTGAAGGCAATGCGATAGATCGGCGTGGCATCGCCGCTGCCGCCATCGTTGAAATAGGCGATCTCGACCGGCCAGTAAGGGGTGCCTGCGAAAGCGCCGGCCTTGGCCGCATCCGGATCGTCCTTCGATGGCTCTGCCTTCTTGCCGATGATGGTGGTGGTCAGCAAACTTTTGTCGCCGTCTTCCGAACCGTCGAAAATCCGCGATTCAAAGAAGGTGACGCCCTGGTTAGCCTTCTCGATCACGTCGAGCATATGCTCGGTCGGAAAATGGCTGACAGTGAGATCAAGCTCGCGCTTTTCGGGTTCGGACAATTCGACCTTCAGTTTTTCGTCGGCATCTGCGGCCGAACCGCGCACCTGCTTGTCGAGCTGCTCGTCGGTGAAGGATTTGGTCTCAAAATCGAACTTGTTGGCAGACACGTCCTCGAAGGTGGTTGTCTGCTGGTCGGTGGTGCGCTTGGCATCGCCGGTATCGACCTGGGTTACGAAGCGGAAATTGGTGGTAAAGCCCTTGCAGGCCGAGCCGACGAACTCATAGACCATGCGTCCATACATGCCCTCGATGCCGGAGCGCTCCGAGGCATCCTTCAGCTGCAGATCGTAAACGGCGCGGTGCGCCACCAGCCCGCGTGCGTCAAGCGCATTGGCGTTCACGGCGGTTACGCCGACCGCACAAGCGCTCGTGACCAGAACAGCGACTAGGCTGGAGCGAAACATGCATATTCTCCTGTTGGACTCGCCAACGATGTTATAAGTACACTCTCGGCCAAAGCGAGGCAGGTTCGCCTTGAATGCAAGATTTTTAAACATATTACAACAAAACCGGGAAACGAAAATGTCCGATGCCATCGAAGCGCGCCTGCAGGAACTGGGCATTACCCTTCCTGTCGCCGCCGCCCCCGCTGCCAATTATGTCCCTTACGTCATCAGCGGCAATCTCCTCTATCTTTCCGGCCAGCTGCCGATGGAAAACGGCAAGATTGCCGTGACCGGCATCGTCGGCCGTGACGTCGATGTCACCGCTGCTGCCCGCGCTGCCGAACTCTGCGCCATCAACATTCTCGCCCAGGCAAAATCGGCGCTCGGCGGCGATCTCGGTCGCATCGTCCGCGTCATCAAGCTCAACGGCTTTGTCGCCTCGACCCCGGATTTTACCGAGCAGCACATCGTTATCAACGGCGCCTCCAACCTGATTGCCAATGTGCTCGGTGATGCCGGCAAGCATGCGCGTGCCGCCGTCGGCATGGCCGCCCTGCCGATGAACGCTGCCGTCGAAATCGACGCCATCCTGGAAATTGCTGTATGACCGACACGCTTGCCTGGCTGACCGCCCAGCCGATTGCCCATCGCGGCTATCACGACATGAACAAGCAGGTTTGGGAAAACACCCTGTCGGCCTTCACCCGCGCCATCGAGGCCGGTTTTGCCATCGAATGCGACCTGCAGTCGGCCGCCGACAGTGTGCCGGTGATCTTTCATGACGACGACCTGCAGCGCCTCTGCAACATCAAGGGCGACGTCCGCTCGCGCAGTGCCGGCGAACTCGGCCTGCTTTCGGTCGGCGCCACCAGGGACCGCATTCCGACCCTGAAGCGTCTGCTTGACCTGTGTCGCGGCAAGGTGCCGCTGGTGCTGGAACTGAAGGGTCGCCCCGGCGACGACGAGGGCTTTGCCGATTCCGTGCTGGAAGCGCTGCAGGATTATCAGGGCAACGTCGCGCTGATGAGCTTTGACCACTGGCTGCTGAAAGACCTGAAGGCGCTCGGCTGCCGTCACCCGATCGGCCTGACCGCCGAAGGCGCCCGGCCGGAAACCTTTGCCAGCCATGAAAAGGCGATGCAGCTCGGTCTCGACTTCATCTCCTACAACGTCAACCACCTGCCGAACCCGTTCATCACCGCCCAGCGCGCCCAAAACATTCCAGTGATCACCTGGACGGTGCGCGACGAGGCGGCGCGCAAGCACACGCTCGAGCATGCCGACCAGATGACCTTCGAAGGTTTCGATCCGCGCCAGGCTGTTTGACACGCCAATCCGCCCATTCATCAGGCGGATTGCATTTGCCGTAGAAATTATGCCACGTTTCTGCCGGTATGATGATTGTCGCGGGCTCGTCCGGGCCCGCGTTTCCCCGGAAAGGTTTTTGCGCGCCGATGACCGAAGACTACATCATCCGTGTCGAGCAGTCGTTCAAGGCGATCGACCCGAAAGCCTGGGCAACACTTTCGGGTGCCTCCAAGACGCACCCCGCCCCGTACAATCCGTTCATCTCGCATGCCTATCTCTCGGCGCTCGAAGAATCCGGCTCGGCCACCGCCAAAACCGGCTGGCTCGGCCATCACTTGCTGCTCGAAACCGAGGCCGGCCAGTTGCTTGGCGCAATTCCATGCTATCTCAAGAATCACAGCCAGGGCGAATATGTATTCGACCGCGGCTGGGCCGATGCGTTTGAACGCGCCGGCGGCAGCTATTATCCAAAAATGCAGTGTTCCGTGCCCTTCACGCCGGCCACCGGCCCGCGACTGATGGCGACCGACAGCAACAATGCCGATGCGATTCGCGGCGCCCTGTCCGCAGGTCTCGCCGAAGTCGCCCACCGTCTTTCCGTCTCTTCAGCGCATGTCACCTTCGTGCCGAACGCCGAACTGCCGTTCTTCGATGAAGAGATTTTTTTGCACCGCACCGACCAGCAGTTCCATTTCATCAATGACGGCTATGCTGATCACGATGCCTTCCTCGACACGCTGGCCTCGCGCAAACGCAAGGCGCTGAAAAAGGAGCGCCGCGCGGCGTTAGAAAATGGCATCAGCATAGACTGGTTGACCGGCAAGGATTTGACCGAAGACATCTGGGACCAGTTTTTTAGCTTCTACATGGACACCGGCAGTCGCAAATGGGGCCGTCCCTACCTCACCCGCAAATTCTACTCGCTGATCGGCGAGCGCATGCCCGAAGACATCCTGCTGATCATGGCCAGGCGCGAGGGAAAATATGTCGCCGGCGCGATCAACTTCATCGGCGGCGACGCGCTTTACGGCCGCCACTGGGGCTGTATCGAGGACCATCCTTTTCTGCATTTCGAGGTCTGCTACCACCAGGCGATCGATTTCGCCCTGCAAAAGGGCCTGGCGCGGGTCGAGGCCGGCGCCCAGGGCGAGCACAAGCTGGCGCGCGGCTACCTTCCGGTCACCACCCATTCGACCCATTTCATCACCCATCCCGGCCTGCGCCGCGCCGTCGGCGAATATCTGGTGCACGAGCGCGAGGAGGTCGAGCAAATGAGCGAGATTTTGACCGAGCACAGCCCGTTCCGCAAAGGCGAGCGCCAGCAGCACGACGACTGACGCCGCGACAAACAAGAACACGACCGAGGAGATGCTTCGATGAGCTACGACGACAACAACATCTTTGCCAAGATTTTGCGCGGCGAAATCCCCTGCGTCCGCGTTTATGAGGACGACCAGACGCTGGCCTTCATGGACGTCATGCCGCAGGCGCCCGGCCATGTGCTGGTGATCCCCAAATCCCCATCGCGCAATTTGCTCGATGCCGATCCCAAAGTGCTTTCCGCGCTGATGCCCGTGGTTCAAAAAATTGCCAACGCCGTGCAGGAGGCTTTTGAAGCCGACGGCATTACCATCAGCCAATTCAACGAACCGGCCGCCGGCCAGACGGTGTTCCACCTGCATTTCCACATCGTCCCCCGCCACGAGGGCGCGGCGCTGAAGCCGCATTCTGGAAAGATGGAGGATGGCGAGGTGTTGGCGGCGCATGCGGAACTGATCATCGGCGAACTGGGAAACTGAAGATTGCAGTCCGCGTGAAAGCATTGGAAGCACGTTGCTCATTCGAGCTTTCGCCGAAGCGTGAGGCTTATTCAATGCAACCTGCTAATAGCGACCGGTCTTGACTGGATACAGGACGCTCAAAACCCCAGCGTATACAGGCCTGCTCCAAGTGACAGTACCCCGACCGTCACCCCGACACCGATCTTGTGGCCCGTCGCCAGAAATGCCGCAAACCCCAGCACCGCGCAGCCGAGCCGCAGCCAAAGTGGCGACGCTTCGAGCGTGCCGGTTGGAAACACCACAAGCTTGGCGGTCACCGCCATCACCAGCGCGGTGGCCACCGCCCGCACCCAGTAAAGCGCCTCGGACTGCTCATCCAGCCGGTTGCCAGCCAGTACCCCGAGCCAGCGCCAGATGTCGGTCGCCAGCCAGCCGGCGACAACGATGAACAGATAGGGCCACCACCAGCTCTCGGTCACAGCACCTCTCCCTCGGTCGGCGTATCGTTAGCCTGCTTTTCGCCCGGCTTGCGGATCCAGATGCGGTCGATGATGTAAGCCAGCGTGCCGCCGCCGACGCCGGCAATCAAAATGTCGAATTGCGGCGTCAGCACCGCAAACAGCGGCCCGCCGATGATGCCGATGACGAAAGCCACCTTCACCACCGAATGCCGCGCCGTGCCCCAGATCGAGACGATGAAATAGATCGGCGTCAGGAAAAACAGGGAGCCTGACACCACTGGCGGCAGCTGCGACACGAGCCCGTAGCAGACGGCAACGATCAGCGTGTTGACCAGCGCCAGCGTAATGCCAAAGCCGGCAAAGAACGCCACCCGGCCCTCGCGCGGCACATGCCGCAATGCCTGCATGCTGTAGACCCAGGCGGTGATGGCGATGAAATGCGACAAAAACAGCAGCAGCCAGGTCGGCGTCCGGCTGGTGCGCATTTCCGGGACGATCGAGGCCACCATCGGCATCATCCGGATCGACGACAGCGTCACCACCAGAAACGCTGCCGCCATATTGGCGCCGCCGGCGATCGAGCCGATCAGGATCATCTTGGCGGGCAAGGCCCAGATGGCGATGGTCATGAAAATCGCCTCGGCCCGCGGAATGCCGGATTCCAACGCAAAGGCGCTGAAACCCACGAAGGAGATCATCAGGATGATTGCGGGAAGCGAAAACAGGCCGCGCATCCCGGTCAGGAACCAGAAGAGAGCGGACCGCGTGTGACTGTCTGGAGGCATTTCTGATCCGGCACTTTGCTTTGGCAACTGGGGAAATGGGGGCGACGCGCCACCTTTCAAATTTGGAAAGATCGCGTGTTGAAACAAAAAATGCCGGGCTACTGAGCCCGGCATCGGTGGTCTGAGGCAAAAGCCTATTTCTTCTTCGGCACCTTGGGCACCGTGCTGGTGCGCCGTGGTGCAGGCGCCTCGTCCTTAGCAGGCTCAGCCTCGTCGGCTTCGGCTGCCACGGTTTCCGCCTTGCTCTTCTTGGCGGCCGACACCTTGGCGCGGATCGCCTTGCTCTTCGGCAGCTTTTCGGCTTCCTCGTCGATCTGTTCGACTTCGGCCTCCGGCTTCGGCTTGACGACCTTGACTGATTCCGGCGTCGATTCCAGGATCAGGCCCTTCTTGCCATCGTCCTTGAGGCCGACAGTCACAGTCACGACGCCACCTTTCTTCAGCTTGCCGAACAGGATTTCATTGGCCAGCGGCTTTTTGATATATTCCTGAATGACACGGGCCAAAGGCCGGGCGCCCATCTTTTCGTCATAGCCACGCTCCGAAAGCCAGGCGATCGCATCCTGATGCAGATCGAAGGTGACATTGCGTTCCGACAGCTGCGATTCCAGCTGCATCACGAATTTCTGGACGACCTGGTGGATAACCTCGGTCGGCAGCGGTGCAAAGGCGATCGTAGCATCGAGACGGTTGCGGAATTCCGGCGTAAACAGTTTTGTCAGCGCCTCTTCATCCTCGCCTGTCCGCTTCGACGATCCAAAGCCCATCCCTGCCTTGGCCATTTCCGAGGCGCCGGCATTGGTGGTCATGATCAGGATCACATTGCGGAAGTCGATCTTCTTGCCGTTGTGGTCGGTCAGCGAGCCGTGGTCCATCACCTGCAACAGGATGTTGTAGATGTCGGGATGCGCCTTCTCGATTTCGTCCAGCAGCACGACGCTGTGCGGATGCTGATCGACACCATCCGTCAGCAACCCGCCCTGATCAAACCCGACGTAGCCGGGAGGGGCACCGAGCAGGCGCGAGACGGTGTGCCGCTCCATGTATTCCGACATGTCGAAGCGCAGCAGTTCCACACCCAGCGAGGCCGCCAGCTGTTTTGCCACTTCGGTCTTGCCGACGCCGGTCGGACCGGAGAACAGGTAGGAGCCAATCGGCTTGTTTGGTTCACGCAACCCGGCACGCGCCAGCTTAATCGCGGTCGACAGCGCCTCGATGGCATTGTCCTGGCCGTAGACGACGCTGCGCAGTTCCTTCTCCAGATTGGCGAGAACGGCCTCGTCATCCTTGGATACGGTCTTTGCCGGGATCCGCGCCATCGTCGCGATGGTGGCTTCGATTTCCCGCTCGGTGATCAGCTTGCGGCGCTTGGAAGCCGGCAGCAGCATCTGCGCCGCACCGGTCTCGTCGATCACATCGATCGCCTTGTCCGGTAGTTTACGGTCGTTAATGTAGCGGGCCGACAGTTCCACGGCCGATTTGATGGCCTCGTTGGAATAACGCAGCTTATGATAATCCTCGAAATACGGCTTCAGGCCCTTCATGATCTCGATGGCATCTTCGATCGAAGGTTCGGCCACATCGATTTTCTGGAAGCGCCGCACCAGAGCCCGGTCTTTTTCAAAAAACTGGCGGTATTCCTTATACGTGGTCGAGCCAATGCAGCGGATTGCGCCTGAGGACAAAGCCGGCTTCAAAAGATTTGAGGCATCCATTGCGCCTCCCGAGGTCGCACCCGCACCGATCACGGTGTGGATCTCGTCGATGAACAGCACCGAACCCGGATATTCCTCGAGTTCCTTCACCACCTGCTTCAACCGCTCTTCGAAATCGCCGCGATAGCGGGTGCCGGCCAACAGCGTGCCCATGTCGAGCGAGAAGATCGTGGCATCGGCCAGCGCTTCCGGCACCTTGCCCTCGACAATGCGCTTGGCCAGACCTTCGGCGATCGCCGTCTTGCCGACACCGGGGTCGCCGACGTAGAGCGGGTTGTTCTTGGACCTGCGGCACAGCACCTGGATGGTGCGGTTGACCTCGGAATGGCGGCCGATCAGCGGATCGATCTTACCCGTCTTGGCTTTTTCATTCAGATTGACGCAATAGGCCTTCAGCGCCTCGGCCGGCTTCTTGGACGAGCCTTCGTCCTCTCCACGGGTCTGCTTGCTGTCCGGATCATTGTCTTCCGCACCGCGCGGCGGACGCACCTGGGCGGTGCCCGGGCGCTTGCCGATGCCGTGCGAAATATAGTTGACTGCGTCGTAGCGGGTCATTTCCTGTTCCTGCAGGAAATAGGCGGCATGGCTTTCGCGCTCGGCGAAGATCGCCACCAGCACATTGGCGCCAGTGACTTCCTCGCGGCCGGAGGATTGTACATGGATCACCGCGCGCTGAATGACGCGCTGGAAGCCGGATGTCGGCTTGGAGTCCTCGTCATAGCCGGTCACCAGATTGGCGAGCTCGTTGTCGACATAGTCGATCACCGTCTTGCGCAGGGAAACCAGATTGACATTGCAGGCGCCCATCACGGCCGCCGCGTCCGCGTCGTCGATCAACGCCAGGAGCAGGTGCTCGAGCGTCGCGTATTCGTGGTGCCGCTCGTTGGCCAAGGTCAGTGCCTGATGCAGAGCCTTTTCGAGACTAGGCGAAAATGTTGGCACGTTCAGCTCCTCACTTCTTTTCCATAACACATTGCAGCGGATGCTGGTGTTCCCGGGCGAAGTCCATCACTTGACTGACCTTCGTCTCGGCAACTTCATAAGTAAAGACGCCGCATTCGCCGACTCCATGATTGTGAACATGCAGCATAATGCGTGTCGCCGCCTCCGCGTCCTTTTGAAAGAAACGCTCGAGCACATGGATGACAAAATCCATCGGCGTATAATCGTCGTTCAGAATGAGGACGCGGTAGAGATTGGGCTGCTTGGTCTTTGGCTTGGTTCGGGTAATTACCGAAGTCCGATTGCCGTTGCCGCCGTCTCCATCCTTTTCATTCTGCATCAAGATCGGCTGAGCGATCATCGTCTTCCATTCCCCGGTCATTCGGCCCCCGGCATTAGGCATGTGATCGACGGGGCGGACAAAAATCCGCCCGAACATCCGTCACACTAACTTAAGTCATTGTTCACCGATTTTAAGCCCCTCGCTTCACACTGCAATCATAATTCCGCGGTCGAAGCCGCGATTGCCGAAAAAAATCAGATTTTCGCGGGGGCGCAGGAACAGGTCTGGGAATCAAAAGACCGGCCGCGAGCATTTTCGCGGCCGGTCCTCCATATAGGGATCAGTCTGGCGGGTTTCAAAGGGTGCGGTTGGTCCTTGCAAACGGCGCCTCGAATGGCCGGTAGACGCTCTTGGCGAGATCGGCATACAGGCCGCC
>Ga0247730_1001943_pt1 | contig 10547 bp, 8 predicted proteins | sample UWRJL073202C2_FD_180959 | JGI IMG/M metagenome (GOLD analysis project Ga0247730, IMG submission 180959) | Plant litter microbial communities from Arlington Agricultural Research Station in Wisconsin, United States - UWRJ-L073-202C-2 | ecosystem: Environmental > Terrestrial > Plant litter >...
GACCATGTTCCAGGCAGAACAGGCATATTACAGAAAGGAGTATTCGCTTGCAATTGATTATGCCAAGGACTGTTTATTGCTGTTCAAAAGAAATGAAGTAGTCCTGAATGCAATGTTTATGTTCAATCTGCTGATATCGATCTATACGGATCTTGAAAATTATGATCTGGTAAATGAATACAAGTATGAAAAGCTTTGCCTGCTTGATGATCAACAGGTCTCAAGACAGTTGTTTTAAGACAAAGGTGATTCCAAGCCCTCTTGCGCACCTGAGCGGCAGGAAGCATTGGAATCACCTTTTTCTTTTTTTTAGAAATATCCCGTAGCATGATGGTTGATCATTCTCATCGTCATGCGCGGGGGATCAATTATTTCCGCTACTTGTAGGTAGCTGCCAATTTTAGGGCTTCGTAAGCATTGACAATACCGCCGGTAATACAAAGATCAGCAAATGGTACAGACTGTGGTGCTGTTCCTTCCTCCCCTTCGATATCTACATTGTGGTTTACTTTTACAACCGACTTCAGAATGATTTCTTTTACCTGCACGGCAGATAATTTGGGATAGTAAGATCTGATCAGTGCGGCCAGTCCTGCTACAACAGGTGAAGCCATACTTGTACCATTATATGCTTCATATTTATTGTCGGGCACTGTCGAGTAAATCTGCACACCGGGAGCAAATACATCTACAGTGGTTTTACCATAATTGGAAAAATCCGCTTTCAGCGTTTTATCATCTGCAGGGCCCGAAGCGCCTACTACAATATAGGAAGAAGCAATACTGCCATCTTCGTAAACACGGCTGGGGAAGCTTTTTTCTACATCCAGGTTTTTGTTATCATTACCGGCAGCCTGTACCAGCAGCACATCCTTAGATACCGCATACTTCACAGCTTCATCCACTGTCTTTTTATCCCAGGAATAAGCTTTGCCAAAGCTCATATTGACCACTTTAGCACCGTTTGCCACAGCATAACGTATCGTGTTGGCCACATCTTTATCCCGCTCGTCACCATTAGGCACAGCACGCACACCCATGATCAGCACATTGTCGGCCACACCCTGTATACCTATCGTATTGGTACGGTCGGCACCAATAATCCCGGCAACGTGAGTACCGTGACTGGCATCTGGTCCTTTAACGTCGTTGCTTCCATAATTTGTTTGTTTACTGTCAGCATAGTTATCACCAACCAGTTCAGGTCTCGGATCAAAATCAAGGTTCAGGTTATAGTCCAGCTGATCCTGATAATGCTCCAGGCCTTTAACGATCTGTGAATTGTAAAAAGCCTCAAAAGTGCTGTTCTGCAACTGGGAAACCATAATTCCTTTCAGGCGGTCTTCCATAGCAGTTTCTGGCTTGAAGTTCTGAAAATCGGCACGCTCTGGCTTTTCCTTGCCCATTTTTTTCACCATGGCATCGAGGACTTTTTTTAGTCCGCCAATGTTTGCCACAGCATTTTTTGCCTCATCAGTTTGTTTCTCATAATCAATTTTTGCTTTCAGGTATTGATTAAATGCAGCAGAGTCTGCTGGTGTCACCGTCGCAGCAGTCACATTTTCAAATTTAGCCTTATCCCTGCGCAGGATCCGTGTAAGCTCCAGTGTTTCCTGGTTTACTGAACCCTTGGACGAACCTAAAAAGTTCCATCCGTTAACATCATCTATGTATCCGTTTTTGTCATCATCCTTACCATTGCCCGCTTTCTCTTTCTTGTTTACCCAAATGATACGTTTAAGATCTTCATGATTGATATCTACGCCACCGTCCAGCACGCCCACTACAACGGTACTCGATTTCTTGCCCTTTAATAATTCGGCGTATGCTTTTTCAGTATCTATTCCAAAGACACTGTCCTTTTTCAGATCCAGGTTTTGCCAGTTTTTTTTCTGTGCAAATGATTGGAAACCAAATCCTGCAATGAAGATGATACTTAAGGCGCTCTTCAACACGATTTTATTTGTCAGTTTATTCATATAATATTTAGTAAATTAGTTTTTAAACGTTAATTTTTAAAATTAGTTGTTTTCATTAACTATTTCGCTTTTAGGACGAAAAAGAAAGATGAACCCTCCCCTGCTTTGCTCTCCGCCCAGACCCTGCCTTCATTGGCTGTCACAAATTCCCTGCATATAACCAGTCCCAGGCTTGTACCTTTTTCATTATTCGTGCCTGTAGTGCTCACGTTGTTCACACTAAATATAGATTCTAACCGCGAAGGCTCTATACCCACGCCGGTATCCTTTACCTCCACAATCACCTGGCTATCCTCATACTCCTTTACTGAGACACAGATTTTCCCTCCTTCAGGAGTGAACTTTATGGCATTTGACAAAAGATTACGGACTATGAAATCCAAATGATCGGCATCACAAAAAACCCAAAGATCCGGCTCCACATTCTGGTCAATAGAGATTGATTTTAATGCTGCGGCTTCCTTCAAAAGTAACAGGTTTCTATTGATCTTCTTGGCGGGGCTCACCCGGGCCCGATTGATCATAATCCCTTTCAACTGCATTTGTCCCCAGCGTAACAGCAAATTAAGCGTCTCCAATGAGGCGTTGCATTGTAATTCCAGTTTGGCGAGCATAGCCGTCTTTTCTTCTTCAGTAAGCCAGCCCTTATTTACAAGTCCTAAAAGGTTAAGAATCGAAGTCAGCGGCCCCCTGAGGTCATGCCCCAGAATAGAGAAAAGCTTGTCCTTAACCGTGTTTGACTGAACAAGGTCTGCATTAGCCTTGTTCATTAAACGATTTAGGTTTCTGATCTTAAAGAAGTATGCCCCAAGGATCAGCAACAGCGTTATACTGCCAAAGATAATCCATGTTAATATTCTCTTTTCCAGCAGTTGTTCATTGTTTAGAAATTTCAGTTGCTGAACTTTAGCCTCCGATTTGCTGAGTTCGTATTGCGCCTGCAGATTGGATATTTTTACAGAGATGTCCTTAAAGTAAGAGCTGTCGGCAATACGGTACTGTTTTGATCTCGCCTCATAAGCTGCTTTATAATTACCGGTTTTCTCATGTAGTACCGCAATATGCGCCAAAGCTTCAAGGACCTGTTTATTGGCCAGTTTTTTTTGCGCAAGGGCCAGTGCCTGCTGCTGGTAACTCAATGACAATTTAGGATCAGCTGCCCCATAACTTTCTGCAAGAGCCATCAGGCTTTGAAACTCCCGGATACTATTCTTAATGTTTCTCGACTTTTGCAGCGCTCCTTTCTGAAGCTCAATTGCCTTTGCCGTGGCACCAGATTTCGCATATACCTGTGCAAGTCCGTTGGTGAGGGAAATGTTCAAACCCATCATCTCGGGATAGTCACTTTGCGAAATGCCCTTTTCAAAATAAAAGATGGCTTTGGACAGATCGCCTTTTTCCCTGTAGGCAGTGCCAAAATTGAGGTACGTGTTTAACTTTAAGCTCGAAAATGGAAGTTGTATTCCTATAGCCTCTGCTTTCTGGTAGTAGGAGATTGCACGCTGATAGTTATGCCTGTTGGCATACACTTCTCCCAGTGTGATATAAGACTCCATGACGCCGTTTTTATCATTGTTCTTTTCACTGATCTTTAAGGCCTGCAAAAAATACGTCAGGGCACCCGTTGAATTTCCTTTCCTGTTTTCTACTACCCCAAGGCGTATGTTCTCTTTAATTATTCCCTTGTAGTTGTGGAGCCTTTTGTAGATTTCAAGTGCCTCCAGGTAATGTTGTCTCGAAGATTCTGCATTTCCGGAGTTATCATCTATCATCCCCATCTGGTTCAGCATTTTTGCTGTACCTTCTTCATCATTTGTCTGTTTGGCAATCTTCATCCCGAGGCGGACAAAATACAAGGCTGAATCAGGCTGGTCATACCTGTAATGGATGATCAGTTTTTCATATGCCTGAATATCTTTTCCGGGTAAGGTTGAATTCCCGGGTTGCTGGAAGCCGTAAAGGAGCTGAGAACTGTATGTCAGAAAAAAACAAAGGGAAAACGCACGAAAAAAGGACATATAAAGGTTACCAGGGGCGACGTAATACACCAAAGATAATATTTTGGGCCTAATTGTAAAGTAAAAAAGCCAGGTATTTACCCGGCTTTTTTGATAAGTTTATGATGTAATGTTTTTAATATTCTTCAGAAAGAACAGCATAAAAATCTCTGATCCTGGCAAAAGAAGGATGAAGCGAAACCACATCACCAAATACCAGCAGTGCCGGAGATGAAATTTTATGATCCTCAATCAGTTCTGCAATCGTATCCACTACGCCTACAATGATATTCTCGTTTTTACTGGACCCATTCTCAATCACTGCAACAGGAAGCCTGTCTTTTCCTTCTGCTATAAAGATTGCTGCAATTTCTCTGATCCTTTCTATTCCCATCAGAACAACAACTGTTGCATTGGATTTCGCCGCCCCTTTAAGATCTGGAGAGATCTCTCCTTTAGCATTTGTGCCAGAAAGCACCCAGAAGCTTTCGCTCAGATCTCCATAGATCATTGGTATTTTATGAAGGCCAGGTACCCCGGTTGCACTGGAAATACCAGGTATAATTTCAGTTTGTATGCTATAGGACTCTGCAAAGTCAACTTCTTCAAATCCTCGCGCAAAAACAAAAGGATCGCCGCTTTTTAAGCGGACTACATGCCCATAATTTAAGGCGTAATCAATCATTAATTTATTAACAGCGTCCTGTGAGAAAGACTCATCGTCTGAACGGCCAACAAAAATCCTGATCGCATGTTCAGGTGCGTGGTTTAATAAAGCACCGTTTACCAAAGCATCATACAATACCACATCGGCTGTGTTTAGTGCCTTTACTCCTTTAAGACTAATTAAATCAGGATCTCCGGGACCAGCTCCAACCAGTGTAATACGTGGTTCCTGGACGCTGCTTTTTGTTTTGTTTAAAATCATAACCGAAATTTTAAGGGTTCGTATGTGTGTTAGCAATACAAATATACAAAGTCTATTGAATAAGTAGTCTTTATTTTAAAATAAATTTATCCGGTTATGAAAGAGTAGTTATTATACCAGCAGGTCGTCTGTATTTTCGCGTGCAATTACGTCGGCCACGGATGTCCTGGAAAGCACCTGTAAGGTAGCGTCTCTTACGTCAATAAATGTTTTTCTTATTCCGCAGGTTTTCTCGTCGTGGCATTCATCGCATTTGCGGTAGAATTTTAAACTTGCACATGGAACCATAGCGATCGGGCCATCGGTGATCCGTAAAATATCCGCCAGATAGATATCAGCAGCATTTTTGTTGAGGCTATACCCCCCGCCAGCGCCTTTTTTGCTATACAGATAGCCGGCGTTGCGCAGGTCTAATAATATCTGTTCCAGAAATTTCCTGGGTATCATCTCCTGTTCTGCCAACCTTACGATCTGCATTGGAGGGTTTTCTACGTTTTTGCCTAAAGCCACCAGTGCTTTAATGGCATATTTTGTTTTCTTAGACAACATATTGGATGCAAAGCTAAGAAAAGATTTAGGTAATGATAAATGCTAATGATTTACTTATCAATACTTCCGGAGATTAAACTGAATTTAATCCCCGGAATAGTATACCTTAACCTGATCTGTAAGATTATTCTTTGATGAAATCTTCATAGAAATCATCGGGAGCTTCAGCATCCGCAGAATCTTCATTTTTAACCGTTGCCAGTAAAGCAATCAGCTTTTTTTCAAGCCTTTCATATTCAGCCCTGTGCTGTTCCGTTCTTTCAGGCAAACCCTGAGGGTCAACCAGCGAAGACACTTTGGATTCTAAATAAGAGCTGTAAGTTTCTGCAGTCCTGTCTGCCAGGTCATACAGGAGTTCTTTATAAGTCATAGTTTCGTTTGTATATGAATAGATAGCTATATAACGCTTGCCCGTTCATTTTGTTTCTGACAGATTGCTACCGCCCGGGGCATATTGTGGAGAAACTGGACATATAGAATCAGCCATATAACATACAAATCATTGATTTAAAGACCATTAAAAAAAACATCAAACAGTGGCATTGTTTTCAATCCTATTCAAATGGAATTGAAACAATAATTATTAAAAAATAACAGCACAACATGAAAAATTTCATTTTATCAGCCGCTATAGTAGCATTCGCAGGCGTATCAACAGTTAAAGCAAATGAAATCAGAACACCCTTAACGATCAGCCTGGCATCAGATAGTACTGCGAATAAAGTTCCTGTTAAACTGGAAGAATTACCTGAGGCAGTAAAAACCACTTTGAAGGCCAATGCCTATAAAGAATGGACGCCAACAACTGCATTCCTGATCACCAAAGCAGACCAGTCTACCTTTTACCAGGTAGATGTTAAAAAAGGAAACGACATTGCCTATTTACAGTTAAGTAAAGAGGGTGCCATTATCCAATAAATACAACTAAACACAAAATATGACGATATTAAAGCCGGAAATCCTCCGGCTTTCGTATTTTTGCCATTATATCAAAGCAGATACCTATGGCGAAAATACTTATTATTGAAGATGATCTAACTTTCTCACAGCTGTTAGAGGGCTTTCTTAAGAAGCATGGCCATCAGCCATTTATCGTTCATGACGTCAAAAATTCTTTTAAAATATTAGCACAGGACACCTTTGATCTCTTACTGGTAGACTACCGGCTGCCCGATGGTACCGGCCTGGAAGTCCTGTCACATGTAAGGGAAAAAGGATTCAATTATCCCGTGGTTATCATGACCAGTTTCAATGATGTGCGTACTGCCGTTAAATCAATTCAGCTTGGCGCAATTGATTATATCACCAAACCCGTTAATCCGGATGAATTGTTAATGATCATCGGAGGCGCACTGGAGAAAAAAACGGAGAGCGGAAAAAAAGCTACTGTTGAGCATGCCGACTTTATTAAAGGTAAAAGCACAACGGCAGATAAGTTATATGCACATATAGATCTTGTAGCCCCTACAGATATGTCCGTTATTATCCAGGGTGAAAGTGGGACCGGCAAGGAATATGCCGCCCGTACCCTTCATGCCCAGAGCAAACGCAGCGCAAAGCCTTTTGTGGCAATCGATTGCGGAGCACTGTCACGGGACCTGGCCGCAAGTGAACTTTTTGGACACGTAAAGGGAGCATTTACAGGTGCCGTAAACGACAAAAAAGGACAGTTTGAAGCCGCCGAGGGGGGCACGTTATTCCTGGATGAGGTAGGTAACCTGAGCTACGAGGTGCAGGTAAAGTTATTGAGAGCCTTGCAGGAACGGGTAATCCAGCCTGTAGGCAGCACAAAGAAAATTGCTGTGAATGTCCGTATCATCACAGCCACAAATGACGACCTGCTGAACAGCATTCAAAACGGAGAATTCCGCGAAGATCTTTATCACCGGTTAAACGAATTCAAAATCCTGCTTCCGGCACTGCGCGACCGTGGTAAGGACCTGGAACTTTTTATTGATCATTTTATCAGGCTTTCGAATGAAGAACTGGACAGGAATGTTCAGCATCTTTCTGCGCCGGTAAAAGACCTGCTTCTAAATTACGATTGGCCAGGTAACCTGCGCGAACTGAAAAATGTGATCAAAAGGATGGTATTGTTAACTCCTGCAGATACGGCTGGTTTAGAATCCCTTCCCGATGAAATGATCCTTGCCATTAAACAGGCACCGAAACCAACCGGATCAGATCTGAAAGCGATCAATGAAAGCAATGAGAAAACACTGATCATAGAAACCCTGATCAAAGTAAAATATAATAAGTCCAAGGCAGCTAAATTGCTGAATATTGACAGAAAAACATTGTATTCGAAAATGGAACGCTACGAAATCGAATAAAATCAATTTCTATTTTCATCCGATTTTCAGATTAACCAGCTGCATGAGCTGGCCCAGTCTGCTGATGCAGCTTTTTAGTTTTTCACGATGGCTGTCTGTAATTACTTCTGATGCGGCAAGTTCAATTTCCATCAGCCTGAATTCCGCGGCTAATTTGGCTGAGCCCATCTGTGCTGTTCTGCCTGCAATGCGGTGAACAATCAGTCTTGCCATTGGGAGATCATTCAGCAGGATGCCCTGCTCCAGTTCCTCCGCATCATGCTCACAATCTTCCTTAAAACGGTTCAGTATATTCAACAGGAGCTCCTCATCACCAAAGGTCATTTTTTCCACTATCGAAGTATCCAGCTCAATACCCGGGTCAAGAGGTTTTTCCACAGGCGTATCCAGTTCTTCCACTATCGAAGTGTCTAGTTCAATACCCGGGTCAACAGGTTTTTCCACAGGCGTATCCAGTTCTTCCGCTGCGATGTCATCTATACTGAAAACAGCAAGAAGATCATTTTCCCTGAAAGGCTTCATGATCAGGCCATCAAATCCCTGTCCAAGCACAGCTTCCAGTTCTTCCGGCAACACCTGCGCCGTCATCGCATAAATCTTCACATCTGCTGGTATTCTCTCCCTCATCAAATGGCACAGCTCTGTGCCCGAGATTTCGGGCATCCGCATATCCATCAGCATGTATTTTACTGAGGGGTCCCATTCTGCAGCCAGTACCGCTGCCGGCGAATTAAAACAGAGATGAGGAATTTGTTTCTTGCTAAAGATAATCTCGCAAAGATCGAGGATCAGCTGATCATCGTCTACCACCCATACTTTATCCGTAGTGCTCAATTTTTTTGCCGGTACCGGAAGTACCTTCTCTACCTGCAGGGCATCGGCTACCTTAAATGTAAGATAAACAGTAAATGTGCTGCCCGCTCCTGCCTTGCTTTTTACATAGATCCGGCCGTCCTGATTTTCAACAAGTGATTTAATGATGGTTAGTCCCAAACCTGCCCCCGCCTTATTGATCACCTCTTTATCGGCGGAGTCAATCTGTTCAAATTCATTGAAGATCCTGTGGCTCTCTTCTTCGGTAAACCCTATTCCGGTATCTTTCACCATGAATGTAAAATGCAGATTGCCAAGCTGGCGCTTGTAATAAACAGTTAAAACAACCTCGCCTTTCTGGGTAAATTTTACCGCGTTGCTGAGCAGGTTATACAGGATCTGTTTTAACCGGAAAGCATCACCTTCGATAAATTCTATTCCATGCAGCTCAATAGCGGTACGCATACTCAGCTGTTTTTGTTCTGCCTGCGGTTTCATTACCGAAACTACTTCTTCCAGCAAATCTTTGATATTAAAAGGTTTTCGCTGAAAAGTGAATTTTCCTGAAATAATACGGTTGTAGTCCAGTATTTCATTTACAATCTGAAGCAGGTGTTCAGAAGAATGAAAGATGGCTTCAATATCTTTGTGCTGGGGGTGCTCCTGGTTCCTGATGATCTCCGCGTAACCGATGATCGACTGCAGCGGGGTCCTGATTTCATGGCTCATATTGGACAGGAACCTTTGTTTTGCCATGCCATGATATTCTGCTTCATCACGTGCAGCTTCAAGTTCCTTTCTGTATAGATTGCTCCTGGTAATATCCGTCAGAATCAGGTATAACAGGATAATCGTGAGCAGGAAAAAGCCAATCATGATCCAGCTGATCCGGGTGATACCAGTGTTGACCACGGCTTTGGCCTGGATACCATTTTGTTCGATCTGGGCCACCACTTCACTTTCTACTTTTCTCAGGATATCAAGCATTTGCCTTGTCAGTGCATTATTAGCATTGGCAAGTACAGCTTCCCTGTCCAGGAACCTGGCGCTCCGTAACCGTTGTTCGCTGGCAATGCTGCGGAGCGATTTTTCAAGCCCCTTCGCAATGATTGTTTCGCCTGATAAGGCAATGGTATCTCTTTTGATCTTCTCTTCATTAGTAACCTGATAGGATTTGTTTTGCTCCGGGGAATCGTTCTTTTTACTGAAAATCCTGCTGAGAAAACCCTTGCGTTTGGATTCATCAACTGGGAGTATGGTAACGGTAGACGTTTTTTTCTCGGTTGTAACAATTGTACTGTCCTGCTGCTGGGGCGGCCTGTTTACCATTTCATTCAGCTTTTGCACTTCATCTGTAAAAGACTTATTGTTGACCAGTCCTTCGCGGACTTTCAGGTAGTTTACAAACTGCTTGTCCCTGGCAACCAATAGTTTTTCAATGGACTTGATCCTGTTCAGCTGCACCGGGTCGTTCAGGTACATGCCACCAAGTGAATCGAGCAATATCCTGAGCTGCCTTGAATCCTTTAAAAAGCCGCTGTACTTCCCCGGAGAGTTAAAAGCAGTGGTTCTTTGCTGCTGGTCCAGGCTCGCCACTTTTCTTGAAACCTGGTTTACCAAACGTAATTTCGCATTAGGCGTAGAAATCGTATCCACTGTATCCAGCATTTCATTGAATGCGATCTTACTTACTGCCCAGGCCAGAAAAAGGGCAAAGAAAGCGAGTACAAAACCTGTGATAATCTTGCCTTTGGCCGCACCTAAAAAACTCTTTTCGGAAACATCTATCATCTGCAGTATCGGGTATGAACTGTAAAGATAACAATGATCAGAGCAATTTTGTGTGGCTTAAATCATTGTCCTGAAGGTCAGGTTAATCCTGGGCCGGGTAACTTTGGTGGTTTTTGGCAGCTGATGCAGCCAGTTGCTCTGCGTGGCGCCTTTCATG
>Ga0247730_1001945_pt1 | contig 10531 bp, 6 predicted proteins | sample UWRJL073202C2_FD_180959 | JGI IMG/M metagenome (GOLD analysis project Ga0247730, IMG submission 180959) | Plant litter microbial communities from Arlington Agricultural Research Station in Wisconsin, United States - UWRJ-L073-202C-2 | ecosystem: Environmental > Terrestrial > Plant litter >...
GCCGAGGCGGCGGTTCTGCTGGACGAGGTAGGGCATGGCGTCATGCACGCCGTGCAGCTCAACGCCGGGAATGCCGGCCTGGCGCGGGGTTTCCGAACCGCCGCAATAGAGCACCGCATCGTAATCGGTGGTCAGGGTGTCCATGCTGATGTCGACACCGACATTGACGCCGTAGTGGAAGGTGACGCCCTCGCCCTTGATCTGCTCGACGCGGCGATCGATAAAGTTCTTTTCCATCTTGAAGTCGGGAATGCCGTAGCGCAGCAGGCCGCCGGCCTTGCTCTCGCGCTCGAACAGATGCACGTCGTGGCCGGCGCGGCCAAGCTGCTGGGCCGCGGCCAGACCGGTTGGCCCGGAGCCGATGATGGCGACCTTTTTGCCGGTATGGACGGTGGCCGGCTTCGGCACGATGAAGCCGAGTTCATAAGCCTTGTCGGCGATTGCCTGCTCGACCGTCTTGATGGCGACCGGGGCATCTTCCAGGTTCAGCGTGCACGCTTCTTCGCACGGGGCCGGACAGACACGCCCCGTAAACTCCGGAAAGTTGTTGGTCGAATGCAGGTTGCGGATCGCCTCTTCCCAGTTGTTGTTGTAGACGAGATCGTTCCAGTCGGGGATCTGGTTGTGCACCGGGCAGCCGGTCGGGCCGTGGCAATAGGGGATGCCACAGTCCATGCAGCGCGCCGCCTGTTTCTGGACTTCCGGATCCGACATCGGAATGGTGAACTCACGGAAATGGCGAATGCGGTCCGACGCCGGCTGATATTTGCCAACCTGCCGGTCAATTTCCAAGAAACCTGTAACCTTGCCCATGCTTTTCCCTACTCCGTCACCGCCGCTAGCGCAGCCAGTTCTCAAACTTCAATCCCGGCACGCGGGAAAATTCTCGTTCGTCTTCAATGTGATCCAGTCAGCCACGTCGTCTGCTCTTCGTCCCAAACCGGCGTTTCTTTCGGCCAAGTGCCATCCGGCCAATCCACGAAGAGATTGAAACGTGCCCACATCTCTTCGCGCGCAGCTTCTTCAGCCGGATGAACCGATATGACCCCGTCGCGATCCTGGATGATCAGAATTTCCTCGCCTTCGAGGAAATACTCTTCCGGAATCTCGATCAGACGTCGGTTGCCTTCTCTAATGATCCTGCCTGTTCGTTCTTTCGATACCGGTCCCATCGGTGCCTCCCAAAGACTTCACCACACTGGCTTCCCTTAAGAACGCAAACGCTTCGTCGAAATCAAATCACTCCGCCGCAACCCCCAGCCGCATATTCTCCATCTCCACCAGTGCCCGACGATATTCGACCGGCATGACCTTGCGGAATTTCGGGCGGAACTCGGTCCAGCGGTCCAAAATATCCTTGGCGCGGGTCGAGCCGGTGTAGTGCATGTGGTTGGAGATCAGCTGGTAGAGTCGTTCCTCGTCGTGACGCGTCATGTCTTCGGAGACGTCGACGCGGCCCTTGTGCATCAGGTCGCCGCCATGGTGGTGCAGCTGCTCCAGCATGTCGTCTTCCTCCGGCACCGGCTCCAGCTCGACCATCGCCATGTTGCAGCGGCTGGCAAAGGTGCCGGCCTCGTCGAGCACATAGGCGACACCGCCCGACATGCCGGCTGCAAAGTTGCGGCCGGTTTCGCCGAGCACGACGACGACGCCGCCGGTCATGTACTCGCAGCCGTGGTCGCCCACGCCCTCGACGACGGCAACGGCACCGGAGTTGCGCACGGCAAACCGTTCGCCGGCGACGCCGCGGAAATAGCATTCCCCGGCGATGGCGCCGTAGAGCACCGTGTTGCCGACGATGATCGAATCTTCGGCGACGATCCGGCTGTTCTCCGGCGGACGGACGATGATGCGTCCCCCCGACAGGCTTTTGCCGACATAGTCGTTGCCGTCACCGACCAGATCGAAAGTGATGCCGCGGGCGAGAAACGCACCAAACGACTGGCCGGCCGTGCCGCGCAGCGTCACGTGGATGGTGTCGTCCTTGAGGCCACGATGGCCCCACCGCTTGGCAAGCGCGCCGGACAGCATGGCGCCGGCCGAACGGTCGACGTTCTTGATGCCGACTTCGAAGGCAACCGCTTCCTTGGTTTCGAGTGCCGCCGTCGCCTTTTCGATCAGCTTGCGATCCAGAATGTCGTCGATCGGATGTTTCTGGCGCTGGGTCCAGAAGGTGGCATCCTTCGGCGCCTCGACCTTGTGGAAGATGCGGCTGAAATCCAACCCTTGCGACTTCCAGTGCGAGATCATCTCGTCCTTTTCGAGCAGTTCCGACAGGCCGATGATCTCGTCGAGCTTGGAGACGCCGAGCGAGGCCAAAATTTCGCGGACTTCCTCGGCGACGAAGAAGAAGTAGTTGACCACGTGTTCCGGCGCACCCTTGAAACGCTTGCGCAGCACCGGATCCTGGGTGGCAACGCCGACCGGACAGGTGTTGAGGTGGCACTTGCGCATCATGATGCAGCCGGCGGCGATCAGCGGTGCGGTAGCAAAGCCGAACTCGTCGGCCCCGAGCAGCGCGCCGACGATGACGTCGCGGCCGGTCTTCAGGCCGCCATCGACCTGCAGGGCGATGCGCGAGCGCAAACCGTTCAGCACCAGCGTCTGCTGGGTTTCGGCCAAGCCGATTTCCCAGGGGGAACCCGCATGCTTCAGCGAGGTCAGCGGCGACGCGCCGGTGCCGCCATCGAAGCCGGAGATGGTGATGTGGTCAGCGCGCGCCTTGGCAACGCCGGCGGCGACCGTGCCGACGCCGACTTCCGAGACCAGCTTGACGGAAACATCGGCCGTCGGGTTGACGTTCTTCAAATCAAAAATCAGCTGTGCCAGATCCTCGATCGAATAGATGTCATGGTGCGGCGGCGGCGAGATAAGGCCAACACCCGGCGTCGAATGCCGGGTCTTGGCAATGGTCGCATCGACCTTGTGGCCGGGCAGCTGGCCGCCCTCACCGGGTTTTGCGCCCTGCGCCACCTTGATCTGCAGCATGTCGGCATTGACCAGGTATTCGGCAGTGACGCCGAAACGGCCGGAGGCGATCTGCTTGATGGCCGAACGTTCGGGGTTCGGCGAACCGTCGCGCAGCGGCAGGTAGCGGTCGGATTCTTCGCCCCCCTCGCCGGTGTTGGACTTGCCGCCGATCTGGTTCATGGCGATCGCCAGCGTCGAATGCGCCTCGCGCGAGATCGAGCCAAACGACATGGCGCCGGTGGAAAACCGTTTTACGAGTTCGACCGCAGGCTCGACGTCATCGATCGAGATCGGCGAGCGGCCCAGCGCTTCGGCCGTCTTGATCTTGAACAGGCCGCGGATGGTGTTCATTCGCAGATCCGTGTCGTTGACCATCTCGGCGAATTCGCGATAGCGCTCCTGGGAATTGCCACGCACCGCATGCTGCAGCGAGGCGATCGAATCCGGGCTCCAGGCATGGTTTTCGCCACGGATGCGATAGGCATATTCGCCGCCGATATCGAGCGTCGTCGCCAGAACCGGATCCTTGCCGAAGGCAGCCGCATGCCGGGTGACGGTTTCGCGGGCGATCTCGTTGAGGCCAACGCCTTCGATCATGGTCGCGGTGCCGAAGAAATACTTGTCCACCAGCTCGGTCGAGAGGCCGACGGCATCAAAAATCTGGCCGCCGCAATAGGACTGGTAGGTCGAGATGCCCATCTTAGACATCACCTTGAGCATGCCCTTGCCGACCGCCTTGATGTAGCGGTAGACGATTTCGCTGCTATCGACTTCCTTGGGGAACTCGCCTTTGGCGTGCATGTCGAGCAGGGTGTCGAAGGCGAGATAGGGGTTGATCGCCTCGGCGCCGTAGCCGGCGAGACAGCAGAAGTGATGGATCTCGCGCGGTTCGCCGGATTCGACCACTAAGCCCACCGAAGTGCGCAAACCCTTGCGGATCAGGTGGTGGTGGACAGCGGCGGTTGCCAGCAGCGACGGGATCGCCACACGGTCCGGACCCATCTGCCTGTCGGACAGCACGATGATGTTGTAGCCGCCCTTGACCGCGGCTTCGGCGCGCTCGCAGAGGCGATCGAGCATGTCCGGCATGCCTTCGGCGCCGCGTTCGACATCATAGGTGAAGTCGAGCGTCTTGGTGTCGAACTTGTCTTCCGTGTGACCGATCGAGCGGATCTTTTCGAGGTCGCCGTTGGTCAGGATCGGCTGACGAACTTCCAGGCGCTTAGCGTGCGCCGCACCTTCGTGATCCAAAATGTTCGGGCGGGGACCGATGAAGGACACCAGGCTCATCACCAGCTCCTCGCGGATCGGATCGATCGGCGGGTTGGTGACCTGGGCAAAGTTCTGTTTGAAATAGGTATAGAGCAGCTTGGCCTTGGTCGACATCGCCGAGATCGGCGTGTCGGTGCCCATCGAGCCAATCGCTTCCTGGCCGGTGGTCGCCATCGGCGACATCAGGATTTTCGTGTCCTCGCTGGTGTAGCCATAGGCCTGCTGGCGGTCGAGCAGCGACACGTCGCGGCGGAGCGCCCGGGGTTCGACCGGCTTCAGCTCTTCGAGGATCAACTGGGTGCGGTCCAGCCACTTGCGGTAGGGGTGGGTACCGGCCAGCTCCGACTTGACCTCGTCGTCGGAAACGATGCGGCCCTTCTCCATGTCGATCAGCAGCATTTTTCCCGGCTGCAGGCGCCACTTCTGGATGATGTTTTCTTCCGGCACCGGCAGCACACCGGCTTCAGACGCCATAATGATGCGGTCGTCGTCGGTAACGAGATAACGGGCCGGACGCAGACCGTTGCGGTCGAGCGTCGCGCCGATCTGCTTGCCATCAGTGAAGGCAACGGCGGCCGGGCCATCCCAGGGTTCCATCAGGGCTGCGTGATATTCGTAAAACGCCTTGCGCTCGGCATCCATCGACTGGTTGCCGGCCCAGGCTTCGGGGATCAGCATCATCACCGCATGCGCCATCGAATAGCCGCCGCGGAGCAGGAATTCCAGCGCGTTATCGAAACAGGCCGTATCCGACTGACCTTCGTACGAGATGGGCCACAGCTTGGAGATATCGTCGTTGAACAGCGGCGACGAGACGGAGGCCTGGCGGGCCGCCATCCAGTTGACGTTGGAGCGCAGCGTGTTGATTTCGCCGTTATGGGCGACCATGCGGTAGGGATGCGCCAGCTTCCACGACGGAAAGGTGTTGGTGGAGAACCGCTGGTGGACGAGCGCGACGGCAGATTCGAAGCGCGGATCGGCCAGATCCTTGTAATAGGCACCGACCTGATAGGCGAGAAACATGCCCTTGTAGACGATGGTCGTCGTCGACAGCGATACCGGATAGAAACCGGTGTCCTTGCCTTGATAGGCGTCGTAAATGCGGTTGGAAATGACCTTGCGCAGGGTGAACAGGCGACGCTCGAATTCCGCACTGGTGGCGGCGTCACGTCCAGCGCTGATGAACACCTGCACATGGTGCGGCTCGGTGGCGGCGATTTCCGGCGCCTTCGACAACGAGGAATTGTCCACCGGCACGTCGCGGAAACCGAGCAGATGCTGGCCTTCCTCGGCAATCACTTCCGCCATCACCTGCTTGAAATGGGCGATCTGCGCCGGGTCCTGCGGCATGAAGATATGCCCGACAGCATATTCGCCGGCCTTCGGCAAAACGACGCCCTGCAGCGCCATTTCCTCGCGGAAAAAGCGGTCGGGGATCTGCACCAGAATACCAGCGCCGTCGCCCATCAGCGGATCGGCGCCGACGGCCCCGCGATGCGTCAGGTTTTCGAGGATGAAGAGACCGTCCTTGACGATCTGGTGCGATTTTTGGCCCTTCATATGGGCGATGAAGCCGACGCCGCAGGCATCGTGCTCGTTGCGCGGATCGTAAAAACCCTGCTTTTCGGGAATGCCGGATACATAGGTGTTGACCGGCCAGGCGGCGTCCTGGGGGTGGACGGCCTGTGCGGGTTCTGCTGGAAGCACCGTGTTCGTCATCGTCATTCCTCCTGTCAGGCCCTTGCGGGCGACCCGGTACTTTTGCATCATTGGCGCGGAGAGCGGACCTGATGCCAAAGTTTCGGCGTTGTTTTTACCTGATCTGGCCGCCGCATCTTTCCCGAGGGATCGATGCCAAGGACCCATGCCCTAAAATATCCTGCGTGCATTTACGGACAGCACGCCTACCGACCTTTGGAACTATAGCGTGAAACCGACCCGTGGTCAGTCGCGAAATCGCTAATTTCCACCTCCGTCGGCTCGAAATAGGTCAGGTTAGCTGTCCTATTCCTGATGTTGTATGCCAGAAACTGCCGACGGGTGCAAGGCCATGCATATTCGAACAGCTCTAAAATTGAATAGAAGATTGCGGGTATTTCGCACTGGACGAAACTTTCTGTCTCAACAATGCAGAGATTTTCGCCTTCGTTGCGCAATTTGCCTTTTCCCTGCTGTGTCGCAATACGATATTGATCAAGCGCCGCATTTGCCTAAGCTTCCGACAAAGCCTCCCATCCCTAATCTTCAGAGTGAGCGACATGTTCTTTGCATCCGACAACTGGGCCGGCGCCCACCAGGCTATCAACGAAAGGCTGATGAAGGAATCCACCCGCTTTGCGGCCGCCTATGGCAGCAGCGATCTCGACAAGGCGATCGAGGCCAAGTTCAACGAGATTTTCGAGCGCGAAGTAGCGATCTATTTCGTCGGCACCGGCACCGCCGCCAATTCGCTGGCGCTGGCCACGGTTTCGCGTCCGGGCGGCGTCTCCTTCTGTCATTCGGAAGCGCATGTGATCGAGGACGAATGCGGCGCGCCGATCTACTTTTCCGATGCCTCGCGGCTGGTGCCGGTCGAGGGACCACAGGGCAAGATGCTGCCGCAAAACCTGTCTGCCGCGATCAAGCGCTTTCCGCCCGGTTCGGTGCATTCCGGCCAGCCGATGGCGGTAACGCTGACGCAGGCGACCGAGGCCGGCACCGTCTATTCGCTCGACGAGATCGCGGCGATTTCGGCCATTGCCAAGGAGCATGAATTGCCGGTGCACATGGACGGCGCCCGCTTTGCCAACGCGCTGGTGGCGCTGGATACGACACCCGCAGAAATGACCTGGAAGCGCGGCGTCGACATTTTGTCGTTCGGCGGCACCAAGAACGGCTGCTGGTGCGCCGAAGCGATCGTGTTCTTCAAGCCGGAGATGGCCAAGGAATTTCCGTTCATCCGCAAGCGCTCGGCACAGCTGTTTTCCAAGACCCGCTTCATGTCGGCGCAGTTCGATGCCTATTTCGAAGATGATCTCTGGCTGCAGCTTGCCGGCCACGCCAACGCAATGGCCAGCGGCCTGCGGGCCGGCCTGACCGCTTCCAACAGCGCGCGTCTCGCGTGGGACACCACATCGAACGAGCTGTTTGCCATCCTGACCAAAGAGGCTGCGGCCGAGGCGGAAAAGAAGGGTGCTAAATTCTACGAATGGCCGACCCCGAAGGACATGCCGGACACCGTGGCCGAAGGCGAAACGCTGATCCGCCTCGTCACCAGCTTTGCCACGACCCAGGACGATGTCGACGGTTTTCTGGCCGCCGTCGCCTGATCGCGAAACCATCGGCACAAAACAAAACGGCCCTCCGAAAGGAGGGCCGCATGGCATTCAGCCAAAGCTGAAAACGGTTAGTTGACCTGAACGTTGGCGACGTTCGCTTCGATCGTCTTGGCGCCGTTCAGCGCGTCGGCGGCGATCGAGATGCGGCGCGGCTTCAGGGCTTCCGGAACGCTGCGCAGAAGGTCGATATGCAAAAGACCGTTCTTCAGCGAGGCGGCCTGCACTTCCACATGGTCGGCCAGCTGGAAGCGGCGCTCGAAGGCGCGCTTGGCAATGCCGCGATAGAGGAATTCGCTCTCTGTGCTCTTGTCTTCCTCGGCCTTTTCACCCTTGACGCTCAGCACATGGGCATGCGCCTCGATGCTGAGTTCGGTTTCATCAAAGCCGGCAACGGCCATGGTGACCCGGTAAGTGTTCTCGCCGGTCCGCTCGATATTGTAGGGCGGATAGGTCTGGGCCGTGTCTGGCTGGCCGACGCCGTCAAGCAGCGAGAAGAGCCGGTCGAAACCGACGGTAGAGCGATAGAGAGGGGAAAAATCAACGTGACGCATGGTGTCCTCCTTGAGCGACGATTAGCGGTTTTCAAAAGTCCGGCACCCCGTTCTGGCGATGCTGGAATTTATGCTGCGGACCCGGTATCGGCGCCCGCTCAAATGAGATGGGAATTGATTTTGGAGAGTTCAAGACCCTTGTTCAGCGCAGATTCAGGCGTCGTCAATCTGAACGCCAAGTGAATGCCCGGTTGGGCTTCGGTTCAGTTTCCAGCTGCTAAAAACAGATCATCGGCAGACGCAAGTCGCCGACGGCTGGAGGACAAACGTCCCTGCTTCTCCAGTCAGCTTCGCCGGGGCCGCTTATGGAGAGATCCGGCGCGGTTCCGGCTTTTTTCTTTGACCTGCCGGCAGCTTCATCCTATCCCTTGGGGCAGGCAGGCAGTCTCCCGCATAGGCGCAAACGATCCGGCAGGACCCATGGACACCATCCTTCATGCGACCCCGGGCAATCCCGTGCCCGACCATCATACCGCCGGTTTTTTTGAGGGTGAGCGCGGTGTGAAGATCCGGTATGCGATCTTCAGGTCGGCGCAATCGCGTCCGCGCGGCACCGTCGTGCTGCTGCAAGGCCGCAATGAATGCATCGAGAAATATTACGAGACGATCCGAGATCTCACCGCGATGGGCCTGTGGGTTGCGACCTACGACCTGCGCGGCCAGGGCGGTTCCGGCCGGATGCTGAAAAATACGCTGTTGGGGCATGTTCGCCGCTTCGTCGATTACGAGCGCGATCTGGAAAGTTTTCTCGATCAGGTGGTTCTGCCCGATACCCGCCTTCCCCTTTTCGTGCTTGCCCATTCGACCGGGGCGCTGATTGCGCTGTCGGCCGCGCCGCGACTGGCCAACCGGATCGACCGGATGGTGCTGTGCGCGCCCTTCGTCGGCCTGCAGGGCCAATCCCTGCCCCCACGCGTCATCAGCAGCATCTCGACTCTGGCGAGTTACACCGGCCTTGGCGGCATGCGGCTCGGCAAGGATCGCTCACGCGGGCCGTTCGAAGGCAACCGCCTCACCTCGGATGAATTTCGCTACGCCCGCAATGCCAAAATCCTGGAAGAACAGCCGCAACTGATCGTCGGTCCGCCGACCGCCCGCTGGTTCCACGAGGCCCGTCAGACTATTTTGCGCGTCATGCAGTCGGCGCACCTGACCCGGATCACCGTGCCGACGCTGATCATCGCCCCGGTGCGCGACGGGATCGTTCCCTATGCCGATCAGGAAAACCTGTCGCGGCATTTTCGCGCCAGCCAGTTGGTGCCGATTGCGGGCGCCCGCCACGAGGTGCTGCAGGAGCGCGACGTCTATCGCGCCCAGGCGCTGGCCGCCATCCAGGTGTTTTTCACTGGCAGCGACCTGCCGGACGAATTGGACGCCCGCGTCGGCTAACAGTTCAGGCGGCGTTGAGAATTTCCAGCGCCTGCGCGTGCAATGCCTGACTGCCGGCCGCAATGATATTGCCGCCAGCTTCAGGACGGCCGCCGTCCCAGGTCGTGATAATGCCGCCCGCCTGCTCGATGATCGGGATCAGCGCCCCGACGTCATAGGGTTTCAGCGAGTTCTCGATCACCAGATCGATATGGCCGGAGGCGAGCAGCACATAGGCATAGCAATCGCAGCCATAGCGAAACAGTTTTACCCGCTGCTCGACAGCCTCATAGCGCGGCAGATCCGTGGGCCCGAAAATATGCGGCGAGGTGGTGAATAGGATCGCATTCGACAGATCGCCGCAATCGCGGGTAAAGATCTGCCGCTCGCCGTCCGGGCCGCTGTACCAGGATTTGGCCCCATCGGCGAAATAGCGCTCGCCGGTAAACGGCTGGTCCATCATCCCCATTACCGAGCGCCCAGAACTCTGGAAGCCAATCAGCGTGCCCCACAGCGGCAGGCCGGAAATGAAGGCGCGGGTACCATCAATCGGGTCGATTACCCAAATATGTTCGCGATCCAGCCCGATGCTGTCGTGTTCCTCGCCCAAAATGCCGTGCTCGGGAAACATTTCCGTAATCGCAGCGCGGATCGCCGTTTCCGCAGCGCGATCGCCTTCGGTCACCGGGTCGAAACCGCCCTGCAGCTTGTTGACGATATCGGTTCCGGCGCGAAAGCGCGGCAGGGTTTCGGCCTTTGCAGCTTCGGCAAGACGATCAAAAAAGACGCGATCAGGCAGCATGAAAAAAATCCGTGTTGAATGGAGTAAGAAGAAGCTTCAGACAAGCATGGGCGAGCAGTAAGTGACGAGTGCAGCAGCAGAAATGGGCAAAAAATCATCAAGGTTTTAAAAGCTTAAAAAACAGCCAGTCTAGACTTGACAACCGTGCGCCGCACTCCTAGCCTGTCGTGGCAGTCTTCGGACTGTAATACCCTCCTTGGGTGTTTCCTCCCTAGACTTAACCGCGCCACTGGCGCGGTTCTTTTTGTCGG